>Ga0079224_100000205_pt1 | contig 51076 bp, 48 predicted proteins | sample Stecom2015_FD_80414 | JGI IMG/M metagenome (GOLD analysis project Ga0079224, IMG submission 80414) | Agricultural soil microbial communities from Utah to study Nitrogen management - Steer compost 2015 | ecosystem: Environmental > Terrestrial > Soil > Agricultural land | place: USA: Utah... | reverse complement strand
GGCCTGCACTCAATCTCAGCAGCTTTCCTGATATTCCGGGCGCTGCATCAGTTCAAGCCTGAGGTGGTCCACCAGCTTGCGTACCTTGGGTGACAGATGGCGCTGTTGCGGATAGAGCGCCCAGACGGCGGTGTGCGGCGGCTGGTGCTGGCTCAGCAGGGAGCGCAGGGCACCGCTGCGCAGATGCTCTCCCACGTAGTAGTCGGGCAGCTGACAGAGTCCGATGCCGCGCAGTGCCGCGTCCAGCACCGTCCGGCCACTGTTGCAGCGCCAGTTGCCCTGTACCCGTACTTCTATCTCGCGCCCGGCCTCGGCAAAGCTCCACGTGTCACTGCTGCCGATAAGACAGTTGTGCCGGGGCAACTCGGACAGGCTGTGCGGTGCGCCGTGGTGGTCCAGATAAGCTGGAGCGGCGCACAGATACATGCGCCGCGGTGCCAGACGGGTGGCGACCAACCGGGAGTCCTGCAGCCGTCCGAGGCGGATGGCCAGGTCGAACTGGCCATGCAGCAGGTCCAGCGTCTGGTTGGTCAGGGTCATCTCGATGCGCAGCCGGGGGTATCTTTCCAGGAAGTCGTTGACCAGCGGCATGATGAACTCCTCGCCGTAGGCCACCGAGCAGGTCATGCGCAGCGGGCCCTTCGGCTCGCTGGACAGGTCGGTGACCGCCTGCATGGCCTCGTCCCGTGCGTCCTGCAATCGCTGGCAGTGCTGCAGGAAGGTGTGGCCGGCTTCGGTGAGGGTGACCCGTCGGGTGCTGCGGTAGAACAGACGCGTCTGCAGTCGCTCCTCCAGACGTGCGATCTGGCGGCTGACATGGGAGGAAGATACGCCGAGCCGACGTGCTGCGCCGCTGAAGCTGCCCAGCTCCGCTACCGCCACAAACTCGTCCAGCCCGCTCCATTCGCTCATATGATTATCCCTGCGCGGCAATAATGTTTTGTTTGCGGGGCTATTATCCATCAGGGGGCGGTTTACTACACTATGGGTCCCCAAGTATTCATCAGGATGGAGGTAGTCCATGATCAAGTCCCGCGCCGCTGTGGCATTCGAGGCAGGCAAGCCGCTGGAAATCGTCGAGGTGGATGTGGCGCCACCGAAGGCCGGCGAGGTGCTGGTGCGCATTGTTGCCACCGGTGTCTGTCATACCGACGCCTTCACCCTCTCCGGTGATGACCCGGAAGGTGTGTTCCCGGCCATTCTCGGTCACGAGGGCGGCGGTATCGTGGAAGCGGTGGGCGAGGGCGTTACCTCGCTGGCGGTGGGTGACCATGTGATCCCGCTTTACACTGCCGAATGCCGCGAGTGCAAGTTCTGCAAATCCGGCAAGACCAACCTGTGCAGCTCCGTGCGCGAGACCCAGGGCAAGGGGCTGATGCCTGACGGCACCACCCGCTTCTCCTACAAGGGCCAGCCGATCTACCACTACATGGGCTGCTCGACCTTCTCCGAGTACACGGTGCTGCCGGAAGTATCCCTGGCCAAGATCCAGAAGGATGCACCGTTGGAGGAGGTCTGCCTGCTGGGCTGCGGTGTGACCACCGGCATCGGCGCTGTGCTGAACACCGCCAAGGTCGAAGCCGACTCCACGGTGGCCATCTTCGGTCTGGGCGGTATCGGTCTGGCGGCGATCATCGGCGCGAAAATGGCCGGTGCCAGCCGCATCATTGCAATCGACATCAACCCGGACAAGTTCGACAAGGCCCGGGAGCTGGGTGCCACCGACTTCGTCAACCCGAAGGACCATGACCAGCCGATCCAGCAGGTGATCGTCGACATGACCGACGGCGGGGTGGACTACTCCTTCGAGTGCGTGGGCAACGTCGAGCTGATGCGCGCTGCCCTGGAGTGCTGCCACAAGGGCTGGGGCGAGTCGACCATCATCGGTGTGGCCGGTGCGGGTCAGGAGATCAGCACCCGTCCGTTCCAGCTGGTGACCGGCCGGGTATGGCGCGGCAGTGCCTTCGGCGGCGTCAAGGGCCGTACCGAGCTGCCCGGTTACGTGGAAAAGGCGCAGAAGGGCGAGATCCCGCTGGATACCTTCATCACCCATACCATGGGACTGGAAGACATCAACAAGGCCTTCGATCTGATGCATGAGGGCAAGAGCATTCGTTCGGTAATCCACTTCTGATTACCCTTCCGGTCCGCTGACAGGAGGAACTGTAATGGACTCTGCTATTGAACTGGTGTCAGCCAACAAGTGCTTCGGTGGCTGGCAGAAGCGTTACCGGCACCGCTCACAGGTGCTGGGCTGCGACATGATATTCGCCATCTTCCTGCCGCCGCAGGCGGATCAGGGCAAGCCGCTGCCGGTGCTGTACTGGCTGTCCGGGCTCACCTGCAACGACGAGAACTTCGTGCAGAAGGCCGGCGCGCAGAGGATGGCCGCCGAGCTGGGCATGGTCATTGTCGCGCCCGATACCAGCCCGCGTGGCGAGGGCGTGGCGGATGACCCGGAGGGCGCCTGGGACTTCGGTCTGGGGGCGGGCTTCTACGTCAACGCCACCCAGCAACCCTGGGCGCGGCACTACCAGATGTATGACTACGTGGTGCAGGAGCTGCCGGGCCTGATCGAAGGCAACTTCCCGGTATCGGACAGGCGCGCCATCAGCGGTCACTCCATGGGTGGCCATGGGGCGCTGATCTGTGCGTTGAAGAACCCGGGGCGCTACCAGTCGGTATCGGCCTTTGCGCCGATCACCAACCCGATCAATTGCCCTTGGGGCCACAAGGCCTTCGGCAATTACCTGGGTGATGATCGGGAACAGTGGAAGCAGTGGGATACCTGCGAGCTGATCGCCAACGCCGAGGAGCGCCTGCCGCTGCTGGTGGATCAGGGTGATGCCGACAACTTCCTCGCCGAGCAGCTCAAGCCGGAGGCGCTGGAAGCGGCGGCCGAAGCGGCCGGGCACCCGCTGACGCTGCGCCGTCAGCCGGGCTATGACCATAGCTATTTCTTTATCGCCAGCTTTATCGATGACCATCTGCGGCATCACGCGCAGGCGCTGGGCTGTATCTGACTGCTGAACTGCGCAACCTGGATGGGCGAGTTCCATCTCGACCATCGGAGGTAACTGCAACCCGCATGGCCGGGATGGAACCCGGCCCTCCCGGGCGGGGTGCCCTGGGAGCGTCGAGTTCCACCTCAATGCAGCGAGCTGGCTGCAACCCGCATGGCCGGATGGAACCCGGCCCTCCCGGGCGCGTGCCCTGGGAGCGTCGAGTTCCACCTCGATGCAGCGAGCTGGCTGCAACCTCCGTGGCCGGGGTGGAACCCGGCCCTCCCGGGCGCGTGCCCTGGGAGCGTCGAGTTCCATCTCGACGCAGCGAGCTGGTTGTAACCAAGGCGGCCGGGGTGGGCCTCGGCCTTTCCGGGACCATCAGCCACTTCTTCCGGTAACCCGGACACGGTAATATCCCCCCTTCGTTTTTCAGCTCGGCAGGTATTCCATGCGTATTGGTCACGGTTACGACGTTCACCGGTTTGGTGAGGGCGATTACATCACTCTGGGCGGGGTCCAGATCCCCCATGACCGTGGCCTGGTGGCCCATTCCGACGGTGACGTGGTGCTGCACGCGCTGACCGACGCGATTCTGGGTGCCGCCGCGCTGGGCGACATCGGCCGGCACTTCCCCGACACCGATCCGCAGTTCAAGGGCGCCGACAGCCGGGTACTGCTGCGCCATGCGCTGCAGCTGGTACATGCCAGGGGCTGGAAGGTCGGCAATACCGATATCACCATCGCCGCCCAGGCGCCGAAGCTGGCGCCGCATATCGAGGCCATGCGGGAGCGGGTGGCCAGTGACCTGCAGGTTGAACTCGACCAGGTCAACATCAAGGCGACCACTACCGAGTCCCTCGGCTTTGTCGGCCGCAAGGAAGGCATAGAGGTTCACGCCGTCGCCTTGCTGCTGGCCCTGTGAACGCCGACCGGGAGGACTGGCTGGGCCCCCGGGCCCATGGCGAACCCTGTGGCCGGGCGGTACTCAAGGCCGAGCCGGAGCATTTCAGGGTCACCGAGATACTGGATATCGAACTCAGCGGAGCAGGGGAGCATCTCTGGCTGCTGATCGAGAAGCGTGACCTGAATACCGAAGATGTCGCCAGACAACTGGCCCGCTGCGCCGGCCTCAAGCTGCGCGATGTCAGCTATTCCGGAATCAAGGACCGTCGGGCAGTCACCAGCCAGTGGTTCAGTCTGCAGCTGCCGGGCCGCGAAGACCCGGACTTCAGCCCGCTGTGGACCGAGCAGCTGCGCTGCCTGGCCAGCAGCCGGCACGGTCGTAAACTGCAGCGGGGCGCACACCGCGCCAACCGCTTTGCCATCCGTCTGACCGCACTGCAGGCCGAACACGCCCGGCTGGATGAGCGTCTGCAGCGCATCGCCGAGCAGGGCGTACCCAACTATTTCGGTCCCCAGCGCTTCGGCCGGGACGGCGGCAACGTATCACAGGCCAGGCAGTGGGCCGAGCGTGGTGGCCTGCCGCCGGCCCGGGGCACCCGTTCACGCCTGCTGTCGACCGCGCGCAGCCTGCTGTTCAACAGGCTGCTGGCACAGCGGGTGGCCGAAGGCAGCTGGAACCGCATTCAGCCCGGTGACTGTCTGGCATTCACCGACAGCCGCAGCCATTTTGCCGCCGACCGGCTGGCGGCCGACGACCGGCGTTTCGACGAGCTGGATATCCACGTCACCGGTCCGCTCTGGGGCAGCGGGGCCGCGCCGGTTTCCGGCGAGGTGCTGGCGCTGGAAAGGCGCCTGGCCGAGACCGAACCCCAGCTGTGCCAATGGCTGGAAAGTGCCGGTCTGGAGCAGCAGCGGCGGATTCTTCGACTCCCCATTGCCGGCCTGACGTGGCATTATCCCGCAATGGACAGCCTTGAAATTGAATTCACCCTGCCGACCGGCTGTTTTGCCACTGCAGTACTGCACGAGCTGGTATGGCTCGACGACGAGCCGGGCGGCGGACTGGAAAGCGAAACCTGATGCGTATTCTCATTGCCAATGATGATGGTGTGCTGGCGCCGGGCCTCAAGGCCCTGCACGGCGCACTGGACGACTATGCCGATTGTGTGGTGGTTGCCCCCCACGAGGACCGCAGCGGCGCCAGCAGCGCCCTGACTCTGGACAAGCCGCTGCGCCCCTTCTACCTGGAGAACGGCTTCGTCGGCCTCAACGGCACACCGACCGACTGTGTGCATCTGGGTCTCAACGCGCTGTTCCCGGACAGCGTCGATATGGTGGTGTCCGGCATCAACCTGGGCGCAAACCTGGGCGATGACGTGCTCTATTCCGGAACCGTGGCCGCTGCGCTGGAGGGGCGCTTCCTGTCCCGTCCGGCCATGGCATTCTCGCTGGTCGGTCGCCAGACCGACAACCTGGTGGCGGCGGCGTCCATTGCCCGCAGCCTGGTGCAGGCCCACGCCGAGCTGGAACTGCCGCCGCGCACCGTGCTCAATGTGAATATACCCAACCTGCCCCTTGACCGGATCAAGGGCGCGGTGCTTACCCGTCTGGGTCACCGTCAGCGGGCAGCGCGGCCGGTGAAATGGACCGACCCCCGCGGCAAGGAGGGTTACTGGATTTCCGTGGCCGGCGATGCCGAGGACGGCGGCGACGGGACCGATTTCAATGCGGTGATGCAAGGCTACGTCTCGGTGACACCGCTGCGGGTCGACAAGACCCACTACGAGGTGTTCGACCACCTGAATGACTGGCTGGGTGACTTGAGGGTGGCGCAAGGTGCGTGAAGATCTGATGAAAAGCGGCATAGGCATGACCTCACAGCGGACCCGCGAAAGGTTGCTGGAGCGCCTGTTCGAGGAGGGCATCCGCGACCTCAATGTGCTGGAGGCGATCCGTCGTACTCCCCGCCACCTGTTTGTGGACGAGGCGCTGGCACACCGTGCCTATGAGGATACGGCGCTGCCCATCGGCCATAACCAGACGCTGTCCCAGCCCTACATAGTGGCGCGCATGACCGAGCTGCTGCTGGGGGGCGGGCCGCTGGACAAGGTGCTGGAAGTCGGGACCGGCTCGGGCTATCAGACGGCGATCCTCGCGCAGGTGGTGGAGCGCGTTTTCACCGTCGAGCGCATCCTGCCGCTTCAGGAACGGGCCAAGGCGGTACTGCGGGACATCGATATCCGCAATGTGGTCTACCGTCACGCCGATGGCAACTGGGGCTGGCCCCAGTACGGGCCCTACGATGCGATCCTGGTCACCGCTGCCCCGGCGGAGATTCCCGCCGAGCTGCTTGCCCAGCTCTCCGAGCGCGGGCGGATGGTCATTCCGGTAGGCGCCAGGGAGCAATTTCTTACCCTTGTGACACGTGATGGGGATCAATTCATCCGTCAGCAGGTCGAACCGGTACGGTTTGTCCCCCTCTTGTCCGGAGCAATACACACTTGAATCACCGTTTCCTCGACTATGTGCTGATCTATTTCAAAGGTATGGCCATGGGTGCCGCCGATGTGGTACCGGGGGTCTCCGGTGGCACCATCGCACTGATAGTCGGGGTGTACGAGCGCCTGCTCAAGGCGTTGGGTGCCTGTACGCCGGAGAAGCTGCTGTGGCTGTTGCGGGGGGAGCTGCGCAGTACCTGGCGGGCTATAGACGGTACCTTCCTGATCTGCCTGATCGCGGGGGTGCTCACCAGTATCGCTGCCTTTGCCAATCTGCTGGGCTATCTTCTTGAGGAGCATGGCGAGCTGACCTGGTCGTTCTTCTTCGGGCTGATCCTGGTCTCGGTATACATCGTCGGGCGTGAAGTCCACCGCTGGAACATCTGGACGCTGCTGCTGGTGGCGCTGGGCACGGCCTTTGCCTACATGATCACCGTGGCCGCGCCGATCCAGTGGTCGTCGGCTCCGCTGTTCATCTTCCTGGCCGGTGCCATTGCCATCTGCGCAATGATCCTGCCGGGCATCTCCGGCAGCTTCGTGCTGGTGCTGCTGGGACTGTACGCGACGATCCTCGGCGCCGTGCGCAGTTTTGATCTTGCCATGCTGTTGATCTTCGCCGCCGGCTGTGGCGTCGGCATGCTGAGCTTCGCGCGGCTGGTGTCCTGGTTGCTGGACCATGCCCGCAATGCCACCATGGCGGTAGCTACCGGACTGCTGATCGGCTCGCTCAACAAGGTCTGGCCGTGGAAGCAGACCGTCAGCTGGCGCGAGAACAGCAAGGGCGAACTGGAGCCGCTGCTGCAGGACAATGTGCTGCCGGCGACCTACGAGTCGCTGACTGGCGAGCCTTCCTGGTGGCTGGCCGGGCTGGGGCTGATGATTGCAGCCATCGTGCTGGTCATTGCGCTGGAACAGATAGGCCAGCGCGTCAGCCACAAGTGATACGCAGCAGGATCCGAATTCATTGAACTGGGGGAAGACTGTGAGGCAAAGGAGTATCTGCAGCGCTGGCTTGCCCGGGGTGATGCTTCTGACCCTGCTCCTGGTCGGCTGTGCCGGCCCTTCGGGTACCGCACCGGTGGACGATCGCAGCCGCGGTGGGTATCGGGCTCAGCAGGTAACCAGCGGCAGTCATGTGGTCCAGCGCGGCGATACGCTGTATTCCATCGCCTTCCGCTACGGTTGGGACTGGAAGGCCCTGGCCGCCAACAACAACCTGCGCGCGCCTTATACCATCTATCCCGGGCAGCGGCTGAGTCTGGCTACCGGCAGCCGTGCCAGCAGCGGCAGGGCAGCGGCTGCGCCGGCTGACCGCAGCCCGACCCGTGTTACCAGCTCGCCGGCGCCCGCTCGCCCGGCTGTCGCCTCCAGGCCGGCCACTCCACCTGCGGCAGCGACGGCACCGGCCGCCACTCCGGCCCCGGCCACCCGGCCGGCAACCACCCCCTCGGCTGCTCCGGCAACCGGCGGAACCGCAGCCGTTTCCGGGTGGCAGTGGCCGGCGCAGGGGCCTCTCATATCAAGGTTTCAATCGAACGGCAGTTTGAATAAAGGGATTGATATTGCCGGTCAATTGGGTCAGCCTGTCAAAGCAGCGGCAAACGGCTCGGTAGTCTACGCGGGCCGCGGTTTGCTGGGTTATGGTGACATGATCATCATCAAGCACAACGAGACCTATCTCAGTGCTTACGCCCACAACAGCCGGCTGCTGGTCAAGGAGGGCGATCAGGTCAAGGCCGGCCAGACGATAGCCGAAATGGGCAGCACCGGCAGCGACAGGGTGAAGCTGCATTTCGAGATTCGTCGGCGGGGCCAGCCTGTTGATCCCCTTGGCTATTTGCCAAAACTGTGAAACTGATCAAAACAAAACTGTATCAGCATTGTCATAGTTGGCAGGCACAATGCAGGGAGGCACCGGGATGTGGCATGGGGTTAGTGTTCCCGTAGTCAGCGGAGACTGACACGCAGCGCGGATCGTTCAACGCGGTCCGACCAGTGTTACGACTGAAGGTGGGGGCATGCTCATGACCAATAATAATAATGCACCTGATCGGCACAGCAGCGAAGAAACAGAGCTTCTGGACCAGGTCAGACCCGATCCGACCGAACGTGCCGAAGGCACCGGCAGGTCACGGGTATCTACACCTCGCAATCATCAACGGGAAGACTCGTTCGAGTTTACCCGCCAGCTTGATCCAACCCAGATGTATCTCAACGAAATCGGTTTCTCGCCTCTGCTGACCCCGGAGGAGGAAGTCCATTTCGCGCGTCTGGCGCAGAAGGGCGATCCGGCCGGTCGCAAGCGGATGATTGAGAGCAACCTGCGGCTGGTGGTGAAGATTGCGCGGCGCTACGTGAATCGGGGGCTGGCTCTGCTGGACCTGATCGAAGAGGGCAATCTGGGCCTGATCCGGGCGGTGGAGAAATTCGACCCGGAGCGGGGCTTCCGCTTTTCCACCTATGCCACCTGGTGGATCCGCCAGACCATCGAGCGGGCGATCATGAACCAGACCCGCACCATTCGCCTGCCGATCCACGTGGTGAAGGAACTCAACATCTACCTTCGCGCGGCACGCGAGCTGACTCAGAAGCTCGATCACGAACCCTCCCCTGAAGAAATCGCCCAGTTGCTTGATCGGCCCGTCGAGGACGTCAAGCGGATGCTCGGGCTCAACGAGCGGGTCGCTTCGGTGGACGTGCCGCTGGGCGCCGACTCCGACAAGACCCTGCTGGACACCCTGCCCGACGAGGGCTCCAGCGATCCTGTCGAGGTGTTGCAGGAAGAGAACCTGAACGCGACGATAGACAGCTGGCTGTCCGAACTCAGCGAGAAGCAGCGCGAGGTGGTGACCCGTCGTTTTGGTCTGCGGGGCCATGAGAGCAGCACGCTGGAAGAAGTCGGTCGCGAGATCGGCCTAACCCGCGAGCGGGTGAGACAGATCCAGGTGGAAGCGCTGAAGCGGCTGCGCGATATCTTCGAGCAGCACGGTCTGAGCAGCGAATCCCTCTTCAGCTAGGGATTCGCTGGTCAGCGGCACGTCAGCGCGCGGGCCTGTCCCGGCTGCCAAGCGCCACGTAAACCGCCGGCAGGACGAAAAGGGTGAACAGCGTGCCTACTGTCAGCCCGCTGGCGATGACCATGCCCATATCGAACCGACTCACCGCGCCGGCGCCGGTGGCGATCAGCAGCGGCAACATGGCAAACACCATGGCTGCGGTGGTCATCAGCACCGGGCGCAGGCGGATCGCCGCCGCCTGTTCCACCGCCTCGCGCATGTCCATGCCCTGCTGGCGGCGGAGCTGGTTGGCGAATTCCACGATCAGGATGCCGTGTTTGCTGATGATGCCGATCAGGGTCACAAGGCCCACCTGGGTGTAGATGTTCATGCTGGAGATGCCCAGAAACATGGGTATCAGTGCGCCGCAGATGGACAGCGGTACGGTCACCAGGATCACCAGCGGATCACGGAAGCTCTCGAACTGCGCCGCCAGGACCAGATAGATCACCGCCATGGCCAAGAGGAAGGTCATGTACAGCTCCGCGCCCTCCTGCTTGAACTGGCGTGATTCGCCGGCATAGTCGACGCTGAAACCCTGGGGCAGCTCTTCCCGGGCGATTTCTTCCAGCAGCGACAGCGCCTCACCCATGCTGACTATGGCTACACCCTGAATGCGCGCCGAGTTGAGTTGCTGGAACTGGTTCAGCTGGCGCGGGCGGGTCTGCTCGCTGGTGCTTATCAGCGAGCCCAGGGGGATCATGTCGCCGTCGCGGTTGCGCACATGATATTGCTCCAGCCAGCCTGCATTGTCCCGGTATTCACGCTCGACCTGGGCGATGACCTTGTAGCTGCGCCCCTCGATGGTAAAGCGGTTGATCTCCCCTTCGCCCAGCAGCGATGCCAGGGTGACACCGATCGTCTCCATCGACACGTTCATCTGTGCTGCCTTCTCGCGGGAAATTTCCACCGCCAGCTCCGGCTTGTCGAAGGCCAGATCCACCCGCAGCAGCGGAAACTTGCCGGTTTCCCGCGCCCGGGCGGCGATCCGTTCGGTTACCTGCAGCAGCGTTTCATAGTCGCCAGGGCTGGAGATGATGAACTGCAGCGGAAGCCCCTCGCTGGCGCCGGGCAGTGCCGGCACGCTGACGGCGAAGATCTGCAGGCCGGCCACTTCGTTGAGGATGTCCTGCACTACCGGCTGCAGCTCCTGCTGGCTGCGTTCGCGCTGGTCCCAGGGTTTGAGGATCAACCCGCCCATGCCGCTGTGCACGCCATCCACGCCGTTGATGTGGAAGTGCGCCTCGTACTCGTCCAGCGTCTGCAGCCGCCGGTTGACCTCATTGGTGTAGTGGGTCAGATAGTCCAGATTGGCGGTCTGCGGCGCATTGGTGAGCATGAAGATGAAGCTCTGGTCTTCCTCCGGCGCCAGCTCGCTGCGGGTGAACATCAGCAGTACCGGGATCAGCAACAGTACCAGCACGCCAAAGGTGAGCGTGACGCCGCGGGTGTCCATGCTGCTGTGCAGCGCCCGCTGATAGCGCAGCTGCAGAGCATGGAATATCCGATCCAGCCTGGCTGCCAGCCCGCGGGTGTTGTCGGTCGGCTTGAGCAGCCGGGAGCACATCATCGGCGACAGGGTCAGGGCGACGATCCCCGAAATGACGACCGCTCCGGCCAGGGTAAAGGCGAATTCCTTGAACAGTGCGCCGGTGATGCCCTGCAGGAAGCCGATCGGCGCATAGACCGCCGCCAGGGTGATGGTCATGGCCACCACCGGCATGGCAATTTCCCGGGCGCCGTCCAGTGCCGCTTCGTAGGGCCGCTTGCCGGCTTCGATATGGCGGTGGATGTTCTCCACCACCACGATGGCGTCGTCCACCACCAGGCCGATCGCCAGTACCATCGCCAGCAGGGTGAGCAGGTTGATGGAATAGCCCATCAGCTGCATGAAGAACAGCACGCCGATCATCGACAGCGGGATGGTCACCACCGGCACGATCACCGAACGGAGCGAGCCGAGGAACAGGACCACCACCACGATGACGATGATCACCGCCTCGATCAGGGTCTTGATCACCTCGTCGATGGACTCCTGGATGAACAGGGTCGCGTCATAGGCGACCGTCATTTCCAGCTCGGGTGGCAGCTGCGCCTCGATCAGCGGCAATACATTGCGCACTTCGGCGATAACATCCAGCGGGTTGGCGGTGGTGGTGCCCTCGATGCCGATATACACCGCAGGGATGCCATCGAAGAAGCTGATGGTGTCCAGGCTTTCGGCGCCCATCTCGACCCGGGCAATGTCGCTGATCAGCACCCGGGTATCGCCTTCGGTACGTACCGGGATGGCGGCGAACTGCTCCGGGCGCTGCAGATCGGTATCGGCGTTGACGCTGGTGACCACGTACTCGCCCTTGGTCTCCCCGGCAGCGGCGAGGAAGTTGTACTGCCGCACCGCCTGGTTCACGTCGCTGGCAGTCACGCCGAGCGCGGCCATGCGCACCGGATCGAGCCACAGGCGCATCGCGAAGTTCTGCCGGCCGAGTATGGCTGCATCGGCGATGCCGGGCAGGGTAGCCAGGCGCGGTTGCACGATGCGCGACAGGTAGTCGGTGATCTGCGGATTGCTCAGGGTCTGGCTGTGGAAACTGATGTACATCAGCGCGGTGGCATCGGCCGCCTCGCGGCTGATCACTGGATCCTCCGCCTCGGCCGGCAGCTGGTTGCGCACTTCGGCGGCCTTGGCCATGACGTCGGTGAACAGCCGGTCGGTGTCGACCCCGAGCCGGGCCCGGACCTGGATGACCGAGAAGTTCTGCCGGCTCACCGAGCTGATGTAATCGACACCTTCGGCGCTGGCCAGGCTCTGCTGGATCGGCTGGGTGATGTAGCCCTGGATGACTTCCGCGTTGGCACCGGGATAGGCCGTGGTGACGGTAATCAGGGCGTTTTCCATTGCCGGATATTGGCGTACGGTCAGGCTGTTGAGTGCCTGCATGCCGAGCAGGATGATCAGCAGGCTGACGACCGTCGCCAGCACCGGGCGACGGATGAAGATATCGGTGAATGCCATGTCCTCAGCCTTACAGCGGGTTGCTGTTGTTGATGACCACGGCGGTGCCATCGTCCAGTTTCAGCTGACCGGTACTGACCACCTGCTCGCCGGCCTGCAGTCCGTCGATGATCACCACCAGGCCGTCGCGGCGCTCACCGAGGCGGACAAAGCGGCGTTTCGCCTCCAGCTGCCCGCCATCGCCCTCGGCCTGGTTGTCATCGGCAGGCACCACCACATACACCGAGTTGCCGTAGAGGCTGAAATTGACTGCCGTTTCCGGGACCACTACCCGCGGCTGGGTATCGGGCAGCAGCACATCCAGCTCGGCGAACATGCCGGGCAGCAGCTGCTCTTCCGGGTTATCTATGCTGGCCCGTACCAGAAGGGTGCGGGAGGCGGCATCCACCCGCGGGTTGATCGCGGTTATCTCCCCGCCAAAGCGTTGCCCGGGGAAGGCGGAGACGGTCAGTTCGACCTGCTGGCCGACGCTCAGCCGAGGATAGTGCTGTTCTGCCAGGCTGAAATCCACATGCAGGCTGGACAGATCCTGCAGGGTGGCGATAGGCGTTCCCGGCGACAGATAATCACCGGGGTCGACATGAATGATGCCCAGTCGACCGGCGAAGGGTGCCTTGATGGTCTTCTTCTGCAGGATGGCCTGCAGCTCCGCGGCACGCGCCCGGCTCTGGCGGAGGGTGGAGCTGGCCTGGTCGAACTGCGCCTGGGAAATGCTCTGGCGCTGCAGCAGATTGCGCTGGCGATTGAAATCCAGCTCCGCCAGTTCCACCTGGGCCTCGGCGGTGGCCAGACTGGCGCGCTCCACTTCATCATGCATGCGCAACAGGATCTGCCCGGCCTCGACCACCTGTCCGGATACGGCGGACAGCTGATCAACGGTGCCGGTGATCTCGGCGGTGAGCTCCACTCCCTGGCGTGCCGTCAGCGTGCCGATGGCTGGCAGCCGGCTCTGCCACTCGATCTGCTGCGCTTCACTGGCGCTGATCTGAATCGGTGGTTTGGGAGCGGTAAAAATGGCAATCTGCTGCCGGATCGACCAGAATTTCCACGCCCCGAGTCCGGCGACAACGACGAAGAAGATGAGTATCAGCAGAACGAGTCTACGCAGCATGATTGCAATCCTGATGCAGTGCCTGCGGCAGCATCCGGCTGCCGACAGCTATTGAAATTATGTGCGAAGATTACCGGGTCGCGGGACGTAAACATAGAGCAGAAATGTAGCGATTCTTGATCACAGGGAGCCTGGCAATGGATTGGAGCAACGTGGTGATGCTGGTGGTGGGAGCGGGGCTGGTGGTGGCAGTGGTCTACGCCATCACGCTGTACAACCAACTGGTCGCGGTGAAGCATGGCGTCACCCAGGCCTGGTCGAACATCGACGTGCTGCTGCGCCAGCGACACGAGGAGTTGCCCAAGCTGGTGGAGACCTGCCGTCAGTACATGCAGTACGAACAGGCCACACTGGAGCGGGTGATCAGCGCACGCAACGCGGTGAGTCAGGCCCGGGACAGTTCCGACATGAAGCAGCTGGGGCGGGCCGAGACGGCGCTGCGCAGCGGCCTTGGCCAACTGTTTGCACTGGCGGAGAACTATCCGCAGCTGCAGGCCAACAGCTCCTTCCAGCATCTGCAGCAGCGTATATCCGGGCTGGAAAACGGCATTGCCGATCGGCGCGAGCTGTACAACGCGGCGGTGAACATCAACAACGTGCGGATCGAGCAGTTTCCCGATGTGCTGATCGCCCGCCTGTTCCACTTTCCGCCGGCGGAGCTGCTGCGCTTCTCCGAAGCGGAAAAGGCTGACGTGGATCTTCGCCAGCTGTTTTCATGATTCCGTTGCCCGGCGGGCTGGTGGTCCCCAGCCACTTCTTCTATCTCGCCCTTGCGCTGAGCTCGGCGGCCGCCCTGTGGTTGATGTACCGGACCTTCAGCCGGTTGCGCCGTGCCCGCTGGGTGGAAGATACGCCGACCTCGCGCATACGCTCGGCGGCCCAAGGGCTGGTCGAGCTGTGCGGTGAGGCGGATGCCGGCGGGCATGAACCGTTGATCTCGCCGCTGGGGGGCGAGCCCTGTCTGTGGTATCGCTTCCGGGTCGAGGAATACCAGCGCAGCGGGCGCAACCGCCAGTGGCGAACCGTGGAGCAGGGCCAGTCAGACAGGCCCTTCGTGTTGCGGGACGAGACCGGGGAGTGCTGGGTCCTGCCCGAGGGGGCGGATATCCATCCGCGCCTGCGCCGGCGCTGGGAAGGCCCCCACCGCTGGCCGCTGAGCCGAACTGGCGGGACCGGTATGCTCGCCACCGTGTTCGGCCGGCGTTACCGCTACACCGAGGAATGCCTGCGGCAGGATGACCTGCTGTACGCGCTTGGCTGGTTCCAAAGCCGCGGCGGGGGTGGCGAGCCGGTGGATGCCCGGCGCGTGGCCAGGCAGATCATAAGCAACTGGAAGGCGGATTACCCCGATCTGCTGGCGCGCTTTGATCGCAACCGGGATGGTCAGCTGGATACGCAGGAGTGGCAGCAGGTGCGTGTTGCCGCAGCTAACGAAGCCCGGCGGCAGGTCCGCACCGCCGCCAGCGCTCCGGTAGTGCACAGTCTGGGCAAGCCGCCTTACCGTGGCCTGCCGTTTCTGCTGTCTGACCACCACGAAGAGCATCTGAGTCGCCAACTGCGTCGCCAGTCCGGCTGGAGTCTGTTCGGCATGCTGGTGGCAGGCACCCTGGCCGGGTGGCTGTGGCTGGGACTACTGACCGCCTGATCCCAGCTGCTGCTCGTAGTTGTGCATCCATACCCTCAGCGCGGGCGCGGTCAGCGGGCGGCTGTAGAAATAGCCCTGGACGATATCGCAGCCTTCGGTGCGCAGGTAGGCTTCCTGTTCGGCGCACTCGACGCCTTCGGCGATCACCTGCATGTTCAGGTTGCGTCCGAGCTGAATGATGATGCGCACGATGTTGCGGTCATCCGCATCCTCCAGCAGATCGCCGGTGAAGCTCTTGTCGATCTTGATCTTGTCCAGCGGCAGGCCGCGCAGGTAGCTCAGCGAGGAATAGCCGGTGCCGAAGTCATCCAGCGCGATACGCACCCCGGTGGCCTTGAGCTCCTTGAGGTGTCGGGCAGCGGCCTCGATATCCTCCATGAGGCCGGTTTCGGTGACCTCCAGATCCAGTGTGCCCCGATCCAGCCCGTAACGGTCCAGGGTGCGGGTGACCATCTGGCACAGGTCAGGGTGGTGCAGCTGCACGGTGGAGAGGTTCACGGACATGCGCAGGTCCGGCAGCCCGTCACGTTGCCAGTCCCGCAACTGGCGGCAGGCCTGATCCAGCACCCATTCGCCTATGGCGATGATGATGCCGCTCTGCTCGGCCAGCGGGATGAACAGGTCCGGTGGTACCAGCCCCCGCTCCGGGTGATTCCAGCGCAGCAGCGCCTCGACGCCCACCACCCTGTGGCTGTCCAGGGCTATCTGTGGCTGGTAGACCAGATGCAGCTCGTTGTTCAGCAGCGCATCGCGCAGACTCGATGCCAGCTCACGGCGCATGCGCATCTCGCTGTCGACACTGGCGATGTAGAACTGATAGCGGTTGCGCGAGCGGGGCTTGGCCAGCATCATCGTCTGCTCGGCCTTCTGCAGCAGCTTGCTCGGGTCCATGCCGTCGTCGGGGAACAGGGTTATGCCGATGGTGGCCTGCAGGGTGACGCACGCCTGATCCAGCTCCAGCGGCACCGCCAGGTCATTGAGAATCTGCTGGGCCAGCTCGGCCACCTCGTAGGGCTCCTGGACATCGGCGACGATGAGCGCGAACTGGTCGCCGCCCAGCCGTGCGACGCTGGTCAGCCGCCCGCTGTGGGACTGCAGGCGCTCCGCCACGCTGATCAGCAGGCGGTCGCCAGCCTGGTAGCTGAATCGTTCGTTGATTTCCTTGAAGTCATCCAGCCCGCAGCAGAGGACCGCCACATTGCGCTGACGGCGCTGGGCGTCGGTCAGCACCCGGCCGAGCTGCTCGAGCAGCAGGCTGCGGTTGGGCAGGCCGGTCAGCTGATCGTGGCGCGACAGATGCAGCAGGCTGGCCTCGGCTTCGCGACGGCCACTGCGGTTGCGCTCGATGGCATCGAGCAGCTGATTGATGCGGTTGATCAGCAGCCCCAGCTCGTTTTTCTCCTGTCCGGGCAGCATGGGCATCATCATTCTGCCGGGATGATCGGGGTTGATGAAGCCGATATGCTCCATGATGCGGCCCAGCGGACGGGTCAGCAGCACGTGGAACACCAGATAGACGGCACCGGCCATCGCCAGCGCGCGCAGCAGACCGGTAAGCAGGATGACCAGGGAATTGTTGAGAAAGCGCTTGCCATAGAGCGCCGTGTCGAGGGACAGGCGCAGGTCGCCGTAGTATTCGTCATAGGGCGCCCGGCCATGCAGTTGAATGCTGAAGTCCTGTCGGGGGTCGAACAGCAGGTCGGTGAGCATACGGCAGCAGGTGTCGAGCAGAGGCCGCTGCCGGCTCGCCAGAGGCGGCTCGGCGGGGTGACCGATCAACGCCTGGCTGACGGCGGGGTTGGCAAACAGCCCTTCGATGACCTGGGTCGCCATGTCCCGATCAAGGCTGAAGATGGCCTGGGTGGCAGGATCATGGAACATCGCCAGGATCTCGGTGGCGTCACGTTCGATGGATTCGCGTACCGACCTCAGGTCGAAGATGATCTGGGCCAGGCTCAACAGCATCCCTGCCAGCAGGGCCCACAGCAACACCAATCGGAGAAGCTTTACTGACAGACTGTGCCGGGTGTCGACTATCAATTCGGACTGTCCTTTTTTCCGTTTCGACCATCATGCATTCGGAACCCGCGCCGTGCAACAACTGCCGCGGTCAGGCGGTGCCGGGCGGTCATCACCTCGCGTCGGAGCGCCCATCGCGCCGGGGTCGGCGCTCCCACAACATCCCCCCAGCCCCCCCGTGCCGTAATCCGATCCCCCCACGGTAGGAGCCCCGACCCCGGGGCGATAGGCGCGCACCGCGCGCCCGGCAACCCGCTCGCGGCCAATGATGTCACCCGGACCACCCGCCCCAAACGAAAACCCCCCGCCGAAGCGGGGTGTCTTATCAGAACGCTGTCGCGGTTAGGCAGCGAAGTTCTTCGCCACGAAGTCCCAGTTCACCAGGTTCCAGAACGCCTCGACATACTTCGGACGGGCGTTGCGGTAGTCGATGTAGTAGGCATGCTCCCACACGTCACAGGTCAGCAGCGGAGTGTCACCGGAGGTGATCGGATTGCCGGCGCCGATGGTGCTTACCAGGCCCAGCGAGCCGTCAGCCTTCTTCACCAGCCAGCCCCAGCCGGAACCGAAGGTGCCGATGGAAATCTTGCTGAACTCTTCCTTGAATGCGTCGAAGGAGCCGAATGCCTTGTTGATCGCTTCTGCCAGTTCACCGGTGGGCTCGCCGCCGCCATTGGGGCTCAGGCAGTTCCAGTAGAAGGTGTGGTTCCAGACCTGGGCAGCGTTGTTGAACAGTCCGCCGCTGGAGGTCTTGATGATCTCTTCCAGGCTCTTGCTCTCGTGGTCTGTGCCGGCGATCAGGTTGTTCAGGTTGACCACATAGGTGTTGTGGTGCTTGCCGTGGTGATAGTCCAGGGTCTCGGCGGAGATGTGCGGCTCAAGAGCGTCTTTGGCATAGGGAAGCGGGGGTAGTTCGAAAGGCATGGTCTCTCTCCATTTCAGGTTATGGGGCGTTTCGACAGACGGGCGTGAACAGCCCGCGAGGGGATCTATGATACCGATGCCGCCCCTTGTTCTATAGCCGCAAGATCATAGCATTTTACCGCGGCACTGGCCATGTTGAGCGGCCCGTCGAGGGATTCAGCCGGCCGACCACAGCGGTGCAGCCAGGCTCCACGCCACCCTCAGCATCATGCCGGCCACCAGCACATCGATCAGCCGCCAGGTCAGTGGCCGGTTGAGCAGCGGCGCCAGTCGCGCGGCGCCGACGGCCAGCCCGAGGAACCACAGCATCGAGGCGCTGGCCGCACCTGCGACAAACCAGGCCGGCCAGGTCTGCTGCGCACCCACGGAGCCGATCAGCACCATGGTATCGAGATATACATGGGGATTGAGCAGGGTGATCGCCAGCGTAGCCAGCAGCACGGTACCGCGGGCTCGCAGTGGACGTTCGGTCTCGGCCACTGCCAGAGCGTGCGGGGCAATCGCCCGGCGCAGGGCGAGCAGCGCGTAGCCGACCAGAAACAGCACGCCGCCCCAGCGGGTGATTTCCATCGCCAGCGGATACTGGGCAAGCAGTGTCGCCAGCCCGAATACCCCGGCGGTGATCAGGATGGCATCGCAGCTCATGCACAGTGCCGCGACGGCAAGGTGGTGTTCACGTCGCAGACTCTGCGCGAGCACAAAGGCATTCTGCGCGCCGATCGCCATGATCAGGCCCAGCGAAACCAGCAGGCCGTTGAGGTAGCTTGAATAGTAGGTCACGGACTCTCTCCTGTCGGAAGCTGGCAGTGTGAGCGGGCTGACTGTATAAGGGAAACAGATATGGCTTATGGGACATGAAATATTCTGATGATGGACTACAAGCTGCTGCATGCCCTGGCCAGTGTGGTGGAGCAGGGCGGCTTCGAGCGGGCCGCGCGGGTGCTGGGGTTGTCCCAGTCGGCGGTGTCGCAGCGCATAAAATTGCTGGAAGCGCGGGTCGGCGCTCCGGTGCTGTTGCGGGCGACGCCTCCGGCACCCACGGAGGCCGGCCAGCGGCTGCTCAATCATGTACAGCAGGTGCGTCTGCTGGAGCAGGACCTGCGACAGGACATACCGATGCAGGATGAGGATGGGGCCCCGGCCCGCCTGCGGGTGGCGCTGAATGCAGACAGCCTGGCGACCTGGTGGGCCGGCGCAGTGGCCGAGCTGTGCCAGCGCCAGCCGTTGCTGCTGGAGCTGCTGGTGGATGATCAGGACGTTGGCCTGCGCCGCATGCGTGCGGGAGAAGTGGTGGGCTGCGTGTGCGCCACCGAGCGACCGGTGGCCGGGGCCCGCTCGCTGCCGCTGGGTGCCATGCGTTACCTGGCGGTGGCCAGTCCGGCGTTCATCGAACGGTATTTTGCAGAAGGGGTGGACCGGGTGGCGTTGCGGCGTGCGCCCGCCGTAGTATTCGGCCCGGACGATCGCCTGCAGCACCGGTTCCTCGGCGAGCAGGACCTGAGTTGCGAGTTTCCCCATCACCTGTGCCCTTCGTCCGAAGGGTTCGTGCGCATGCTTGATGCCGGCCTGGGCTGGGGTATGGTGCCGGCTCTGCAGATACAGGCCGAACTGGCGAGCGGCAGATTGCGCGAGTTGCTGCCCGGCCGGGGTGTGGATGTTGCTCTGTACTGGCACTACTGGCGCAACGGCGGGCGACTGCTGGATGAGCTGACCGGGCAATTGCAGCGTCAGGCGCCGCAGTGGCTGGCTTCGCTGACCTGACAGGGCCGGCCGGGGGTGTTCAGCTGACGACCTGGCGCGCAGAATAGGCCACTTGTTCTACTGGCTTTGCCAATCGGGGGAAACCATGCGGGATGATTTCAAGGGCGATTTACCGGGTATCCGGGCTACCGATGAGGACCGGGTAGGCGCCGTTTCGCCGGGCCGCCCGGGATCGGCCCCGGAACCGCCGCTGGTGCGGGCGGTGCGTGAGCCGGTCATCCAGCGCCAGCGCAACGGCGCGCTCTGGGCGGTATGTGTCTGCCTGCTGCTGGCGCTGATCGGCCTGGGTTACTGGAGTCACCAGCAGCAGCGTCTGCTGCAGCAGCAGCTGGTAGCGACCCAGGAGAGTTTTGCCCGCATCAGCGAAGACGCGGCTGGCCGGCTGCAGGATATCAGCGGCAAGGTCATCGCCACCGAATCCAGCCTGAGCGAGCGCGAGAAGGAACGCATTCGCCAGATCAACGAGCTTGAGGAAAAGGTCCGGCAACTGGCCGCCGCGCTGCAGGAGCAGGAGCAATTGCAGCAGCGACAGCAACAGACGCTGCAGACCGCAACGCAGCATCTGCAGGAGCTGAGGCAGGCAACCGACGCGCAGAGTGAGCGTCTGGCCGAGCTTGACAGGCTGGAAGCTGTGATAGCCCAGCTGGACGACCGCCAGCAACAGCAGCAACGGAACATCGCCGGGCTTGAGCAGCAATCCGAGCGGGCCGAACAGCAGCGGGCGGCATTGGACAGCGGGCTGGCCGAGGCGGGTGAGCAGCTCCGGCAACTTGAGCAGTTGTCCACCATCAAGGAACAACTGGCGGAGCAGCAGACCCAGCTGGCACGCCAGCGGGGCCAGTTACAGGCCCTGCTGGACGCCTCGACGGCCACCAGCGTCGAGCAGCAGCGGCTGGATGCAGTGGACGATGCGCTGCGGTCAATAGACAGTTTCCGGGTTCAGACCAATCGCACTCTCTCCACCCTGCAGACCCAGATCGGCAATCTGCAACAGCAGATGAGCCAGCGCTGATGAATTTCCTCGCCCACCTGCGCCTGGGGCCCCACGAACCGCAGCCGGCCCTTGGCGGCCTGCTCGGCGATTTCGTCAAGGGGCCCGTGGCCGCCATCGAGTTGCCGGATGCGGTGCGCAAGGGCATCTGGCTGCACCGCAGCATCGACGCGTTCACCGATCGCCATCCGGTGGTGGCGCGCAGCAAGGCGCGGGTCACCGATGAGCGTCGACGCTACGCCGGTATCATGGTCGACATGTTCTACGACCACCTGCTGGCACGGCACTGGAATCATTTCGCCGATCAGTCCCTGACGGCGTTTACCGGCCGGATGTACAACGCAGTGCTGGCCCAGCAGGCGTTGATGCCGGAGCGCGCCCGCCGGGTTCTGGTGCGCATGGCGGAAGAGGACTGGCTGTGCAGCTATGCCGAGCTGGACAACCTGCACATGGCGCTGGACAACATGGCTCGCCGCCTGCGGCCCGGTAACCGGCTGCCCGGCGCGGTCGATGAACTGGAGCGCGAATACGGCCGTTTCGAGGCCGACTTCCTCGCCTTCATGCCGGAGGTCATCGATTTTGCCGCGGCGCAGGCCACCGCGCTCAGAGATCCGGCGTACTGGCAGGGTGTTCTGGCTTCCGGCTCCAGGGCCTGAGAACGTTCTTTTCCTGACCGCCTTGCCTGCTATGATCAGGAGTGTCGATATCCCTGGGTCTTTTCATGGCAGCTCCTCATTACCCCTGGCGCGAAGGCAATACATTTGAACTGATGATGGACGGGGACCGCTTCTTCCCCCGGCTGCTCGAGGATATGCAGCAGGCCCGGATCAGCATCGACATCGAGCTGTATCTGGTCGAGTCGGGCAACAGTCTGGAGCGGGTGATGCGCATACTGCTGCATGCCGTGCAACGGGGAGTGCGGGTGCGCTGCCTGTTCGATGGTGCAGGCAGCCGCAATCTGAGCGATGCGGATCGCCAGCAACTGCGAGACGGTGGTGTCGAACTGCATCTCTACAATCCGCTGAACCTCTGGGGCGGTCGCGCCAACCTGCATCGGGACCACCGCAAGCTGATCATTGTCGACGGGGAGCGCGCCTACATCGGCGGTGCCGGCTTTACCGATGATTTCTGCATACCCGATGATTTCGGCCACTGTCTGTGGCACGAGCAGATGCTGGAAGTGCAGGGGCCGGTGGTAGGCGACTGGGTGGTGGTATTCGAACAGCAATGGCAGGCAGCCCACAGCCGCCGGGGTCGGCCACCACCGCTTCGTCAGCGGGTGAAGGTGCCGCCGCGCCCGCCGGGCGTCGAGGGATGGGCCCGGGTGTCACTCACCGATGGCCGTACCCACCGGGAACTGGCGCATGCGCTGCTGGCAAGTATTGCCGGTGCGCAGCACAAGGTGTGGCTGGCGACGCCGTACTTCGTCCCCGGCTGGCGGCTGCGTCGGTCATTGATGCGCGCGGCCAGGCGCGGAGTGGATGTGCGCCTGCTGCTGTGCGGCGAGATCACCGATCATCCTGCGGTGCGTTATGCCGGCCAGCGTTTCTATCGTCGGCTGCTGGCGGCGGGAGTGCGCATCCACGAGTACCAGCCGCGCTTCCTGCACCTGAAGACGGTACTGGTGGATGATTGGGTCAGTCTGGGCTCGGCCAATTTCGACCGCTGGACGCTGCACTGGAACCTCGAGGCCAACCTCAACATCATCGACAGTGGCATGACCCGCGCGGTGGAGGAAAGCTTCCGGACCGATTTTGCCGAATCCCGGGAGTGGACCCTCGGGGACTGGCTGGGCCTGCCTCTGCGCCACAAGTTCAAGGTGCGGCTATGGGGCGCCATCAGCCGCCGTGCAATGTTCTGGATGGGTATCCACTGACCGGGTGACTCAGGCGTAGGCTGCTTCGTGGGCACGGGTGCAGTTGCGGCCTTCGCGCTTGGCTCGGTAGAGCGCCTCGTCCGCCTGGCTGATGCGCCATTCCAGACTGTCCTCCGGATGGATCAGGCAGATGCCCGCTGACAGGGTGCACTTCACCGTATCGGGCAGTGCGTCGAATGAATGGCTGGCCAGCCCCTGACGTATGCGCTCGACGCAGTGGTGCAGGGTGGCCAGGTCGCACCTGTCCAGCAGCAGCACGAATTCCTCACCGCCGAAGCGGGCCACCATGTCGTTGCCGCGCAGGTTGTTGCGGGCGATATGGGCAAAATCCTGCAGTACCTTGTCACCGGCGGAGTGGCCATACAGATCGTTGATGCGCTTGAAGTGGTCCAGATCAATGAGCGCCAGGCCCATCGTCTGCCCCTGGCCCAGCAGGGTGATGCGACGCTGCGCCTCCTCGATGAAATGGCGACGGTTGGGCAGGTCGGTCAGGGCATCGGTGGAAGCCAGGTTCTGCAGCTGGTCCATCATGCTGCGCAGGGTCTGCTGGTGCTGCTGCAGGGTGGCATGGCGCTGCAGCAGGCGATCGCGCAGCTCGCGGATATAGCTGCCGACCATGCTCACCCACAGCAGGAAGCAGGCCAGTACGAAGAGCTCCAGCGAGGCAGAGGCCAGTGTCTGGGGATAGATGTGTACCTGCTGGTTGATGACTACAAGAGCGGCATAACAGCCCAGCGCCAGCATCGCATGGAGCAGGTAGGCGCGGCGTGACATCTGGAACGCACCGAACATCAGGATCAGGCAGTAGGCCACCAGAATGCTGCCGCGGATCTCGCCGATGTAGGCCAGCAGATAGGTCAGCAGCAGCAGCGCGACGATGGTCTGGGAGCTGGTCAGACTCGGGTCCCGGGCTCGCAGGTTGAGCCCGGTCTTGAAAAGGAAGAAAAAGACCAGTTGGGTAACTGCACCCAGCACGAAATGACTGAGTGCCATGGTATGGGTGCCCAGGTAATTGCCACTGGCCCAGGCCGCCGCGATTACCACATAGGAGATGAGGTAGGTGGCCTGGGCCAGATAGAAGCGTTGCAACCGCAGCGCCTGATAACGAGCCTGCTGGGCGGGATCCGGTTCGGTCACGACATTATCATCCTTTTTATGGTGGCCATGTGATGTCACTTTACGCCAATCCGACTCGGTTTCACACTGAAGGTTCATCATATAGTTGCAGCCTATCGACCCAACGGCTGACCGGCCAACCTCGGCTCGGGTATACTTCGCCCCCTGCCTTCAGCTGCGGCGAGTCCGCGTCTGACCTGAGCATTCCGTGAATCTGGCCGTCTCGCCTGTTGCCCCGGCAACTCTGCGGCCAGTCAGTCAAAAGAGGAGCCTGTCCGAGAATGGCCGTTATCAAGCAAGATGATCTGATCCAGAGCGTCGCCGATGCGTTGCAGTATATCTCCTACTATCATCCGATCGATTTCATCCAGGCAGTGCACCAGGCCTACCTGCGCGAGGAGTCGCCGGCGGCCCGCGACGCCATGGCCCAGATCCTGATCAACTCGCGCATGTGCGCGACCGGTCACCGCCCCATCTGTCAGGACACCGGAATCGTCACGGTGTTCGTCAAGGTGGGCATGGATGTGCGCTGGGATGGCGCCACCATGGGGCTCGACGACATGATCAACGAAGGGGTGCGCCGGGCCTATCAGCTGCCTGACAACGTGCTGCGTGCGTCCATCCTCGCTGATCCGGCCGGCAAGCGCACCAACACCAGGGACAATACGCCTGCGGTCATCCACTACCAGATGGTTCCCGGCGACACCATCGAGTTCCAGGTGGCGGCCAAGGGCGGCGGCTCCGAGAACAAGGCCAAGATGGTCATGCTCAACCCTTCCGATTCCATCGTCGACTGGGTGGTAAACACCGTACCGACCATGGGTGCCGGCTGGTGCCCGCCGGGCATGCTCGGTATCGGCATCGGTGGCACCGCCGAGAAGGCGGCAGTACTGGCCAAGGAATCGCTGATGGACCCGATCGATATCCACGAGCTGCGCCAGCGTGGTCCGCAGAACCGGGTCGAGGAGCTGCGTCTGGAGATCATGGACAAGGTGAACGCGCTCGGCATCGGTGCCCAGGGCCTCGGTGGCCTGACCACCGTGCTCGACATCAAGATCAAGGATTACCCGACCCACGCAGCCAGCCTGCCGGTGTGCATGATCCCCAACTGCGCGGCCACCCGCCATGCGCACTTCGTGCTGGATGGCAGCGGCCCGGCCGAACTGGCTCCGCCTTCCATGGATGAGTACCCGGACATTACCTGGGAAGTCGGCAGTGCCGTGCGCCGGGTCAATCTGGACACACTCAAGCCGGAAGACGTGCTGGACTGGAAGACCGGTGAAACCGTGCTGCTGTCGGGCAAGATGCTCACCGGCCGTGACGCGGCGCACAAGCGCATGGTGGACATGCTGAACAAGGGTGAGGAACTGCCGGTGGACCTGAAGGGCCGCTTCATCTACTACGTTGGCCCGGTTGATCCGGTGCGCGACGAAGCCGTTGGCCCGGCTGGCCCGACCACTGCCACGCGGATGGACAAGTTCACCCGTCAGATCCTCGAGCAGACCGGCCTGCTGGGCATGATCGGCAAGTCCGAGCGCGGCCCGATGGCCATCGAGGCGATCCGCGACAACAAGGCGGTGTATCTGATGGCCGTGGGTGGCGCCGCCTACCTGGTTTCCCAGGCGGTCAAGAAGGCCCAGGTGCTGGCCTTCCCCGAGCTGGGCATGGAAGCGATCTACGAGTTTGAAGTGGTGGACATGCCGGTCACCGTCGCGGTCGACAGCAGCGGCGAGTCGGTACACATCACCGGCCCGCAGATCTGGCAGAAGAAGATTGCCGAGAGCCTGGCAGTAGAAGTGTAAGGAAGCCGTACAGCAGCTCGTCTCAGACGAGCTGCTCTCCCACCTGCAGCAACTTCATCGAGTTGGTGCCGCCCCGCGAGTTGTACACATCACCCTTGGTGATGATCACCCAGTCCCCCGGTTTCACATGTCCGCCATCCAGCAGGGTGTCGATGGCCCGTTGGTTGACGTCGCTGGACGGCAGATCGGCCGGGTTGAAGGCGATACTGTGCACACCGCGCATCAGCGCCACCCGACCCAGGGTCTGGCGGTTGGGTGACAGGGCGAAGATCGGCAGGTGCGAGCGGATGCGCGACATGATCAGCGGGGTATAGCCGCTTTCGGTCAGGCTCACCACTGCGGTGACGCCGGGGAAGTGGTTGGCGGCGTACATCGCGGCCAGGGCAATGGTCTCGTCGCAGCGGCTGAAGGGAATGTGCAGACGGTGGCCGGACTGCTGGCTGGTCGGGTGTTTCTCCGCGCCCAGACAGACACGATGCATTGCCGCCACGGCTTCCACCGGGAAGTCGCCTGCTGCGGACTCGCCTGAAAGCATCACCGCGTCGGTATAGTCCAGCGCAGCGTTGGCCACGTCGGAGACCTCAGCACGGGTGGGCAGCGGACTGTTGATCATCGACTCCATCATCTGGGTGGCGGTGATCACTGCCTTGTTCTTGCGCCGGGCGCGATCGATGATGGTTTTCTGGATGCCCACCAGCTCGGCGTCACCGATCTCGACACCCAGGTCGCCCCGGGCCACCATCACCGCATCGCTGGCGTCGATCAGGCTGTCCAGTGCGGCCTCGTCAGCGACCGCCTCGGCCCGCTCGATCTTGGCTACCAGCCAGGCCTGGGAACCGGCGTCGACCAGCAGCGTACGGGCCTGGTCCATATCCCGCGCGTCCCGCGGAAAGGACACGGCAACATATTCCATCTCCAGTTCGGCGGCCAGCACGATGTCGGCGCGATCCTTGTCGGTCAGCGCAGCAGCGGAGAGCCCACCGCCGCGGCGGTTGATGCCCTTGTGGTTGGACAGGTCGCCGCCGGCGGTAACGGTGCAGACAGCCTCACCATCGGCGATGCTGTCGATCTGCAGCACGATACGTCCGTCATCCAGCAGCAGCTCGTCGCCGGGGTGGCAGTCGGTCACCAGCGCGGGGTAGTCGATGCCGACCACCTGCTGATTGCCCTCATCCAGCGGATGGGTGGTGGAGAGCCGGAAGCGGTCGCCGACATTCAGATGTATCCTGCCGTCGGTGAAGCGCGCAATGCGGATCTTCGGGCCCTGCAGATCGCCTAGCAGGGCAACGTGCACCCCCAGCCTTTCTATCTCGCGTACCAGTCGCGCCCGTTCACGGTGTTCGTCATGGCTGCCGTGGGAGAAGTTGAGGCGGGCGACGTTCATGCCGGCCTTGATGAGGGCTTCAATGCGTTCCGGTGTGCTGCTGGCCGGTCCGAGGGTGGCGACAATCTTGGTACGACGCAGGGTCATTGCGGGTTTTTCCCCTTGAGTGATATTTCGTTGGCTTACAATAGATGATACCCGTTCCTTATGACAGCCAGAAGCAGACAGGAGAAACCGTGCATGCATCCCAGGGTTGTTGAGGTCACCGAGCGGCTGCGCCAGCGCAGCCGGCAGTCGCGCGCAGCCTATCTTCAGCAGATGGCCGAGGCGGCAGCGCGCCCCCGCGGGCGGCGGGACCTGTCCTGCAGCAACTTCGCCCATGGCATGGCGGGCTGTCCGGCCGGGGACAAGCAGCGGCTGCGCCTGCCCGATGAGGTCAATATCGGCATCGTTACCGCCTATAACGACATGCTCTCCGCCCACCAGCCCTACGAGACCTATCCCGAACAGATCCGCCAGGCGCTGCGCGCGACGGGCGCGACAGGCCAGGTGGCCGGCGGGGTGCCGGCCATGTGCGACGGCATCACCCAGGGTGAGCCGAGCATGGAGCTGTCGCTCATCAGCCGCGATGTGATCGCCATGGGCACCGCAATCGCGCTGTCCCACAACATGTTCGATGGTGCGTTGTGCCTGGGCATCTGCGACAAGATCGTCCCCGGACTGCTGATGGGCGCGCTGCGGTTCGGCCATCTGCCGGTGGTCTTCGTGCCGGCCGGCCCGATGCCATCAGGGCTGCCGAACGACGAGAAGGCACGGATCCGCCAGCGCTATGCGGAGGGTCTGGCCACCCGGGAAGACCTGCTGGATGCCGAGAGCCGCGCCTACCATGCGCCGGGCACCTGCACCTTCTACGGCACCGCCAACACCAACCAGATGTTGCTGGAAGCCATGGGCCTGCAACTGCCGGGTGCTTCGTTCATCAACCCCGGCACACCGCTGCGCGAAGCGCTGACCGTGGCCGCAGCGGAGCGGGTGGCGGCCCTGGCGCGCGCGGACCAGGGCAGCATGGCATCGATACTGGACGAGCGGGCGCTGGTGAATGCGCTGGTCATGCTGCTGGCCACGGGCGGTTCGACCAATCTGACCCTGCATCTGGTGGCCATCGGGCAATGCGCCGGTCTGCAGCTGGACTGGGACGACATGGCTCGGCTGTCCGACGTGGTGCCGACCCTGGCGCGGATCTATCCCAACGGGCAGGCGGATGTGAACCACTTCCAGGCAGCCGGCGGTACGGCGTTCCTGTTCCGCCAGCTGCTGGATGCCGGACTGCTGCACCCGGACGTCGCCACCATCGCCGGACCGGGGCTGCAACACTACACCCGTGAGCCGATGCTTCAGGACGGCCGGCTGCATTACCGCGAAGGGCCAAACGCCAGCCTGGATGCATCCATACTGCGCGGTTGCCGGAAGCCGTTCCGCGAAGACGGCGGGCTGAAGGTAGTGGAGGGCAACCTGGGGCGCGGCGTGATCAAGGTATCGGCGGTCGACGAGGCGCATTGGCAGGTCGAAGCACCCTGCCGGATATTCGACGAACAATCGGCCTTTGTCCGTGCCTTCGAGAATAACGAGTTCCAGCAGGACGTGATCGTCGTGGTGCGGTTTCAGGGGCCCGCGGCCAACGGCATGCCGGAACTGCACAAGCTGACCCCCTATCTGGGTATCCTCCAGGACCGTGGTCTGCGGGTTGCGCTGGTAACCGACGGGCGCATGTCCGGCGCGTCGGGCAAGGTACCGGCGGTGATACACCTGTCCCCGGAAGCCGACCATGGCGGTCCGCTGGCCCGTCTGCAGGATGGTGACCGGCTGCGGCTTGATGCCCGCCGGGGCAGTCTGGACGTGCAGATGGATGCCACGCAGTGGGCCGCGCGCTCGGCAGCGAAACATGCACAGCCGGTGCGACGCGGCTGGGGGCGCGAGCTGTTCGGCTTTGCCCGCGGGCAGGTCAGCCCGGCGGAGCAGGGGGCCAGCTGCTTTACTGAGAGTCTGCGATACAGCGATGGAGGCAGGATATGAGTGAATCACACATCCGGGCGCGGGACCTGAACTGGCGTGCGGACGCCAGCCCGCAGGCCCAGGCTGTTGCGGTTGCGGGCCATATCGAGGCGGCCCTGAAGCAGGCCATTGATGAACGTGGCCGGGCCAGCCTGGCGCTGTCCGGTGGCCGCGGCCCCGAGCTGTTTCTGCGGGAGCTGGAAAAGGCCTCGCTGGACTGGAGCAGGGTGACCGTAACCCTGGTGGATGAACGCTGGGTGCCGGTAGAGCATGAGCAGAGCAACGCCGCGCTCATTCTGCGCTGCATGCCGGGTGCGCTGCAGCGGGCCAGCTGGGTCCCGCTGTACCGGGGCGAGGGGCTGGAGGTGGATGCCGACACCGCTCACCGCGTCTTCGAGACGCTGCTGCCGGTGGATGTGCTGGTGCTGGGCATGGGAGCGGATGGGCATACGGCATCGCTGTTTCCGCATATGCCGGGGCTGGCGCACTATCTCTCTGCCGAGTGTGAGCCTCTGTGTGTACCGGTTCCCGCCGAGGGCGAGCGGCTGGCGCGGCTGAGCATGACGGCAAGGATGATCCTGACCGCGCGGCACAAGCTGCTGGTGATCACCGGAGAGGACAAGCGCCGGACCCTGAACCGAGCCCTGGAGGAGGCTGACCCGATGAGCATGCCGATAGAGGCCTTTCTCAGCGCACCGATGGATATCTTCTACAGCCCCGAGGGGGCGCAGGACAGCTGATGAGACTGGCAGACAACAGCCGGATATTGAAAGACATCTTCGAGCAGCAGCCGATCCTGCCGGTGCTGAGCATCCGGCGGCAGGACGACATCCTGCCGCTGGCCGACGCCCTGGCCGCCGGCGGCATCACCAATCTGGAGGTGACATTGCGCACCCCGCTGGGTCTCGGCGCGATCCGCCTGCTGGCGGACCAGCGGCCGGAGTTGTGCGTGGGCGCCGGAACGGTGCTCGACGGTCGCCAGTTCCAGTCGGTGCTGGATGCAGGCGCCCGGTTCATCGTCAGCCCCGGCAGTACCGATGAGCTGCTGACCCTCGGGCTCGACAGCCCGGTGCCCTTGCTGCCCGGCGTGGCCACCGCGTCGGAGATCATGCGCGGATACCGGCTGGGCTATCGATGTTTCAAGCTGTTCCCGGCGGAGGTATGCGGAGGGGTACCGCTGCTCAGGGCGCTGGCCGGGCCCTTTCATGATGTGCAGTTCTGCCCGACCGGCGGGATCACCCCCGAGCTGATGCCCGCCTATCTGGCGCAGCCCAATGTGGTCGCCGTGGGCGGCAGCTGGATGCTGCCGGCGACACTGGTGGAGACGGGCGACTGGGACGCCATCACCCGCCTTTGCCAGCAGGTCAGGCTGGACGGGAAGGATCGACGAAACCGTCTGGCTTGATGATCAGCATGTCACAGGGCACCTCTTCCAGCAGGCGCTCGGCAGTATGCCCCACCAGCGCGTTTTCCAGCCGTGAGCGGGATATGGCGCCCATGACCAACAGATCGATACCGTTCTGCGTGACGAACTCGGGGATCGCCTGCTCCGGGAAGCCGCGCAGCAGATGCCGCTGAGCTGATGTCAGGCCAAGCTCGTCGGCGAAGGCTGACAGGGCATCGGCGTGCTGATGCTCGATCTGCGCTGCGTAGCCGTCGTAGTCGGCGACCAGTCCGGTATCAAATGCCAGGGTATGGGGCAGGGGGTTGTAGCAGTGCGCCGCGTGCACTGCGGCGCCGGTAACGGACGCCAGGCTGCGGGCGGTTTCGACAAGCTTTCTGTCCAGCGCGGCGGGCTTGTCCGTTTCGTGTAACGGGTCCACTGCGGCGCAGAGGTTGCGCAGCGGGGTTTCAGGCTGCTTTACCAGCCACAGCGGTACCGGGCAGTAACGAATCAGAAACCAGTCGCTGTTGGTCAGCAGCAGGCGCTTCATCACGCTGTGGTGCTGGCCGGTCTTGAGCACGACATCAGGTCTCTGATCCTGGATGGCTTTCAGGATGTGCCGCTCGAACCGCTTGCCCCACACGGCCATCGTGTTCACCGTATGGCCGCGGGCGCGCAGCGAGCCGGCGAGCCTGTCAAGCTGTTGATCACGGTGGCCCAGATAGGTATGTCGCGCCTGGCTCAGAAGGGCGCTGCTGAACAGCATCCCGCCTTCCAGCGCGGGAACGTGATCACAGAGGAACAGGGTGATGTGTGCTGCGGGGTAATGTTCGACCAGTTGTTCGGCCCGCTGCAGGCATGGCTGAACGGTCTCGCTGGTTGGATCAATGATCACCATGATGTGCCGGATATCCATTGTCGCTGCCTCTCGTCGTTATGGTCCTTACCACAGGGTAATGCAGTTTCGCCCGCTGTCTTGCTGATGCAGGTCAAAATCCGGACCAGGCGGCATTCTGTCCGAGGGAGTTGGACTGCGAAAATGCACTGGTCTATTCTGGCACCTGCAGTTCAGGGATCGAGCCGACATGTGATTGCTGTAGAGGTCATGCCGCTCCTGCAAGTCCACCCAATCGATACAGGAGTCTCATCATGTCGGGCATGGCTGACCGCAGCCGTACAAACAAGGCTGACGAGCGTTTCAAGCGGGGCATCACCCGTCACCAGCTGCATGCTTATCTCAATGTCTATAACAGCCATACCGGGCGCTTCATGGGTACCATGAGCAATGTGTCCTGTTACGGCTTCATGCTGATCAGCCCCTGGCCGGTCATGCTGGACCAGGAATACGAGATGCAGCTTCACCTTCCGCCACTGGGCGATGAAGAGAATGTGCTGCCGTTTCGTGCAGTCGCCCGCTGGTGCAGAGCGGACCAGACCCCCGGCCATTTCGATGTCGGCTTCAGCATTTCCGAGAACCAGCAGGTCTTTGCCGGATTATCCATAGCGCTGAAGCGCTACTTCTCCTTCATGCACCCGGTAGATGCCTGACGGTGCCCATTGGAGTACCCTGACCCGCTGAACAGGGAACGGAGATATCAATGGGCAACAGCATTTTCTGGTATGACTTCGAGGCGACCGGCGTGGATCCCCGGCGGGACCGACCGTTGCAGGTCGCGGGTGTGCGCACCGACGAGGATCTGCAGGAGATCGGCGAGCCCCTCTGCATCGATTGCCGTCTCCCCGAGGATATCCTGCCCCATCCCATGGCCTGCCTGATCACCGGTATCGATCCGGAGCGGGTACGCAGGGGGCTCCCCGAAGCGCAGTTCATGCACCTGCTGCATGAACAGATGGCTCAGCCAGGCACCTGCACGGCCGGTTACAACAACCTGAGATACGATGACGAAATGACGCGTTTCGCGTTATTTCGCAACTACTTCGACCCCTACGCCCGCGAGTGGCAGGGGGGCAACAGTCGCTGGGACCTGCTCGATGCCCTGCGGACCGCCCATGCGCTGAGGCCGGATGGCATCAACTGGCCGCAGCAGGAGGGTTTCACCAGCCTGCGCCTGGAGCTTCTCACGGAGGCCAACGGCATTGATCACGGCCAGGCCCATGACGCGCTGGCGGATGTGCGCGCCACCATTGCCATGGCCCGACTTCTCAGGACAGCCCAGCCGCGGCTGTTTGACTACCTCTACCGGCTGCGCGACAAGCACCGCGTCAGCGCGCTGATCGACCTGCAGTCCGTGCGGCCGCTGGTGCACGTGTCAGGGCGCTTCGGGCGGGAGCGGCAGGGGCTGGGTGTAGTTCTGCCGCTGGCCTGGCATCCCCGCAATCGCAATGCCGTCATTGTCTGGGACCTGTCGGTCGACCCCGGGTTGCTGCAGGATCTCGACGCTGAGCAGTTGCGGCAACTGCTGTACACACGCGCTGACGAACTTGAGCCCGGCATGGTGCGTCCCGGGCTCAAGCTGGTGCATATCAACAAGTGTCCGGTACTGGCGGATGTGAAGGTGCTGCGGACTGCTGACACGGAGAGGCTGCAGCTGGACATGCCATTGCTGCTTCGGCGGGCCGATCAACTGGCTGAATGGCGGTCGGTGGGGCAGGGTAAGCTGATGGCGATCTACAGCGAACGGGAGGATGCAGCGATGGCGCTGCAGCCGGACGCTGAAACGATGTTGTATGAAGGCTTCACCTCCGACCGGGACCGCCAGTTTCTGCCGGGCATCCGCCAGGCGGCAGGCGCGGAGCTGACGGCGGCACGCTGGCCGCTGGAAGATCAGCGGCTGGCCGATATGCTCAAGCGCTACCGGGCGCGCAACTATCCCGATTCCCTTGATACAGCGGAGCGCGCGGAATGGCGGGCCTATTGCCGGGACAGGCTGACCGGGGCTGACGGCCATACAGCGATGACGCTTGAAACTTTCATGCAGGAATTACAGCAATTGCAACAACAGGCGGATGACAGGCAGCGACAACTGCTCGCGAAGTGGCAGCAATACGCCATGGATCTGGCAGCCGAACTGAGTATTATTGGCGCATAATGAAAAAGCCCCGGATCAGTTCCGGGGCTTTTTCCACGTGCTGCTCATGTTCCGAATCAATCGAGAATAGTAGCCCAGCTCTCTACGGTATCGGCACCATACTTCTCTTTCCATGCCTTGAGTACCTTGTGGTTGCCACCCTTGGTCTCGATAACATCGCCGGTATTGGGATTCTTGTAACGCTTGACGCGGCGGGTTCGTTTTGCCGGAGCGGCCTTGGCCGGTGCGGCAAGTTTGCTGTCCGGATCAAGAATGACCATTACGTCGCGAGTGCTCTTGCCATATTGCTCCATCAGCGCCGTGAGCTTTTTCTCGAACTCGAGTTCCTTCTTCAGCTTGTCATCATTCGACAGTGACTTCAGTTTCTCGGTCAGGTCGCGGATGGTATCTTCAATTTGTCGATATTGATGCAGCATGGACATGATAAAGGCCCCTTTAAAGGTGTCTGAATAGTGGCAGTTATAATAGTTTAAATTACGTTAGTTGTACAAGAAGGATAAGTAACCAAACGCAACTTTCAGAGTTGCCTTAACCGCCGATGAGCAGGCAACACGGCCTACTGAAATTTTCCCGCAGTCGGAGTAGAATACGCCGCTTTGAAACGTACCCGTTCCGCCGACAGGCGCGACAAGCGCAGCACGCCGTGGTGCGTGACTACCGTACATCTCTGGAGTTGATCTGATGCGTACCTTTCGCCTGGTGATTGCCTGCCCCGACCGCGTGGGAATAGTGGCCAAGGTCAGTAACCTGCTGGCAACCTACAACGGCTGGATTACCGAAGCCAGTCACCACTCTGACAACCTGTCCGGCTGGTTCTTCATGCGACATGAAATCCGTGCCGACTCGCTGCCCTTCGATGCGGACGGCCTGCGCACCGTATTTGCGCCGATTGCACGTGAATTCGGGATGGAATGGCGTGTAAGCGACTCGGCCGAGCGCAAAAAAGTGGTGCTCATGGCCAGCCGGGAGTCCCACTGCCTGGCAGATCTGCTGCATCGTTTTCACAGTGGCGAACTGGACTGTGAAATCACCAGTGTTATTTCCAACCATGAAGATCTGCGCAGCATGGTCGAGTGGCATGGTATTCCCTTCCATCATGTTCCGGTCGACCCGCAGAACAAGGCTCCGGCTTTTGACGAGGTTACTCGTCTGGTGCAGGAACAGAATGCAGATTGTATTGTCCTGGCTCGTTATATGCAGATATTGCCCGCCAGCCTCTGCGAGCAATATGCGGGCCGGGTGATCAATATTCATCACAGCTTTCTGCCGTCCTTTGTTGGAGCCCGTCCATATCACCAGGCTGCAGTTCGCGGGGTCAAACTCATTGGTGCAACTTGCCACTATGTAACCGAAGAACTGGACGCTGGTCCGATCATCGAACAGGACGTGGTGCGCATAAGTCATCGCGATAATGTCGAAGACCTCGTTCGCCTCGGTAAAGATGTGGAAAAAATGGTACTTTCCCGCGGATTGCGCTATCACTTGGAAGACCGGGTGGTGGTGCACGATAACAAGACCGTCGTTTTCAGTTAGACAGTAGATCGTGCGGCGCACCCCAATTGCCTGTGCAGGGGAGCGAAGCGGCATGATCAAGACTGTGAAAGTGCGGGATTACATGAACAGGGAAGTTGTCACCCTCAATCCGGACACGCACCTGTTCAGCGCTATTGATGTGTTGCTGACGCATCGTGTTTCCGGGGCGCCGGTAGTGGATGCCGGAGGCCACCTTGTAGGTGTGCTGTCCGAAAGCGACTGCCTGAAGGGTATTCTCAACGAAGCCTACTTCGAGGAAACCTGTGGAAGCGTCAAGTCGATCATGAGCCAGGTGGTGGAAACCATCGATGCCGATGCGGACATTCTCGAGGCGGCGGCACATTTCGTGGAGCGGGGCCGGCGACGTCTCCCGGTCACCGAACAAGGCCGGCTGGTCGGTCAGATCAGCCGTCGAGATCTGCTCAGGGTGCTGAAGAGCTACAACGAACACGGCACGCCCCGGCGTCGTTAGCCATTATTCCGTACCAGGGCCCAGAAACACGAAAACCGCACCTGAGGGTGCGGTTTTCGTTTCCTGCTGCCGCGGATCAGGCGCTGGCCTTCTCCTGCTCCTGCGCCCCTTCGGATGTGCGGATCAGGTGATCGAAGGCGGCCAGTGATGCAGTGGCGCCGGCACCCATCGAAATGACGATCTGCTTGAACGGCACTGTGGTCACGTCGCCTGCTGCGAACACGCCCGGTACCGAGGTGGCGCCGCGGGCGTCGATCTCGATCTCGCCGAAGCGGGACAGTTTGACCTCGCTGTCCTTCAGCCAGTCGGTGTTCGGAATCAGGCCGATCTGGACGAAGATGCCGGCCACGTCCACCTGGTGGCTTTCGTTGGTCTTGCGATCGGTGTAGGTCAGGCCTACCACCTTGTTGCCATCACCGCGAACCTCGGTGGTTGCCGCGTTCATGATGATATTCACGTTCGGCAGCGAGCGGGCCTTGCGCTGCAGCACCTCGTCGGCACGCAGGGTGTCGCTGAACTCCAGCACAGTCACGTGCTCAACGATGCCAGCCAGGTCGATGGCCGCCTCGATACCGGAGTTACCGCCGCCGATGACCGCAACGCGCTTGCCCTTGAATAGCGGGCCGTCACAGTGCGGGCAGTAGGCCACGCCCTTGCCGCGGTATTCCTGCTCGCCGGGCACGTTCATTTCGCGCCAGCGGGCGCCGGTTGCCAGGATGACCGACTTGCTGCGCAGGGTAGCGCCGCTGGCCAGTTCGATCTCGACCAGGCCATTGCTGGTCAGTTTGGCCGCGCTCTGCTCGGTGATCACGTCAATGTCGTACTCCTTGACGTGCTGCTCCAGGCTGGCAACCAGTTTGGGGCCTTCGGTGTAGGGTACGGAAATGAAGTTCTCGATACCCACGGTATCCATGACCTGACCGCCGAAGCGCTCGGCAACCAGACCGGTGCGGATGCCCTTGCGTGCCGAATAGATGGCAGCCGCGGCACCAGCCGGACCGCCGCCGACAATCAGTACTTCGTAGGGCTCTTTTTCGTTCAACGCTGCCGCTGCACGCTCGGCGGCGCCGCTGTCGACCTTGTTGACGATCTCGGCCAGCGTCATGCGGCCCTGACCGAAATGTTCACCATTGAGGAACACGGTGGGCACAGCCATGATCTGGCGGCTCTCGACCTCGTCCTTGAACAGCGCACCGTCGATCATCACGTGGGTGATGTTGGGGTTCAGGGTGGCCATCAGGTTCAGCGCCTGGACCACGTCCGGGCAGTTCTGACAGGACAGCGAGATATAGGTCTCGAAGTGGAACTCGCCCTGCAGGTTGCGGATCTGCTCCAGCAGCGCGGGATCGGCCTTGGACGGGTGGCCGCCGGCCTGCAGCAGCGCCAGTACCAGCGAGGTGAATTCATGACCCATCGGTATGCCGGCAAAGCGGACCCGGGCCTCTTCGCCGGCAGGGGCGACGCCCATGCTCGGGGTACGCTTGTCAGCGGCGTCCTTCAGGGTGATCTTGCTCGACATCTCGGCGATCTCCGCCGCGAGTTCGTACAGCTCTTTACCCTTGGCGCTGTCGTCTACGGACACGCTGACTTCGATCGGCTTGGCGATGTTCTGCAGGTAGGTGTCCAGTTGCTTCTTCAGATTGGCATCTAACATATGTGCATGTCCTGGAAAATAAGGTGAATGGGAAGGGGTTTCTTTTCTTTAGCTGCCGGGCCGACAGTCAAAAAAAAGAAACCCAGCCCGCCGACTGGGCGCAAGCGCCGCAGCGGGCCGGGTTTCAGGCTGACTTAGATCTTGCCAACCAGGTCCAGCGAGGGAGCCAGAGTGGCTTCGCCTTCTTCCCACTTGGCTGGGCAGACTTCGCCGGGGTGGGCAGCTACGTACTGGGCAGCCTTGACCTTGCGCAGCAGGTCGGCAGCGTTACGGCCGATGCCTTCAGCAGTGATTTCCACAGCCTGGATGATGCCCTGCGGGTCAACGATGAAGGTGCCGCGGTTGGCCAGGCCCTGATCTTCACGCAGAACCTCGAAGTTACGGCTGATCTGCATGGTCGGGTCGCCGATCATGGTGTACTTGATCTTGCCGATGGTCTCGGAGCTGTCGTGCCATGCCTTGTGGGTGAAGTGGGTGTCAGTGGATACGGAGTACACTTCAACGCCCAGCTTCTGCAGCTCTTCGCAGTGGTCAGCAACGTCGCCCAGCTCGGTGGGGCAAACGAAGGTGAAGTCGGCCGGGTAGAAGAAGAATACAGCCCACTTGCCTTTGACGTCAGTGTCGGAAACGGTGATGAACTCGCCGTCCTTGAACGCCTGAGCGGTAAAAGGCTTGATTTCGGTATTGATAACGGACATTGGGACTCCTTACTGAGTTTTTGTGTCTTTGGTTGGAAAGCAGTGACTATCTTAGGTGGTCGGGCTAAATACTTAAAATAAATTTAGCCTAACAACCAGATAGCTTTTGCCTATTTTGGGTCGGTCGATCGAATTTCAACTGGAATCATTAAAATTGATCTGGATCAAATTTAGGATTCACGGGGTGAATACGAGTGATTCAGCCCCTGATGCAAGATAGCCAGAACTGCCGCATCCGCCTAGCCTTCAGAGTAAGCACGGCATGTGTTGGTTTCATGAAATCACATCGCCTTCCCCTCATGATTCAGGAGCAGAGCATGGATTTTTCCTACAGTCCCCGCACCCAGGCATTGCGCGAGCAGGTTCGAGGTTTTCTTGACCAGCACATTGTACCACGTTTGGGGCAGTGGCAGCGTGAGGTGAGTGCGGGCGCCTTTCCGGTGTCCTTCATGGCTGACCTCAAGGCCCTGGCCAGGGACGAGGGGTTGTGGAATCTGTTCCTGCCCTCGTTGAAGGCGGACGAGCCCGGGCAGGGTCTGAGTAACCTCGAGTACGCCCCGCTGGCCGAGATCATGGGGCGCGTCAGCTGGGCTTCCGAGGTGTTCAACTGCAACGCGCCGGATACCGGCAACATGGAGCTGCTGCACCTGTTTGCCACTCCCGAACAGAACCGGCGCTGGCTGCAGCCGCTGCTCAACGGCCAGATCCGTTCGGCCTTTGCCATGACCGAGCCGGATGTCGCTTCATCCGATGCCAGCAATATCCAGACGCTGATCCGCCGGGAAGGGGACGAGTACGTCATCAACGGGCGCAAGTGGTTCATTACCAACGCATCCCATCCTGAATGCGCGTTTCTCATCGTCATGGGCAAGACCGACCCGGATGGTGATGCCAGACGCCAGCAGAGCATGGTCATCGTGCCCTTCGACACGCCCGGCGTGGAACTGGTGCGCAACATTCCGGTGATGCACCACCTCGCGCCGGAGGGCCACAGTGAGCTGGTGTTCCGCAACGTGAGAGTGCCGGCGAGCAATCTGCTGGGCGGGGAGGGGGACGGTTTCATGATGGCCCAGGCCCGACTGGGACCGGGGCGGGTGCACCACTGCATGCGCGCCATCGGCATGGCCGAGCTGGCCCTAGAACTGATGGTCGACCGGGCCCAGGAACGCAAGACCTTCGGCCGCTACCTCCACCAGCACGGCAGCATCTCGGAATGGATTGCCCGCTCGCGGATGGAAATAGAGCAGGCCCGGCTGCTGGTGCTCAAGACCGCCTGGATGATCGACAACGTGGGTGCGAAGGAAGCTCGCAAGGAAATCGCCATGATCAAGGCGGTGGTGCCGGGTATGCTGAACCGGGTAGTGGACCGCGCCATGCAGGTGTTCGGCGCCATGGGGTTGACCCCGGATACCCCGCTGGCCGATCTGTGGATCAGCTCCCGCTGCCTGCGGATAGCCGATGGCCCGGATGAAGTGCACCTGCGCAGCATCGCCCGGCTGGAAATCAACGGCAGCCAGGAGCGCCGCGGCAGCAGCAGCGACTACCTGACCCCGCCCGATGTATTGCGGCGGGGGTGAGATCATTGGCTGGCCTGGCGGCCAGCCTCGCCCCGAGGTCGGGGCTCCTGCAATGAGGTACCTGGCGCCTGCAGTGCTCCTTGACCCTGATCAATGATCTTTTCACTCCCAGAGTGCACAGTCTCCGGCTGATGTTTCCGAGGGAGTCACCATGCAACTGGTCTGTCCCGCAGGCAGCCTGCCTGCTCTCAAGGCGGCGGTGCGTCAGGGCGCCGATGCGATCTATACCGGCTTTCGCGACGATACCAACGCCCGCCACTTCGCCGGTCTGAATTTCACCGATAAACAGCTGGAAGCCGGCCTGGAACTGATTCGCCGGGAGGGCCGCAAGCTGTTCATTGCGGTCAACACCTATGCCCTGCCGGACGGCTGGGCGCGCTGGCAACGGGCGGTCGACCGCGCTGCGGACCTGGGGGCGGACGCGCTGATCGCTGCCGATCCCGGCCTTCTCGCTTATGCCAGCAGAAAATACCCCCGGCTGCCGCTGCATCTGTCCGTGCAGGGATCGGCTACCAACGCCGCCGCGCTGCGCTTCTATCACGAACAGTACGGCATCAGCCGCACCGTGCTGCCCCGGGTGCTTTCACTCAATCAGGTGCGGCAGGTGGCCTCCTCCAGTCCGGTCCCGGTGGAGGTCTTCGCCTTCGGCAGTCTGTGCATCATGGCCGAAGGGCGCTGTCACCTGTCTTCCTACGTCACCGGCGAGTCTCCCAATCTGTGCGGCGTCTGCTCGCCGGCCAGCGCGGTGCGCTGGAGCGAGGATGACAGGGGGCTGACATCAAGGCTCAACGACGTCCTGATCGACCACTACGAGCCCGGTGAGCCCGCAGGCTATCCGACCCTGTGCAAGGGGCGCTTCATGGTACACGGCAAGCGTTTCCACGCCCTGGAAGAGCCGACCAGCCTGAATACCATCGAATTGATTCCCCAGCTTTCCGAGATCGGCGTGGTTGCGGTGAAGATCGAAGGTCGCCAGCGCAGTCCGGCGTATGTCGAACAGGTTGCCGGCGTCTGGCGCAAGGCGCTGGACAGGTACCGTGCCAACCCGACGCAGTTCACCGTCGACCCGGCGTGGAACGCAGCGCTGGGCAACGTTTCCGAAGGCAGCCAGACCACCCTCGGCGCGTACCACCGTGCCTGGCAGTAGGAGGTTGATGATGAAACTGACACTGGGTCCGATCCTGTTCTACTGGCAGCGCCAGGCGATCATGGATTTCTATGCGGCCATGGTGGAGCAGCCCCTGGATGCCATCTATCTGGGCGAGACCGTCTGTTCCAAGCGGCGCGCGCTGTCGCTGGATGACTGGATCGGCCTGGCAAGAGACCTGCGCCAGGCCAGCGGGGCCGAGGTGGTGTTGTCGGGGCTGACTCTGATCGAAGCGGCCTCGGAACTCGGCAGCCTGCGAAGGCTGTGCGAGAACGGCGAGATCAAGGTCGAGGCCAATGACATGGCTGCGGTGCAGTTCCTGACCAGCCAGGGGGTGGAGTTCGTTGGTGGCCCTGCCCTGAATATCTACAACGCCCATACCCTGAACGAGCTGGTCAGCCGCGGCATGGGCCGCTGGGTACCTCCGGTGGAGTGCTCCGCCGACCTGCTGGCCGCACTGATGGAGCAGGCCCGGGAGGCGGGTATCGGTCTGCCGGAAATCGAAGTCTTCGCCTGGGGGCATCTGCCGCTGGCCTATTCGGCGCGCTGCTTCACCGCCCGGGCCGAGAACCTGCACAAGGACGATTGCGGCTTCATCTGTCAGAACTACCCGGATGGCATACCGATGACTACCCAGGAGGGCCAGGTGCTCTTTACTCTCAATGGCATCCAGACCATGTCCGGGGGCGTCAGCAACCTGCTGGCCGAATACCCGCGCATGCGGGAGATGGGCATCGGCGCCCTGCGGCTGAGCCCGCGCTCGCAGGATATGGGTGAGATAGTGCAGATGTTCGACCGGGTACGCCGTGGCAGCCCACCCCCGCTGGCGCTGGATGGCTGCAACGGATACTGGCATGGCCAGCCGGGCATGGTCACGGTAGAGGAGGCAGGGCTGTGTTGAAGGTCGGTCACCTGGTATTGCGCGCCGGCGGCCCGCTGCTGCCATTGGGTCGGCACGTGCCGTTCGGATTGCAGAAGCTGGTGCTGGAGCAGGCGATGAAGCGGCTGTTCACCGAGCCGCTGGCAGATGGCGAGTTCGATGTGCTTGCCGGGCGCTGGCTGCGCATCGAGGTCAGCGACCTGGGCATGGCCTGGAGTCTGACCCGCGATCGCATCGGCTTGCGTGTGGCGAAGGACTCGCCGGTGGATGTGCTGATCCGCGGCAACTGGAAGGAGTTTCTGCTGCTGGCCAGTCGTCAGGAGGACCCGGACACCCTGTTCTTCCGTCGGCGGCTGGTGATCGAGGGCGATACCGATCTGGGCCTGGCGGTGAAGAATCTGGTGGACAGCCTGGATTCGGAACTGATGCCGCCACGCCTGTGGCAACTGATCAGCTGGCTTGGGGCGGCAGTGAAGGAGCAGGGCGGGCCGGCAGAGGCGCGACCGCTGGGCTGACCCTTCCCCCCTCTCCCCCGACCCCTCTTCCGCAAGGGGAGAGGGGGGCAAGCGGTGCCGACCCCATGGGTGTCTCACCTTGCACGCTTGCGCTGTACTCATCCCGCAGCCAGTCGGCAATCAGACCCATTACACAAGTCTCTGTCAGGACATGCGCTGGTCCTCCTTGCCCATACCGTAACCTGTGTAACCCATGTTGCCGGTCTGATCTGTTACCCATGTTGCCGGTTTGCACAGCAGTCACCCCTCTCCCCTCGCGGGAGAGGGGCCGGGGGAGAGGGGGAAAAAGCCACTTACATATTGAACAGCGCCGTCGTCCCGACCACCAGCACCAGCCAGCCGCTCACCACCCAGCGCAGCCATCGGGGTGCGTGGCGCAGCTCCATGAACTCGTCGATCAGCCATTGCCCCTTCACGAAGGTCATGGCCAGTACGCCGCCGACCACCCAGCCGGCATTGACGTTATGCCCGATCAGCCAGGCGCCGAGGGTCAGGCCGAGCAGGGCGGCCAGGCCGATTTCCAGCATGTAGCGTCCCATGCGCAGCTCCTATGGCAGTACATACAACAGCGGAAACAGGGCCAGCCAGACCAGATCGACCATATGCCAGTAGCTGGCGGCCGACTCGCCGGCCATGCGGGCCTTTTCCCGGTTGGGGTAATGGCCGCTGTGAAAGCGTCGGGCTACCACCAATAGAATGGCCATACCGATCAATACATGGGCCATGTGAAAGAAGGTGGTGAAGAAGTAGAAGAAATAGAAGGTGCTGGTCCGCAGGTTGTAGCCGTCACCGAACAGCAGGCCGTATTCGGTGATCTTGATCACCACATAGGCCAGCCCGCACAGCGCCGCCAATACAAAGCCCCGGGCCAGCGCCCTGTGCCGACCAGTCGCGGCGCGGCGTACGCCCCGTGCGGCAAAGTAGCTGCCGGTCAGCAGGATCAGCGTATTGGTCAGCCCGGCTTCAGGATGCAGGGTGGCGATGCCCTGGCTGAACATCTCGCTCCAGTGGCCGCGGGCGAATGCCATGCTGCCGAGCAGGAACAAGAATGCCAGCAGCTCGGCGAGGATGAAACACCACATCGCCAGGTCACCGGGCAGGCGTGCGGTGCGGGTGGCGCTATCGTATGGCAGGGCAGAATCGGGACTGCGCATCAACTGGACCTCCCGGTGAGTAACAGATAGAGCTTCGGCAGAAGGCTGGGCAACTCTGCCGCCTGGCGAATCAGCTGGTAACGCTGCTGGCCGAACAGGTAAGGCAGGTAGTCAGCGGCCTGCTGGTCGATGGTGACGCAGAACGGCTGGATGCCGGCCTTGCGTGCTTCCAGCAGGGCCTGGCGGGTGTCCTCCATGCCGTAGCGGCCTTCGTAGATATCCAGGTCATTGGGCTTGCCGTCGGTGAGCAGCAGCAACAGGCGTTGTTCCGACGGTTTGTCCCGGAGAATCTCGGTAGCCTGGCGGATGGCGCCACCCATGCGGGTGTAGTAGCCGGGCTTGAGTTCACTGATGCGACCATGGATGGTGTCGCCCCAGGGCTCGGCGAAGTTCTTGATGAGATTGAAACGCACATGGTCGCGACGACGGGATGAGAAGCCGTACATGGCGAAATCGTCATGCCCGGCATCAAGCGCCTCGCCCAGCAGGTGCAGGCTGTCACGGATCACATCGATGACCTGGTGGCTGTTGTCCGCCCAGGCCTCCGTGGACAGCGACAGGTCGGCCAGAACCAGGCAGGAAAGATCCCTGTGCTGTGCCGATTCACGCTTCCACAGAGCGGGTTGGGAGCTGGCGGAGCCGCGCTGGCGCTCGGCGGCGAAATGCAGGCAGGCGTCCAGATCCAGCAGGGTGCCAGTGGCCTGACGCTTCTGCCAGACCCGCTGGGGGCGCAGCCCCTCGAAGCGCTGGCGCAGAGTGCGCGCCAGCGGTTGCAGGCGCTCGGGCAGCGGGGCGGGTGTGGCATCCCGGGGCAGCATTGGAATGACCCGACAGTGATTGTCCCGCAGTTGCTGCTTCTTCCAGTCCCATTCAGGGAACAGGCAGCCGCCCGTCAAGGGTATGTCGTCTTCCGCTGCCGAGGGCAGGTCGAGATCCAGCTTGATCCGCGAGGCACTGGTACTGGGGCTGCGCGACAGGCTCAGATAGTCGAGGTCCTCGGCAATCTGCTCGCTGTCCTCGTCATCGCTGTCGTCTTCACAGCGGTCAACCGGCACGAATTCGGACCAGGAGAACAGGCTTTCCAGTCGGAAGATCATCATGCCGTTGCGGTTCTGGTTATCGTCGACGTACTTTGCCTGCTTGCGCTGGCGGCTCTGGCGCACCTTGCCGTTACCGCCGGATTCGCCACTGCCGTCGTCATTGGCGGCGCGGGGCAGGTGCGGCGGCTGTTCCGGCAAGGGGTACAGCCACAGCGCCACCGGCCAGGGCTGACCCGGGGCGGCGGGCAGGGCCGGCTGGCTCCCCGGCGACAGCAGCGCACGCTGCAGAGCGGCTTCGCGCTGGCGCTGCTCTGGCGGCATGCGCCGTGCCTGGCGCAGGGTGACCAGACACTCGGCCAGGGTGCGGTAGATATCGCCCAGTCCCGGATAGGCAGCCAGGGTTTTCAGCACCAGTTGCTGGTTGCCCTGCAGCCAGTCACCAGCAGGCAGGGCGCTCGCCTGACTGGCCATGGCGGTCAGCCACAGGTAAAGGTCGCGGTTCAGGGAGCTGTCCGGAAAGACTGCCAGCGACTCGGGCACTCGCAGCGCATCGGCCTCTCGCCAGGCCAGAGCGTGGCGGCGACCGGTGCCGGCCAGACGGTGAGCCAGGGGACGCCAGGTATTGATATTGCGATCGGTGCTGGCCTTGATGGCCAGCCCGGGATCACCGCTGAGTGCGCGGAAAACCATGGCCAGACGCGGACCTTCGTCCTCCAGTCTGACCGCGGCGTCGGGAAACCCGCTGCCGGCAAGGCGGGTGATCAGCCGGTGCCAGCGGATACCTACGGCTTCTTCCATTGCGTTACTCCCAGTGGTTTGTGTGATGTTGGCGCGGCTGCCGGGCCGCGCTTTGCGCGCCAATCGCGGCGGGGCGGTCCGGCGCTCCGGCGCCGCTCCTGCAAAAATCGTTCTGTTTGACTCGGATGGTGTTGTAGGAGCCCCGACCTCGGGGCGATGGGGCTGCGTGGCAGCCCCAACAACAGCGCGCTCCCTCAAGCGGCCTGAATCAGCACCGGAGAATCTTCGCGAGTGCTGCGTGCCACCAGAAAGCTGTACAGATACATGCCCAGCCCGATGGCGAAGCCGAAGCCGGCGATCAGACGCATCCAGTACACGTGCATGATGGCGTCCTGGGTCTGCATGTAGCCCATTGCGCCTGCATCGCCCGGTAGCCGCTGCAGCTCGATCTGGATCCAGCCGGCCCAGGTCAGCAGCAGGGTGATGGCCAGCATGCTGATGCTCATGATCCAGCAGGACCAGATTTCCACCCGTTGTGCCTGCGGGCTGTTGCACTCGCGGCCATGCAGCTTAGGCCAGGCGTAGGAGATGATGGCCATGGCAATCATCGCGTAGGCGCCGAAGAACGCCAGGTGGCCGTGGGCCGCAGTGAGCTGCGTGCCGTGGGTGTAGTAGTTCACCGGAGCCAGGGTATGCAGGAAGCCCCAGACGCCCGCACCGAGGAAGGCCATGATGGTGCAACCCAGGGCCCAGGTGACGGCGGCCTTGTTCGGGTGTTCCCGGCGACGCTGCCGGAGCATGCTGAAGGCGAACAGCACCATCAGGAAGAAAGGCAGCGGTTCGATGGCGGAGAAGATCGAGCCGATCCACAGCCAGTAGTCCGGCGCACCCATGAAGAAGTAGTGGTGACCGGTACCCAGGATCCCGGAGATCAGCGCCATGGCGATGATCAGATACAGCCACTTCTCGACCACTTCACGGTCCACGCCCGTGGTCTTGATCAGGATGAAGGCCAGGATCGCACCAAGGATCAGCTCCCACACGCCTTCCACCCACAGATGCACTACCCACCACCAGAAGTACTTGTCCATGACCAGCGACATCGGGTTGTAGAAGGCGAACATCCAGAACACGCCCAGACCGATCAGGCCGGTGATGAGTACCATGTTGACCACGGTCTTGCGGCCTCTGAGGATGGTCATCAGGATGTTGAAGATGAAGCCCACCACCACCAGCGCTATGCCGATCTTGGTGATCGTCGGCTGCTCGAGGAACTCGCGACCCATGGTCGGGAAGTACTTGTTGCCGGTGATTTCCGCCAGGGTGGAGTAGGGCACCAGCAGGTAGCCGAGGATCGTCAGTACCCCGGCCACGGCGAAGATCCCGCACAGCCAGTAGCCCAGCTTCGGGCTCCAGAGCTCGGTCTGGGCTTCCTCGGGCACCAGGTAGTAGGTCGCGCCCATGAAGGCGAACAGCAACCAGACGATCAGCAGGTTGGTGTGCACCATACGGGCCACGTTGAAGGGGATCTCCGGAAACAGGAAGTCGCCGATGATGTACTGGGTGCCCAGTATCAGCCCGAAGACGATCTGGCCAACGAACAAGAGCATGGCAACAGCGAAGTAGGGCTTTGCCACCGCCTGTGAAGCGTATTTCATGATGTGATTCCTTATGCTGTCAGAGTAAGCCCGGTGCTGCTCAGCCTTCCTTGTTCGGCGGCCAGTCGTTGGTATCGATACGCGAGGACCAGATCAGGAAATCCGACATGGCATCCAGCTCTTCTTCGCTCAGGTTGAACTGGGGCATCTGGCGTCGGCCCGGCACGTTGGTGGGCATGGCACTCATCCAGGCGCCGAAATAGGCGCGGAATGCCGCTTCGTTATCCAGTCCGCGACGGTTGAATACGTTGACCAGTTCCGGCGCGAAATACGCACCTTCCCCCATCAGCGAGTGACAGCCCGCGCAGTTGTTGGTCTCCCACAGCTCCTTGCCATGGGCGACCGAGGCGGTGAGCTGATCGCGGTTCTCCCGTTCCGGGATTGCCGTGACCGTATCCACCGTCAGGCCGATGAACAGCAGCATGAAGAACATGCCGCCTCCGTAGTAGATATTGCGGGCCATGCCCTTGGTAAAGCGCTCCGACATGTTGATCTCCTCGGGTTATGCGGATGCGTATTCGCCGTTCAGGCGATTTTCTTTCTGGCCTCGACCTGTCCGGGTTCGGCGAAATGCAGACGGACGATGTCCATGATCGCTGCCTGGGCTGTGGGCTCGTCGGTCAGCGGCTGCGCCATGCAGGCCTCGCAGGCCTGGCGCGGGTCCATTCCGGCTGCGATCAGGCGTGCGGTATGAATGAGCAGGCGGGTGGACGGTGCCTCTTCGAGGTCGTGCTGGCCCAGATGGCGGACAGCATTGCCCAGCGCGACCAGCTGGTCGGCGCGGGCCGGGTCCAGAGCAGACTCGTGCTGGATGATGTGGCTCTCCGTGGCGGCGTCGGGATAATCGAAGGACATGGCCACGAAGCGCTGACGGGTACTGGGTTTGAGCCCCTTCAACAGGTTGCGATAGCCCGGGTTGTAGGACACCACCAGCATGAAGCCCGGTGCCGCCTGCAGCTCTTCGCCGGTGGCCTCCAGAGGCAGGATCCGGCGGTCGTCAGCCAGCGGGTGCAGGACAACGGTAATGTCCTTGCGCGCCTCGATGACCTCGTCCAGATAGCAGATGGCGCCCTCGCGCACGGCGCGGGTGAGCGGGCCGTCCTGCCAGAACGTGCCGTCGGCCCCGATCAGGTGGCGGCCCACGAGGTCGGCAGTGGTCAGGTCATCATGACAGGCGACGGTATACAGCTTGCGACCGAGGCGCTGGGCCATATGCTGGATGAAGCGGGTCTTGCCACAGCCCGTGGGGCCTTTGATGAGCACCGGCATGCCGAAGCGGTCAGCCTGCTCAAATAACTGTACTTCGGAGCCAGTAGCCTGATAGAACAGTTCTGGCTGTGGTTCAGGATTCGAGCCGATCCGGGCTGTATCCATTGGCAGGTCCTCGTGTAGCGATGTATACACATTGCGTAACAAGGATCGTGCCAATAGCTAACTCATTGATATTTATCGATATATTGGAGAGTGGGTGTTTTGAACCATGAAGCCTGAGGGTAAATCTTACTGTGTGGGTCTTATATACCTGAATTAGCCTGCGATGGTATGTCGCACCCAGCTCATATTCGACGGATGCGCACGCCAGAATGAAAAACGGGAGCCGAAGCTCCCGTTCCCGATAGGCGCATCTGTCAGTTGCTGATCTGCGACTGGTGATAGTTTTCAATGCCGATCCTGTCGATCAGGCTGAGCTGGGTCTCCAGCCAGTCAACGTGCTCTTCCTCGGATTCGAGGATGTCCTCGGCCAGCTCCCGGCTGATGTAATCACCAATGCTCTCGAAGTAGGCAATGGCTTCCTTGAGGTCCTTTATGCCCTGGATCTCCAGGCGCAGGTCGCACTCGAGAATTTCCCGGGTGTTTTCACCGATCATCAGCTTGCCCAGATCCTGGAGATTGGGAATGCCTTCAAGAAACAGGATGCGCTTGATCAGCTCATCGGCATGTTTCATTTCATCGATGGATTCTTCGTATTCGTGCTTGCCGAGCTTGTCCAGACCCCAGTCCTGCAACATCCGCGCGTGCAGGAAATACTGGTTGATGGCCACAAGCTCATTGCCGAGCAGGATGTTGAGATGACGGATAGCCTGTGCGTCGCCTTTCATGACGGTATTCCTCAGAGTGCAGATTATCAACAGAGTGTGATCTGCACCGGAGGGGCTGTCAAATCGGGAGGAAAATCAAGAAGATAGGAAGCAGTAGCGAATGCATGCGGGACGCATTCACGCCATCGAGAACTGAGCTGGGTTGACGAAACCCACGCCGGCGGATTGGCGGTATTCGTTGATGATGGATTTGCATTCCCGGCCGCACTTGCCGCACTGGGTGGCTACATCCAGGCGCTCGCGCAGGTCGCGCATGCTGCAGGCACCGTCGGTTACCGCATCGCGGATCTGGGTGTCGGTAACTCCCTTGCAAAGACATACATACATGGGCGCTTGCTCCGGTTTGAAGTCGATGACTGCACGTTAAACGCAATGAGAATGATTGTCAAACAATTCTCGGTAGCATTCGTGTTGGGAGGAATGGGCGAAGAGCGGTACGGCTAGCGGGTCATCAGCAGCCTGAATGCCGGCCATGTTCGGCTTTTATAATGTCTTCAGGCCGCTCGCGGCGCGGGTGCCGCGACGGCTGAGGCCGCAGGCGAGCGGCGACAGCGCGGCCTCCCAAGAAATGGGTAGGACCTGGCAACCCGTCCTGACATAGACTCGGGATAACCGCTGCGCAGGGCGGTTGATGAGAACAATTACAACAAGGCAGGTGCCGCGCCTGCCAATCTCAGTGGAGTGGCGTCAATGAGCGAGTCCGGAATTCTCAAGCGGTCCACCATCCTCATCCATGGATCGGTGGGCATGCCCCTGGCCATCATCGGTTACCCGCTGGCGGTCTATCTGCCGCCGTTCTATGCCCAGGAAATGGGCCTCAACATGGCGTTGATGGCGCTGGTTCTGGTATTCGCCCGCCTGACCGACGTGGTCACCGACCCGCTCATGGGGATGATCAGTGATCGCTGGCAGACCCGCTTCGGGCGGCGCAAGCCGTGGCTGGTGCTGGGTACGCCGGTGATGCTGATCAGTACAGTAATGATCTTCATGCCGCCGCAGGGGGCCGGGCTCTGGCACCTGACGATATGGACCGTACTTATGTACATAGGCTGGACCATGGTGACCCTGCCTTACGGTGCCTGGGGGGCCGAACTCTCACCGCTCTATCATCAGCGCAGCCGGGTGACGGCTTCCCGCGAGGGTTTTGTTCTGGTCGGCCTGTTCGTCGCGGCGCTGGCGCCTGCCGTCGTCCAGGCCATGGCCCGCCGGTTTGCCGAAGGGGAAACCGAAGGTGCGTTGATGCAGGCGATGATCTGGCTGGTCGGTCGGGACGGGCAGCTGGGCATGGGGTACGGCCCGATTCTCGCCGGCATGGGCTGGCTGCTGCTGGTCCTGCTGCCGATCACCGTGTTGCTGGTGGTGACACGTGTCCCGGAAGCGCCGCCCCGCTCGGTACAGAAGACCGACTGGAAGAAGGGGCTGCGCGTCCTGAAGAACAACGGCCCGTTCAAGCGGCTCATGCTGATCCTGCTGATCGTCATCACCGGCGAGTCCTTCCGCAACGCCATGTCGGTGTTCTTCATGCAGCATGTCATTCAGATCCAGGCCTACATAGGGCTGATGTACCTGCTTTATTTCGGTATCGGCATCCTCGGCATCCCGTTCTGGCTGCTGCTGGGACGGCGTATCGGCAAGCACCATGCGTTCTGTGTGGCGGTGGCGGTGTCCAGTGCCAGCATCCTGGGCATGTTCTTCCTGCAGGCCGGTCAACTGGTGCCCTTCGCCGTCATGTTCGCGCTCAAGGGGTTCTGTTTCGCGGCCTTCCAGTTCCTGCCGCTGTCCATGCTCGCCGATATCGTGGATCTGGATACCGCGCGCAGCAAGGAGCATCGCACCGGACTGTTCTTTGCGATGTCCGGCATGGCGCAGAAGTCGGCCATGGCGATCGGGCTGGGCCTGTCGCTGGGTATGCTGGCGCTGGTGGGCTTTGATGCCACCCAGGCCGACCATTCGGACAGCTCGCTGATGTCGCTGCGGGTTCTGTACATCATCGGTCCGGTGCTCATGTACATGGCGGCGTTCCTTCTGGCCAGGCGCTACCCGCTGACTTCAGCCCGGCAGGAGCGCATCCAGTCCTGGATCGAGCGGCGCGACCTGCGGCTGAAATCCATCGGGCTGGCCGAGCGCTGAATTGATGGAGGGGCGTAACTCGCGCCCTGTTCCGTTATGCTGTCATCCTTCGGCACTCCCATCAGAAGGATGACAGCGATGGCGGACCATTCGCAGTTCAGGTTGCTGGGCAGCAGGCGCTTCCTGCCGTATTTCATGACCCAGTTCCTCGGCGCATTCAACGACAACGTGTTCAAGCAGGCGCTGGTGCTGGCTATCCTGTTCCGGGTGGGCAGTACCATGGACCCCAACGTGCTGATCAATTTCAG
>Ga0079224_100000204_pt1 | contig 51211 bp, 31 predicted proteins | sample Stecom2015_FD_80414 | JGI IMG/M metagenome (GOLD analysis project Ga0079224, IMG submission 80414) | Agricultural soil microbial communities from Utah to study Nitrogen management - Steer compost 2015 | ecosystem: Environmental > Terrestrial > Soil > Agricultural land | place: USA: Utah... | reverse complement strand
CTGGGTTCTCGGCGAGAACCGGGCAGAGAAAGCTCGCGACGAGGACGGGAACGGCGGCGAATCGAATGAGCTTCATCAGATCCTCCAAAGGGGGCTTCGTGCCGGAGCGCGCGAAAACTACACGTCGAGGTCGCGCTTCTCAAGCGCGGTCCGCACCGTTGGACGGAGGAAACGAGAGAAAAGTCATTCGGCTCGGGGTACTCTTTTCCCCACCTTCTCGCATGCTCGGAAAAATCGTTCTCGGAAGAAGGCTCGCGCGTCATCTCGTCGCCGCCGTGCTCGCCGTGTCCCCCTGCGCCGGATGCGCCGCGTCCCTCGAGAACTCCGGGCTCACGAGCTCGGACGTCCCCTACACGGGGCAAGAGCAGCAGCTCTTCGACGACACCTTCCGCGCCGAGCTGTTCGGCGTGGAGCACACCGCCTTTCCCCCCGAGACCGATCGCGCGCTCGCCAAGCGGACGACGCTCGCCGACGCCGTGTTTCCGGCGAAAGTCGTGACCCTCACGCGTCAAGGAGCTCCGGGCGCGGAGAGCTACACGCTCGTCATCCGCCCCGAGGGCGCCGCCCTCTCCGGGCAGAGCGTCTCCGAGCCGCTGTCGCTGACGATCCCTCCGGAGAACCCGACGTTCGCGTTCCTCCGCGGGATCGGGGAGCGCTGGGTCGGGACGCGCATGATCCTGTTCCTGCGCGCGTACACCGACGGGCTGCACTTCCATGCAACCGTCGACAGCGAGCCGGTGCGGCGAGCCATCGAGCGCGCCGCCGTGCTCCAGATGTTGACGCGGCCCGCGGCGATGGGCGCACCGGGCGCGACGCCCTGAACCTAGATTTCGGGCTCCCTGGTCGGGGGAGGCCGAGCCCTCGCGTCGTTCCGCCGCCTTCGCGCCCGTCGTGCTCGCGAGAGCGCTGCTCTCGCTGCGCGCGCCGAACGCGAACGCTTCAGGAAATCCGCTTCGGTTTCGGCCGTCCCCTCCGGCGTCAGCCTAAACTCTAGGGTGAACGCGCTCGAGAGGAGGTCGGCTGGACGCACCGCCCCCGACGTGGTTTCCTCTGGGGCGAGGGCCAGCCGCCGTGCACATGTACTTTCGAACCAGCTCCGTCGAGATCAAGAGCCCGCGGGAAATCGAAGCGATGCGGGAAGTCGGGCGCCTGGCCGCCGACACGCTGACGCGCGTGGGACGCCTCATCCGACCGGGCGTGACCACGGAGCAGCTCAACGAGTTCGTGCACCAGGACACGTTGAAGAAGGGCGCCCGCCCCGCACCGCTCAACTACCGAGGCGGTGGAGGCGAAACGCCGTTCCCGAAGAGTGTCTGCACGTCCGTCAACGAGGTCGTGTGCCACGGCATCCCCGGGTCGTACGTCCTCAAGGACGGCGACATCGTCAACGTCGATATCACGCACATCTACAAGGGGTTCCACGGCGACACGTCCGCCACCTTCTACGTGGGCCGCAAACACACGCAGGACGCCATCCGCGTGACGGAGGTCGCGCGGCGCTCCCTCCAGCTCGGGATCGAGCAGGTCCGGCCGGGCGCCCGGCTCGGCGACATCGGAGCCGCGATCCAGGCGTTCGCCGAGAGCCACGGCTGCTCCGTCGTGCGGGACTTCGTCGGCCATGGAATCGGGCGAAAGTTCCACGACGAGCCCAAGGTGAGCCACGTCGGCGAGCGCGGGAAAGGCCTCCGTCTGCGGCCCGGGATGACCTTCACCATCGAGCCGATGATCAATGTCGGTTCGTGGGAGGTGGAAATCCTGGACGACGACTGGACGGCCGTAACGGCCGATGGTTCCCTTTCCGCCCAGTTCGAACACACCGTGCTCGTCACGGAAACCGGCGTCGAGGTGCTCACCCACCGGGCGGAGCCGCTTGAAAACAGTGAAATTTTCGACGACTACTTTGCCGTCGCCCAGTAGGACCGGCCGGTAGCCCAAGAGGGCAAACTGTGTAGAAGTCAGCTTGACGTAGCCAGTCAGGGGCGACTACGTTGCGCCGGGGTTCCCACCAGGGGCCCTCTGGTCCCGCAGTGACCCTAGTTTATTGCGGGGTCCGGGTGGCGGATCGCTTTCGCCTTTCGATGTCCGCGCGCAAACCGAAGCACTCTCCCAAGAAACCTGGCAACCGGCCGGCATCGGTGCGGAGCGCTCAGCGCCCCCGACGCGTCGCGAAAGGCCGGGCGGCCAGCACGCCGACCCGCGCGGCGCCCGCTCGAGGTACCGCCGGCCGGCCTGTGCCGCGCCGCGCGCAAGCCCGGTCCGTGCCGCTGGCCGCTCGCGCCCGCCGCGTTGCGCCGTCGAAGAAGCCGGCAAAGCCCGCGGCCGATCAGGCCCGTAAGCAGCGAGAGCGCGAGCGCCTTCAGAAGGAACGCGAGCGCGAGCAACTCCAGAAGCAGAAGGAAAAGGAGCGCCTCCAGAAGGAGCGCGAGCGGGAGCGCCAGCAGCTCCAAAAGCAGAAGGAGAAGGAGCGCCTCCAGAAGGAACGCGAGCGCGAACGCGAGCAGCTCCGAAAGCAGAAGGAAAAGGAGCGCCTCCAGAAGGAGCGCGAACGCGAGCAGCTCCAGAAGCAGAAGGAGAAGGAGCGCCTCCAGAAGGAACGCGAGCGCGAACGCGAGCAGCTCCGAAAGCAGAAGGAAAAGGAGCTCGAGCAGCGCCGGCTGGAGCGGGAGCAGGCGCGCATCGCGGCTCAAAAAGCGCGCGAAGAGGAGCGCGAACGGAAGCGCCGAGAAGCCGCCGAGGAACGCGCCCGCAAGCTCGCCGAACGCGAGGCGGCGCGGGAGCTCGCGCGCCGGCAGAAGGAAGAGGAGCGCGCGCGCCGCGAGGCCGAGCGCGAGGCCTATCGCAAGGCCAAAGAGGCGGAGCGCGAGCGGCTCCGCGCCGAGCGAGAAGCCGCTCGCCGCGCGCTCGAAGGAAAGGTGGCGCGGGCGAGCAAGCGCCTGCAGCGCGGTGATGGCCTCCTTGGCCGCGGGATCACGACCACGCGCGTCTACCGCCCGGAAGCCATTCCCGATCAATCGGGGACCACCCGCCGCGTCCCGGAGGGCGCCGTGGTGCGACCGCTCGGCGTGCGACCGCCGCCGTTGCCCCAGCCTCAGCCCGTTGCCGTCCCTGCTGCCGTGGCGGAGACCGGAGCCGGCGCCGCCCCGGCCCCCTCACCGCCGGAATCGACGCCGCTTCCGGAGTCGACCCCCGAAGGGAAGGCCGAGCAGATGGTGAGTGCTCCGGAGCAGCCCGCGGAGCTCGAGCGCGCCGCGGCGCTCACGACGCCGCGGATCGAGCCCGCGCGGGCAACTCCGCCTCCTCCCCCCTCCTCGCTGGGCATCGAGGAGCGCTACCAGCGAATCCTCGAGCGGCTGTCACACGCCGACGCGGCGTTCCAACGCGAGTACCGCGAGAACTTCGATATGTCGTGGATCTACCACGACAGCGCGCTCGAAGGCGTCGTGTACACCTTCCAGGAGCTCAAGACCGCGATCGATCCCAACATCCCGATCGTTCCGGACTCGAGCCTGCAGCCCGCGTGCGAAGAGATCCGCCGTCACCGACAGGCCATCGAGCTCGTCCGCGAGCTGGCGGAGCGCAAGCGCGTCCCGATCACCGTCGATACGATCAAGCGCCTGTACGTGACGCTTCACCCCGAAGAGGGGGACATCAAGACGGTCAAGTACCGCAAGGACATCCCTCAACACCGGCTCTACTTCCACGAGTACGCGGCACCCGACAAGATCGCCTATCGCGTTCGGCAGATCGTCGACTGGTTGAACGGGCCCGAGCCGAAGAAGATGAAGAACCCGCTCCGCGTCGCGGCGCGCGTTCACTACGACCTCGTGCGCGTGTTCCCGTTCACGACCGACAGCGGCAAGGTCGCCCGCCTGCTCATGAACGTGATCTTGCTCCGGGCGGGCTATCCGCCGGCCATCATTCATTCGACCGAGCGGCAGCGCTACTACGAAGCGCTCAAGGGGCAGCTCCCGGTGATCATCCAGATGGTCGCCGATGCCATCTCCAACGCCCTGCTCAGCATCGAGAAGCTCCTCGACGAGCACGAAGCCCGCATGCGAGCGGGCGCGCTCGGCTAGCGCTTCGAGACGACTCGCCCCGTTTGGAGCTCGTCCGACCCGGCTTCCTTGGGGGAGCCCGGAACGGTCCCGCGCACCCCGTTTACTTCGACGCCGGAGCGGAACGTTTGGATTCGGCCCGTTCCCGCGCCACGGCGTTCCATCCGGTCGCCTGCGACAGGCGAGCGAGCGCGAGGTTGTAGTCGAACGTCGCGGACATTTGCGAGAAGCGCTTCAGCGCGTACTCGCGCGCGGGATCCACGATGTCCTCGTCGTCGAACGTGCCGACGTCGATCCCCTGCTGAACCTGAATCAGCCACTTGCGCGCGAGCGCCGCGGCGCACTCGTAGGCTTCGAGCCGGAGCAGCGCGTCCTCCGCGTCGCGATAGGCCGTTTCGACTTCCACCCCGACACCGCCGAGCGCGTACTGCTCCGTGGCCCGTATCTCCTCGAGCTGTGCCCGCGCTTGCGCCAGGCGGGCGAGCTGCGGGAGAAAGTCGAACTTGTAGCGGAGCGCGAGCGCGGCGCCGTAGCTTCGGCCGTGTCCCGGATCGACGACGAACGGGTTTCGCTGATCGGTCACCGTGGGCGCGTTCGCATACCGCGCATTGAGCGCGATCCCGATGTCCGGAAACAGCTTCGCACGCTCGAGTCGCACTTGCGCCTCGCGCGCGAGGACACCGGCGCGCGCCATGTTGATTTCGGGTCGGTAGAGGCGGGCCGCGGCGAGGTAGCGCGCGAGGGGCCCGAGCTTGTGAGGCAGGGCCTCGAGCGGCTCGTCCGGCATCGAGAAGGGTCGCGTGTAGCCCGTGAGGAAGCGCAGCCCCGAAAGCGCGATCCGTTGCTGCTTCTGCGCCTCGCTCGCGCGCACGGTGAGCTCTTCGCGGTGGAGCCGGAGCTTGATGAGCTCGATCTCGTCCCCCTCCCCCTCTTCCACCCGCTCTTCGAGGCGCGCCATGTACTTGTCGACGATCTTCGTGGCCTCGCCGATCAAGGCGAGCGCGTCCGCCGCGAGCATCGCTCCGTAGTACGCGCGGCGCACGGCGAGCCGTACGTCGTTCTTTTCCTTGAGCACCTCGTGCTCGCCGACCGTGACCTGGGCCGCAGCGGCGTCCCAGGTGTTCGTGATTTTTCCGAACGTCCAGAGCGGCACGAGGCCTTCGATGCCCACCTGCCAGGCGACACCGATCCGTCCGGTGAGCGGAAGGTCGGTATCGGGGCTGTAGACGGCCGTGCCGCGCACCGTGGGCGCCGGCGCGAGGCCCGCCGTGAACGTGAACTCCGTATACGGCTGGTAGTGCGCTTGCGTGCGCTGCGCCCGCTTGTGCCGGAGCCGAGCCTGCGCCTCCAAGACCTTCGGATAGTTGCGTTCGGCGAGCGCCAGACACCGCTCCAGTGTGAGCACGGGGGGCCTGCGGACGACCTCGGCCGGAGGCGCGGCTGGAACCGCTTCCTCATCGGACGCGCCTTCGGCAGCGGCTGGTTCCGTTCCTTCCTCCTCGGGCTCGGCTTCCGACTCGGACTCGGACTCGGGCTCCGGCGCGGGCGGGGGCTCGCTGCGAGCCGGAGGGCGTTCGGATTCGCGCGGCGGCGCGGCCGGCTGCGCCAGAACCTGGGCGCTCGCCGTGACCCAAACGCAGGAGAGCGAGAGAAAGCGGGCTCGAGAGACGGCCATCAGTCGTCGTCGCGCATCTTCAACCCCGCCCGCTTGGCCGCGCGGCGGAAGTTCGATCGATCGAGCCCGGCCTGGCGCGCCGCCTCGGAGACGTTGCCCCCAGCCCGCTGCAGGATGGCCGCGAAATAGCCGGTCTCGAAGGCGTGAATCGCCCGTTCCTTGGCTTCGCGGTACGGCAGATCCACGAACGACGTCACGGACGACTCCTGGGCAGGTGCGCCGCCCGGAGGATCGACGGACCCGGATTGTTTCCGCGCGAACGGGAGCTCGGTAGGCTGGATGACTCCGTCGCGACAGAACACGACCGCGTGCTCGATGGCATTCTCGAGCTCCCGAACGTTCCCAGGCCAGCGGTGGGACTCGAGGAGGTGCATCGCTTCCGGCGAGATGCGGCGGACGGGGGTCGGCGAACGCGCAGCATACTTCTGGAGGAAGTGATAAGCGAGGAGCGGAATGTCCTCTCTCCGCTCGCGGAGCGGCGGGAGCGAAATGGCCACGACGTTCAGACGGTAATACAAGTCCTCGCGGAATTTCCCTTCCTGAATGCGACTCCCGAGATCCACGTTCGTGGCGGCTATCACGCGGACGTCCACGTGGCGAGTCTCGTTCGAGCCCACGCGCTTGATCTCGCCCTCCTGGAGCGCGCGCAAGAGCTTTACCTGGGCAAGCGGTGGTAAATCGCCCACTTCGTCGAGGAAGAGGGTACCGCCGTTCGCCGTCTCGAACAGCCCGGGGCGAGTGGCGGTCGCCCCCGTGAACGCGCCGCGCACGTGGCCGAAGAGCTCGCTCTCGACGAGATCGACGGGGATCGCCGAGCAATTGACGGCCACGAACGCGTTGCGCGCGCGCGGTGAATGCTGGTGGATGGCGCGTGCCGTGAGCTCCTTGCCCGTCCCGCTCTCGCCCAGGATGAGCACCGTGGACGAAGTCGGCGCCACGCCGACGGCCAGCCGATACACCTCCTGCATCTGCGGGGAGTTGCCGATGAGCTCCCCGAACTTCTCGAGGTGCTCGAGCCGCCGTTCCAGCATCGAAGCGCGGTCCACGAGCCGCCGGCGCTCGGCTGCGTTCGAGACGATGAGCACCACCTCGTCGTTGGAGCGGAAGGGCTGGGTGAGAAAGTGGTAGGCGCCCGCGCGGACGGCCTTGACCGCGGTCTCCACGTCGCCGAAGGCCGTCATCATCACGACCTCGACCCCCGGGTGCTCCGCGCGGACGTGCTCGAGCAGCTCGAGCCCGCCCACGCGCGGCATCATCAGGTCGACGATGGCGACGTCGACCTCCTCCTTCTGGAGGATTTGCATCGCGACCGCGCCGTCGTCGGCCGTGACCACGCCCATCCCGCGGCTGAGCAGCAAGCGCGCGAGGCTCCGACGCAGCGTGGGCTCGTCATCGACGACCAACACTCGAGGCGGCGTATCCTCGAGCCGCACTGCCCCGTATTCGCCCGAACGCGCGCGCAAGCTCAGCGTCATTCGGACCCTCTCGAGGGTACGCTCGTCGCAAGCTCGAGGCGCTCTGTCGACGTCGCCACCTCGAGGGCAACCGGCGTATAGATTTGTCCGCTCTGCTGGTAAACGCAGATGCGCCCCTTCCCTTCGCGCTTGGCGTGGTGGAGCCCGGCATCGGCTCCGCGCAACAGCTGATCTTTGCTGCGCACGTCCCGCGAGGGATAGAGCGCGATCCCGATGGAGAGGCTCACCGGGGGCGTCTTTTCCGGCGCGCCGGCGACGGGGCGCTCCGTCGCATCGCGGAACAAACGCTCGGCGACGGTCACCGAGCCGGCGAAGTGCGTGCTCGGCAGGAGGACCAGGAACTCGTCGGCCCCGAAGCGCGCGGCCACGTCCACCTCCCGCATGCTGCGGCGCAAGGAGTCGGTGACGTGACACAAAACCCGGTCCCCATGCTCGCGGCCCCCGGACTCGTTGTGCTGGGAAAGGCCGTCGATGTCCACGACCATGCAGGCGAGCGGCTCGTGATAGCGCTCCGCGCGCTTGAACTCCTCGTTCAGCCGCGAGTGCAGGTAGCGATAGTTGTAGAGACCGGTGAGCGGGTCGTGAATGCTGAGCTGCTCGAGACGGAGGCGAGCCTCCGCGACGTGGTCGTAGAGCTTCTTGATCCGAAGCATCGCCTCGACGCGCGCCAGGAGCTCCTGCTCGTCGAAGGGCTTGCACAGGTAGTCGTCCGCCCCGATACGCAGGCCCTCGACCCGACTCGCGCTGTCCGTCCGAACCGTCAAGAGCACGACGGGCAAGAAGGCATCACTCGTCATGCCTTTGATCAGGCGACAGGCCTCGAGCCCCGTCATGCGCGGCATCAGCACGTCGAGCAGCACCAGGTCGACGCCTCCCCGCCCCACCCGCTCCACCGCGGCCTGACCGTCTGGAACCGCGTCCACACGAAACCCTCGTGATGTCAGGACTCTCGCAAGCACCTCTCGCGTGAGCCGGTCGTCATCCGCGACGACCAGCTGCGATCCCGCTACCTGGCGTGACAAGGTCGACGAGCTCGGGGGATCGGTTTCCGGCACGGCACTCGAGCCTACTCGAAGGCGCAACGCTTTACGACCACGCTCGTGCCCGTTCCTCTCCGCCTTTCGAGCCGGATTCCAGGCTCCACGATGTGCGCGCCGCGCCCGCGTGCGCCCGGCCAGTGTGAGAGTTCCGTACCACCGGCGTGCTTCGGTCGGGCGCTTCGGGCCCGCGGCTCTCGACGCCCGGCGCCGAGGCGCTACCAGGCGGACGGGGCGCCGGAAACCCCCGGCGGCAGCGATGAGACGGACCGGCTCGTCGGTACGCGGCGGCCGCTCGCCGTCAGCGCGAGCTCGTCCAGGGCGATGGTGACGGTGAGATAGCCGCGCGCTTCGGGGCTGTAGAAGAGGCTGCGGCGCTTTCCGTCGGCGCCGAGCTGCGGCGCGAGGTTCGTGTAGCCGAGCGAGAGCGTGACTTCGTCGCGGAGCTCGTAGCCGAGCTCGGCGGTGAACAGGGTCGAGACGCCGAAACGCGTCGCGTCGTCCCGCTGCTCGACCTCCGCGCACCCCGTGAGCACGACGCCGCAAATCTCGACGCGCTCGTCGAGCGCGTAGCGGAGCGCCCAGCGCATGCCGAGCTCGGTCATGAAGGTGAGGCGCGGCAAGAGCTCCGTCTCGGCCGTGAGCAAAGCGCTCGCTTGGTGCTGGGAAAACGCGGTGCCCCGGAGTTGATCACTCGGCAGGGAGCGCCCATCGGGACCGAGTCGCACGCGCTCGACGCCCTCGTTCGTCGGCACCACGGTGTCCACGAACTGGTAGACGTAGCCGGCACTGAAGCCGACCTTCAGGCTCCGCAGCACGCGCTCGTTCTGTCGGCCGAGCGGCACGCCCTGCGTGAGCGCGCCGCCGAGGCCGAGCCCGAGGATCTTGCCGCTCGCCCAGCTGACCTTCGATGTCGGCAACACGAGGTGCGGGAGCCGCACGACGACCTCGGTTCGCGCGTCGGGACGCGCGCTCAGCGTCCGCGCATAGGCGAGCCACAGCTCCGCATCCGTGAAGGTCCACTCCCCGCGCCGAGTCGTGGTGTCGCTGTCGGTGAACTCGCGGACCAACCCGACGACGGCGCGCAGGCTCAAGCTCTGCCGATCGCGATCCAACAAGTAGAGACGCGGCCGCAAGCCGAACAGCATCTCGTACAGGGGGTTTCGGCTCTGGTAGTCCCCGCCGAGACCGAACGTCTGCGTGGTCGCCGAGTTCTCCCAGAGCAGGAGCGAGCCGCGGAACGGAAGCGCCGCCGTCGCATCCGGCTCGTCGCCCGGAGCGGACGCGGCGCCCGCGTCGAGCATCTCGTCTTCGAGGGACGCGGGCGGCGCCTCGCTCGCTGGGCGTGCCTGACCGGGATCGGGGCTCGGAACGGGCACGACGATGGTCTCCGGCAGCGGTGCCGTGGCCGCGAAGGCGAGCCGCGCGCCAAAGGCGACGGCCAGAGAGAGCGCCGCCACGGGGGCCCTTCGACGCGAGCCGGTCGCCATGCGGCGAGGTTACTCCAATATCCGGCGCCGGGGGGCGCTGGGCGACGCCGGGCGATCGCGTCGCGGCGTTCTCCCAAACGACCAGACTGGAAGGTTTTCGGAGAGGGAGTTATGAGTCGAGGCCCCATGCCCGAAACCCTCCCCGCGACCGAGATCACGGCCTTGCTCGGCCGCGGCACGCACTTCGAAGGCAAGCTTCATTTCGAGGGGCGCGTGCGCATCGACGGCAGCTTCCGCGGCGAGATCCGCACCGCGGACATCCTGATCGTGGGTGACGGCGCCGAGATTGACGCGGAGATCGAGGCCGGCACCGTCATCGTCAAGGGTGGCAGCCTGAGCGGGAACGTGCGGGCCACGGAAGGCATCGAGCTGTACGTGCCCGCCCGTGTCAGCGGGACCCTGCGCGCACCCGAGATCTATATGGACAAGGGTGTGCACTTCTCCGGAACGTGCACCATCGAACCCGCTCCGTGATCGCTCGGCCCGGGTGCGATCGATCCGTCGCGCCCACGGCCCGGCCTGTTGCAAACTTGCGTCACCTCGAGGCGACGATTTCGCGGTTTGGACCAGCGGCGGTGAATGGGGACCCCACCCGCACGCGTCCAATCGACGAGCTTTCGTGAAAGGCGCGCGGATTCGGCTCGCGGGCACACGACGTGCAACCAACGATCTGCGTCACCTCGGGAGTGGCTTCATGATGCGTCGCTCGGTTTTATTTTCGGCATTGGCCTTGGGGGCTCTGACACTCGTCGCGCCCGCGTCGGAGCTCCGCGCGGAGGGTGCGGAACGGCGCGTCGAGCGCTTCGACGTGAAGACGGAGAAGCGAAGCGCCGGCGCAGCCCGCGCCATCGTGCTCGCGCCGGAGACCGTCGTGCGCTCCGTCGTCACCGACTACAACAAGTACCCGAGCTTCATCACGCGCTTTCGAGCAGCGAAAATCGTGGGGCGCGTCGGCGACAAAACGGACGTGTACCTGCAGGTGCCGATCATGAAAGGCACCGTGAAAATCTGGGCCGTCGTGCGCTTCGATCCGCCGAAGACGGTCGGGAACCAGCAGGTGATCAAGGGTAAGATGCTGAAGGGAAATGTGAAACACCTCGATGCGGTGTGGCGCATCCGAAAGCTCGACACCCAGCGAACCGAGCTGACGCTCGAGCTCGCCATCGTGCCGGGCTTCCCGATGCCCGACGCCGTCGTCATGCCCGAGCTCCGTCACGCCGCCGCGCGCGCGGTGACGGGCACGCGCGACGAAGCCGAGCGCCGCGTTACCGGCTCGTGATCGGGGTTCCGCAACGTCCTCGACGAATTCCGGGATACAAGAAAGCGGGTGACGGACTAGCATGGGCGCATTCGGCGCGGGGTGCCGCGAATCGGGCCGCGCCGGACACTGGAGCGCGCCATGCATGCATCGACAGTGATCCTCGTCGCGTTTCTCACTTCGGTCCTCACCACGACCGGCGCCGTCTTCGTCATCGAGCGCCTCGGCATCTTCGAACAGGCCGAGCCGCAAGCCAGCGTGCCCAACGTGCGCGGCCTGAGCGAAGCCGACGCCCGCACGAACCTCGAGGTGGCGGGTCTCGTCCCGCTCGTCGGACCCCGTGAGGTCAGCACCGAAGCCAAACCGGGGACGGTTCTGCGCCAGTCGGTTCCCGCCGGGCAGAACCTGCCGCGCGGGCATCAAGTGACCCTGACGCTCGCGGAGGCGCCGCCGAAGGTGCCGAACCTCGCGGGCCTCACGCCTGCCGAGGCGCGCGTCGCCCTCGAGCGCGAGGGATACAAGCTCGAGACCGACGACCCCATTCCCGATCCCGAAGTGCCGGCGGGAAAGATCGTCAAGCAGGTGCCGAGCGCCGACACGCCGCACGAGAAGGGGCGCACCGTGGTGGTCCAGGTCTCGAGCGGGCCGTCGGAGGTCGAGGTGCCGAAGGTCTCGGGGCTCGGCCTGAACAAGGCAAAAGAAGAGCTCGAAAAGCTCGGCCTGAAGGCGGCGGTGAGCTGGGTGTCCCGCGCCGAAACCGCAACGTATGCAGTGCTCGGCCAGAAGCCGCTCGCTGGCGAGAAGCTCGCCCCCGGCAGCGAGGTCCAGCTCACGGTGAACCGCTGACCGCCTCCGTCCGTTGACGCGCCCCTCGAGTCCCCTCGGTCGGGACGAGCGCTCCCCGTTTTTGCTCGTCCCGACGGAACGGCACGTCGAAGCGGCAGCGCAAGACGGCGCGGAGGCCCTCACCGTGCGTCGCCTCGTCGCCGACCTCGCGGCGCGCGAGCGCCCCGATGCGACGCCGACGACGCCGGAGATGACGCGCCTGTGGCTCGCGCGCGCGCTCGATCTTCCGATCGGGAGAGCGCGCCCCATCGACGACGCGCTCGGTCTGCTGCGACGCGCCGGCACGCGTCCCGAGAGCTTGCGCGCGACGGGCCTCGAGCGCGGCAAGCTGCTCGCCGATCTGCTCGAGCGCGCCGACGTGTTCCTCGCCGATAGGAGACTCTGGGACGATCGCCAGAGCGCGTGGCTCGCGACGCGGGCGCTGCGAGAGCCCGTCGGCAGCCTGCTGCCCGGCGGTCGCGCGGTGCTCTCCGGGCTCACGCGTTGGGACGCTTCGACGATCGCGCTCGCCGAAGCGCTGCACGCGCGCCTCGTCGCGGACGGCGGCGCGGGCCTCACGGTCGAGCTCGCCCTTCCCGAAGGCGGTCCGCTCGAGGAGCCCTGCTCCGGGCTCCTCTCGGAGCTGGAGGCGCGGTGGGGCACGCTCGCGGATCCACCCGGGCTCGCGCCGCGCATCACGCCCATCGCGGGCGGACGGGCGTCCGTGATTTCGGCACACGACGCAGCCAGCGAAGCGCGCGTCGTGACCCGAGAGGTGCTCGAGGCGCTCGAGCGGGGCACGCCGCTCGACGCGATCGCCGTCGTGCCCGTCGAGCTGTCGGAGGCCTTTCTCGAGCCGCTCCGCTTCGAGCTCACGCGCGCGGGGCTGCCCTTCGTGGAGCCTCGCGGGCGGCCCGCCATCGCGGCGCCGCGCGCGCACGCGGCGCTCGAGCTCCTCGGGCTCGCTCGCGGTCCGCTCGCGCGCGACGCCCTGATCGACGTGCTCCGCACCCCGGGGTTGCGCCTCGGCGATTGGTTCGGCGCTTCGCGTCGCGACCTCGCCGAGCTCTGCTCCGAGCTCGCGTTGCTGCCCTTGAACGTCGGGCGCTCTCCGGCCGAGCTCGTCCGTGAGCTCGAGGATCGCTTGCTCGAGCTCGAGCGCCTGGATCGTCCGAGCGCGGGGCGCCTCCGCGCGACGGCCCAGGGCCTCTCCGCGTTCCTCGACGCGCTGTGCCAGCTCGCGGCGCCCGCGTCGCGTGCCGAGCACGCTACGCGCGTCGAAGCCCTGCTCGATCGCATCGGGCTCCTCGAGCTGCCCGTCGACGCCTTGCGTGAGAGCGTGTCGCTCGCTGCGCTCGGACGGCCCGAGCTCTTGACCGCGCTCGGCTCCGAGAGCGCCGCGGCGCGCGCGCTCGCGACGGCGATCGAGCGGACGCGCCGAGCCGCCACGGCGCTCGGAATCGAGGACCCCGTGTCCCTCACCGACTATCTCGAGGAGCTCGATCTCGCGCTCGAGGGCGCGACCCCGACTCGAGGGGCGGCGCGGGCGGCCGCCATCCGCGTCGCGCGGCCGGAGGACGTCTCCGGTCTCGATCTCGACTTCGTGGTGTTGTGCCAGGCGAGCGACCAGGTGCTCGATCGCGGCGACAGCGTGGACCCCGTGATCGGCGCCGAGCTCTTCGCACGGCTCTCCCCCTCCGAACGCCCCGTGAGCGGGGGTGAGCGCCGCTCGCTCTTGCTCGCGGTGGGCTCCGTGCTCGCGCACGCGACGCGCATCGCGGTGACGTTCCCGACGCACGAGGGCACGAGCACCCTCGGTCCGAGCCGCCTTGCCCTGTGGCTCGCGGCACGGGGCGCTCCGTTCCGGCGCGAGCCCGCCTCGCCGCTCGCGGCCGGCGCTCGGCGCACTCGCCCGCTGCCGGTTCCCGGTGCGTCCGCGCGGCGGCGCACCGAAATAGAAATCGAGCGCCAACGCTTCTATGCCGTACCGGGCACCGCCCCGGGTCCCTACACGGGCGCGGTCGGCTCGCTCGAAGCGCACGTGCCTGCCTCCGACGAGCGCCCCGTCGCCGTGACGGCGCTCGAGCGCACGCTGCGCTGCGGATTCCTCGGCTTCATGAACGTGCTCCGCGCATCGCGCGAAGACCCGGTGGGCGACGCCATCGGCGCGCGCGAGCGCGGCAACCTCTTGCACGGCGCGCTCTCCGCGGCGCTCGAAGCGACCCGCGCGCTCGCGGCGACGCACACGCCTTCGGAGCTCGAGGCGCGCGCGCTCGAAGCCGCCCGCGCGTTCCTCGAACAACGGGGCAAGAGCCCGCTCCGCCGCGCCGGGCTCGTCGCCACCCTCTGGGACGTGCGCGCGATCCTGCGTGTCACGTTCCAGGAGGCGGTCGACGTCCACTTCCACGCGGCGGAGGTCGGGTTCGGCGGTCGCGACGCCTGGCCCGCCCTCGCGCTCGGCCCGTTTCGCGTGTCGGGGCGCGCCGATCGCATCGACGCGAGCACCGACAAGCGCCGCGTCCGCGTGATCGACTACAAGACCAACCTGCCGCGAAGCTCCGAGCGAGAGCTCGAGCTCCAGCCCTTCCTCTACGCGCACAAGTGCGGGGTCGAGCTCGGGGCGCGCTCGGTGGAGTTCGCCTACTTCGGCTTGAACCGCCGCGCGCCCGAGCTCCGCACGGTGTACGAGGGCCCCATCGAGAGCGATGACATCGCGGACGCCTTCGCGCGCGCCGAGGCAGCGCTCCTTGCGTTGCGCGAGGGGCGGCTCGCGCCCGTGCCCGCATCCCGCACCTTTTGCACGCGCTGCTCCGCGCGCGACGCCTGCCGAAGGCCGCTCTCGGCGCCGGATCCGAACAGCGAAGGCAGCGACGCGTGACGACTCCGGCGGATCCGACGGTGCTCGCGCTCGAGCACAATGCCGTCGTCGCGGCGAGCGCCGGGACGGGCAAGACGCACCTCATCACGAACGTGTATCTCGGCTTCGCGCTCGGCCTCGGTCCCGACGGGCGCCCGGTGCCGGCGGAGCGCATCGCCGCGACGACGTTCTCCCGCGCCGCCGCCCGTGAGATCCGCGAGCGCCTCGAGCTTCGCCTCGCGGTGCTCGCGGGTGAAGCGCCCGCGGAGAGCGGCGTCGGGCTCGATACGTCGCTGACGGAGCTCGCGCGCCGTCAGGGGCTCTCCGAGCGCGAGCTCCGAGCCCGTGCGGTGCGCGCGCTCGGGGAGCTGCCCCGCACGGCGATCGACACGCTGCACGGACTCGCGGCGCGGCTCTTGAGAGCCCACGCCCTCGCCCTCGATCTTCCGCCCGGGTTCACCATCCTGGAGGAGCAAGCCGCGTTCGAAGACGTCGAGGCGACGCTCGACGACGTGCTCACTCGCGCGATCGAAGCCGGCGGCGAGCACGAGCGCGCCGCGCTCGCGCTCCTCGACGCTGCCCACGGTCTCGAGAACGCGCGCGCCGCCGTGCGCGGCCTGCTCGCGCTCCTCGACGAAGAGGGCCTCGACGCGGACACCCTGTCCCCACCGGAGCACGCGCGCGACGCGCGGGCGATCGCCGAGACCCTGCGCGCGACGGCCTGGGCCATCCGCGGTCATGGCGTGGATCACCCGGGCTACGCGGGGGCCCTCGACGTGCTGAACGCCCTCGCCACGGAGCCCCCGAACGCCGAGCGCCTCGAGAGCGGCCTGCTCGCGATCTACAAACCGCGCCAGAAGCTCGAGAAGCTCCCGTGCGCCGACGCGCTCGCGCGGGGCGAAGCGGCGCTGCTCGCCGCCTCCTCGCGCGTGAAGCGCGTGCTCGCGACCGTTCGCTTCCTCGCCGCCGCCGAGGCGCTCGACGCGGACGCCCGCGCCATCCTCGCGCTCATTGGCGAGGTTCAGCGGTCGCTCCGCGCGCGGCGCCGTGCCCGCGGCGCGTTGGGGTTCGGGGACCTGATCCGCCTCGCGCGCGACGGCTTGCTCGAGCGCCCCGACCTCCAGGCGCGCGCGACCGAAGAGCTCGACGTGCTGCTCGTCGACGAGTTCCAGGACACGAGCCGCGTTCAGCGCGACCTCGTGCTGCTCCTCTGCCAGGCGACGGCCGCGGCGCGGCGCCGCGCCCCCGGCGTGCTCCCCGATCCCAGCGAGCTCCGTCCGCGCGGGCTCGTCGTGGTGGGCGACCGCAAGCAGTCGATCTATGCCTTTCGCGGCGCCGATGTCTCGGTGTACGCGCGCTTCGCCGCGGAGCTCGCGGGGCAGGCCGCCGCCGAGGCGCTCGATCTTCGCGGCGTGCGCGCCAGCGCCGAGGCGGTCGCGCGCTTCGTCGCACTGCGCGAAAATCGGAGATCGGCTCCCGGGATCCTGCGCTTCGTGAACGCTGTTTCGATGCAAGACTTCGCCGACGCGCCCGAGCGATCCTACGAGATCCGCTACACCGCGCACGAGGCGCTGCTGCCGCCTGCCGGGTACGCGGGCGAACCAGGCCGGGTGACGGTGGTAGAGGACGACGGCACGCAGCCGGAGCTCGCCGACCCCGTCGTGGCCCAGGCCGAAGGTCCCTTGCGGACGGCCTTCGTCGTCGCGGGGGCGTGCGCGCGCATCCATGCCGAGGGCACCCCGCTCCGCGAGATCGCCGTGCTCGCGCGGCGGCGCGCCACCCTCCCGCTCGTCGAGCTCGCGCTCGATCGACTGGGCATTCCGTTCGTGGTCTCGGGGCGAGCGCTCTATGCCACGCCCGAGGTCCGCGATCTGTCGGCGCTGCTGCGCGTGGCCCTCGACCCGCACGATCGTCACGCGCTCACCGTCGTGGCGCGGAGCCCGCTCGGTGGGCTCTCCGATCCCGAGCTCGCGCGACTCGCGCGACCGGGCCGCGGTCTCTCACCCCCGGGGTCGTGGCCGCTCGATGCGGGGGACCGAACGCCGGAGGAACAACGGCTCGTCCGCGAGCTCCGGGATCGGCTGCTCGAGCTCCACGCGGTGGCGCCGCGGCTCTCTCCGCGGGACGCGCTCGCGTTCGCGGTCGAGCGCTTCGAGCTCGAGGCCGTGCTCGGTGCGCTGCCGCGCGGCGCCGCGCGCTTCGGCAACGTCGGGCGCCTGCTCGAGATCGCGGCGCGCCACGGCGGCAATCTGCCGCGATTCGTCCGCTGGCTCGAGCGACAGATCGCGCTCGAGGTGGACGAGAGCGAGGCCGCGGTGTTCTCCGAGGACGACGAGGCGGTGCGCCTGCTCACCATTCACGCGAGCAAGGGGCTCGCTTTCGGCGTGACGGTGCTCGCGGACACCAACTCGACGGAGCCGGGCGCCCACGGCTCGTCGCTCCTCCTGTTCCGTCACGACGATCGCGAGCCGGAGCTCGTCATCCGCCATCGCGGACCCGAGGGTGCCCTGCCGACGCCGCTCGCTGCCCGTTATGGCAAGGACGCCCGCGCTCGAGCCCTCGCCGAGCGGCAGCGGCTCTCGTACGTGGCGCTCACCCGGGCGCGGCGCGAGCTCTGCGTCGTGCTCCCGCCGAAGGTGCGCGGGGGCTCGCTCGCGGAGAGCCTTCGCGCCGTGCTCGCCGCAGAGGCGCTCGCGGAAGAGCCGACCCTGCGCCGGCTCTCCGCCACCGAGTTGCTCGCCGAGCCGCCGCGCGCGTACACGAGCGAGGGAGCGCCGCTGCCGCCGCCTCCGCGCCCCGCGGAGCCGCCGTTTCAGAGCGTGGTGATCGGCGTGACGGCCCTCGCGGACTACGCCTTCTGTCCGCGTCGCTTCCAGCTTTTGCACGTCCTCGGAATCGCCGAGCCGTCGCCGCGTCGCGGAACCGGGCGCGCCGCGCCGGAGCTCGCGCGCGCCCTCGGCAGCGCGGCCCACCGCGTGCTCGAGCGCTTTCCGCTCGAGCGTTGGGGAGCCCCCGTCTCCGAGCTCGAGCTGCGCGACCACCTGGCGGCAGAGGGACTCGATCCGGACGCGGCCGCCGCGCGCGCGACGAGCGCGGGCATCCAGCGATTTCTGGGGAGCGACTATGCGCGGAGCGTGCACGAACCGGGCGTGCGCGTGCACCGCGAGCGCGAGCTCACGGTGACCCTCGATCTCGTGCCTGCTTCGAGCTCGGGCGCTCAGCTCGCGCTGTTCGCCGAGGGCGCCGCCAAGCGGCGCGCGGTGCTCAAGGCGACGCTCGACCTCGCCATCGAGCGCCCCGACGGCACGATCGAGATCCTCGACTACAAGCGAACGCGCGGTGGCGATGCCGCGCGGTACGCGCCGCAGCTCCACGCCTACTGCGTCGCCGCGCGCCACGCCTTCGGCGCCCGCGCGGTGCGCGCGGGCCTCGTGCACTTGCTCGCCGGCTCCGGAGAGCCCGAATGGCTCGAGCCCGCGCCGCTCGATCTGCCTCGGCTGGTCACCGATCTCGTGCGAAAGCGGTATCGCGGCGACTTCCCGGGAGTCGTCGCGAGTCGCTGCCGCGCGCTCCGCTGTGGCTTCCTGAGCGCGTGCCACCCCGAGGCGCGAGGAACCGAAGGCGGCGCCGCGCGCCCCGCGTCCGAGGAATGACGGAGACGAAACCGGTCACGACCTCGGCGAGCCCACGAAAGCGACGTCCCGCCGGGCACCCCCTCGCCCGTTTCCGCTCCGGGCCGAGGAAGCGACGCCGAGGGGCCCTCCGTCTCGAGGCGAGACGCTCCCCGCGGGCGAGTGGCGGATTTTTGGCCGCATCCCACCCCGGGGCCCCTCCTCATACACGGGGGCACTCCCCGCGCGCGCGACGGCCCACGACGCGCCGCATCAATAAACAACGTGAGAAGCCTCCTGACAGCCCGGCCCGCGTCCATATACTACTCTGCCGGCGAACGGCGCCGCGCCTTCTCGCCCACCTTTCAACCCTCTCACCTACATCGAGCCAGAATGCCCCTACCCTCCCGACACGGTCTCTATGATCCGAGGTTCGAACGCGACGCCTGCGGCGTCGGCTTCGTCGCCAACATCAAGGGAGAGGCGTCCCACGATATCGTCAAGAAGGGGATAGACATTCTGCTCAATCTGGTGCACCGCGGCGCCTGCGGCTGCGACCCCTTGACGGGCGATGGCGCCGGCATCCTGCTCCAGATCCCCCACGCGTTCCTGAAGCGCGAGTGCGACCGCATCGGGATCGACCTGCCGTCGCCCGGGAAGTACGGCGTCGCCAACGTCTTTTTGCCGCGCGACAAGACCGATCGTCGTCGCTGCCAGCAAATCCTCGAAGACAAGATCTTCGGCACCGGACAAAAGCTCCTCGGCTGGCGCGACGTCGCCGTGGACGAGAACGCGCTCGGACCGATGGCGCGCGCGAGCGTTCCGGTGATCAAGCAGGTGTTCATCGGCTCGGCGTCGGAGGACGAGGCAGCCTTCGAGCGCAAGCTGTTCGTCATCCGCAAGTGGGCGGAGCGCACGGTGCGCGAGAGCGCGATCCCGGGACGCGGGATGTTTTACATCCCGAGCCTGTCGTCGCGCACCATCGTCTACAAAGGGCTTCTGCTCGCCGAGCAGCTCACCGGCTTCTACTCCGAGCTCGAAGACCCGGCGATGGTGAGCGCGCTCGCGATGGTGCACCAGCGCTTCAGCACCAACACGTTCCCGACCTGGGAGCTCGCTCAGCCCTTCCGCGTGCTCGCCCACAACGGCGAGATCAACACGGTGCGCGGCAACTCCGCGTGGATGAGCGCGCGCGAGCAGCTCTTCGACGACACGGGCGTCTTCGGCGACGATATCCACCACATCCTGCCGACGATCGCCCCCGGCGGCAGCGACTCGGCGCAGCTCGACAACGTGGCGGAGCTCCTGCTCCACGCCGGACGGTCCCTCCCGCACGTGATGATGATGCTCGTGCCCGAGGCCTGGCAGCAGGACCCGGCCATGCCCGAGCACAAGCGAGACTTCTACGAGTATCACTCGTGCTTGGTCGAGGCGTGGGACGGGCCGGCGGCGCTCGCGTTCAGCGACGGCAAGCGCATCGGCGGGATCCTGGATCGCAACGGGCTGCGCCCCGCGCGCTGGACCGAAACGAAGGACGGCCTCGTCGTCCTCGCCTCCGAAACGGGCGTGCTCGATTTCGCGCCCGAGAACATCGCGCGCAAGGGGCGGCTCGAGCCCGGGCGCATGTTCCTCGTCGACCTCGAGCAGGGCCGCATCGTCGAGGACGAGGAGATCAAGGATTCGATCTGCAAGCGGCGGCCGTACGGCAAGTGGATCCGCGAGAACAAGATCGCTCTCGACGCGATCGAAGCGGCGCCGCCGTCGATCTCGCACCGGGAGACCACGACGCTCGTCGAGCGCCAGAAGCTCTTCGGCTACTCGCAGGAAGACCTGCGCATGCTGATGGCGCCCATGGCCGCGAACGGTGAGGAGGCGGTGGGCTCCATGGGCACCGACACGCCGCTCGCCGTGCTCAGCAACGAGCCCCAGCTCCTCTTCAACTACTTCAAGCAGCAGTTCGCTCAGGTCACGAACCCCGCGATCGACCCGATCCGCGAGGAGCTCGTGATGAGCCACAAGGCGTACATCGGCGGCGAAGGCAACTTGCTCGACGAGCTGCCCGATCAGGCGCAGATGCTGGAGCTCGAGACGCCGGTCTTGACCAACGCGGACTTGGCGAAGCTCCGCGAGACGCACCTCCAGCAGGTGCGCAAGCCCCCCACGCTGTCGATGTTGTTCCCCGTCGCCGAAGGCGGCGCCGGGCTGAAGGAAGCGCTCGACGAGCTCTGCCGGCAGGCTTCGCTCGCCGTGCTCGACGGCCACGGGCTCCTGATCCTGAGCGATCGCGGCGCGAACGAGGAGCTCGCGCCGGTGCCGAGCCTGCTCGCCACCGGCGCCGTCCATCACCACTTGATGCGCAACGGCACGCGCATGCGCGTCGGCATCATCGTGGAGACCGGCGAAGCGCGCGAGGTCCACCACTTCTGCCTGCTCATCGGCTACGGCGCGGGCGCGGTGAACCCGTACGTCGCGTTCGAGACCCTCGACGCGATGGTGCGCGACGGCGTGCACCCGAACTTGAAAGACGCCGAGACGGCCAAGAAGAAGTACATCAAGGCCATCAACAAAGGCTTGCTCAAGGTCATGAGCAAGATGGGGATCAGCACGCTCCAGAGCTATCAGGGCGCGCAGATCTTCGAGGCGATTGGGCTCTCGCCGGACCTCGTGGACCGGTACTTCACGGGCACCGCGAGCCGAATCTCCGGCATCGATCTCGACGTGCTCGCCGAGGAGTGTCGCAGGCGGCACGAGCGCGCCTTCCCCAAGGTGAAGGCGTCCGCGACGATGCTCGACCTGGGCGGCCAGTACCACTACCGGGCGCAGGGCGAGAAACACCTCTGGAACCCGACCACTGTGGCCCGGCTGCAGCACGCCGTGCGCCTGGAGGACGTGAAGAGCTACCTGGAGTACTCGGCGCTCATCAACGAGCAGGGCAACTATCCGCTCACGCTCCGCGGCTTGTGGGAGCTCGTGCCCCGCGGCGAACCGGTTCCGCTCGAGGAGGTCGAGTCCGCGAGCGAGATCGTGAAGCGCTTCGCGACCGGCGCGATGAGCTTCGGCTCGATCAGCGCCGAAGCCCACGAGAATCTCGCCATCGCGATGAACCGCATCGGCGGGCGGAGCAACACCGGCGAGGGTGGCGAGCGCGAGGAGCGCTTCCGCCCCGATCCGAACGGCGATTCACGGCGGAGCTCGATCAAGCAGGTCGCCTCGGGGCGCTTCGGCGTCACGACGCACTACCTCGTCAACGCCGACGAGCTCCAAATCAAGATCTCGCAGGGCGCGAAGCCCGGTGAAGGCGGTCAGCTCCCGGGACACAAGGTGGACGCGATCATCGCGAAGACGCGCCACTCGACGCCGGGCGTGACGCTGATCTCCCCGCCTCCCCATCACGACATCTACTCGATCGAGGATCTCGCGCAGCTCATCTTCGATCTCAAGATGGTGAATCCGCGCGCGCGGATCAGCGTCAAGCTCGTCGCCGAGGCCGGCGTCGGCACCGTCGCGGCCGGCGTGGCCAAGGCGCACGCCGACGTCATACTGATCTCCGGCCACGACGGCGGAACCGGCGCGTCGCCGCTCACCTCGATCAAGCACGCGGGCGTGCCCTGGGAAATGGGCATCGCCGAGACCCATCAGGTGCTGGTCAAGAACGACCTCAGGAGCCGGGTGATCCTGCAGACGGACGGGCAGATGCGCACCGGCCGCGACGTCGTGGTCGCCGCGCTGCTCGGGGCCGAGGAGTTCGGGTTCGCGACCGCGCCGCTCGTCGCCTCGGGCTGCATCTTGATGCGCAAGTGCCACCTCAACACCTGCCCGGTCGGCATCGCCACGCAAGACCCGGTGCTTCGCGCCAAGTTCGAAGGCAAGCCCGAGCACGTGGTCCGCTTCATGTTCTACGTGGCCGAGGAGGCGCGCGAGATGCTGGCAGCGCTCGGCTTCCGTTCGATCCGCGAAGCGGTCGGCCACGTGGAGTGCATCCGCGTGCGGACGAATCTCGAGCACTGGAAGGCGACGAAGCTCGACTTCAGCGACGTGCTCGCTCCGGCCGAGGCGCGGCCCGGCGTGCGCGTCATCAAGTCCGTCGAGCAGGATCACGGGCTCGAGAAGGCGCTCGACAACGAGCTGATTCGCCTGTGCGCGCCCGCGCTCGAGAAGCGTGAGCCGGTGAGCCTCGAGCTCTCCGTGCGCAACGTGGATCGCACGGTGGGCGCCATGCTCGCCGGCGAGGTGGCCCGCCGCTACGGAAAGGAAGGCCTGCCCGAAGGCACGATCAAGCTGTCGTTCTCCGGCTCTGCGGGCCAGAGCTTCGGCGCCTTCGTCTGCGAAGGCATGGAGCTCTCGCTCGAGGGCGACGCGAACGACTACATCGGCAAAGGGCTCTCCGGCGGCGTCCTCTGCGTGCGTCCCCCGCGGGGCGCGGCCTTCCGGGCGGACGAGAACATCGTCATCGGCAACGTCGCGCTGTACGGCGCCACGGGCGGACGGGCGTTCTTCAATGGACGCGCCGGCGAGCGCTTCGCGGTGCGGAACAGCGGAGCGACGGCGGTCGTGGAGGGTGTCGGCGATCACGGCTGCGAGTACATGACCGGCGGTCGCGTGGTCGTGCTCGGCAAGACCGGACGGAACTTCGCCGCCGGCATGAGCGGCGGGTTCGCCTACGTGCTCGACGAGGACGGCGGGTTCGAGAAGCGCTGCAATCGGGGCATGGTGGAGCTCGAGGCGCTGAGCTCCGAAGACGCCGCGTTCGTCGCGACCCTCATCGAAGAGCACGGGCGTCGCACCGGCAGCCCGAAGGCAACCGAGCTGCTCGCCCATTGGGAGATGACGCTCGCGCGCTTCGTGAAGGTCGTCCCCGTCGAGTATCGGCGCGTGCTCGAAGAGATGCAGCGCCGCGAAAAGGCCGCGGGATCGAACCGCGTCGTGCTACACCCCTAACCTCCCGGAGCTAGAGTCGTCGCCAGTCGAGGGCCGAGCGGAAGAGCAACTCATCGTGGGAAAAGTCACCGGATTTCTCGAGTTCGAGCGCGTGGATCCCTCCAAGCGCCCGGTTGAAGAGCGGGTCAAGGACTACCGAGAGTTCGAGCTGCCCGTGATCAACGAAACGCTGCAGACGCAGGGGGCGCGCTGCATGGATTGCGGCATTCCGTTTTGCAACAGCGGCTGTCCGCTCGGGAACCTGATCCCGGACTGGAACGATCACGTCTATCGCGACGATCCGAAGCTGGCGATCGCGGCGCTGCACGCGACCAACAACTTCCCGGAGTTCACGGGTCGGGTGTGCCCCGCCCCGTGCGAGGCCGCGTGCGTGCTCGGCATCAACGACGACCCGGTCTCGATCAAGCTGATCGAGAAATCGATCGCGGAACGAGCCTTCCAGGAACGACTGATCGCACCCGAGCCGGCGCGCCTCCGCACCGGCAAGAAGGTGGCCGTCATCGGCTCGGGGCCGGCGGGGCTCGCCGCTGCCCAGGAGCTCGCGCGCGCCGGACACGACGTCACGGTCTTCGAGCGCGACGATCGCATCGGGGGTCTCCTCACCTACGGCATCCCCGACTTCAAGCTCGAAAAGTGGGTGGTCGAGCGGCGCCTCGATCAGATGCGGGCCGAGGGCGTGACGTTCCGTACGGGAGTGCACGTCGGGTCCGAGCTCGGCGTGGAGGAGCTCCGCGCGACGCACGATGCGGTCGTGCTCGCGATTGGCTCGCGCAAACCCCGTGACCTGCCGATCCCGGGGCGGGAGCTCGCCGGAATCCATTTCGCGATGGACTTCCTCACGCAGCAAAATCGGCGCGTCGCCGGCGACGGGATCCCCGACGAGATCGCGATCCTGGCGACCGGCAAGCGCGTGGTCGTGATCGGCGGCGGCGACACGGGGAGCGACTGCATCGGGACGTCGCACCGCCAGGGCGCGAAGAGCGTCACCAATTTCGAGATCATGCCCCGCCCTCCCGATGATCGCTCGCCGACGACGCCCTGGCCGATGTGGCCGCTGATGCTGCGCACCTCGACCTCGCACGAGGAGGGCGGCACGCGGGACTTCAGCGTGATGACCGAGCGCTTCAGCGGCGACGGCAAGGTCGAGAAGCTCCACTGCGTGCGCGTGGAGCCGAAGAACGGGCGCTTCGAGGCGGTGCCGGGGACGCAGTTCGAGATCGAGGCCGACCTCGTGCTGCTCGCCATGGGCTTCGTGCACCCGGAGCACCCGGGTCTCGTGAAGGATCTCGGTGTGGAGCTCGACCCGCGCGGCAACGTGCGCGTGGACGCCTCCTTCATGACGAGCGTTCCCGGAGTGTTCGCCGCGGGCGACTGCCAACGCGGCCAGTCGCTCGTCGTGTGGGCGATCGCCGAGGGCCGGAAAGCGGCGCGCGGCGTGGATCGCTATCTCATGGGCAAGACCGAGCTGTCCTGATCGGGCACGGGCGGCCCTGGCACGGTGCCCTGAGTCGGATCGAGAGCGCTCTCTATCGCCGCGCGGACGGCCGCGACGAGCTCCGCGCGGCGCTCGCTCCCGTACGCCGCGGTGTCGATGGGCGGGTGCACCGTCACGCGCACCGTCACGCCGTTTCGAACGCGCCTTCCGTGTGAGGGCAGGACCGCGCGCGTCCCCGAGATCGTCAACGGGAGGATGCGGGCTCCCGTGTCGATCGCGAGGTGAAACCCGCCTTGCTTGAACTCACCGAGCCTGCCGGTCTCGCTGCGCGTCCCCTCCGGGGCGATCCAGATCGAGGTGCCGCGCGCGAGCTCGCCCCGCGCCGCGGCCAGGCTCGCTATCGCCGCCGACCGGTCGCTCCTGTCGACGCAAATGAATCCGGCGCGCCGCATCGCGGCGCCCCAGAGCGGCACGCGAAAGAGCTCGCGCTTGGCCACCATGCGGAGGCGCCGCCGGAGCGACTGGTACACGACCGGGATGTCGTACAGCGATTGGTGGTTCGACATCACGATGAACGCCTCACCGGGCGGAGCGTTCTCGACGCCGCTGGTCACGAGCTCCACCCGGGCCCGCTCGAGGAGCCGTTGCGACCAGCGATCGAGCCGGGCGTCGCAGATTTCGGGAGTGAGGCGCCCGAGCGCCGCGTCGAGGACGGTCGGCGCACTGATGCGCACCGTCTCGCGCACGGCGTGGAGCAGATGCGGAAGCGTCATCCCCATGGATCACAGCACCACTCCGAGCCCGGGCAAGCGACGGGTTTTTGGCAGGCGCGCCCCCAGCGTCGACCGCCCCCGGACTCCCCCGGCCCGTAGGGCGCCGAAATCCGCGGGTTTGGGGCCGGCCCATCAGCTTGGCGCGCGCCAGTCGACCGTGTTACTTGTCCGAAAGCCCGCCTCGGGCACGCATGAACGTCTCCTGCACCGCCTGCCCCGCCAAGTACGCCGTCCCCGATGACCGGGTGCGCGGGAAGAAAGCCCGCATCACCTGCAAGCGCTGTGGAACGGTGATCGTCATCGATGGCACGACGGAGGAAGGCCGCGGGGCGGAGTCCGCGCCCGCGCCTTCGCTCCCGACACCGTCGATTCCTGCGGCATCGCTGACGCCGACCTCGACGGCACCCGCCGCCGAGTGGCTCGTGGCGATCAACGACGAGCACCAGGAGCCCGCCACGCTCGAGCGCATCGTCGAGCTCTACGCCGAGGGCAGCATCGACGCGGAGACGTTCGTTTGGCGCGAAGGCATGCCGGAGTGGCGAACGCCGTTCGAGATCCCGGAGGTGGCTGCGGCGCTTCGCGCGCGCGGACTCGAACACAACCTCTTCGAGTCGGGACCCGCGTCGAGCCCGAAGGAGCTCTATCCCGACGACGAGGCGACGAACGTCGCGCGTCCCGCGATGCAGGCGGCCGCATTCCGCGACAGCGCGCCTCGGCCCGCGGACGAGCCGAGCGACGAGGATCGCACCGTGTTCCGTCGATCCGAGCCCGCCGCCAGCTCGTCGCCCCTCCCGAGTCCGCGGCCCGCCGAGGACGAGTCGCTCGGCGTGCCCCTCCCCACCGCGCTCGACCTGGGTTTCCCGCCCCCAGTCGACGAAGAACCGACGATCGCACGCAGCTCGGCGTTCGCCGACCTCGAAGGGTTTCCCTCGATCGAGACCGGTGAGTCGGCAGGCTCGAAGCCGCCCTCCCTCTCGCCGCGCGCGGAGAGCACCTCCGTCAGCGAGCTCGCCGCGCGCGCCTTCGAGCGCGCGAGCAGTGAGCCCCCGCCCGACTCTCGACCTTCCCTGCTCGGACGCTCGCGAGCCTCGGCTCCCGGCGAAGCAGGGCCGTCGAGTCGACGCCGCGCCGTCCGTTCGTCACAGACGCTGAGCGCGCGGCTCGGCGGCACCAGCGAGCTGGGCCCGCTGCCCGCCGGGGGTCGCGCCGAACGCCGCCCGAAGACTGGTGACCTGTTCGCGCGGCAGGCCGAAGCCGGCGGCGAGAACGACCCCGCGCTCCGCCCCAGCCGTCCGCCGAGCAGTCACCCACCAAGCAGCCAGCCCACGAACGAAGAAGGCGATCCGGGGCAAGCGGGCCGACTCACGGGCGCGCGCAACGAGACCTCGGTGCTGTTCACCCTCGATGCGCTGATCCAGTCGGAGAACGCGCCCAGCGCCAAGGCGCGCTCCCCGCGCGAAGCCGAGGCGGAGCTCTTGATTGGCGCGGCGACGCCGCCTTCCGCGATCGCGAACCTCGGAACCACGGGCGTGGCGACGCTGGTCGCGCCCGATCTGACGGCTCCGGTGCGCGCGGTGCCGGACCCCGTGATGTTCCCGGGCGAGTACGACCTCACGGGGGCCCCCCGTCGACGCCGGCCGCTCCTCATCGGTGGGCTCTTGATCGCCGCGGCAGGCGTCGGCGCCGGAGCGGCCATGGTGCTGCCGAACCTGCTCTCGTCGGAGCCCCCGGCCGCGGCCACCACGGCTTCGGCGCCGAGCGCCCCGGCCGCCACACCGTCGGAGCCGGAGAAAGCGGCGGCCCCCACTCCGAGCGCGTCGGCGAGCGATGCCCCGACGAGCGCGGCTTCCGCAGCCACGGCCTCCGCCGCTCCCGAACGGGCCACGCCTCCCGCCGCCGCTGCGCCACCGGCGGCCAGGCCTACGCCGTCGGAGCCCGCCGATAGGCCGAAAGCCACGCCCACGCCGACACCGCAAGCGAACGCACCGAAGCCGGAAGAGCCCGCGGCGTCCGCGGCGCCGCCGTTCGATCAAGTCGCGGCCAAGACCGCCCTCGTCGCGGCCGCCAACACCGCGGCGAACTGCAAACAACCCGGTGGACCAACGGGCACGGGCCGTGCCCTCGTCACGTTCGCGCCGAGCGGTCGGGTGACGAAAACAGAAGTGACGGGAGACTTCGCGGGGACGGCCGTCGGCAGCTGTGTCGCCCGCGTCTTCCGGAATGCGAAGGTTCCGGCTTTCTCGGGCGACGCCATCACGGTCGCAAAGAGCTTCTCGATCGAGTGACGGGACGCTGAGCCTCGCTGTCGGCCTTCCGCGCCGGGGAACGCCGATTCCTCGGCATCAGCCAGAAAGCTAGAACGCCGATCCGTTTGCCTGCTCGGCGTCCTGGCCCGTTCTCGCAGGGGCGGCTCGCGCCGCCCCTCCCGGCGAAGTGAATTCGACGGGCGCCCCTCCCCACGCGGGCACTCTGTTCGACGCTGTTTCCGCATATTTCGGCGCATTCCCAGCCGTTCGTCACTCTGGGCCGAGGCGCTCCCGGGACTGCCGGGGAAGCGTCTCGAGCGGACCCGCCGATGGGTCCCCCTTGGCGCCGCGACAGAAAAGTTGCGCATCGATCGAACGCCGGCGCGCTCCGTGCGACCGGTGCGCGCCGTACTTGACCCACTCCTCGGCTTCTGCGACGCGAAGGCCGATGAAGCGGAAACTCACCGGGATCGACAGGGCTCTGGATCGTTTCGTCGCCGACATCACGGCGATCATTCGCGAGCACGCCGAGCGCGCCGTCGCCGAGACCCTCGCGCGGCGCGGTCTCAAGGACCCAGACGCGCGCTCGCGGCGCGGGCGAGGAGCTCGGGGAGCTCGGGCCGCCGACCGCGCCGCGAAGCAACGCTCGGGAGCCCGCGCCTCGGCATCGCGCGGACGACGCAAGCGTGGCGCTGCGACCGCGAGCCCGGAACAGCTCAGCTTGTTCTGATTGCGGCCGCTCCGAGCGGCACGTGTCAGCGCCGCACGAAGGCGGAGAGGTTCGCGACCGCCGAGATCAAGTCATCGGGATTGACGGGCTTGCCGACGTGGGTGGTGAAGCCCGCCGCCAGCGCTTTGGTCCTGTCTTCCGCCCGCGTGTACGCGGTGAGCGCGATCGACGGAATTCCGCCGCCCTGCGACGGCGCGAGCGCGCGCGCACGCGTGATGAAGGAATAGCCGTCTTCTTCCGGCATCCCGATGTCGCTGACGAGCACGTGAGGGCGGAATCGTTGCAGGGCCAAGAGCCCTTCCGACGCGCTGCCCGCCGTCTCGACCTCCGCGCCCGCGTGCGTGAGCACCATCTTCAGGAGCTCGCGCGCGTCCGGGTCGTCGTCGACGACGAGGAGACGCAAGCCGTTCAGTGACGCCCGCTGGCGCCGTTCGGACGGCGGTAGCGAGCTCGGCGCCGTGGGCTCGACGGCGACGCGGGGCAAGAGAGCGCGCACCGGAAGGCGCACGATGAACGTCGCCCCCTTGCCGGGCCCCTCGCTCTCGGCGCTCACGTCGCCGCCGTGCAGCTCGACGATGTGCCGGACGAGCGCGAGCCCGAGACCGAGGCCACCGACCCGTCGCGTGGTCGAGCTGTCCGCCTGCTTGAAGCGATCGAACACGTGCGGGAGAAAGCTCGGATCGATGCCGGCGCCGGTATCGGACACGCGGAGGACGACGTTCGACCGCTCCTGCCGGATCTCGACCCGAACGCGACCGTTCGGCCCGGTGAATTTCACCGCGTTCGAGAGCAGGTTCCAGACCACCTGCTGCAAGCGCTCGGGATCCGCAACGAGCGGGCAGAACTCGCCCCGCGCATCGAGCTCGAGCTCGATGCGTTTGGCTTGTGCCGAGGGACGAACGACGTCCATGGCGTCGCGCGCGATGGCGACGAGATCGGCGGGGTTGCTCTCGAGCTTGAGCTTGCCCGTGATGATCCGGGAGACATCGAGGATGTCTTCGATGATCTTCGCCTGCGCCTGGGCATTTCGGTAAATGACGTCGATCCCCTTCGCGATGCCCGCGTCCACGCTGCGACCCTGGAGCAGAGTCGCCCAGCCCAAGATCGCGTTGAGCGGCGTGCGAAGCTCGTGCGACACGGTCGCCAAGAACTCGTCCTTGACGCGCCCGGCCTCGAGCGCGCGCTCGGCGGATTCCTGAGCCGACCGATAGAGCCGCGCTTGCTCGATGGCGTGGCCCGCGCGGCGACCGAGCTCTTCGAGCAGCCGCAGATCGCGCTCGTCGTAGCGCCGCTTCGACTCGGCGGCGACGATGCTGAGCGTCCCGAGGATGGTGTCGCGCACACGAATCGGCGCGATCATCATCGAGGTGAGCCCGAGCTTCTCGAGGATGGCGAGGCGCTCCGGGTCTCGAATCTTCTCGGCGAGCATCGACAGGGACAGGTCGGCGTGGAGCTCCGACTGGCCCGTGCGCAAGACGCTCCAGATGCCGTGATCCTGCGTCGGGTCCGGCGAATACTTCTGTTGAAGCGCGCGCGCCATCGCGACCTTCTCCGGGTCCACGTGGGCCACGCTCACGTCGCGGAGCTCTCCGCCCTCCAGCACGTGCACCACGCACCAGTCGCCGAACGCGGGGACCAGCATCCGCGCGAGGGTGGTGAGGGTCTGCTCGTAGTCGAGAGACGCCGAGAGCGCGGCCGTCGCGTCTGCCACGAGCTTCTCGTGCTGCCGCAGCCGCCGACCCTCGGTCACGTCGCGCAGGATGTTGACGACGAGCTCCACGCGGCCGTCGCTGCCCAACACCGGTGACGCGCGGACGAGGGACCACCACGTCTTCCCCGAGCTCTTCTCGCGCACGTGAACGAGCAAATCCTCCGGGGCCTCTCCCGCGAGCACCCGGGACCCCGGGAGCGCCTTCTCATCGACGGGGTTCCCCAGCTCATCCCGCATCTCGAAGCGGGCGATGATCTCGGCGAAGGGCGTCCTCAAGAGCTCTTCCGACCTCGCGAAGCCACAGAGCCGGGCCGCTGCGGTGTTGGCGAAGAGCAGCTCGCCGCGCGCATCCTGCACCGTGATGGCGTCGCCCACGCCCTCGATGATCACCTCGAGGCGTCGGCTCAAGCTGCGATATCGCTCCTCGCCCTCCCGAACACGCGCCTCGGCCTCCTCGGCGGCGGCGCGGGCGGCCTGCTCGCGAACGAGCTTTCGTGCGAGGTCCTCGGCCCGCATCCGCGCCGTGAGATCCCGGGTGACCTTGCCGAAGCCGCGGAGGTTTCCCGCGGAGTCCCGGAGGGCGGTGATGACGACGTTCGCCCAGAACCGCGAGCCGTCCTTGCGCACGCGCCAACCTTCGTCCTCGACCCGACCGAGCTCGAGCGCGAGCTCGAGCTCGCGCCACGGTTTGCGCGCGGCGACTTCCTCCGGCGGGTAGAAGGTCGAGATGTGCTTCCCGATCACCTCGCTCGCGGAGTAGCCCTTGATGCGCTCCGCACCGATGTTCCACGTGGCGACGCGGCCCTCCGTATCGAGCATGAAAATCGCGTAGTCGACGACACTCTCGACGAGCAGTCGACAGTCGTCCCAAGTCAGTCCCTGAACGCTGCGTGCCAGGCTGAGTGCGCGAGGGCTCATCGGTTTCTCATCCGAGGGGCGCAAGATTCCTGCATGGATCAGTACAGCATTCCCAGCGTTCCGCGTCGAAAAAACTCGCTTCGCCGACGCGAGAGTCCGTAGGTTGGTGCCTACCGCGCGGGGAGCCCGTGTGCACGATCCTTTTCTCTCGGTCGCACCCTCGGGAGTCGACTCGCGCCGCTTGGATCGCTCGCGCCCCCGACACGTTCCCGATTCGGCTCGCGCGCCATCCTGTCGTAGCGTTTTGCCCCTCAGCCTGGATCTCGGAGTCCTTCGATCGGGGAAGGCCGACCGTCGCCATCTCTCCACAACCTTCTCAGCCGAGTCGAAGTCGCGGGTCGCGCGCGGGTCGCGCGCAGGAGGGCGCTCCGCCAGGATGGCTGATGACCGTGGTCCACGTCCGCCGTCCGCGACGGCGGACGTGGCGATGATCCCTGCCTGGCGCCCAGGGTCCGTGCGCTAGCGCCCCGAGCCCGAGCCCGACCGCGAGGTGCTCCGAGGCTCCCGTCGTGCCTCCGGGGTCCCCCTTCTGGAACTACGGAGAGGGCGTGAACCATTCTCCCTACATCGCAAGGGATGCAACGGTCTGCATTGTTTGCGATCGGGGCCAGCGGCACGCGCGCCGCCAACCGAGCGAACTCTCCGGTGATGCAGAGCGGGTGGTGGAAGGGCCTTCCCGGCATGTAACTTGCTGACGTGCGGGCGATATCCATGCCACCACGTCTTGCGCTCGATGGCTCGCTGCGGGCGGCCCTCTGTGTGCTGCTGTTGGGCGCCGTCGCACTCGGGTGCAGCGACGACCCACGCCCCCCGACCGCGGGCGGAGCCGACGGTCGGATCCCGATACCTCCCGGGGATCCGTGTGCGATACCCGCTCCGGGCTGCCCCTGCGAGACCGAGGGCGAAGAGGTCGAGTGCGGCAAGACGGAGGAGCGCCACGGCGATTACCTGACGTGTTCCATCGGAAAACGGACGTGTACCGACGGCAAATGGAGCGCCTGTGTCGGCGAGCGCAGAACCCAAGTCTCGTCTGCCGTGCAACCGTCCGGGCGCCGAGCGCACGCATTGGGGGCTCCCGCCGAGTGCCCCGATGGCTTCGATCCGTGTGATCCCTACTGCAACCTCGTCAGCGACACGCCGGACGACGAGCTCGAGATCCCGGAAGGGTTCGACAGCTCGCCGACGGGGCTGACGCTGGTTCCGACCGTCGTCCCCGAGTGCGACTCGCTCGAGCTCACGCCGTCGACGGACACGGTCACCCTCCAGGGTGAGTCGCTCGTGTCGCTGTCGGCTCCGCCGGTAACCTTCACGCTGACGGCGTTGCCCGAGGATTGCATCCCGGAGCCGTTCGCCGTCACCTGGACGATCGATCGCTTCGATCGCGCGACGATCACCGGCACGAACAACACCGATGGCTCGCTCTCCGTAGCGCTGCCCATCGCGGGCACGATCAAGGTGACGGCGTTCGCGGCGGGCGTGAGCGCGAGCACGACCGTCAGCGTCAAGGTGAACGTGCTCCAGAAGCCGACCAGCGACTCGGAGTTCCGACCGAACCTCGCGGCGAGCTCCTCGCAGCGCAACGCGTTCGGCAGCGTGAGCTCCCCGAACCTCGGCAGCGGGTCGAGCTCCGCCACTTGGCTGTACCCGTACGAGGATACGTACTTTCCGCTCGGTCTCCCGGCCCCCGTCGCTCAGTATCGGTACGAGCGCCAAAGCGGCGACTCGACGAGCGGTCCGTCGGCCGTGAAGCTCTCGCTCCGCTATCCCGTGGACACGACGCCCACCGAGGCGGACTACAACTACTCAATCGTCGTCGAGGAGAGCAACGCCGTCGTCTGCGATTTCGACGACGACCAGTGCAACTTCCTCGACCCTCAGGTCGTGATCCCCGAGCTCGCGTGGACCTACCTGGAACAAACGGCGCGCGGTCAGGACGCCGAGCTCACCGTGCAGCGCTTGCGTCGGCGCTCGAGCGGTGGGGACGTGCTCGAGAGGGAGGCGCGACGGCGCATCCATTTCGTCGACGGCCAGCTCAAGGGCACCGTCTACTACAACTCGTACACGTCCCCTCAGGGCGGCAACACGGGGGCGATCCTCGCGATCCGTCCGGGCGCCACGACGCCCACCCTCGCGGTTCAGCCGAACGGCACGTGCTCGACCTGCCACAGCATCAACCTCGACGGCACGCGCCTCATCACGAACGGCGGCGCAGACCTCGGTTGGTACGACTACGACACCTCGAAGCAGTACGACATGACGACGGCCGGCCCCTCGCCGACCGTGCTCAACACCTACAAGAACAACCGCTTCACGTTCGGGGGACCGTGGGTGGACGGTAGCTTCTACATGTCTCACGGCGGCTCGGCCGACCCGGCGTGGCACGCGCCAACCGGCGCGTCTCGCCTCTACCGCCCCGAAGCCCCGGACACCGCCCTCCCCACCTCGGGCTGGCCCACCAACGTCCAGGCCGTCACTCCGCGGTTCTCACCGGACGGCACCAAGCTCGCCTTCGGGTTCTGGGACGGCAATAGCCTCTCGCGCTCGCCCTCGGGCAGCCTCTCTTCGAATTCGTCCGGCACACGGCTCGTGGTCGTGGATTTCACGTGCAGCTCGCCGCCGTGCACGGGCTCCTCCACCGGTTGGCGCGTGTCGAACGCGCGGGATCTCACGCCCGGCGTGGGCCAACGCGTCGCGTGGCCGTCCTTCACGCCCGACGGGAGCTCCGTCGTTTATCAGCGGCAGTACCGGTCGTCTCAGGACATCCTGAGCTGGACACCCTCGCACATCGGAACGATCGGCGGCGCGCTCGCCGAGCTCTGGATCTCCAACGTCCCCGCGAATGGAAGCACGAGCGCGACGCCCACACGGCTCTCGGCGCTCAACGGTCTCGACGGCAGCAGCTCCTACCTTCCCGAGAGGGCGCGCACGCTCGTCGAAGACTCCGACCCCCTCTACGTCTTCAAGATGGCGAGACACGAAATGTGGCGCTCCGGCGGGAGCGGGCCGAGCATCGTGCTCACCGGAACACCGACGGGAGGGCCGTGGGACCTCCACATCGACATCATAAATAGCGGCAACCGCGGATCGGCCACCTTCCGGTACTCGACGAACGGCGGCGGGAGCTGGAGCCAAACCATGACGACGGGGTCGAGCGTCACGCTCGGCTCGACGGGGCTCCGAGCGGAGTTCGGCAGCGGGTCTTCCTACAGCTCGAGCGGCTACTACCGCGCGCTCGTCGGCCACGTGGGCGTTCGTGGCACCCCGCAAGGCGGGCCGTGGGATTTCCGCATCCGGATTTCGAGCACCGGCAATCGGGGCACCGCGAGGTTTCAGTACTCCACGAACGGCGGCTCGAGCTGGAGCTCCAACCTGACCACCGCCGCCAGCGTCTCGCTCGGCTCGACCGGGCTCGTCGCGACTTTTCAGAGCGTCAACTACGGCTCGACGTCGCTCGGGTGGGGCTCGTACGTCACCCACTACCACCAGGAGGGGGCGCGCTTCAGCATCAACCGGGCGGACGACTGCTCGAACAACGCCACCGTGAGCGACGTCTACGACTACCGCATGAACTACTTGCCCTCGGTCGCCCCCGCGACGGCCGGCGGCAAGTCCTGGGTCGTGTTCACGTCGCGGCGGATGTACGGCAACATCGCGTACGAAGATCCGTGGGACGCCGAGCCCGGCTACTACTGCTACTCGGGCAAGATCCCGTCGAAGAAGCTCTGGGTCGCCGCCATCGACGAGGACTGGACTCCGGGCACCGATCCCAGCCACCCAGCGTTCTATCTCCCCGGGCAGGAGCTCGCGGCCGGCAACTCCGACGGCTACTGGGTGAGCGAGCCGTGCGCCGAGATCGGCGACTCTTGCGAGTTCAACGACGATTGCTGCGGCGGTACCGGCGATTCCCCGACCACCCAATGCCGCGTGATCTCGACCGCGTCGTTCCCGCCCACGCGCACCTGCGCGAGCCGGAACGCGTGCGGCACGGAGGGGGAGTCGTGCGCGACGACGAGCGAGTGCTGCGCCGGGCTCGTCTGCCCGGATGGCGGCGGTCTGTGTGTGCGCGAGCCCCCCAAGCTCTTCGAATCGCTGACCTACTCCCGCGAGTACGTCGCCGAGTGCCCCGAGGGAACCGCCGTGGCGTGGCGCTTCTTCGAGTGGCAAGCGACGCTGCCCGCCGGCACGTCGATCCAGTTCTTCGTCGAGACGAAGCTCGACGCGGACGACTCGTACCGTCCCGGCGCCCCGCTGCTCGCCGCCACGGCGACGAGCTCGACGCCGAGCGGTTCGTGGGAGCGCGGCGAAACGACCGTCGACGAGCTCCTCAAGGACGAAGGGCTCGCGTCGTTGCCCTACCTGCGCGTCACGATGACGTTCAACCCCAACGAGGCGGCGACCCTCGCGCCCACACTCAACGCTTGGCGGCAAATCTACGACTGCGTGCCGGCGGAGTAGCCCCGTTCGAGGGGCGCACCGCTGCGCCTGCTCGAGAATTGTGCTCGTCCCTTCGGTCCGGCTAGAGTGAAGCGATGACGCGTTTCGCGCTGGCGATCGTCGCTGGCTTCGGCGTGATCGCTTCCTGTGGGGACAGTGACGATCGGCCGCCGCCGCCCGTTCCGAGCGGCGGGCGCGGCGGCTCGACCGCGCTTTCCGGAGGCACCGGCGCCCTCCCCGAGAGCGGCGGCACCGCCGGCATGGGCGACTCGAGCGGTGGCGAGGGCGGCGCCGCGGGAGACGGCTCGACGGGCGGTGCTCCCGCGGAGGCCGGCGCGGGTGGAGAGCCCGCGGCGAGCGCCGGCGCCGGCGGAGAGCCCGATACGGGCCCCGCCTTCCCCTGCCCCTCCGACGACGCGACCGAACCGCCCTCGCTCACCAGCCTCTGTGACGTCACGCTCGCGCTCGGCGAGGGAGAGAAACTCCGGGTGGAGGCCGGGAACGCGGACTCGTTCATCGGCGTCACTCCGGACGAGCTCACCCTCGTCTGGTCGAGCCTCGGGAGCTCGAGCATTCAGTACTTCGTCGCCGACCGCGCGAGCGCCGACGAGGATTTCGACGTCCCACTCTCGATCGCGACGGACGGCGTCGTGGTCGGTCTGAGCCCGGACGGTCTGCGCGTCGTCGTCAATGCTTTGGACGGGAGCGGCTACACGGAGCTCGTCCGCGCCGAGCGCGGCCTGCCCTTCGACTCGGTCGCGGTCGAAGCCTTCGAGGTGCTCAACGAAGCCGCCGCGGACCACGGCTGGCGGTACGTGGGCGGAGCGATCTCGGGGGACGATCGTCTGTTCGTCTACCAGGTCTTCACGGGTGAGGATGACCAGTATCCCGTGCACATCTCGACGCGGGACGGGGTCGACGAGCCCTGGCCGCTCGGGCAACCTCAGGAGATCTGCGAGCTCGAGGCGCACGAGGCGCTGGTCAAACGCCCCGTGGCGCTCTCCGCCGACGGCCTCACGCTGTTCTTCTACGATCCCGATCGGGGCGTCGCGCGGGCTGCATTTCGGCAGGAGTTGGATGAGCCCTACGAGTGGTTCGTGAACCTCGGGGCGTTCGGAACCGTGATGCCGAACGAGGATTGCACGCGCCTCTATTACACGACCGCCGTGCACGCCTCCCCCATCCACGTGGCCTCAGCCGAGTGACCCCGACGAGAAGCGCCCCGTCCCGAGGGGGTGCCTCGGGCGGGGCGCCCGGCGTCAGCGGAGGGCGAGATCCCGAGGAGGGAGCCCCACGCGCGTTTCCACCGTGATCGGGTCGATTGCCTCGGGCATCCCGCTCTCCGGAACGCGCACGCGCGCGAGCACGCCGCGATCCGCGTCCGCGAGCAGGCACGTGTCGGAGCATCCGGGAGCGCACACCATGGCGCCGTAGACGCCCCCCTTTCCGGCACCGTCCGCGTCGGGGCTCGCTTCGAGGAGCTCCTCCGTCTCCCCGGTTTCGAGGTCGAGCGCGAGCCAGCGGTTGTTCGTGTCGCCGCCCCACGCCGACTGCGTGTTCAGCAGCACGAGATCGTCGCGCGCGAACACGACGTCGCTCTGGAGCGGCTCGCCGGTGATGTCCGCCGCGGGGATCCGCTGGATCTCCTTCGGCGGGCTCGCCGTGGCGTCGAAGAGCACGAGCGCGCTCTGGTCGAGATCTTCGGCCCCGCCCGTTTCGTCGAGCTCTCCCGTGCACGCGAGCGCGAGGCGGGTCCCGTCGGGCGACGTCGCGAGTCGTCCACAGGCCTTCAGTCCGTCGATTCGCTCCTGCCAAACGACTTCGAGGTCCTCGATCGAAATCCCCACCACCATCGCTTCGCCGGTGGTCGAATAGTCGAGCGCGACGCGATCGAGCGTGACCCAGACCTCGTCGCCCACGCGGGTGAGCGCGGACGGCCGCGGCGGCAGGTCGTCGATGACGTCGAGCTCGATGCTCCCCGTGATCGCGGGCTCCTCCGTGTCTAGGATCAGCACATCCCCCCCGGTGTCGTGGTCCTCGCGACCGGGCTCCGCGTTCTGGCCCCAGCGGCTGAGCAGCGCCGTGCGCTCGTCGATCTCGAGGTAGTCGCTCGGGTTGGACTCGAATCCCGTCGCGACCGACAGCTGCGCGAGCACCTCCGCCGTCTCCGGATCGACCCAGCTGACGACGTTGGTTCCGAATCGATCGAGCAGCACGACGAGCCCCGACTCGGGTCGAGTCCCGGGCAACGCGACGTCACCGCAGAGCGGAAACGCCAGGCCGTCCGTCTCCGTCGAGCCCGTGGAGAGGAACGATTCACTCTGCGTCTCCCCGTCGAGCTCCGAGAGCGCGATCTGCGTGGAGAGATAGTCGCTCATCAACACCACGAGACCATCCGGGCACTCCGAGGACGTTCCTTTGGGCACGCCCCCCGTGTCCTTCCCCGTGCTCTCCACGTTGCATCCGAGGGCCAAGAACCCGAGCAGCCAGCCGAGGTTCCTCACGTCTTTCCTGAATCCAGTCACCATGTTGCCTCCAACGAACCGAACACGCTGCGCCCTGGCAGCGGAAAGCCGACGATGTCGAAGCGCCGAGCGTCGAGCGCGTTCGCGACGCGCACCCGCGCCGTGAGGCGTCGAGCGATCGCGCGCGCGCGAAGCTCGAGAGCGAGCCCTGCCTGCTCCGGAATCGCGCCGAGCCCAGCGGGATCCGCGTAGCGGCTCGACTGGTAGACGAGCTCCGCGGCGAGCGCCGCCTCGTCGAGCGGCCCCGGCGGCTGCCCGTGCAGCTCGAGCCGAGCGGACGCGATCAAGCGGCTATGGAGCGGCAACAGGTCGTTCGGCGTCGTGCGATCCGGGCTCGTGTCGCGTGGGTCGAGGAAGCTCGCCGCGACGCGCGTGTCGACGAACGGAGCCGGCGCGGCACCGAGCGCGACCTCCGCGCCGAGCGTCCGCGCGCGCTTGCGATTGACGGGATGCACGTATCCCTGCGCCGTGACGACCCGCGAAACGAGATCCTCGGACTTGCGCGCGAACGCGGCGGCATCGATCCAAAACCGGCGCCAACCCGTCGCATCGACGTGCTGGTAACGGACACCGAGCTCGACCGTGCTGCCACGCTCGGGCAACAGCCCGGGATTGCCGCGCTCGAGGATCGAAGCGCCATAGAGCTCGCTCAGCGTCGGAGGTCGGCGGTACGTCCCAGCGTTCGCGTAGAGCTCCGACGTCGCGCCGCGAACCGACACACCGATTCGCCCGCTCGGAGTGTGCTCGCGGCAAGCGAAACCGCCCGTGCCGCCGCGCGTGCCGAGGCATCCCGTCGCGACGAGGACGCTGGCAAAGACGGGCCGAGCGAGCTCGAGCTCGGCCGCGAGCGCCGCCCGCGCCGCCACGCGGAGGGCGGTGAGCTCCCGGGTGAAGCGCGCGCCGCTCATCTGATCGCGGCGCAGGCGCTCGAAGGACAGCGAGAGCTGCTCGGTGACCGAAAGCCGCTCGCCGAAGCGTTGTCGAGCCCGCACCGTGTGTTGGATGCGTTCACCGGGCGTGCGCATCCCCGGCGTGAGGAGCCCGAGCTCTCGGAGCGGGTCGGAGATCTCGGTCGTGGCGAGCGTGGCGGCGCTCGAAAGCTCGAGGGCTCCGTTCCACGAGGCGATGGGCAGGACGGCGCCGAGGGCGAGCAACTGTCGCGCGTAGGCGACCCGCGCCTCCTCCGTGCGCATCTGCGCGAGCTTCGGGGCCCCCTGCTCGTGCGCCACGTGGGCGACCAGGAGCCCGACCTGGGCGCTGCCGACGCGTTCGCGCCCGACGAGCCAAACGCTGTGGGTCGTCGCGTCGGCGTTCTCGAGACGCACCGACCGGTCGTCGCGGCTTTCGTACAGCGACCCGCGCGTGTCGTCGAAGGTGTAGTCGTTCTCGGCGCCGGAGAGCTCGAAGCCAGCGATGAACCCCGAGCTCCCATCGCCGCGGCTCACGAATCCCGAAGCGCCGCGAGCTTGGTGACTCCCGACGAGCCCGGAGAGCACGAGCGCATCGCCGTCCGGCTTGCGCGGCTCGAGGAACACCGCCCCCCCGACGCCGAACTCGTCGGCGAACAGAGGCGCGTGGCTCCGATAGACCTCGATGCGCTCGACGAGAAAGAGCGGCAGCTCGGCCAGGTTCGCCGCGCCCCCCACCTCGTCGTTGATCCGAATGCCCCCGAAGTAGACGGGCGTTTGGGCGGCCGTCGCGCCCCGGAGGGACGCCGTGGCCGGTGCGCCCAGGCCGCCGACTTCGACGACCTGTACCCCAGGGGCGGAACGCAGCGCGTCCGCAGCGCCGACCCCGGGCTGACGCAGCGCCTCGCCGGAGATCACGGAGCCGGAAACGTGAGGGTCCTTGGGAGCGGCGAGCGGCTGCGGTGCCTCGCCGACGATGACGATCTCGGCGTGCGCCTCGGGTTGGGCGTCGGGAGGCAGCGGCTCGGCCGCCCCGAGCCGTACGGTGACGAACACCCCGAAACACGCCGCGCGCGCGACCCTGCGGCGCGACGCTTGGAGGATGAGAGGAGAGCGAGCCGACACCATCGCGGTCTCGCCGTGCCGGCGGTCGCCTCACCGCACGGGGCGGCAGCGCGAGCCATCGGGGCACGGCTCCTCCGACGCGCCTTCCCACGAGGAAGCGTCGGAACGGCGCCGGGGCTTCCGGCGCATCGCACGTCAGGTCTTCGGACTCCGGGCTCGGCTCGAGGCCGCCTACTTTCCACCGCTTCCCAGTCCAAAGGACCAGTGCTTCGGGGTGGATTTCGTTCCCGATACCGCTGCGGGGCAGCTCCGGATTCTCACCGGATTCCCTCGTGCCAGCCCCAGGGACTGGCGACGGCGACGGGGGGCTACCTACTCGCGCCGGGTGTCTTTTGCAATGGGTCATCGGCGCCCCGCCTCGCCATTTGGCGGCCCCGTGCTACGGCTTGCGTCGCGCTCGGGTCTACTGCGGGCGGGAAGGGTCAAAAAAATGTTTCAGTCGAGGTTCGGGCGCGCCCGCCACATCGGGCTGGCGGGGGTCCTGGCGGTGTTCGCCGCCGCGGGTTGCAAGCAGAGCGCAACGGGAAAGACGGCGGGGGCTGCGCCGTCGACGTCGGGGTCCACGGCAGCGGCGCCCGGCGGCCCGTGCAAGGAGTACGCGGCCAAAGTCTGCGCGAAGGCCGGCGAGGAATCTCCGACGTGCGAGGCCTTCAAGACCAGCGTGGAGCTGATGGCGCCGAGCGCCTGCACCGCGGGGATGAAGGAGCTCGCTTATACGGAAAAGCAGATCGCGGGGATGCGCGCGAGCTGCGACGACCTCGTGAAGACGCTCTGCGACAAGATGGGCAAGGACAGCACGAGCTGCGAGCTCGTGACCACGCAGACGAAGCAGTTCCCGCCGGAGCGCTGCAAGATGATGCTGCAGCACATCCCGGAAATCGTGAAGGACCTCGAGCGGATGGAGGCCGCGAACCGGCCGCTGACCGCCGAGCAGCAAGCGGCGATCGCCGCGGGCCCGGCGCCGGGGTTCGGTCCCGAAGACGCGAAGGTCAAGATCGTCGAGTTCTCCGACTTCGAGTGCCCGTTCTGCTCGCGGGCGGCGGCCGTGGTGCACCAAATCCGCGAGAAGTACGGCAAAGAGGTGCGCTTCGTCTTCCGCCAGTTCCCGCTGTCGATGCACCCGAACGCGAACGCCGCGGCGCAGGCCGCGCTCGCAGCCGACGCACAGGGCAAGTTCTGGGAGCTCCACGATGCGCTGTTCCAGAACCAGCGCGCGCTCGCCCCGGCCGAGCTCGAGAAGCACGCGCAGCAGGCGGGCCTCGACATGGGGCGCTTCAAGCAAGCCATGCAGTCGAAGGCGCACGCAGCCGCCGTCGAGCGGGACCTGAAGCTCGGCGAGTCCGTGAGTGTTCAGGGCACGCCGACCATGTTCATCAACGGCAAGCGCGTCGACAATCCAACCGACTTCGCCCAGGTCGCGCGCCTGATCGACGCCGCCCTGGAAGAAGCGAAGTCCCCGGGCTGATCCCGGAGGTTCTTCGGACCCCGCCGCCCTCACCGAGGGGTGACGGCGGGGTCGCGCGTGAGAGCGAGGCAGGTGCGGGCCCCTGCCTCGCGCCGTCGAACCGCGTCGAGCGAACGGTTTTCGCTCCGCCCCTAGGCCCGCGCTCGCGATGAGCTACAATTCCCTGGATTTCGGCCTGTCCCGATCAGGAAGCCGAAATCCAGGAATATTCCGGCGCCGCATGGTGCCGCGAAACACTGCGGCTCCCGCCGACGCGGGCGTGCCCCGACACGCCGGCGTGAGCCGCGCGCTCGGAGACGCCGTGGAGCGGCCTCGGCCACTGGCCCAGAAAAACACCGCGGCGCTCCGAGGACTTGCGACGCGGAGTGGTTCGGGAAAGTATCCCGGCACCACTTCTCGCCCCGGCGGAACGATGCCCAAGGAAACTGTCACCATCACCGATCACCGTACAGGCAAGTCCTACGAGCTCCCGATCACGGACGGAACGATCCGTGCAACCGACCTGCGTCAAATCAAAGTCGACGATCAGGACTTCGGGCTCATGACCTACGACCCGGGGTTCATGAACACGTCCTCGTGCCGATCGGCGATCACGTACATCGACGGCGACAAGGGCGTGCTCCGCTATCGCGGCTACCCGGTCGATCAGCTCGCCGAGAACGCCACGTATCTCGAGGTGGCATACCTCCTGATCAACGGCGAGCTGCCGACGCAGTCGGAGCTCGACGAGTTCACGCACAACATCACGCACCACACCTTCGTGCACGAGAACGTGCGCACGTTCATCGACGGCTTCCGCTACGACGCGCACCCGATGGGGATGTTGGTCGCGACAGTGGGTGCGCTCAGCACGTTCTACCCCGAGGCGAAGCACGTGATGGATCACGAGATCCGCCGGACGCAGATGATCCGGTTGATCGCGAAGATGCCCACGCTCGCCGCGTGGAGCTACCGGCACAGCATGGGCATGCCGTTCGTGTATCCGAGCAACGAGCTCAGCTACACCGAGAACTTCCTCTACATGATGAAGCGCATCGCGGAGCCGAAGTTCGAGGTGCATCCCGAGATCGTGCGCGCGCTCGACGTGCTGTTCATCCTCCACGCCGATCACGAACAGAACTGCTCCACCAACGTGATGCGCGGCGTGGGCAGCTCGCGCGCCGATCCGTACGTCGCGGTGGCCGCGGCGGCCGCGGCGCTCTACGGCCCGCTCCACGGCGGCGCCAACGAAGCCGTGCTGCGCATGCTGCGTGAGATCGGCAGCGTGAACAACGTCCCCGCCTTCATCAAGGAAGTGAAGAGCGGCGTCGGCGGCCGCCTGATGGGCTTCGGGCACCGCGTGTACAAGAACTACGACCCGCGCGCGCGCGTCATCAAGCGCTTGGCCGATCAGGTGTTCGACATCGTCGGCAAGAAGAGCCCCTTGCTCGGGGTGGCGCTGGAGCTCGAGCGCATCGCGCTGTCGGACGACTACTTCGTGTCGCGCAAGCTGTACCCGAACGTCGATTTCTATTCCGGGCTCATCTACGAGGCGCTCCGCATCCCCGTGGACATGTTCCCGGTGCTGTTCGCCATCCCGCGCACGTCGGGTTGGCTCGCACAGTGGGAGGAGCTTCTGCTCGACAAGGAGCAGAAGATCGCGCGGCCGCGGCAGATCTACACGGGCTACGGAGAGCGCAAGCTCGTCCCGATGTCCGAGCGCAAGCGGTCGAGCATCACGGCGGAAGCCGTGAAGAGCTCGCCGAGTGAAACCGATTGACCCTGCGCGGGGCAGCCGAGACCGGCAAGGCGGCCGACGGGGACGCGTCGCAAACGACGCCCGTCCCGGCGAGCGGCCTTGCCGTCCCTGCCCCGGTATCGGACCTTCAAGGGATCGCGCCCGAGCTCCCCGAGGGGCTCGTTTCGGGGCGCTATCGCATTCGGAGCTACCTGAACCAGGGCGCGACCTCGCACGTCTACCTCGCCGACGACCTCGAGGCAGAGACGAGCGTCGTCCTCAAGGTGCTGAAGACCGAAGCCGCTGGGCGCCCGGAGCTCCGGCAGTGCATCGAGCGGGAGACGCGGGCGGCCGGCGCGCTCCGACACCCGAACATCGTGCGCGTGCTGTCGGGCGGCGAAACCGCCGAAGGGCTTCCTTACGTGGTGATGGAAGCGGAGGAAGCGGAGCCGCTCGACAGCGTGCTGCGTCGTTGTGGGAAGGTTGCGCCGGAGCTCGTTCTGCTCGTCGCACGACAAGCGGGTGCCGCGCTCGCCGCGGCGCACGCGGCCGGCATCGTGCATAGAGACGTCAAGCCGGGCAACCTCCTCGTGCTCGGCGCCGCCGAAGCTCCGCGGGGGATCAAGCTGCTCGACTTCGGGATGGCCAAGCTGGCGGACGAAGAGGAAGACCCCGAGGCCTCCACGGTGCTCGGGACCGTCGAGTACATGGCTCCCGAGCAGATCGTGGTCGAGTCCGTCGACGCGCGTGCGGACATCTACGCGCTCGGCGTGCTGCTCTTCCGGCTCGCGACCGGCCATTTGCCGTTCGACACGGAGGCGGGCCCCATCGTGCTGCGGCATCAGCTCTTTTCGCCGCTGCCGCCGCCCTCGTGGCTCGACGAGCAGATCGATCCGCGGCTCGAGGCCATCATCCTGAATGCCACCCGCAAGCACCCGGACAACCGCTATCCGTCGATGGAGGCGCTGCTCGAGGATCTCGCGGCCCTGCTCGAGGACTCCGATCGCCCCGTGACGACACGGACGCTCTGTCGCGTGCCGGATGCCTACGAGCCGCGCACCGAACGCGGGCGCGAGGCGCTCGAGATCTTGTCGCGCAAGTTCGGTCCGTACGCGTCCGTGCCCAGCGCGCTCGTCGCCCCCGAAGAATGACGTTCTCGGAAGCGCGCGATGCAGCGTCGAAGAACGCGCGCTGCGCACGCCGTGTCCGAGGCACGAGGACGCTGCTCCTCGCCGGGCTCACGATGGGTCTGGCCACGTGCGCCGCTCCCCCGGCGCAACGGCGAGCCGGAGTGCCCGGCGCCGACACCTCCGGACTTCGCCCGGCGAAGGTGCTGGTAGAATCGTGGCCGGTGACCCTGCCGCGCATCGAGACCCGCCGAGAGCCCGTGGTCGAAACCATTTTCGGCGCGAGCGTCGCCGATCCGTACCGCTGGCTCGAGGACGCCGAAAATCCGGAGGTCTCGGCCTGGATCGACGCGCAGAACGAGCTCACCGAGCGCACGCTGAGCCGCGTCGCGGCGCGGTCGGCGATTCGGGATCGCATCGCGGAGCTCCTCGAGATCGGCACGATCTCCCTGCCCCGGGTGCGGCGCACCGAAGGAGGCGAGCTCTGCTTCTTTTACACCCGGCGCGAAGGCAAGCAGAACCATCCAGTGCTGTACGTCCGCCATGGGCTCACGGGCGCCGACGAAGTCCTCGTGGATCCGAACACTCTCGGCGGCGACGAGTCGACGACGGCGCTCGACTGGTTCGTTCCGAGTGAGCACGGTGAGCTGCTCGCTTACGGCCTGAGCGAGCGCGGCACCGAGGACAGCACACTCCACGTGCTCGACGTCCGACGCGGGCGACGGCTCCCCGACGTGATCCCGCACACGCGGCACGCCTCGATCGCATGGCTGCCGGACGGCAGCGGCTTCCTCTACTCGAGGTACCCCGAGCCCGGGACGGTTCCCGAGGGAGAGGAGCGCTACCACCGCAAGATCTTCGAGCACCGCCTCGGCGACCCGCCCGAGCGCGATCGGCTGGTATTCGGCGAAGGACTCGAACGCACGGATTTCCCGAACGTGAGTCTGTCGCCCGACGGACGGTGGGTGGCCATCACCGTGAATCGCGGTTTCAGTGAAAACGCGATCTACCTCGCGGATCGCTCCGCGGACCGGCTCGATTTCCGCCTCGTCACGCCTCCCGGCCGGCATCTCTACTACGCCGTTTTGCGGAAGGGCGCTCTGTACGTGATGACCAACGAGGGGGCCCCTCGTTACCGCCTGTTCGCGGTCGACCCCGAGCGCCCCGCGCGCGACCGCTGGCGGCTGCTCGTCGCCGAGCACCCCGAGGACACGCTCGATCACTTCAGCGTCATCGGCGGCGAGCTCCTCGTTGGCTATCTGCACGCGGCGACGTCGCGCCTCGAGCGGTTCGACCTCACCGGGAAGAGCCGCGGACCGATCGCGCTGCCCGTGCTCGGCTCGAGCGGCGGCTTCTCGGGCGTACACGACGGTTCGGACGTCTTCTACGGATTCGAGTCGTTCGCGGTGCCGCCCGAGATCCGTCACCTCGATCTCACGACCGGTCGCGACACGCGCTGGCAGGCCGTTTCGGCGCCGCGCTTCGACGGCGAGTTTCGAGTCGAGGCCCGCTCGGCGCGCTCGAAGGACGGCACGCGGATCCCCTACAAGCTCGTGTATCGGGGCGATCTCGATCTCGAGTCGGGAGATAACCCGACGCTGCTTTACGGCTACGGCGGCTTCAACGTCAATCTTCTCCCGTCCTTCACGCGCTCGACCTACGCGCTCCTCGAACGCGGCGGTGTGTACGTGCAAGCGAACCTTCGCGGCGGGGGCGAGCTCGGGGAAGAGTGGCACCGCGAAGGTCAGCTCGAGAAGAAGCAAAACACCTTCGACGACTTCATCGCCGTGGCCGAAGATCTCGTCCGAACGCGGGTCACCCGCCCGGAGCGGCTCGCGATTCACGGGCGTTCGAACGGAGGACTGCTGGTCGCGGCCGCCGTCACACAGCGCCCGGATCTGTTCCGCGCGGCCGTAGCCGGCGTGCCCCTCACGGACATGATCCGGTATCCCCGCTTCTTGATCGCGAAGCTCTGGGTACCGGAGTACGGCTCCCCCGACGAGCCCGATGCCTTTCGCGCGTTGCTCGCGTACTCGCCCTACCACAACATCCGACCGAACACGGCCTATCCGGCCGTGCTCGTCACCACGGCCGAGAGCGATACCCGCGTGGATCCGCTGCACGCGCGCAAACTCGTGGCTGCGCTCCAGCACGCGACGAGCTCCGAAAAGGCGATCTTGCTCCGCACCGAACGGGCAGCGGGCCACGGCGCCGGCACTCCCGTAAAAAAGCTAGTCGAGGAACTCGCGGATACATTCACCTTCATCCTCGCAGAGCTCGGCGTCGAGCGCTGAGCCTAGATTTCGCCGGAGGGGAAGGCTGAGACCGAGGCGAATTTCCAGCCGAATTCGCGTTCGGCGCGCGCAGCGATAGCAGCGCTATCGCGAGCACGCTCGGCCTTCCCCGACTAGGAAGCCCGAAGTCTAGGCTGAGGGTGCTCGCGTTTTCCCGTTGATTCCCCGCGCCAACGGGCGCTAGCGTGCTTGTGCTCGCCAGGGCCCACTTCGAACGAACGATTGGGGCCCCGCTTGTCGTCGGTCGAGCGAGGAGAAGACCATGAGGACGGTGACCAAATGGATCGAGCGCAGCGCGCTCATCATGCTCGTTGGGTCGGCTGTCGTGAGCTGCGGCGACGACAGCGATGACGGCGGGGTCGCTTCGGGCGGCACGAGCTCGGGTGGCGTGAGCTCGGGCGGAAAGGTCGGCAGCGGCGGCACGGATCCAAAGGGTGGCAGCGGTGGCGCCCTCCCGAGCGGAGGGAGCTCCGCGACCGGCGGCAAGAGTGCTGGCGGCCAAGGCGGCAGCGCTGGAGTCCCCGACCCGGGCGCGGGAGGCGCGCCGGACGCCGGCGCAGGCGGCGAGCCCGAGCCCGGAAGCGGCGGTGTGCCCTCCGAAGCGGGGAGCGACGCGGGCGGCGCCGCGGGCGAGATCGGGATGGCGGGCGCCGGAGGCGCGATCGATGCCGGAGGCGCTGCCGGCGCAGGCGGCGGTCCCGAGCCGGTCGAAGGCATCCACATCTACGTGGGCTGCGACAGTTCCTCGGGCAACATCCGCTCGTTCGCGTTCGACCGCGACGTCGGCGAGATGACGCCGCTCGGCTCGATCAACGTGGGTTCGCCGCTGTCCGCGGCGGTGCTCCATCCCGACGAGGACTGGCTCTACGTGAGCCACGCCACTCAGGGACGCATCACGACGTTCGCGCGCGATCCCGTCACGGGCTCGCTCGACGAGCAGGACAGCGTGACGGTTCCGTACGATCCGGCGCTCGGCGCGGGTGGCGCTGGCGGCGAAGACGACAACCCGGAGACCCGGGCGCTCGCCGTCGACAGCACGGGAAGCTACCTCGCGGCGGCGAACACGGCCGCCGACACCGTGGTCGCGTTCGAGCTCGACGACGACGGGCTCATTGGCGCGCTCGCTGGCTTCGACAGCGCGGGAACGGCGCCGCGGGACGTGCTGTTCAACACGACGGACGAGTTCGTCGTCGTCCCGTACTCGGGCTCCGACGAAGTGGTCGTGCACGCTTTCGACGCGGGAGACCTCGACACCGAGGTCGAGGTGAGCCAGCCGGCGGACTCCGGCCCGAACGCCGCGGCCATGCACCAGAATGGCGATTGGCTGTACGTCCTGAACGAGACCGAAGGGAGCGTCAGCTTCTTCGCCTTCGACGAGAACTCGGGCGAGCTCGACCTCGTCGACACCTACGAGGTGCCGCCGCCCGCGGAGTTCGCCGGAACGGAGCGCAACAGCTCGGCCATCGGCATCGGGCCCAACGGGAAGTTCCTCTACGTGACGAGCCAGCTCGACAGCGAAGCGAACGGCACGCTCGCGACCTTCGCGATCTCCGTGTCGAACGGCGAGCTCGAGCTCATCGATCCGAACGGCGTGGTGGACAGCCGCGGCGTCGGTCCCTCGAGCTTCGCGATCTCGGAGGACGGCACCCTGTTGGTCCTCGCCAACGAGGAGTCGAATACGATCGCCGCGTTCAGCCTGAACAGCGCAACCGGGGCTCCCGTCTTCATCGAGACGCGCACCGTCTGCGCCGGCCCGCAGTTCGTGGTGCTCGCGAACCCCTGACCGCGCTTCGGGCTCGACCGTCCCCGCGGCGGCAGCCCGAAACCTCGCCCGGGTTTTGGGGCCATCCGCCCCAAACCGGTTGTTCCTCTCGAGACGCGGCAGTAGACCGCCGATCCGCCGTGACGGATCGGCGGTCTCGCCGCACTATCGGCCTCAGGGAGCGGCTCGCGCCGCCCAACGCCATGTCCCGCCCTCTTGACTGGATCGCCCCCCTCTCTCTGCTCGTCATGACGAGCTGCGTCGTGATCACGGAACGGCCGGCGAGCACGCTGCCCGCGCAGCCTCCCCCGCCGTCCAGGCTCGAGCACGGCGCGCCGCCCCCGCCGCCCTCGCCGGCGCCGACCGCCACGGCGCGCGCCCTCTCCAAGCTCGCCCCGCCCGCCCCCGAAGGGAGAGCGCGCGTGGCGCAGCTCGAGCGCGCGGTGCACGGCTCGAAACGCATTTCCAGCCAGAGGGCGGCCGACTAGGCTTTTTCGCGCCGATCCCGAGGCGTCCCTGGCGACAGGGTGCGCTGTGCGCGGTAAGTAATCGCCATGACTACGGCTCGCGAGAAGATGAAGGAAATCGGCGAACGCCTCGCTGCTCGCTCCGCGGAGGCCTCCAGCATCGGAGGCGTGTACCGCTTCGATCTCCAGGGAGAAGGCGGCGGGAGCTTCGTCGTGAACCTGCGCGATGCGATCGGAGTGCAGGAGGGCGACGGTCCAGCAGCCTGCACCTTGAGGCTCTCGACCGGCGACTTTCTCGACCTGATCTCCGGGAAGGTCAGCGGGCAGGAGCTCTTCTTCGGTCAGCGGCTCACGGTGGAGGGGGACATGGGCCTGGCGCTCAAGCTGCAGGCCCTCACGGACCTCCTCAGGTGACGGGGCCGCGAGCACCACGTCCGGGGCAGGCGGTGCCGCGCCCCCTCGGCAAGACTTGGCCGCTGTTCGGCGAGGCGTCGCCGGAGTTCCCGACCGATCGCGCAGAGAACGTGACGCTCCTCCACCCGGGGACGGCGCGGCTCTCCGAGCTCGAGCAGCGCACGGATTTGCCCGAAACGACGGACCGCGCCGAGGCGCAGGTCCAGCGGCTCCGCGACTCGGTGCCGCCGCCCGAGCTGCCCGACTGGGCGCGTGCCGCGCACGCGCTGATCGACTGGTTGTCGGCGCAGCTCGAGCACGGGGCCGATGAAGCCGCTCAAGAGACGCTCGCGCGGACGTGGGCGGCCTTCTCACTCTGCGGGGTATCGGAGCCGCAGATCGTGCGCGTCGCTCACCTCGTGAGTCGCGCCCGCTCCGAGCTCCTCCGCAGCGCGCGCGCGGACGATCTGCCGCGCGCCCTGGAGGCGGCCGCCGGCGTCGTGCACTCGGGCTTGCCGCGCGCGATTCGCGAGCGAATGCCGTTCGAACGCACCCTGGGCGTGATTCGGGCCGTCCACCAGGAACGCGATGCCTGGACGGCCGTGGTCGACGGGACGAGCGAGCTCCTCGGCTGGAGCGATTATGCGCGCGCCCACGCCGCGAGCATCATCCGCGGCGCCATCGAACGGAGAGACTGACCGTGTCCGTGGACGACATCCGCCGGCGCATCGACGCCATCGACGACGAGCTCCTCGACCTCCTCGAGCAACGCGCCCGCCTCGCGAAGCGCATCGCCGAAGAGAAGCACAAGGTCGGGCAAGCGATGCACGACCCCGAGCGCGAGCGCGCCGTGCTCCGGCGCGTCGAGGAGAAGGCCGCCGCTCGCAAGGACTCGATTTTCCCGACCTCGGGCCTGCGCGCCATCTTCCGCGAGATCATGAGCTCGTGTCTCTCTCTCGAGGAGCCGCAGACGGTGGCGTACCTCGGGCCCGAAGGCACGTTCTCGCACATCGCGGCGCGCACCGCGTTCGGGAACGGCGCGCGCTACGTGGCCCTGCCGACGATCGGGGCCGTGGTGGAAGCGGTCGCCCGCGACACCGTGACGTACGGCATCGCTCCCATCGAGAACTCGACCGAAGGCAGCGTCACCGCGACGCTCGACGCGATCCTCGAGAGCGACATCATGATCCGCGGCGAGCTCGTGATCCCCGTCGAGCACTGCCTGCTCGCGAAGACCACCGATTTTTCGGCGATTCGCCGCGTGTACTCGCACCCGCAGCCGCTCGCTCAGTGCCGCGGGTGGCTCGCGCGCCACCTCCCGCACGCCGAGCTCTTGGCCACCTCGTCTACGGTCACGGCAGCGAAGGAAGCCGCGAACGACGAGACCGCGGCCGCGATCGGCAGCCGCGTCTCGGCAGAGCTCTACGATCTGTTGCTGCTCCGCGAAGGCATTCAGGATCGACCCGAGAACGCGACGCGCTTCTTCGTGCTCGCCAAGCAGGACGCGCCGCACGGCGAGAACAACAAGACGAGCCTCGTCTTCTCGACGCCGCACGCGCGGGGCGCCCTGCGCCGCGCGCTCGAGGTCTTCGACGACGAAGGCCTGAACCTCACGCGCATCGAGTCGCGGCCCGCTCCCGGACGGCGCTGGGAGTACGTGTTCGTGACGGAGCTCGAGGGCCATCGCCTCGATACCCCCGTGCAACGTGCCCTCGATCGCCTGCGCTCCATCTGCTCGATGGTCCGGGTGCTCGGGAGCTTCCCGCGCAACGAGTAACGGCGGGCATGAACCCGAAGTTGCGGAGAATCCCGCGCTATTTTCTGCGCGGAGCGCTCGTCACCGCGCCGCTCGCGCTCACGTTTTACATCGTCTATTGGCTGCTCGCCCTGTTCGACCAGCTGTTGCCGGTCGGCATCCCGGGCCTCGGCATCGTGGCCACGCTGGCGCTGATCACGTTCG
>Ga0079224_100000203_pt1 | contig 51325 bp, 49 predicted proteins | sample Stecom2015_FD_80414 | JGI IMG/M metagenome (GOLD analysis project Ga0079224, IMG submission 80414) | Agricultural soil microbial communities from Utah to study Nitrogen management - Steer compost 2015 | ecosystem: Environmental > Terrestrial > Soil > Agricultural land | place: USA: Utah... | reverse complement strand
GGCCGACGATTACACCCGTGTCTAGCTCTGCATCAGACGACACCTGGGCGGTTGAATGAATCTCAACAGAACGCGATTTCATCGGGAGTCTTCAACTGAATCGCGGTCAACGAGTGAAAACATGATGTCGGCTTCTGCTACGAGGTTGTCTCCCACATAGGCCTTACCGTTGAGTTTCCCAACACGCGGGCGAGAGCGGAGGACGGTCATTTCGAGGCGAAGCTGATCTCCTGGACGAACGGGCTTACGAAAGCGGGCATTCTCGATTCCCATGAAAAAGACCAGCTTCTCATCACGATTCTCGAGAGCTTTGAAGACCAATACACCGCCAGCCTGAGCCATCGCTTCAATGATGAGCACCCCCGGCATTATCGGGACACCGGGGAAATGGCCCTGGAAATAAGGCTCGTTAATCGTGACATTCTTAAGTCCGACTATCCGTTCGTTTTCCCGGTATTCGATAATCCGATCAACCAGGAGAAAAGGATAACGATGGGGCAAGAATTTCATTATCGATTGGATTTCCAGCACTTGGACTTGATCTTCCATGGGCACCTTCGCTCTCGGTCTTGATCTGAAGCAAGGGATTTTATCAGAAAGGCTCGTGACAGAAAGGCAAAGTCATGGATCGGACCTCTGATTGTCTCGCCGCAGTTTCTTGAACATTTCATAGATTTCGGGCAACCGCCGCGAGATGGCTCTGATCTTCTGATCCTTTTTAAGATCAATAGCCGGTTGACCGGAGACCATCTGTCGCGAAGGGATGTCTTTTGTGACCGCCGACTTCATGGCCACAACGACTTGATCTCCAATGCGGACATGGTCAGAAACACCTGCATGTCCAGCGAAAATGCAATCTCGCCCTACCTCCACACTTCCGGAGAAACCGACCTGACCAACCACTATTGTATTCTCTCCGATGCGGCAGTTATGACCGACATGGACGTGATTATCGAGTTTGACATTTCTGGCGACTACCGTGGCACCGAATGTACCCCGATCGACACAACTGTTGGCACCAATCTCGACATCATCGTGGATTTCTACATACCCGGTTTGCGGAATCTTCAACTGACGTTTACCGTCATGGACGTAGCCAAAACCATCGGCACCGATCACCGTGCCGGCGTGAATAATGACCCGCTCGCCAAGACGGGTACGGGGGTAGAGAACAACATTCGGATAGAGGACGCAATCTGCGCCAACATAACATTCTGAGCCGATATAAACACCCGGAAAAAGGGTCACCCTCTCCCCGATGATAGCTCCAGGCTCTACGACAACGTGAGCGTGGACGGACGCTGAAGGATGAATTTCGCTGTCCGGTGCAATGGAAGCAACGGGAGAAATGCCGCTGGCAGGGAGCTTCTTCGGATGAAATTTCTGTAAGATCAGCGCAAAGGCGACCTTAGGACGCTCCACCAGAAGGAGGTTGATTCCAGCAGGCCTCTTTTCAACCTCTCTGCTGACGATCACCGCCGAAGCGGGCGAAGACTGGAGTTGGTCTAAATAGCGTTTTTGGGCTGCCAGAGTGATTTCTCCCGGCCGTGCTTCTTCAAACGGACTCACTCCCGATATCCTGAGCTCGGCATCTCCGATCACCTCTCCGCCAACCAATTCGGCCAATTCTTGAAGTTGGTACACAGCAGTCGAAGTTTAATACCCGGAGCGGAGCTGGAGCAAGATTCCGGCGCTAAAGATCAGCGCACTCTTAGCACGGGGTAACTGCAGGGCTTATCTGACAGAGACTGGCGGCAGGCAAGGCCGGGGCGCCATTGAAGGAGTGTGTAGAGGAGCGAAGCACCTACTACTGCTACTGCTGCTGTGGACTGGACGATGAAGCTGCAGGAGCTTGAACTGGATTGGCCGCATCGTAAGCCTTGATGATCTCCTCGGTGATGTCCAGAGATGCCGAAACGTAAGGAAGCGCAGGATCACGGATGAAGACAACCGAAAGACTATTTGCCTCTGCGTAATCGATAATCACTTGCTGAATCTTTTCGCTCATTCGATTAAACATTTCATTGCGGCGGCGGTTGACCTCCCGCTCGATATCTTCCTGCAGTCGCTGCAACTTGCGCTCCCTGTCTTCGATCTCCCGCTGCATCTCCATTCGCGTGTCAGAGTTGAGGCTTCCGCCCTGACTGATCAGCTGCTGGCGAAGCTGTTGAACTTCCATCGTTTCCTTCTCCAGCCTCTTTCGCTCCTCCGCAATGTAGTTCTCCAACTGCCTGATCTGCTGCTGTCCCTCGCCCGTCCCTTGCAGAACAGCTACTGTATCCACGAAGGCAATCTTTACCTCCTCGGCCGCGGCTCCCTCCTGAGCGAGTACTCGGCCTGAACCACTAGCCAGCAAGGCAACTACAAACAGTAACTTTAGAAATCCTTGTTTCATCTTGCCCGTTCACTCCTCATGCTGTCACGGCAACATTCACTCTCGCTCAACCTCAGGCAGAACGATTAGCGGTTAGATCTCGTGTCATAGACCCTCGTTTGTATGTTTGTAAAGATGAGGCGAAAAGACGATAGTTACATGCTCTATGGATTATTCGCCGGAGGGGCAGAAGTATCGCCCGCCGGGCTTCCTCCTCCGGAAAGGGGATGCCGCTGGTCGTAGAGCGCGATTATCTGTTTTGTCACATCAAGGGAGGGAGCGACATAGGCCTGTGTCTGGTCTCTCATAAAGATGGCCACGTATCCGTTTTGTTCGGCGAATTCGTCGATAACGTTCTGAGCCCGTTCGCTCATTCTTTGCAAAATCTCGTTCTGCCGCTGCTCGATTTCTGCCTGAGCATCCTCTTGGAAGCGCTTCAGCTGAACCTGCTTCTGCTCAATGAGCCGCTCACGCTCTGCCCTCGCCTCAGGGTTCAGGGTTCGCTGCTGGGCAGCATACTCCTCTTGCAATTTCTGCAGTTCCTCGGTTCTCGAATCAAATTCCTGCTGCTTTTCTTGTCGCAGAGAATTCAAGGCTTCGATCTGTTGTTTCCCCTCGGCAGTGCCGTAGAGAACTTCCCTACTATCCACAAACCCAATCTTCACGCCCTGACCCAGAGCAAATCCGGAAGCTGCTAGTAGCAGGACAATTCCGGTTACAATAATTCCACTAGTCTTGCGCATTATGCTTCCACTCTCCTCAAGAACAAGTCAGCTAGAAATTATAGCCGACCGTAAATTTTACGTTTGTCTTCGGCTCTCTCAGGGGGAACCGGATGCCGTCCAGAATGACATTCGTGTCCAATCGCAAGGGATTATAAGCGAAAATCAGTCTAAATGGCTGATTTATCACCGGCAACAAAAACTGAATCTCGGCACCGGTCGAGGCACGCAACACATCATTTGTATCCGACAACAATTCAATGAATGTGTCTGGGCCGAATAACCGAAGGTTGTCTTTGTTGATGACTGTTGAAGTACCCAGGTCAATGAATCCGGTCAGTTGAAGCGGCCCGACGAGCGGAATCCGGTACTCACCGGTTACGATAGCACTGGTATCTCCTCCTACCGGGATAATCTGCTCTGAAATCAAGGGAAGACCCGTCGTCGGATCAATGAGCGGCTGTCCGCTGGAATCCAGCCGAGCAGTGCGGGTCAGGGCAAATGGGCTTACCGACCGGATGTCAAAACCACGTAAGGTAAATTCTCCTCCGGAGAAGATTCTCTCGAAGAAGGGTGGTGACATAGGGTCTCCGGATGGTGTTCGCCCAAAAGGAATGATGTGTTGGAACTGTACCCTAAAGGCAAAAGTGCTACGTCCCCCGCTCAAGAAATTATCCGGTGCAAACTTCTGTAACTCGATGTAGGGCCGGATGATATTGAAGGTTCCTCCTAGGGGCCCTCCCGCGATCGGCACTTCCAGTGTTAACTGCGTTCCTCTCGTCGCTGAAAAATAAGAGTTCTTGGTGTTGTAAATGAAGGACGGCGTGACCTCACTGCGAATGATTCCCCGTCGTGCATCTTCAACGCTTCCACCCGGTGTAAAGCCGATGAGCTGGTTCAGGGCGAAGTCCTCAAAGATGTCTGCTATGTCAGTGATCTTAATGTTCTGAAGGGAATAGCGCAAACCTCCACGAGTGAAGCGACCCAGCGGATAACTCCCGGAAACGGTAAAACCGGTACTGTGCCTGGTGAAAAGGGCAACATTGTTTTCAGGCGAAATCAGACCAAAGAAGGCAGTGTACGTATCATATCGGAAGCGTTGATTGAACACCGAAAGGCCGAGCGACATTCGCGAGTCCAGGAAATACGGTTGTGTATAGGAGAACATGTAATTGGCAGTGCGAGTTCCGGTCAGCAACTGGACATCAATCCGCTCTCCCATCCCTCGAAAGTTGTTGGATTGATAGTTGATCCCGAAAAAGCTGCCACTGATCCCGCTGACTCCTCCGGTCAATCCAATCGACTGCTGGCTTCTTTCCTTTACTTTGACGGTTATATCAACTTCTGATACGTCCGGCTTCTTTTGGATTTCATAGTCCTGCTCTTCGATCTTGTCGAAGAAACCGAGTTGGTTCAGACGCAAGATGGAATAGTCTAGAAGCTTCTGATTGAATTCCTGCTGCTCCTCAAGGGCAAACTCCCGGCGTAATACCTTGTCCCGAGTTTTCGTGTTCCCGGCAAAGTTGATCCGATTGACGATGTAGCGGCGTCCCTCGGTGACGTTGATCCGGATAGAAACGGTACGTTTCTCCATATCTGGATTGATGTCGGGAAAAGCATCCATATCCAGATAGCCGAGGGTGGCATAAAGCTCCTTAAGATTGTCTGTCGATTCCTTCAGCTGTGTGTAATTAACAATGTCGCCCGGAGTGACACTAAAACTCCGTCTGATCAGCTCCTGGTCGAACTGAGTCACGCCCTCGATTTCGAAGCTTTCGACCGTGTACTGCTCATTCTCCTGAATTGGAATCGTAATGTAGTACTGCTGCTCTGTTTTTCGGAAACCGATCAGCCAGCCTCGGGGCCCCTCTACAATATCCACCTTCGGTTCACCGGCCCGGGCGAAGATATAACCTCGCTCCCGGTACTTGGCGAGGAGGTTCACCTGGATGTCATACTCGAGCTTATCGGGAATATACTTATCGGTGCCCTTGAAAAGCGATATGGGCCCTCGGATCTTGTTGAGTTCCAGCGCATCGCGAAGCTCATCGTCGCTGACCACGGTGTTCCCTTCGAAGGAGATATCACCGATCCGAACCTTCGGACCTTCATCGATCCTGAAAATGAGCCTTACCGATGAGGACGTGATCTGCTCAACGTCCACCTCCACGCGTCCAAGAGGGCGACCATTCTGATCCAGCAGCTGGCGGATAGCGCGGCGAGCTCGTGGCACCCGTGCTTCATCGAAAGGTGAATCGACCGTCAACCCGACTCGCATATCGCGAAACTTTTCCAGCACATCGGATTCTTTGAATGAACTCATCCCTTCGTATTCGAGAGCCCGGATCAAGGGACGCTCCGTCACTTCGAAGATGACGATCACTCCGATTTCACCGTCTTGAGTCAGGACTTTTGCGTCTGAAAAAAAGTTCGTATTCAGAAGACTACGGTAGTCTCGCAGAACTTGCTGCTCGTTATAGAGGTCGTTTTCTTTGGTCTGAATGTAATACTGGATCGTCTGTTCAGGAATTCGGCGATTTCCGACTATTCGAACCTCTTCAACTCGCCGCGGCTGAGTAGAACCTTGTTCCTGGGCTAGTAGCGACTCCCACAGCGGTGAAAGCGGGGAAAAAAGAAGAAGCAAGACCGCAATGGTGCGACAAAAGCTTCTGCTCTCCGCCTCTTGTTGATCGCAAGCGTTCATCTTACTGCCTCATCCCCATCTATAGTGCACAGAACGAGCGGTCCGGAAATAAAAATATCCCCCAGTCTGGCGGATTGTTGCCGGCTCTTGATTTGACGTTCGCGGAAATCACTGGGCGTCCGACGTTAGGCCAGACCGTGAGAAATAAGAGTTCCCTCCGTCTTTGATCCCTTATTCCGATAGTACAGGGCATCCTCCTTCAGATAGACGGTCAATGTCTCATTTTCTTTCAGCTTCCCCTGTATGATGAGTTCGGAAACTGGATCTTCGATGAACTTCTGAATGGCTCGTCTCAGTGGTCTGGCTCCGTAAGACCGATCCCGGCAGGTTTTCTGAATAATCCAATCCTTCGCTTTGTCGTCCAACTGAATCGTAATCTGCTTTGACTCCAGATGCTGATTGACCTGCTTCATCAAAAGATCGACTATCTGTTTTAAGTCTTCTTCCGTCAGAGAATCAAAGATTATGATCTCATCCAGTCGGTTAATGAACTCAGGATTAAAGACACGTCGCACTTCATTCATGATCAGGTCTTTGACTTTCTGCGTCCCATGCTCTTTCTCGGCAGCAAACCCGAGCTGCGGCTTTTGCACCAGGTAACGCGCGCCGATATTCGATGTCATGATGATGATGGTGTTCTTAAAGTCGACCGTGTTCCCGTGTGAGTCGGTTAACTGCCCATCTTCAAAGACCTGAAGAAGCAGGTTAAATACGTCATAGTGGGCCTTTTCGATCTCGTCCAAGAGAAGAATCGAATAGGGATTTCTCTTGATCTTCTCGGTTAATTGACCCCCTTCTTCATGTCCGACATAGCCCGGAGGTGAACCAATTAGCTTGGACACTGAATGTTTCTCCATGTACTCGGACATGTCAAATCGAATTAAAGACTTTTCGCTCCCGAAAAGAAACTCCGCAAGTGATTTGGCCAACTCGGTCTTTCCAACTCCGGTCGGCCCCAGAAAGAGGAAAGAACCCACCGGCCGATCAGGATGTTTGATGCCGGCCCGACTTCGTCGAATAGCACGTGAAAGCGCCGAAATGGCTTCCTGTTGGCTCACAATACGGCGGTGGAGGTGCTCCTCCATCTGAAGCAACTTTTGTACTTCTTCTTCTTGAAGCGCTTCAACGGGAATACCGGTCCAGCGGGAAATCACCTGCTGGACGTGACGCTTCTCCACTCGCGGGACAATCTTGTTCTTCAGTCTCCAGCGCTCAGTACGAATCTGCAAATTCTCGCGCTCGACCTGCTCCCTTTCTTTCAGTTGGGCGGCGCGGTCGAAATCCTTAGCGGAGATGGCATCGTCCATTTCACGAACAATCACCTTAATCTTCTTCTGCAGCGCGGTGACATCCTCCGGAAGGACGGTATTATCCAGCTTCACTCGGGCCCCTGCCTCGTCCAGCACATCGATGGCTTTGTCCGGTAAAAATCGATCAGGTATGTAGCGGTTGGACTCATAAACCGCTGCCATAATCGCCTCATCCGAATATTCAACCTGGTGAAAGCTTTCGTAACGCTCCTTGATCCCGTAGATGATCTGAAGGGTTTCGTCCTCGGTAGGCGGCAGGACGCGAATGGTTTGAAAACGGCGCTCAAGTGCGCGGTCCTTCTCTATGGATCGCCGGTACTCGTATGGCGTAGTAGCCCCGATGCACTGGATCTCCCCTCGAGACAATGCCGGCTTGAGGATGTTAGCGGCGTCCAACGACCCCTCAGCAGAACCTGCACCAACCAGGGTATGGAGTTCGTCAATGAAGATCACGAAGTTGGGATTCTCGATCAATTCCTTCATGATCGCCTTCAGGCGCTCTTCGAACTGACCTCTGTACTTGGTACCGGCCACGATCAGTGAGATATCCAGCGCCAACAATCGCTTGTCTCCCAGCATAGAGGGAACTTGGCCGTTGACGATCCGTTGTGCCAGGCCCTCGACAATTGCCGTCTTCCCGACCCCTGGTTCACCGATCAGAACGGGATTGTTCTTGGTTCGTCGGCACAGGATCTGAATCGCCCTCTCCAGTTCGCTTTCGCGACCCACCAGAGGATCCAGAGCCCCGTTCATGGCAGCTTCAGTCAGGTCTCTACTGAACTCCGTGAGAATCAAAGAATCTTTGGTTTTACTGGGCGTCGGTTTTTCGGGTGCTGATCCGGCCAGATCTTCACGCACTCTCGAGAGGCGTAAGCCTTTTTCATAAAGAATGCCGGCAGCCAGGGATTTCTCTTCACGCAGCAATCCGAGAAGAATATGTTCAGTTCCGATATAGCTGCACAACAACCGTTCGGCTTCTTCGGCTGCGAAGCTCAGTACTCGCTTCGATTCATCACTGAGAGGCAACTCGACCGAAGTGGAAACTTTTTCCCTTATATTGGCGCGACCTTCAATCTCTTTTCGAATGCTATCCAGGGTAGCTTCAGCGCGCGGAAAAAAGCGACTTGCCAGAGCCTTGTCCTCACGCAGAAGACCGAGAAGGATATGCTCGGTTTCGATGCATCGAGATCCAAGCTGGCTCGCTTCATAACGGGCGAAGAAGATAACCCGTCTCGCTTTTTCGGTATATTTTTCAAACATAAAGCATCTATTGACCGCGCCGATTGTGGACTCTATTTAAACAAAATTCCAGGACACACCGCAAATTGAGGAAAGAGCCCTTATCGACTCTATTATAGCGCTTTCCAGTGAAAAGTTTACGGCTGCCTCCATGCTGGACGGTCCATTCATCCAACAGCCTCCACTTCCCGCAACTTGCCGCCTTCCATGTTCTTCACCTCGTCACAGAGCATGGCCAGTCGAGGGTTATGCGTCACAATAATTGAAGTCAATCCATACTGCCTGTGCACTCGCTGCAAGAGCTCGTGGATCTTCTCCGAAGTACCGAGATCTAGATTACCGGTCGGTTCATCAGCCAGCAATAGTTCTGGTTCTCCGGCCAAAGCCCTGGCCATTGCCACTCTTTGTTGCTCACCGCCTGAGAGTTCACCAGGCTGGTGATGCATCCGCTTCTCCAGTCCCATTTCAACCAGCAGGTAGCGTCCCCTCTCTCGAGCCTGCTGGGGCGACCAGCGGCGCAACAGCAAGGGAAACATTACATTTTCCAGAGCTGAAAATTCGGGAAGCAGATGATGAAATTGGAACACGAATCCAATCCGCCGATTACGAAACTCCGCCAACTCCTCGATGTCCAGCCTGGTAATATCCGTCCCGTCAAAGCAAATCGAGCCCGAATCGGGCTTTTCCATGCCTCCCACCAGATGTAAGAACGTGCTCTTGCCGGAACCACTCTCGCCCGTTACCGCGGTCATTTGCCCCCGCTCCACTCTTAAGTCAAGATGGTCCAGGACAATCAAAGTTTCGTCTCCCGAGGGATAAGACTTGCAGAGCTGTCTGACATCCAGAAGCGGCTTTCCCCGGTTACTCATAGCGCAATGCTTCCACAGGGTTCAGCCGCGCTGCTGAACGAGCTGGGTACAGGGTAGCCAGGAAACTAATCAAGATAGCGAGCACAGCAATCAGGAGCACATCGAGAGAATCGATTCGAAACGGAACATAAGGTATCGAATAGACCTGGGGCTCGAGCCGAAACACGCGGTAGGTGTCGAAGTACCAAACCGCGCCTATTCCGACCAGCACACCGCTCACGGTTCCTATCAAGCCAATGATCAGCCCCTGCAGCATGAAAATTCGAGTGATCACTCTGGGCGTCCCACCCATGGCCGTAACAATCGCTATGTCCCGGTTCTTTTCCATCACCATCAACGTCAATGTCCCCACGATATTCAATGAGGCAACCAGAACGATCAGGCTGATAGCGATGAACATCGCCAGTTTTTCAAGTCGAAGCGCGGAAAAGAGAGGACGATTCAACTCAATCCATGTATTCACTGAATAGCCCGGACCTGCTTTTTCCTTTATCGCCTCTGCTACCGCAGGAGCCCGGTAGATGTCCTCGATCCGGTATTCGAGCGCTGAGGCTTCGTCGGGCCGAAGGTTGAAGAAATGCTGGGCGGCCTCGATCGGAATCAGTGCCCAATTTGCATCGTACTCCCAGAGCCCTGATTCGAAAATCGCCACCACTCTGAAAGTCTCCTTACGTGGAGTGGGACCAAAAGGAGAGAGTTCGCCCCGCAAACCCAGAGCCGCTATGTACTCCCCTTCAGAGACAGTCAGCGCATTGGCAAGATCCCGGCCGAGAATAATAGCCGAAACCGGTCCCTCCGAATTGAAGTTGTCGAAACTTCCCTCGATGATACTGTTCAAGAGTTCCTGGAAAGCCTCTCGCCGGTCGGGATCGACGCCTTTCAAGATGACGGGCTGCTGACGCTGGCTTACCTGTAACAGCGCCTGACCATAAACAGTAGGAGTCACAGACTCAACTCCGGGAACGGTAGAGGTCAGACTGATCAGGGGTTCATATCCGGTAACCGATCCACCGCCCGTGCCAACCAGGTTGACGTGAGAGGTTGCCCCCAGTATGCGCCTTTGAAATTCTTCCTGGAAGCCGGTATTCATTGCCAGGGCGACAATCAGTGCCGTCACTCCGGCTGTCACTCCCAATATGCTGATGAACGTGACAACCGAGATAACGGCCTGCTTACGCCGTGCTTTTAAGTACCGCAGGGCAACGAAGAACTCAAATCTCACGGATTCCTTTATCAATTGGACGCAGGTGGGGAAACAGAATGACCTCGCGAATCGAACTGGAATTGGTCAGTACCATAACCAACCGATCAATACCGATTCCCTCCCCTGCAGTCGGGGGCATGCCATACTGGAGCGCCCGGATATAATCTTCATCCATACGGTGGGCCTCCAGATCTCCTCTTTCCCGACTTTTGAGCTGTTCTTCGAATCTCTTCCTTTGCTCCTCTGGATCATTCAACTCGCTGTAGGCATTGGCAAGTTCAAGACCTCCGGCAAACAGCTCGAATCTCTCAACAAAGCGGACGTCATCCTTTTTTCTCTTGGCAAGCGGAGACAGTTCGACGGGAAAATCATAAATAAAGGTTGGTTGAATGAGCTTGGGCTCCACCACGTGCTCGAAAAGCATTCCGAAGAGCTGTCCCCAATTGGCATCGTCAGGATACTTCACTGCCAGTCGATCAAGAAGGGCAGCTAAGGCTTCTGCGTCTCCCAGCTCAGTCTCAGAAGGAGCGGGTCCTTCGTCCCAGAAAGATCGAATCGCCTCCAACATCGAGTAACGCCGGAACCGAGCAAAATCGATTCGCTCCCCTCTGAACTCGACCTCGAGCCCTCCATTGATTACCTTGACGACGGAACGCAACATCGCCTCAGTGAGCTCCATGAGGTCGAAATAATCACTGTAAGCCTGGTAGAACTCCAGCATCGTGAATTCCGGATTGTGTTGTGTCGAAATACCTTCGTTACGGAAGTTCCGATTGACTTCAAAAACGCGGTCGAACCCTCCCACGATCAAGCGCTTGAGGTAAAGTTCGGGAGCAATCCTCAGGTACAGGGGAATTCCGAGAGCTTCATGATAGGTTTCAAACGGTCTTGCAGTGGCTCCGCCAGGCAAAACCTGCATCATCGGCGTCTCCACTTCAATGTAGCTGCGGGATTCGAGAAACTTGCGTATCTCAGAAACAATCCGGCTTCGTTTGACAAAAATCTCTCGCACCTCTGGATTTGCTATCAGGTCCAGGTAGCGCTGCCGGTAGCGAGTCTCTACGTCAGCCAATCCATGCCACTTTTCAGGGAGTGGCAGTAGGGCCTTTGAAAGGAAAAAAAGCTCATCGACAAAGACCGTCAGTTCACCCGTTCGTGTTCTAGCGAGCTCTCCTGTGACACCGATAAAATCACCGATATCTAGAAGCCGATACAGCTCATAGCTCTCCTCACCTACCCTGTCCTGTCGCAAATAGATCTGGATCCGTGCACCATCGCCACTGATATGCCCAAAACTGGCTTTTCCATGGCCGCGTACCGCGATGAGACGACCGGCCGTTCTAACACTGATATTCTCAGCTTCTAATTCCTCACCGCTTTTGTCGGAATAGCTTTCGACGAGTTGCCGCACAGAATGGGTTAAATCGAATTTGTGAGGATAGGGATCATATCCCTTCTCTCGAATGGCGGCCAGTTTGGCGTATCGCCGCTCAATGTGATCCGTTACTGTGCTCATCAGGGCTCCGTTCCAACTCGATTCGGATAGAATCGAGAATGCCGTTGACAAATTCCGGTGACTTTTCGGTTCCGTATTTGCGGGCAATCTCAATCGCTTCGTCGATAACGACCGTGGGTGGCGTTTCTCCCACAAGAAGCTCAGCAACCGCCAGCCGGAGGATATTCCGGTCGACTGCTGCCATACGTTCGATACTCCAATTCCGGGCATGAGCTCGAATCAGCTCGTCGACCCGGTTGCGTGCTCCGAAGCAACGATCAAACAGTTGATCCGCATAATCTCGGACCTCTTCTCTCACCTGCTCGCTCGAGTTCCAGAACAATTTCCTGCACTCTTCCGGCTGACTACCTGAGAGGTCTGCCTGGAACAGCATCTGGAGTGCACACTCCCGCGCTTTGCGTCTGCTCATTCCTGTTGCGACTGGAAATAACGGCTGCTCTATCCGAGCTGCTTGTGAAGATTAGCCATCTCGACGGCAGCCATTACCGCCTCCACTCCTTTATTACCATATTTGAGACCGGCCCGATTCTCTGCCTGTTCGACACTGTCCGCGGTGATGACTCCAAAAGTCACCGGAAGACCGCATTCCAATGCCACCTGACCAATTCCCCGCGTCACTTCCATGGCGATATAGTCATAATGGTCGGTCTCACCTCGTATCAAGCATCCGAGGCAGACAAGCGCGTCGAATTTCCCACTTCTTGCAAGGCTTAAGGCAGCGATCGGAATTTCGAAGCTTCCCGGCACTCGTACTATCGTGACGTTATCTGTCGAACCACCGGTCCGTTGAACGAAATCGAGCGCACCGGCCAGAAGTCTTTCAGTGATTGATCCATTGAACCGGCTTACTACAAAGCCCAGCCGCAGGTCTTTCGACTCAAGCTTTCCTGATAGTTCTGTCACCGATGTGTCTCCTTTCTGGGGAAGCGAGGCTCCCGCTTCGCGGAGAAAGCTTCGATCCCCTCCTTCATCTCCTCGCTTCCTACACACATTCCAAACAGTAGAGATTCTAACTCCATTGCCTGCTCAAGCGGCATTTCGAGGCCGGAATTGACCGCCTCTATACACCGCCTGACCGCAAGGGGACCATTTTTCAAGATTTTTCCAGCCAGCTCCAAACTCGCCGGCAACAACTCCTCTGGTTCAACGACCTGATTGACGAGGCCGATTCGAAGCGCTTCCTCAGCCGACACCATCCTCCCGGTCAGCAAAAGCTCCAGCGCCCTTCCTCGGCCGATCAAACGAGGTAACCTCTGAGTCCCTCCATAACCGGGGATCAGCCCGAGCTTCACTTCCGGCTGCCCTAGCCTGGCTTCGCTGGACGCAACCCTCAGATGGCACGAGAGGGCTAGTTCACACCCACCACCCAGACAGAATCCGTTTATGGCGGCAATCACAGGAAGGCGAAATCGTTCTATGGAGCTGAACAGTGCCTGGCCCTTCCTGGACAGGTCACGTCCCTGGGCTGAATTGAGGTCGGTAATCTCATCAAGGTCAGCACCCGAGGCAAAGGCCCTGTCTCCACTCCCGGTTATAATCACGCACTGCGCGGCTGAATCCCCTTCTATTTGTCTCAATGCCCTGGACAACTCCTCCAGAGTTTGAGAACTCAAGGCATTCATCACCTGTGGCCTATGAATGGTGATTCGTGCAATGCCGTCCTCAACCTGAATCAAGAGGGTTTCATGTTCAGACATTATCTCTCTCCCGATCAGCCGCTGAGGGCTGGAGCGGTCTCATTCTTTCCGGCGAACCACTTTCGCCAGACACTCGCGACGATAGATTACTACTATCGGACTTCGCTGTTCTGACCGATAAGTCTCATCCCCCTAGCCATATAGTGAAGTCCGGAAATCAGTGTCAATGCAAGGGTTGCAAAGAACAACACGGACAACCCTGGGAGCGGATATTGGACCAGGTTGCTGACCAGCACCGCCATGATCAGGGCTAGTTGCGATACCGTCGTCAGCTTTCCGGCCATCGAGGGAGGATAGAGACGCCGTCCCACTGTAAGATTGATGGTCAGAACACTAAGAACAAGGATCAGGTCACGGCTAATGACGGTGATCGTCAGCCATAGTGGTATCCGGACGGCCAGGTTCAGACTATCCAGGGAAAGCACGACAAAGGCACTGACCAGCAGCAACTTATCCGCAATCGGGTCGAGGAAGGTTCCGAGTGGCGTCTTCTGACCGAACTTACGGGCGATCAGACCATCCAGCATGTCGGTTACACCTGCCAAGAAGAAGGTCAGTATTGCTAACCCCAGGTAATCGTAGATAACAAGCAGGACAAACAGGGGAACCATTACCATCCGGAGAACGGTCAACTGATTCGCTGACGTCATTACCCGGTGCCGAATGCCTTCCATCTCGGCCTGCTTTCGTGCTGAATTCCGGCGTCGATCTTGCGGGATATCGGAACTCTTCATCTGCCTTGTCAGATCCAATAGACCGGGTTCAAGGGACCCGGTCGCTAGAACAGTCGATGCCGTAAAATCTGGTTCGCGCGTCACACGGTCAACTCTGGTGAACTCGCCCATTCGGTCTGATGAACTCTCATAAACTCCTCGATCCCACTGAGGGTTTCGATACGGCTCAACTCCTGGACAATTGTCTTCAGATCCTGGTAGGACTTGCTACGGAGTTGCTTTTTGACTTCTCGGATAGCGAAGGGATTCATTGAAAGCCTGTCAAAGCCCATACCGATCAGAATCATTGCGTGTACTGGATGAGCCGCCATTTCACCGCATACGATCACTTCACGGTCGGCCTCTGCAGCGGCTTCCTGAATTTGTTTTAACGAGGCCAGCACAGCGGGATGGAGAGGATTATAGAGATACGAGACCTCTTCCTGGACGCGACTGGCCGCCAGAGTGTACTGAATCAAGTCATTGGTTCCCACTTCCAGAAAATCCGCGTGGCGCGCCAACGAACGGGCTGTCAGCACGGCGGCCGGCACCTCCACCAACACCCCCACCGGAATCGGGGTAGCAGACGTCACCATTTCCCTTTCCACTTCCCGAATCAGAGAACGGGCTTCCAGAAGTTCATCCACACTGGTGACCATGGGCAATACAATCCGCAGGTTCCCGAATTGCCGAGCTCGAATAATTGCCCGAACCTGACTTCTGAACATATCGGGATGCTGAAGCCCGAATCGGATTCCCCTTAATCCCAAAGTGGATTTTTCTTCGCCGGCATGCACCGATTCATCTTTCGATCGGGTTACGTCGAGAGTTCGAATGACGGCCGGCCGGTCTCCAACCGTTTCCGCCAGACTCTTGTACACCCGAAAGTGCTCCTCCTCTTCAAGAGGAGCTGTGCGCTGCTTCATGTAAAGGTACTCGGAACGAAAAAGTCCGATCCCCTCAGCTCCAAGAACAAGCGCTCCTTTCACCTCACTACCAACTTCAGTGTTGCCGAAGAGGTAAACTCGTCGCTGGTCCGAAGTAAGGCACGGCTTGCAATCCCCGCGAAGAATGGCAGCCCGTCGCCTTTCTTCGCGAACTTGATTCTGGTAGCGGGTGAGACCTGACGAACTCAGCCCCAATCTGACGATTCCCGAGGATCCATCGATAACGACCTGATCGCCGGTGCGGATCCAGGAACGAAGATCCTCGATTCCTGAGACCAGGGGTATCTGGTAGGAACGAGCGATAATGGTTACGTGAGAGGTTTTTCCGGCTTTTGTCAGAATCAACCCCTTCACTTGTTCCAGAGGATAGTTGGCCAGAGTCGACAGACCAATCTCTGACGCGATCAAGATCAAGTCTTCGGGAAGCGGCGGCGCCTTGGCATTATCCAGTTCCATGAGATTGGCGGTCACACGTTCGACCACCTCCCCAAAATCCGAGCCCCGTTCCCTGAAGAAAGGATCGTCGAGTGCATCATAGACCGAAAGCCACTCTTCCGAGACCCGCCGCAGTGCCTTTTCAGGGCTATCCAGTTCCTTCTTGATCCGCTGCTCAATCTCTCCCAGGAACTGCCGATCTTCCAGCATTAGCAACTGGGCGTCGATGATATAGGAGTGTTCTTTCCCCACCTCAGCCTCGAATTTATCCTTTACGCGTTGTAACTGCACGCGCGACTTTTCGAGGGCTTGGTGAAATCGATTCAGTTCGCGGTCAACATCCTCCGGGCTGATTCGGATCCGATAGAGAACCGGTGACTGGGATTCGACTCTATATGCGGTTCCAACAGCGATACCCGGCGAAAGGCCCAGACCTACTAGTTTAGTGGGCTTTGGCTGTCGATCTTTTCTATGACTCATCCTATTTCTCTTCGCCAAACTTTCCACGCACGAGCGCGTCGATGGCGTCTAAAGCAGCTTCTTCATCCCGCCCGTCAACAACAACTTCTAATTGGGTTCCCTGCGATGCGGCCAGCAGCAAGATTCCTAGAATACTCTTCCCATCTATCTTCTCACGTCCATCGACACGAGACAGCTTGATGTCTGATTCAAATTGAGATGCCAGCTTCACCAGCCTGGCTGCCGCCCGTGCATGCAGCCCGAGTTCATTCTCAATCCTGACCACCCGCCGTATCATTTTCCCAAGACTTCACTGGCAATCGAAATCTGCCTCTGTCCCTGATCTCGCACTTTCCGGACAAGTTCGTCCAGCGTTTCCTTACCCGTCTGAGTGGCCAGCTTGACGATCATTGGGAGGTTAACTCCGGTGATGATTTCCAGTTCTCCCTTCTTCAAAAGGGAAAGCGAAATATTGGACGGTGTTCCTCCGAACATGTCGGTTAAGATGATCACTCCCTTGCCCTGGTCCACGGCTGTGACCGCCTCTTCAATTTCCCTGCGAGATTCATTCACATCGTCATGCCATCCGATGGTCGTGGCGGCGATATGACTGATGTCCCCTACAATCATCTCGGCAGCAGCCAAAAGCTCGTGCCCCAGCCGGCCATGTGTAACAATCAGTGCCCCAATTAACTTCTTTTCACTCATGGAAGATTTATATCTCGATGCACAAGGTTGACTCGATAACCATTCTCTTCAAGCCAGCGAGCCAGTTCGTTAGCCACCACTACTGATCGGTGGTGTCCCCCTGTGCAACCGATGGCGACAGTCAGGTACGATTTCCCTTCTCGCGAATATTTCGGGAGCAGATATTCTAGCATATCTTCAATTTTATCTATTATTTCGGCCGTTTCCGGTTGGGCTCTCATGAAGTCGATAACTTCCGGATCATTCCCGGTCTTCTCCTTCAGTTCTGGAACAAAATGAGGATTTGGCAGAAAGCGAAGATCGAAGACAAGATCCGAGTTGAAAGGTAGCCCGTGCTTGAATCCAAAGCTGACCACGGAGACGTTGAGCTGTTCTTCCCCTTTATCACGCGTTCGAAAGTGGTCATAGAGGTAACTCGTTAGATCATGCACCGAAAAATCCGTGGTATCGATCACTAGATCTGCCTGGGCACGAACATAGGCCAGTTTCTTACGCTCCAGCCTGACTCCTTCGAGAAGAGAAGAGTCCTGGGCAAGAGGGTGAACTCGGCGCGTTTCACTATACCGGCGCGCCAACACCTTGTCTGAAGCATCGAGGAAAATTACGGTGGATTCAAAAGGCAACTTTTTCAGGTCCTGGAACAGCTGCTTGATTCCTGAAACTGCTTCCCTGAGTCGCACGTCGAGGACTATTGCCAGCCGATCGATCTGTCCTCCTGAGGCAATCGTCATCTCAATCAACCGCGGGATCAGCGGTGTGGGAAGATTATCGACACAGAAATAGCCCATGTCTTCGAAAGCCTTGGCCGCTGTGTGCTTTCCCGACCCGCTCATACCAGTGATTATGACGAGCGACTTTTGACTGTCAGGATTAGGGTTAGGATTAGGATTACTCATGCTTCGAGCGTTCTTTCTCCATCTCCAGTTCTAACTGTCGGACAAACTCTTCGGCTGGACGATACCCTTGCTTCTTAAGCATCTCCAGTCGCACCGCTACCTCCACCAGCGTTGCCACATTTCGACCCGAAGCGACCGGCATAGTGGACAGCGGGAGTGACACGTTTAGCAGTTCATACTTGGCGTCGTCTAAACCTAGCCGGTCGTATTCTCGGCCAGGGTCCCAGCGAACAAGCTGGACCACGAGATCAAGTTCCTTGCGCGGGCTCACAGCCGAAATTCCAAACAGGTCCTTGATGTTGATGATACCGAGCCCTCTCAATTCCATGTGAAACTGCATCCTGGAAGGCCCCGTTCCCACCAGCCTCTCGGCTCCCAGACGTTTGATCGTCACGACGTCATCGCTAACCAGACGGTGCCCGCGCAGGATCAGGTCCAGCGCACATTCACTCTTTCCTACTCCCGAATCTCCAATAATCAATACACCGAGTCCGAAGACGTCCAGAAGACCTCCGTGGATTGTGACGAAAGGCGCCAGCCGCTCCTCCAGAAACTCGGTTACGATATCTATCGCTCTCGAACTGGGAGTGCTGGTCCTGAGTACTGGGACTCGATAATTAATGGCATGCTCAATCAGCTCGGGAGGAACGTCCAGTCCGCGGGTTACGATTATGCCGCAGAGATTGAAGCCAAACACCCTGGAAATTGCTTCATTTCGAAGGGTGTGGCTGAGTCGACTCAAGTAATCTATCTCGGTCCCCCCCAGAAACTGGATTCTGCCCGAGTGCAGGTAGTCAGTGTATCCCGCCAGCGCCAGCCCGAGTTTCTGGATACGTGCCGAGGTAATCGGGTTTTCGAGACCATTCAGCCCCCCCATCAACTCGAGACCCAGTGCTCGGGCTCGGGCCTCGTACAAATCGCGGACGGTGATTGGCTTTGGTGCAGAGGAGTCTATTCCCATCATTCATTCCTGTATTGGATCGAGGAGGGCACTCTTGTCCGGCGAGCACAGCCACCATAACCCCGAAGGCGACAACAGCTCTTCACCGGCTGAACGGTATAATTCGCCGTCCAAGAAGCGTTTGCGCCTACCCTTCCAGTGGCCTGTCGGCGAACCGGATCTTTTCAGACAATACCTACTACAAGCTGTCAATGAAAGTTAGTCAAGGGTTCACCGAAGAATTGCCATTTTACGCTCTCGCGATCCCGGGATCCGCATTTGGTCGCGATATTTGGCTACGGTCCGGCGAGTGATTTGGATGCCATCCTGGCTCAAGATCTGAGAGATCTTCTGGTCTGAAAGTGGCTTCTGTCGATCTTCGCCCTCAATGATCTTCTTGATCTTCTCTTTGACGTGTACGGTGGATACATTCTCACCATCCGACCCCTCAACACCGACAGTGAAAAACTTTCGAAGCTCGATGACCCCTTGAGGAGTATGCGCGTATTTGTTGGCAACGACGCGGCTAATGGTGGACGGGTGAACCTCCAGCTCTTCAGCAATATCTTTAATCAGCATCGGCTTAAGGTAGAGCCTTCCCTTTTCGAGAAACTCTCGTTGCCTTCTGACGATGGCATGACAGACTCGGAAGATTGTCTGCTGGCGCTGATCGATACTGCGTAACAATTCTACAGCAGAGCGAAAACGCTCCTTGACATAACTCTTCGTGTCTTTTGAGACATCCTTTCCCTTGAGGAGAAACTTTCGATAGGCGCGGTTCAGTCGTAGGCGAGGCAGTCCATCATCATTTGCAACGACTTGATAGTCGTCGCCGACTTTATAGATATAGACATCGGGACGAATGTAGAATGGCTCCCCCGAGCTGTATTTCTCACCCGGCTTCGGGCAGAGAGTACGAATCACTTCGATGGCATCGGCAATGTCATCCAGATCGCACTTCAATTCTCTGGCAATTTCTCTAAATTTCTTCTTCTCGATCAAAGGTAAGTAGTCGATGACCAGACGCTCAGCCAGAGTTCCTTGTGCCCCGGCCGCTTCCATCTGTATGAGGAGACACTCCTGCAAATTGCGCGCACCAACCCCCAGCGGATCAAAAGTTTGAATCAGGCGCAGTGCCTTTTCTGCCTGTTCAACCGAACAGCCCAGCGCCGCAGCCGCCTCCTCTAAAGAAATCGTCAGGTACCCGTCTTCATTAATGTTGCCGATAAGATATTCGGCAATCTCCCGTGTCTCATTGTGGGCTTCGGCGAGGTTGAGCTGCCAGTTAAGATGGTCAATCAGGGATGAACTGGAAGCCAGGAAAAGTTCAAAGGAAGGACGATCGTCATTCGGCTCGTATTCCACCCTTTGAGGCGTACTGTTCAGATAATCACCGAGAAAGTACTCGTAGTCGAAATCCTCGAACGCGTCCTCCTGCTCCTGAGTCGTCTCATCAGTTCTTTCTTTGACGTCGAGCTTGGAATCGGAGCTCTCTGAATCAGACTCGTCACTGACCTCTTCAAGGAAAGGATTCTTGACTAACTCTTGGGTCATTAGATCCTGAAGTTCTAACTGATTCAGGGTTAGCAGCTCGATTTTCTGCAACAGCGACGGGGTCATTGCCAGACGCTGCGACACATTGATGTTCAGTGTCGGTCGAAGTTGATTCCGTTTTGCCATCGGACTCTTTCGAGGTGGTCTTAACTGTCTTTGATTTCCCTGTCAGTATAGTCGGAAATGCTCTCCGAGGTAAACTTTTCGTACTTCGAGGTCGGCGGATAGTCTGTCTGGTGTCCCCGTTCTAAAGATCTTTCCTTCTTTGATGATATAGGCCCGGTCAGTAATCCGAAGCGTCTCACGCACATTGTGGTCGGTGATCAACACCCCGATACGTTTGGCCTTTAGACGGCCGACGATCTTCTGGATTTCCAGAACGGCCAGAGGATCGATTCCGGCGAATGGCTCGTCAAGCAAGATGAAGGATGGCCGTATGACAAGTGCTCGAGCTATCTCCAAACGTCTTCTCTCCCCGCCTGAAAGTGTATAGGCAGGGCTCTTTCGCAAGTTTGCGATACCGAATTCGTCCAACAGCTCGCTCACTCGTTCGTCAGCCATACCTGGTTTAAGGTTCAACGTTTCCGCTATTGCATAGAGATTATCCTCGACTGAAAGCTTGCGGAAGACGGAAGGTTCTTGCGGCAGATAGCTGATCCCTTTTCGGGCACGAAGATACATTAGGAGGGAAGTTATATCCTCTCCGTTAAGATAGACGGAGCCGGAGTCCGGCGAAGTAAGGCCAACAATCATATAAAAAGTAGTCGTCTTCCCTGCGCCATTTGGACCCAGAAGACCCACTACTTCACCGGAGGAAATACTTAGCGAAACGCTAGTGACGACGGGCCGCCCACGGTAGCTCTTGGAAAGCTCTCGTGCTTCCAGTTTTGGAACAAATTCATGTAACCGCATGGCTTGTACCCGGATTTCCACTTGAAGCGAACAAACTATTTAATTCCGCCATGGAATTCCTTACCGGCTCACCCATTGATTTTCACGATGCTACCAACCGGGAGGCCTTAACAGTTGTGGCTGTAAACTCGATTAGCCTAGCCGACAAGTTCTCCCGCTATGCCATAGAGGAGAGTTTCCACAATCCGCTTTGAGAGGACGGCCTCCGTCAAACCGGGTTACAAGGGCTTATCGTCATCTCCTAGAATAACTACACGTTCCTCCGCACCATAGTACACGGCTCTCGCGCCATGCCAGGTTCTACCCTTTTCTCTTATTTGTACTCCTCCCGACGCCACAATTCGATCAAGCTCTTCAAGACGCTGAGAGGTGAAATGGAAGACAACCCGAGACGCTTCGACGTCTAAGTCATCACTCTTTACTTCAACATTGCCTTCATAGACAGCAGTTGCGTCTTCTCGGTTCAACGTCAACTGATCAGAGGTCACCCTGTACTGCCTCTCCTTTCGCTGATCGTCGACCGGTTGAGTCAGAGTACTCTCCACGTTGCCTTCTACGATTAGCTCATCCGTTCCTTGATGAAAACGGAGCAAGTTTCCCCGGATAACATTCGGCCCCTGAACCAGGCGGGCATTCTGCGTATAGGTTATCCAGCCGGAGTCAGGATCCACTGAAGCGGCCGCCGCAGTCATAATGACTGGACCCTCGCCACGATCCAGAACAGTTTCAACCTTTCCCATTGCTTGGATCGCACCACTGTTTCGATTCAATAACAGGCGATCAGCGACCGTCCTGCTGGGCTGCCCTTGAGCACCGTCTGTCGGTCGGACCGACCCGGAAACTGTTAGAACGGGTCTGCTCTCTCCAGACAGCTCAATCTCTTCTCGTTCAGGAACGTACACGGCGAGATCGGCCCTTGCGTCCAGAGTCTGTGTATTGCTCCTTTCGAACATCTCAAAGTCACCTGATTGGACGGCCCGGACAAGTAGGCCCTGTTCGTAGTCAAGGTCGAGTTGGCGGCTGCGACTGCGGCGCACCATATCGCCGCGGAACACCTCCACTTCGACGCCTACCCCGGCATGGACATGGTCCACTACCCCCATTTGGAAGGTTGATTCGATCTGCGGCGCCCGTACAGAGCTCTGGCCCTCTGAATCAAGAGTTTCGAGAAGACAATCGCCCTTCGCCAATGCCCGGCTGAGCACGCCATTTTCGTAGCTCAAATCCAGCGAATCTCGTGCTGAAAGATGGCGGTGCAACGGAGGTGAAGTGATCTGAACATCAATGTTTTCTCGCGCTGCAGCCCACTGAATTTGGTCCTCCGCAAGGGCTATGGTCAATCTCTCGCTACGCAGAACCTCCCGAGACGGCCGGTCCAGACGCATCGAGCGTCGTGCAATCATCACACCCTCGTCCAGTACCAGCTGTTGAATGCGCTGGCTGGACTCATCGAAAGTAACCAGGAGCCGTTCGGCATTGGATTCCTCAATCTGCAGCGGACTTGATGTCATCTGAACACGCCCCTGGGCTCTCAAAGTTCGAAGTCGCGCTGACTGCACGTCGGCGACATCGGGGTCCATGATTCCTTCAATCACACTGGCCACCAGGCGGTGAGTACCCTGCTCGACGCGCTCCTCATATATGGCCCTGCGTGCAGTCCGCAAAGGGGCCCGCTGTTGATTTTCAAAAACCCTGAACCTCTCCAGTCGATTCCCTTCCTTGGCCATGATCAAATCGATTCGCTCTCCGCGAAAGGACTTGGCCTCGAAGTTAGCCAACCGGGCATTTCCGGTCGAACGAATGTGCTCGATCGACCGTTCTTCCCCTGTAGCAACTTGAATCGCGTCGCCAGAAAGTTGATAGGAGTTGGTCTGGATCAGCGCCTGTCCGCTCAACTGGATGACACCCATTCCCAGGTTGTATATTGCACTCTGGGATTTTGCCGAGCCTTCTCCCTGATCGGCTGGAAAGGTGAGTTGCAGCCCGTCGTCGACCAGAAGGCGCCTCGAAGGAATCTGATATTGAAGCGCCTTACCCACTCCCGTCAGGAGGTTTTTCTGAAATCGAAACTGGTCGTCGATATTGATGACCTGTCGGGCGAGATCTGCCTGAACTCGATCTGACAGGACCTGTGTTCCATCCTCCAGCTCGATCACAACGTCATCCTCGAAATTAATCTGCTTGTTATCAATCCAGTAGACAGCCCTTTTTCCCTCAACTCTGTTCATCACGTCGCCATCGGCATCGAAACGCGTCAGCTGGACGTCTTCTAGGGTATGGACGTTGGTCTGGGTGAGTACGCTCGTCCTGGCGACCACCCGAAAAATCGGGCGTCCCCGTTCCAACTGCGTATATTCAAACTGGGTACTCAGGCGTGCTACGTCAGGGGAAAGGAGATTGCCTTGAGGCGTGTCCGTCGCGGATCGCTGGCGAATCAGGAAGTTCCACAGAATCGCTAACCCACTCACTACAAGAACGCTCACGAGCACGATTCTGAATATCCTCGACCGCATGACTCTCACTTGTTCGCCTACCTTTTATTGTATCTGATCAGGGAGAGCCCAAAGGCGTTCACTGTTCGATTGTCACGAAATTTGCGTGATATCAAAACAGACTCGAGGGGATGAGTCCAGCCTGGGAAATAGGAATAGCGACGATCAGGAAATGCCTTGTTGGTCGGAGATTCGTATGTCCCTGATCGTGAGGTGGAGCTTTGCTTCGCCTCGAAATACGTCGCGGCTTATCGAATAGGCAAGGTCAAGCCGTCCACCCGTAAAGATCTCAGCGGCTCGTCCGCCGCGACTCCACCAGATGGCATCCAGAGTCGACCCGTTACAACGAGCCTGGAACTTCAGGTGTTGTTCTTTGAGAACCCAAGGGCCACCGACCACAGGAACAGCCAGGGAAGAAAAAACAGGAACCGGGTTCCCGACGCCGAAGGGACCCAGTCGATCCACCTCCTGATAAAAGTCCAGGGAGAGCTTTTCAACTGGAAGAACGGAGTCGATAGAGATGGCTGGTGTCAGATCATCAGGGGTTAGGATAGCGGCGGCATACTTCTCGAGACGAGCTGCCAGATGGTTGACTCCATCTTGGCTTGCAAATTCTGGTTTAAGCGTACACCCCACTGCTTGAGCGTGGCCTCCAAAGTTCGCAAAGAGGTCGCTACAGGACTCCAGAGCTTTAAGGAGGTGAAAACCCGGTATACTCCGTCCCGATCCCTGCACTTTATCCTGGCCTATCGACAAGACTAGCGCCGGACGATGAAAACGCTGGACAAGCCGCGAGGCCACATTACCAATGACTCCGCAGTGCCAGTCTCTGCCGGCGGTAACGATGAACTGCTTCGTAAACGATTCCGGCGAACTGTCGTACTGCGTCTCGATCTCGTTCAGAATTGCGTTCTCTTCATTGCGTCTCTCAACGTTTCGAGAATTCATTTCACTGACGATGGCCAACGCCCTTTTCGGATCTCCCACTCCGAAAAGATCGATAACCTCGGCGCCTCCACCCATCCGAGTAAAAGCGTTGATTCGCGGAGCCAGTTTAAATCCGATATCAACATAGTTGACATCCGGTCCAATTCCAACCCCCTGCAGCAATGCCTGCAACCCCGGATTACGGGGATGCGCAAGACCTGCAAGCCCGTGGCGTACGATAATGCGGTTTTCTCCGACCAGAGGGACCATGTCGGCGACGGTGCCGATCGATACCATCTTGAGAAAATGGTGAACCACGTGACCGCGACCGCTCTCTTCAAAAAGGGCCTGCACCAGCTTGAAGACAACACCGACACCGGCCAGGTCTTTGTCTGGATAGTGGCAATCGGCTTGCTTAGGATTCAGAATAGCGTACGCGAGGGGCAGCTTGTCAGACGGTAAGTGGTGGTCTGTGATGATCAGGTCAATGCCCAGATCGTGAGCCTTCTCCGCCACCTCGAAGTCACGGATTCCACAGTCAACGCTGATTACCAGAGAGTAACCATCGTGGTAAACCTGATCGATGACCTCTGACTTAAGGCCGTAACCTTCTTCCAGCCTTCTGGGAATGTAGTGGCCGGCAGTGGCACCCAGCATTTCGAGCGCCCGCTTCAAGACAGCTGTGGCGGTAATACCGTCGACGTCATAATCTCCATAAACAAGGATCTTTTCTTTCCGGTCGATCGCCTGGAAGACCCTCCGAACGCACTCCCGCATACCTTTCATCAGGTATGGGTCGTAGAGATCGTCCAGTTGCGGATTGAGAAACTGCTGAGCCGCTTCCGGCTCCACAATCTGGCGATTCACCAGCAAACGGGCCAGCAGCGGATCAATTCCGAGTTCCTTAGCCAGCCAGTCGACCGTACCCGTTCTCGCATTAAGTAATTGCCATCGAGTTTTCACAAGCCACGATTTTAGCAACCATCACTGACTCAACTGCGGGCTTGGTGAAGGATCGGATCAGAATAGTGTGTAGATAAAAGGAGCGACAGCCGAAGATTCGGTGAGAACGATGAACATACCGACCAGCACCAGGAAAGCGACCAGGGGAAGGAGCCACACTTTCTTGCGCTCCTTGAGAAATTCCCAGAGCTCTACGACGATTTCGACTTTACCGCTCATCAGCTGCATCCAATCTAGCAGATGAAACACCGGTGGTACAATATGCGGGCAATGCCCGGAGTGACCGAATCCCGCGAACTTCGATATCTTCGCTATCTTCACCTTGTGCGCTGTCCGCGTTGCACGAAATCCTCCCTGGAATACCAGGACCGAGTGGAGGGGACTCTTTACTGCTCTGTCTGCACTGCCACCTACCCGATTGTGGATGAGATACCACGCCTGTTCTGGGAGCCTGAAAACTCGAGAGAAGACAATGTCACCCACAGGATTCAGCGCTTTTACGAGCAAAATCCTTTCCCAGGCTACGAGGAGTTTGACGATTTGGCGGCACTCGTGGAAAAAGCTCGCGAGGGACATTTTGCCCGCTTGCTCGACGAGCAGATCCCGTTCGGAGTGCGAGTCCTGGAATGCGGCTGCGGCACGGGACAGCTTTCCAATTTCTTGGGTATCGCTCATCGGACTGTCTTTGGCACTGATCTCGCCCTGAATTCACTTTCCATGGCCGAAAAGTTTCGGCACACGCACCAGCTCGATCGTGTTTTCTTCCTCCAGATGAATCTCTTTTTTCCGGCCTTTCCGCCGGCCTCTTTCGACTACGTCATCTGTAACGGCGTTCTCCACCACACTGCGCAGCCATTTTCGGGATTTCAGCAATTGGTGCGGCTGGTCCGTCCAGGAGGCTACTTGATCGTTGGGCTTTATCATCGCTTCGGCCGCATTCCCACCGATCTCCGACGGCTCTTGTTCCGCCTAACCGGGGAAAGGCTCCAGTTCCTGGATCCTCGAATACGAAAAGTGGCGCTGGGAAAGCAACGGCGCCGGGCATGGTACGCCGACCAGTACCAAAACCCGCACGAGTCAAAACACACTATTTCTGAAATTATTTCCTGGCTCGATCGATCCGGTTGTGAGCTTGTCAGAACCATTCCGCGCACACGACTGCTGGACAGCCCTTCGAAATCGGAAAAGCTCTTTGAGCCGGAACGATCTGGAGGAAGATGGGAGCGTGCCCTCGTTGAGTTTGGCCAGACGTTCAGCAGAAGTGCTGAAGGTGGATTCTTCACCGTCATCGCACGGAGAAGGCATTGAATCAGTCGAGACTTTACTTACTGACCATCGGTATCTTCCTTTTCCTCTTCGTCATTTTGACGGGCGTCGTGGAAATTTGTCTGAAATGGGCGGCCGCCGCGGCAGCGCCCGAAAGAAGGGATCACGTTGTTGAAACAAACTACCTTCCGGTTAAATTTAAATCCAACTACGACGGTCAGTTCTGGGGGATTCCCTTCTCGACCAATCGTTTCGGGTTCCGCGATGAAGATTTTCCTGAGCGACCCGTCAGCAATGAGTTCCGGGTGATGTCACTGGGAGATTCGATTGGCTTCGGGCTGGGAGTTCCTCTGGAGTCGCATTATACGAAGGTGGCAGAAAGAAGATTGAATCCTCTACCGGACCACAGGACGATACGGATCATCAATGCCGGAGGCCAGGGCTACTCACCTTCTGGTTACTATGTCTATCTAAAGCACGGGGGGGTAGACCTTTTACCCCATCTCGTTCTCGTTGAGATCGAACTCTGCAACGATGTCACCGATGAGGCTCTGCTACGCTGGGACATGAGAGGGGATGACGGCTACCCCGACCGCGTTGTCGGTGGGCGCTATCTGGTCAGCTGGGACGGCCAACTGATCGGAACTTATTCCACTGGCAGTTATTTTTTTGAGAAGAGCTATCTCTACACTGAATTTATTCGTCGACTTCTTTTCCTGGGAAACCGTCTCTTCCCAAGGGGCGTGTTTCATGACGAACCGGGCGCACAGGTTTATTATTCACTTGGTTTTGACCAGTATCTGTTAACTTCCGACCGTATCGAGAGTGGATGGACTCGGCTGTTTGGTGCTCTAAAAGGAATTCAAACCTTCTGCCGAAAGAACGATATCGATTTCGTCCTGATGCTGATGCCGTCTCGCTATCTCTTCGAAAATAAGGAACCCTATACGAGTTATGCAGCAAAGATCTTCAAGCGCGCAGTGCACATGGCAAATGCTCATAATCTTCCGATGCTCGACATCTCAACGGTTCTTGAAAAAGAAGGAGGAGAATCCCTTTTCTTCGATTTTGCTCATCTCACTGTTGAAGGAAACAAGGCGGTCGGGAACGCCCTCGCCGAGGAATTATCGACCCGCTTGAAAGGTAAGAGATATTTTCAGGATGCCTTCCTCTCCAGATAGTCTCCGCCACTTGCAGCTCCTATGACGAGAATTCTTGGCCTGTCAGCCTACTACCACGATAGCGCAGCTTGCCTGGTCGAAGACGGACGCATTGTAGCAGCGCTGCAGGAGGAGCGTTTCACTCGTGAGAAACACGACGATTCGTTCCCTCAAAAAGCCATTGAGGCTGCTCTTCATCTGGCGAGCTGTACGGTCGCTGATCTTGACTATGTCGTCTTTTACGAGAAGCCATTCTCACGCTTTGAGCGGCTCCTCGAGACATATCTACAGCACTGTCCCCGAGGACTTCGCTCCTACATGAAAGCCATTCCGGTCTGGATCAAGAAGAAGCTGTGGCTTAAGGATGAAATCCGCAAGGCCCTCAACTATGAGGGACCGGTGCTATTTGCCGATCACCACGAATCACACGCCGCCTCCGCGTTCTACCCTTCTCCGTTTCAGGAAGCAGCCATCCTCACCGTGGATGGAGTGGGAGAATGGACAACCACTACGCTGGGTTCAGGAAACGGAAATCGGATTGATTTGCACCGCGAACTCCGGTTTCCTCACTCGCTGGGACTCCTCTATTCAGCATTCACCTATTATCTCGGCTTCAGAGTTAATTCTGACGAGTACAAAGTCATGGGTCTTGCACCGTATGGACGTCCCATCTTTACTGACCTCATCCTGGAGAAACTGATCGACCTCGATTCGGATGGGGCTTTTTCTCTGAATATGGACTATTTCGACTATGAGGTCGGTCTCAGAATGACTTCCGACCGGTTTGCCGAATTGTTTGGAGGCCCGCCCAGAAAGAAGCACGAGCCTTTGACCGAGCGGCATAAGAACCTGGCCGCTTCCATTCAACGGGTCACTGAGGAGATTATCCTCAGGATGGCGAGAGAGCTTCGAAAAACGACGGGGGCCCGACATTTGTGTATGGCCGGCGGCGTGGCTTTAAACTGCGTGGCCAATGGCCGTTTGCTTCGTGAATCGGGCTTCGAAAAACTCTGGATTCAGCCGGCTTCTGGAGACGCCGGGGGAGCTCTCGGCTCGGCTCTCGCTGTCTGGCACGGCTATCTGGAATGTGATCGAACCATCGTAGAACCTGACCGACAGGAAGGATCACTACTTGGAACCTGCTATTCCTCCACAGAGATCGAGCGATCCCTTAGCTCCGAAGGAGCCGTGTACCATCGCCTCGAGTGGCCGGAGGTGCTGAACGTCACCGCTGGCGCTCTCGCAAAAGGTGAAGTAGTCGGCTGGTTCCAGGGACGGATGGAATTTGGTCCGCGTGCGCTGGGAAATCGGAGTATCCTGGCCGATCCTCGGAAGCCGGAGATGCTTGATGAAGTTAACCGGAAAATCAAGTATCGCGAGTCCTTTCGCCCGTTTGCGCCGGCCGTTCTTGAGCAGGAGGCACACCGCTATTTCGCGCTGGACTCGCCGAGTCCTTACATGTTGCTGGTAGCACCGGTACATGCGGCCGTTCGTGAAAGGATACCGGCGGTAACTCACGTGGACGGTTCGGCTAGAATCCAGACAGTCAATGAGGGGAGCAATCGGCGATTCTTCGAACTGTTGAAGACCTTCCATGCGCTCTCCGGTTGCCCCGTTTTACTGAACACAAGCTTCAACGTAAAAAACGAGCCGATCGTGGAATCTCCAGAGCAGGCTTACCGATGTTTCATGCGAACGGGATTGGATCTACTCGTCCTGGAAAACTGCATTCTCTATAAATGCGAGCAACCAACCGGATTATGAGGGGGACGCATTGCGAGAAAAGCTGAAAAGCCTGGGTCGCCTTATCAAGCGGTGCCTGCTCGCGATCTCTCACCAACTGGCACGGGTCAATACAGCGCTGCTGATGATCTTTTCATTTTACCTGCTGCTTGTTCCCATTGGCTTCATACGTCGACTATTTCTGAAACCAACGAGAGGATGGCGGGTACGCGAGCCGTTGAAGCGAGAACACTTCGAAAAGCAATACTGACCGCAAATAGCCTCTTACCGCCCGGAGCCTAGTTGCACTACAAGATCACGGGCCGCCTGACTCAAAGGTCGCACTTGCCCCTCCTGCAAATTGACTTCCCAGATCAGATGGACCTCCTGCTGATCTAAGGCCCGCATCGCTACAAAATCAATGACAAAACGCGGAGGCTCATTCTGGATGGCCTGCCACTGCCGAAACTCATAGCCTTGCAGTGAGCCCTCCACCAGCTGTCCCATAATCTGGGACTGATCGATCAGCAGCTGATACGCCTCCTTTGTGGCCGGTGTAATCTCGGGAGCCGTGAACCCCTGTGCCTCTTCGGTAGCCTCCGGGGATTCTTCTGATGCAAGCGACGGGGCCGTATCAGAGTACAGAACGACGTTCTCATCTCCACTGCTTACGATGACAGGCGCACCCGCAAGCACGCGCGGCTGGGCTTCCTTTGGGGGAGGGGGAGGAAGCTCGAACAGTTCAGCCTGGCCCTCCGGCCGTGCAGCGGAAAGGGTGACCGACACAACTTGTTCCACCATTCGATGACGTGCCTCGTCCCAAATCAATAGGGTTGTAGAGGCTACGATCGAGCCGACCAACAACACAAAATAGAAAGCCTTCTTCCAGGAGGAAAAGCGGTAATAGTCACCTGACCGCTCGTCGCTCCGAAACTTTCGACGAAGTGCGTCGGCCTGCGCCCTCAGGTCTGAGGTTCCTGCTCGAGATTCCTGATGATCCACCTGGTCTGATGAATGCACGATTCTTAGTGGCTCTCCTGCTGTTTATGGCGACTCCGCTCTTTGAGGTACCCCAGTATGAAGTCATCCAAATCTCCGTCCAAGACGGCTTCAACCTGGCTTGTCTCAATCGAGGTGCGATGATCCTTCACCATTCGATAAGGATGGAGAACATATGACCGAATCTGGCTTCCCCAGGCGATGTCGGCTTTCTGATCCTCCATCTCCTGGAGCTCTGCCCGCCGGCGTGCTATCTCCAGTTCATAGAGCTTGGATCTGAGGATCTTCATCGCCGTCTCGCGGTTGCGATGCTGCGACCGCTCATTCTGACATTGTACAACAATGCCCGTCGGGATATGGGTGATGCGCACCGCCGAGTCGGTTACGTTTACGTGTTGCCCACCGGCTCCAGAAGAACGATAGGTATCGATCCTGAGATCCTTCTCTTCAATCTCGATCTCCTCTGTATCGTCTTCAATTTCAGGAGTGACGAAGACCGAAGCAAATGATGTGTGTCTCCGAGCACCCGCATCGAACGGCGAAATACGGACCAGCCTGTGAACACCAATCTCGGCCGACAAATATCCGTAAGCATAAGGCCCCTTGACAAGAAAGGTCACCGATTTGACGCCTGCCTCTTCGCCAGCCTGGTAGTCGGTAATTTCAGTGTCATAGCCATGTTGCTCGGCCCAGCGAAGATACATGCGCAACAGCATCTCCGCCCAATCCTGGCTTTCTGTTCCGCCAGCGCCCGAGTGAATTGTGACAATCGCGCTGTTGATATCATGCTCCCCGGAAAGAAGTGTTCGCAGCTCGATCTTTGAAAGCTCTCGTTCAAGAGATTCGAGCGTCGACTGTAAATCAGCCTCGACATCTTCTCCCTCTTCACGAAGCTCGATCAACGCACCCAGATCGGCCAGCCGAGCTTTACAAGCTTCGGCCAATTTCACGGTGTCTTCGAGTTGGCGCCGACGCTTCAATACGGCCTGCGACGCCTCAGGATCATCCCAGAAAGTCGGCTCTGCTATCTGGGCTTCGATCTTCTGGAATTCACGTTGTTTCCCCTCTACGTCAAAGATACCCCCAGAGATGTTCCACTCGTTCTCTGAGGCTTTCGTATTCAGTCTGAATCTCTTCGCTCACTCAGTTACTCCTTCCCGATACGATTTCTAAAGCTCCCCGCCAGGGCAGCGAAGATAGTCGAAACTATTATCGCAATAACTGGCCATTGCCCGAGACGAACAAAGACAGAGTCCCCTTCCACCGAAGAGACTGTTGCCACGATCAAGTCTGTTTCGAAGAGTCCGCTGACTTCCAACGTTTCTCCCATCGGAGAGATAATAGCTGAAAATCCGCTGTTGGCGGCACGCAGCAGGGGGCGCCGGACTTCGATGGCCCTCATGATCGCCATCTGCAGATGCTGATAGGGTGCTGAAGTTTTGCCAAACCATGAGTCGTTGGTAATATTCACCAGAACTCCGGCATCCTGTGCGGCCAGCGCCTTGCTATGTTGAGGAAAGATCGCTTCATAGCAAATCAAGGTTCCAAACGATAAATCCCCGACAGTCCCGACTTCAAGCTGTTCCCCTGCAGCGAAATCGCTGACCTCCTGGACCAGCGGGTTGACGAACGTGAGGAGAGTCTGGAAAGGAACGTATTCCCCAAACGGAACCAGATGAATCTTATCGTAACGGTAAACGACCTCACCTTGAGGACCGAGAACAAATGCGCTGTTATAATATTCCCCTTCTGAATGACGGCTGCTGTTAAACAACAGGTAAGTACCGGAACGCTGAGTCTTCGAAGACCAGAAGGTACGGAAATAAAAATCATCCGAGAAGTAAAAGGGGTTCTGTGCTTCCGGGAAGATGACAAAGCGTGCACCTTCAGCTACCGCCTGTTCGAATTGAGCAGCTAAGTCCTCGAAATATTTTCTGGCGTAGTACTCGCGACTCTCAGAGAGGGCCAGATTTCCCTGGACGAGTCCCACTGTAAGTTCTTCTCCGTAAGCTGGATTCCAAAAATAAAGCCTGTAAATACCGTATATATTGACGACGAGGAGAACCGCCGCCAGCAGCGAGGGCACAAACAATCGACGATGCCTCAGGAAATCAAAGAGGGCTGCATTAATTGCCACTACGAGGATGGAGATCAGGTAGACACCACCGATGTCACCAATCTGCACCATCGAAGTAAAGGGCAATTGTGAATAGCCGAGAGCGCCCCAGGGAAATCCGTTCAAGGGAAAGTATGTCCTTATCAACTCGGTCAAGGTCCAAAAAGCCGGGGCGCAGAGGAGTGCTAGCCTCAACGACCACCAGGAAACCAGCTGAAAAAGGAGCGTAAAAGGAAGCAAAAGTATCGTGAGTCCCAGCAGCATCAGGCCAAACACTGGAGCAGCAGCAATCCATGGAATCTGTCCGTAACTGGTCAAGACTGAAGGGATCCAGTAAAGGATCCCGCCAAAATAGGCAAATGAAAAAACAAGATGACCGAGCAAAGATTGCCGCCAGCGAGTGGCGTTTCGCAGGAACTCGAGGTATGGGATGAGGGCCACCCACGCGAGCGGGAAAATACTCCAGGACGGGAAGGCAAGGACCATAAGGAGTCCGGCCAGCGGGGGGAACAACCAGAGTCTGGTTTGCATCAATCCAACTTCTTAAGGTAGGTCGGAAAAGATTCGGCTTTAAGCTGCTCCTCTAGGCGCCTGGCCTCGAGCGGCGAGGCAAACGCTCCGACCCACACCCGATAATAGGGCGGAGATTCGCCCGGCCTCGGAGCTTGAAGTCGAGCCGGAAAGCTTTTTGCCTCCAGTCTCAAAAGGACCTGTCGAGCCTCCTGTTCCGTTGAGAATGCGCCAATCTGTACCGTGTACCGTGCTTCAGGTTCATCTGAAGGAGCGACCACACTCTCATCAGTCTGGTCATGATTCTCTGTTTGATTCTCCGTTTGAGAAACAAAGCTTCCCGGCTCTTCCGCCCAACTCTCCGAGGACTTGATTTCGGACCTGTTATTGTCAGGGATTCTTTCATCCTCAGAGGATTCCTGAGGACCAGACGGCTCGGAGCCACTCTGAGATGTCTCCGTTGATTCGCTCTTGCGAGACCCGCCGGAAACTGTCTCCCGGCGTTCCAGTTGCTGATAGAAATCGAGCATCGGGGCGACATCGGGGACAGGTTCACTGACAGATTCGGGTAATGACAGCTCAGCCGTCTCCCCAACATAATTCCTGCCGATCAGCAGTCCAATTAAATAAAAGGCAAAGACAAACCCGAGGATCACGCCGTAGAGCGTGAAGGCCTGCCTAGGACTCAGCTTCGCTTTCACTTGATCCTTTTTCCTTTTCAACCCTTTGCTTGACCAGGGGCGCAAAAAGATCAACAGGGATCGGAAAGACAATCGTAGAAGTCTGCCCCGTTCCGATCTCGGTTAAGGTTGAAAGATAGCGTAACTGAAAGGCAATCGGCTCTTCTGAAAGAACGTGTGCCGCGTCTTTCAGCCGCTCAGACGCCTCAAATTCTCCCTGGGCGAGGATCACCTTGGCACGACGGTCCCGTTCCGCCTCTGCCTGGCGAGCCATCGCCCGCTGCATCTCGGTAGGCAAATCAACTGTCTTTATTTCAACCATCGACACTTTGATCCCCCAGACATCTGTGCTCGCGTCCAGGATTGTCTGCAATCGTTCGTTTAGCGTTTCACGCTCACTCAGGAGCTGATCGAGCTCGACCTCTCCCAGCACCGATCGCAATGTGGTTTGCGCCAGCTGTGAAGTCGCGTAAAGGTAGTTTTCCACAGTTACTATCGCTTTATTGGCGTCGACCACCCGAAAATAGACGATCGCGTTCACCTTAACCGTCACGTTATCCCTCGTGATAACGTCCTGGGCGGGCACGTCCATCGTCACGGTTCTGAGGCTAACCTTCTCGATTCGATCGATAGGTCGAAAAACCAAAACCAAACCCGGCCCTTTTGCTTCCGGCAAGAGTCGGCCGAGACGGAAGATAACGCCCCGCTCGTACTCGGACAGAATGTTGATCACCGAGAGAAGGTAAAGAACGATGATCCCAATTACGATAAGTGGCAGTGAAAGCATAATCGATTCCTCTCGTGGTAAATCGTGCTATTGCGCTGGCTTTCTGGAAGCCTTACTGAACCGGGTTCGGGCCAGCTCTCCGGAATCAAGCGGTTCGACTTTGAGATCAAGATTCTCCACCGCAACGACCCTCACCTTTTCCCCTTTCGGAATGTGAGTATCAGCAAAAGCCCTCCAGTTCTCTCCGCTTACAAAAATCCGGCCTCCCTGATCCGGAGTGATCTCAGAGATTACGGTGCCCACCAAACCGACCAGGCCAGCCTCTCCTGTTTGCACTTTCGAGCGATGCGACCTAACCGCGAGGTGAGCAAGAAAGATGGAGATTAATGCGAATGCAATGGTAACAGCCAGTGCCAGTCCCAAGTCAATGCGTAATGCAGGGTAGGGTGAATCGATCAAGAAGATGATCCCCAGCACCATTGAGACGACCCCACCAATTCCGAGAACCCCAAAACCCTGGATCGTTGCTTCGGCAATGAAGAGTCCAATTGCAAGCAAGATCAATAACACTCCAATCAAAGTCACCGGAAGCAGAGAAAATCCTAAGAGGGAAAGTAGCAGACAGATACCACCGACGACTCCGGGAATGATCATACCGGGTGCAGTAAACTCCAAGTACAGTCCCAGTAAACCGATCACCCCTAAAATCAAAGCAAAATTGGGATCAGCGATGGTCGTTAGTACTCGCTGCCTAAAGCTCTTCTCAAGAGTTCGTACAGGTATTCCCTGGGTCCTCAGTTCCAGCCTTTCGCCCCCAAAGCGCACTATCTCTCTGCCGTCCAGTTGTCTGAGCAGGTCACTCTCATCATCGGCAATAAGGTCGATGAGGCCGCCCTCCAGCGATTCCGCAGCTGTGTAAGACTTGCTTTCCAACACGCCCTGCTCGGCCATCTCGTAATTTCGCTTACGCTGCTTCACGATACTGCGAAGATTAGCCAGCGCATCATTTTGTACCTTCTTCATCATCACTTCGTTTTCCATGCCGAATGGAAAGACGGGGTGCGCCGAACCGGTATTCGTTCCCGGGGCCATTGCGGCAACGTCTGCCGAAAGAAGGATGAAGAAACCGGCCGAGGCAGCGTGAGCTCCTCGCGGGGCCACATAGCAGACAATCGGAACTGGCGAATTCAGGATCGTCTGAACGATCTCTTGCATGGAGATACCCAGCCCTCCTGGAGTGGAAAGGCGGATCAACAGGAATTCGGCACTCTCCTCCTGGGCTGTTTGAACTGCCTGTTGAATAAACTCTGAAGTAATTGGATCAATGGCACCATCGACTTCGACCCTTAATATGTCGCCATGGACTGCGACGACCAGGATCGTGCAGATCGAAACAAAGATCACAAGGAGACGAGCCATTCGCCTTCATGTTACATTCAGGAGACTAGAGAGACAACACGGAAGCTGGTCAGACTCGTCAGCCCTCGAAAGGGTAGAGTACTGTTTTTTCGATTTGGAAAGTTCAGTGATTCAGATTCGTTTATTCGCCACGTTGAAGGATATAGCGGGCACTGATCGCATCGAGCTTGAGACAGACCGTCCGCTGCCCGTTCGAGAAGTTTTCGATCAACTTGTGCAGCGATACCCCGGTCTGGCGCGCTACTCTACCGTCGTTCAGAAAGCTGTCAATGAAGAATATACGGACTGGGAGCGAGAGGTAGTTTCGGGAGATGAAGTTGCCTTCTTTCCTCCTGTGAGTGGAGGCTAATTGATGGTCGCCCTGGTAACGGAAGAGATTCGCCCCCGCGAGTTAATCCAGCAGATAAAGGTTCCGGAAGCCGGAGCACTCGTCACCTTTGACGGGATCGTCCGTAACCATGCTCGTGGGCGCCGGGTTCGATATTTAGAATACGAAGCTTACGGATCGATGGCAGAGCGGGAGATGGAGAAGATCCGGACCGAAGCGCTGAGCCGTTGGCCGTTGACGGGATTGCTGATCGTACACCGGGTGGGACGACTGGAAATCGGCGAAAGTAGTGTCTTCATCGCTGTCTCGGCAGCTCATCGAGGTGACGCGTTCGATGCCTGCCGCTATACGATCGACACCCTTAAACAGACGGTTCCAATCTGGAAGAAAGAGCACTACGATGATGGAGAAGTCTGGATCGAGGGATACGGTGCTTAGCTGCCGGAGGATTCTAACGAAGGTGCGGAGGACCCAGAGCAAAGTTGTGCTTTCACCGCAGTCTTCCTCTACGTTCTCTGGGCCCCTGTGGCTTAAGCTCTGAGACGCGACTACAGGGCACTCCTTCCGGATAACGCTCGCGAAATAGTGACGCTGTCCGCGTATTCGATATCACTCCCTACGGGAAGGCCCAGCGCAATACGGGTCACTTTCAAATTCAGCGGTTTCAGAAGCCGAGACAAGTAAAGAGCGGTTGCTTCCCCCTCAATGGTAGGGTTCGTCGCTACAATAACTTCCTCTACAGTTCCTTCTTGGAAGCGGCTGAGGAGATTCTTCAGCTTTAATTCTTCAGGTCCAATTCCATTGATAGGAGAGATCGCTCCATGGAGGACATGGTACATCCCTCGATATTCCCCGCTTCTTTCAATTGAAAGGATGTTGAACGGCTCTTCCACAACACAGATAAGACGACGGTCACGGCTAGCATCGGCGCAATACCGGCAGGGATCAGTATCTGTAATATTATTGCAAGTGGAGCAAAGAATAAGGCTCTCTTTCAGATGGATTATTGCTTGAGCCAACTCAAAAGATAGTTCTTCGGGCTGCTTCAGGAGATAGAAGACGATCCTCTGCGCGGATTTGGGACCGATCCCGGGAAGTTTCTTGAAGTTATCAATCAATGCCTGGATTGGATCCCTGGGTTTCTCTTCACTCATATAAACGAAGCTCCGAATTTCCTTTCTAACAGGAGGCAGATATCTCTGCTGCCACCGCGCGTCCTTGACCCCCCTCCGGCTGATGGAGTACCGGCTTAAGCCAGCCCCCCGAGGAGGCCTCCACCCAGTTGCCCGACGTGTTCCTCCAGAACAGCATCCACCTTTCTCGCAGCCTCGTTAACGGCTGCCACAATCAGATCCTGCAGCATCTCGACATCTTCCGGATCAACCGCCTCAGGTTTTATCTCGACCGATTGGAGATTCTTCTTGCCATCCATCTTGACCGAAACAATCCCTCCACCACTGCTGGCCTCGACTGTGAGCTGGCTCATTTCTTCCTCCAACTTTCTCTGCATGCTTTGAGCCTGCTTCATCATCCTCTGCAGTTGCTTCATATTCATGACTTAGTCCTCAAAATTCTTATTCAGGATCACTTTTCCTGGAAACTTTTCCAAAAATAATTGCACGCGTGGATCACCCGTAGGATCTGGAAGATCTGTATCTTCCTGGTCGTTTTCCTCGATCTCGATTCGTACTTCGGGTGTCGAGCCCAGTATCTTTTCACAGGCGGCTGATAATTTGCGGAATGTATCCTTTTCCTTGATCAGGCTTCCATGAAAAGCATCCTTTTGATCGAAGAAAATAACGATCTTCGAACCCTGAACATCAATTCGGCTCGCACAGCTTAAGTGTTGAAAAAGCCCCATCGACTGGCTCTGCAGGTATGTCATCAGTTCCGATACAAAATCTCGAGGGGGTAAACTTACTCCGGTAATCCTATTTGGAGCATGGCCATTGTTCGTCGAATCTTCTAGCGGGGTGACCGGCACAGTCTGTCTTTCCTGGTTAGCATCATCAAATTGTGCCGCAGATTCCAGTAATTCGTGGGTACCTTTTCCGGACGACGGGGTGGACTTGTCTTGATGTGAGGATAACCCCGAACTTCCCTGACCTCCTCCAGTTCCCGGCGATGAAGCAGTAATGGCGCCCGTCTCCAATCTTTCAATAATTTCTTCCAGTCTCGGTAGGTGAGCCAGTTCTATTAACTTCAGGAGGTTCATCTCGAGATGGAGAGATGGATGGGGGTGCCACTTCAATTCGGTCTCGGTTCGATTCAAGATGTCATAAAAGCGAATCAAATCCACTTCCGAAAAAGACTCGGCTTGCTTGAGTAAAGATTCTTTCTCGGAATCAGCAACCTGGAGTAGTCGCTCATCCCAACCGGCCACTTTGCAGACCAGGAGATTTCGAATGTGCTCGATGAGCTTGCGGCAAAAATTCTGCGCCGATATGCCCGATCGAGTCACTTCATCCAGCTTGCGGATTAAAGACGGCCGGTCTCCGGTCCCTACCGATTCCATGACATTGTCCGCCAGCGACTGATCGACAATTCCCAGCAACACAGTGACGTCGTCGTCGCTGACTGTAGTTCCGCTAAAGGCGATCACCTGGTCCAGCGCCGACTCGGCGTCGCGCATACTTCCTTCGGCACTTGTTGCAATGGAGCGAAGGGCGAACTCACTGATTTCGATACCTTCCTGACGGGCAATGACTCTCAAGTGATCCAGTATCAGAGGGAAAGGTATGGGACGAAATTCGTACTGCTGGCACCGTGATGTTATGGTGACCGGTATCTTATGGTGTTCCGTCGTCGCCAGGATAAACTTCACGTGGGGAGGCGGTTCTTCAAGGGTCTTAAGGAGAGCATTGAAGGCTGCATTCGACAGCATGTGGACTTCATCGATAATGAAAATCTTAAAGCGATCCCTGGCGGTCCCATATCGAACGCTCTCGCGCAGCTCTCGTATGTTATCGACACCGGTGTTGGAAGCAGCATCTATTTCAAGCACGTCCACGCTGTTGGCCTCTGTGATTTCTTTACACGAAATACAGGTTCCGCAGGGCTGGGCGGTCGGACCCTCTTTGCAATTGAGGGCCTTCGCCAAAATCCTGGCTGTACTTGTCTTTCCGACTCCCCGCACGCCGGAAAAGAGGAACGCATGAGCAATTCGTTCTGATTGAATTGCGTTCTGCAATGTGCGCGTCACCGCCTGTTGTCCGACGACATCTTCAAATCGCTGAGGACGCCACTTGCGGGCGATTACTTGATACGTCATAAGGGAAGCTTCACAATCCGGCCCAAACTATAAAGGTCAGATTCTCTTCATTGTCAGTTCAGCCTGGTCAGGCCCCGGGTGACCTGCGGCACACATGCTGTTCCTCTTAATGCTGCTTCCTTCCGGACCTGACATGGTTCGAGGGGCATGTTGCACAGGACCCGAAGCCTGTCGCTTTGAGAACCAGATATCCTGCAGCATTCGTCGCCTCAGGGGGGGGCCGGCCACAGACCTCCTTTGGAGACGCGAACACGCGCTGAGGAATCTCTCCTGGATGTCTTAATATAACACTTTTCTCTGAACAGCCCGAGCCTCACCCGGTGACTGGCCGGGTCCTCTCGGCGATCTTCCGCAGGGTGTTGGAAGAACGACTGCATTCCTCGTGACAGACGCTCGGAGCGGGTGGAGTTCGCCGCCCGCCGGCTTGACTTTGAACGGGATGAAAGGCTGTAATGTAGTCTCCCGACGGATCGTCCCTTATGGAGGAGTACCGAAGTGGTCGTAACGGGCCCGACTCGAAATCGGGTTGTCTGGTGATGAGCCAGGCACGTGGGTTCGAATCCCACCTCCTCCGTACCCAGATGGAGAGGTGTCCGAGTGGCTGAAGGAGCGCGCTTGGAAAGCGCGTGTACGGTTACCCCGTACCGAGGGTTCGAATCCCTCCCTCTCCGCCATCACCAGAGCGAAAAATTGAAGAATAACAGGAGTAAGCAATCGTCTCGAGCCCTCTACAGGGCGTTGACAATTTGAGGAAACGGCCCTGCTCGCTGCGCGCTGCAGGAGGGCCAGCCGCTGCTCGCCTACTCCTGCGGTCTGTCACCTCACAGCACTTACTGGCTGCTGATAAGGATCCGCAGCATTCGTCTCAGCGGCTCTGCAGCCCCCCACAACAACTGATCTCCCACTGTGAAAGCCGAAAGATAATCCTCTCCCATGTTCAGTTTCCGCAAACGGCCAACCGAGACCGTCAGTCCTCCACTGACAGCTGCCGGACTGAGCTCCCGGATGGTCGTATCCCGATCATTCGGAAGGACCCTTATCCACTCGTGTTGTTGAGCGAGAAGCTGCTCAACTTCGGTAATCGAGATTTTCTTCTTTAACTTGATCGTGAGCGCCTGGCTGTGCGAGCGCATGGCACCGACTCGAACGCAAATTCCATCCACCGGTACCGGCCTATCCTGAAGACCGAGAATCTTATTAGTCTCGGCCTGCCCCTTCCACTCTTCACGGCTCTGCCCGTTGTCCAACTGTCGATCAATCCAGGGGATCACACTGGCTGCCAGGGGCACTTTGAAGTTTTCCTTGGGCAGTTTGTCTGACCGCAGCATTTCCGTGACGCGGCGATCGAGCTCAAGTACCGAGCAGGATGGATCGTTCAAGCCATCACCCACGGCACTGCTAAGGGCCCCCATCTGCTGCAAAAGCTCCCGCATATGTTTGGCACCCGCTCCAGAGGCTGCCTGGTAAGTCATGGAGCTAATCCATTCCACCAGGTCTTCCTTTATCAGCCCTCCAACTGCCATCAACATCAAGCTGACCGTGCAATTTCCCCCAATGAAGGTGCGGCAGTCCTTTACCAGAGCATCTTCAATTTGACGGCAGTTCACGGGATCCAGAACGATTACAGATTCATCAGCCATGCGGAGAGTTGAAGCAGCGTCTATCCAATATCCCTGCCAGCCACGCTCACGGAGACGGGAATAAACAGCTTCTGTGTAACTCCCACCCTGGCAGGTGAGGACGACATCCATTCTCGAAAGCTCCTGGATGTCATAGGCATCCTTTAGCCGCTTCTGGTCGGATGAACGATTTCCAAACACCGGAGCCGGTTGTCCGGCCTGCGAAGTACTGAAGTAAACGGGCTCGATCCAGTCAAAATCTCCCTCCTCGGTCATCCGCTGCATCAGTACCGATCCGACCATGCCGCGCCATCCGACTAAACCCACTCTCTTCACTGTTCTTTCTCCGTCCCTTAATAAGCTCGCTCTATGGTACTAGAAAAGAAGGATGTTCCGTAAAGGGGGTCATATGCAGACTAGCAGGTCAACCCTCAACTGCAATAGCATCGATTCTCTCTTGGCTGGAGGCCCGAGCGTAACTAAGCCACGTAAATGAGGCTGCTAGCGGAAGATGATCAGATGCCACGAGGCTCAATGGATCGCGAACAAGTTCCGCAGTGACTACGTGAAGTGGCTTCTCAAAATAAATGTGGTCCAGGTGGAGAAAAGGCAGGAGGCCTGGATAAGTCCTTCGTCGTCGAATATGAAGTTCCACATTCAGGCTTTCAAAACGTTCCGCAAGCATCCGGGTCGGCAGACCACGAAGCCACTCGTTGAAGTCACCCGCCAGAATACGGGGTCCTTCTAGACCTTCTTCAAGCTCGCGTCTCGATAACAGCGATCGCACCTGGTGTCTGCGCTCGAAAAAGGAGGTACCCATGTGGATATTAAAGATATGGAGTGGACCCGCTGGAGTATCTATATCGGCTCGAAGGCACCCTCTTCGCTCCCTTCCCTCGCGCGAGATATCGATCCGCTCTGTGTTGACGATTGGCCAACGACTTAGAATTCCATTCCCGTAGGCCTTTCGTCTAACGTATCGAGTTCGCCCAAAAGCCTTTTCTCTTCCAAGGCGTCGTGCCAGGTACTCAAGCTGTCCTTCCTGGCCATTCTCTGACGAAAAAATCTCCTGCAGGGCAATGATATCGGCATCCAGGCGTTCCAAAACGTCACCAATTCGCTCGACGCTGATGCGCCCATCCATGCCTCTGCACTTGTGAACATTGTAGGTCACAATTTTCATAAGTACTCTCTCCCGCCAGGGGCTCCGAACTCACGCAGAGAGCACCCTGTCGGTCCGGGTGATAGGTATATCATACATCGAGAACGCGCTTGGGATGAGAGCACGTGGAGCTGCGTTCGTTTATACAGGCCTGTTTTCCCCCAACAGGCCACGAATCTTTTCCAGAATATCGTCGATCATGAAAGGCTTTGAGATGAAATCATCTCCCGGTGGGCGCAAGCCTCCCGTGAGGACCCCTGACATAAACAGAACCTTACCTTCTGGAAAACGCTCCTTGTAATGGGAAACAATGCTGAATCCGCTTGCCTTAGGGAGGGCAATATCGGTGATGAGGAGATTGATCCAATCGGCTTCTTTGATGAGCTTCCGAGCTTCTTCTGCACTACCGGCCATCCATACTCGATAGTTGTTAAAGGTTAGAACGCTTTGTAAAAGGCTTCTGATTTCGGGTTCATCTTCGACAAGAAGGATCGATTTTCGGTTGTCACCCATAAGCAATACCACTGGACTCGGATCGGTCCCAGGACATGCGGAAGCAACTAAGCAAGGCAGGCTACTCCAGCGCGCCCCTACTCCGTTATCTTACATCAACAATGATGGGAGCGCTTCCCCCAAGGCGGGTATGGAACTGCAGCGACGCGGCGCACTTGGAAGGAATCTTCCGGAGCAGAATCTATCTTTCTCATCTTGCAAGAGTTTGACCTGGCGGAGGGCCCTTGTGGGAGCAAACATTGTTACGCCCTCGTTTCTTTGCTTCGTACATAGCAGCGTCTGCCGCGCTAACGAGGTCATCCATCCCCTCAAAAGGCTGCTGAGTATCGTGGGTTGCGCACCCGATCGAGAGAGTGATGTCGATCAATCCCCCTTTTGAGTCCTGGTGCTCCGCCTTTGCAACGGTCGAACACAGACGCTCAGCAATCGAACGCGCCGTCTGAGAATCAGCGCCAGGTAACAGCACGACGAATTCATCACCACCATAGCGAGCAACCATATCACCCTGCCGGAGGCCGCTCACCAGTGTTTTTGCCACTGAGACTAGAACAGCATCTCCGCTCTGGTGTCCGAACCGGTCATTAGTCAGCTTGAAGCGATCGATGTCAACAAACAAGAGACTCAACGGATCTCCTGTTTCTTCGCTTCTGCGAAAGGCTGTTTCGCTGAATGACTTAAAGGCTGTGCGATTCGCAACGCCGGTCAGTGGATCCTTTTCCAACCTCTCCCTCAACACCTCGTTCTCGTCGGTTAACCGATCGACTCTCCCCCAGGGCTCGAGATTGCCCTCGAGAACCTGCAGATTCAGGCGGATCAAAAGCTGTCTCGCTTCTTCGAGAACCTCAAAAATCTCTTGAACTGTGCCGAAACTGATCTCAAAGAGAGAGGACACATGAGGAGTCGACTCCGCCACGCGAGCGAGAATTTTTTCAAGATGGTGGGAGTCTATGGAAAGGAGACGGTCGGCCCTGGTACTGGCGCGAACAAGGGCCTCTTCGACGCTCTCTTCCAGCCAGATATCTGCAATACTTCCGGAGAGTGCCACGCAGGCGACACTTTTCTTGGCTTCTTCGGTGCCTTCAAGAAGAGCAGGATCGTGACTCCACTCGATGCCCGATTGGAGTATCTGCGGCAGTCCCCACTCACGGACGATCAGCGACCCTGCCTCAGCATGATCCATGCCCAAGTTTTCTCGTTCCAGGGAAATTAACTTCTCATGTGAACTTCCGGCTGCTTGATAAAGCCTTCCGTAACCACCGGGAAGTGCCTCGTTGAAGGCCGTCATACCGAGATCCTGTAGCAGTCCTCCGAGAAAGATGTCCTCCTGATTGTCAAGATCCAGCGATCTGGCTGTCTCTCGGGCCTAGAGGGCAGAGAGTACACACTTCTTCCAGTATCGGTAATAGGCAAATCAGGAACGTTCTCGGGTCTGGAGGCGAGCCAGTAGCGAGATGCTTAATGCCAGAGTCCTGATGGCCTCAGTCCCGAGCAGGGCGGACGCGTGGCTGATCGTGGTGACCTGAGCTCGCAGTCCGTAGAAGGGGGAGTTGACCACTTTCAGGACTTTGGCAGCGAGGGCGGGGTCGTTACTGATGTCCTGGGCTAGTTCCTTCAGATCGACCTCATCTTTCCGACACATGGCAACCAGGCGAATGGCTACAGCAGGTAAAGATGGCAGATTGTCACAGCCTCGAAGTCGTACTTTCAACTTTTGACGAATCGATTGTTCTGTCTCTTGATCTTCCATAGCCTCTCTATGTCTCCGATCCTCCGTATCGGCAAATTGATGGAGCAGGTTAGAGTCTTCGGCCAATTTCGTAGTGATGTTGACTTGCAGGGGCGCCCAGCCGTGTTATTTGACGAGACACTTTGGGCAAGATCAGAAAAGAGAGCGCAGGCGGAAGCCGGCTCAGGGATACCTGGACGATCCGGCGCGGCGGGCTCGGAAGAAGTCCTGGAGGAGCTCGCGGCACTGCTCCTCCAGCACACCCTCGACGAACGGCACAATGTGGTTAAATCGGCCCGGCTCGAGAAGCCTCGCCTGCGATCGGACAGCTCCGGCCTTGAGGTCGCGGGCGCCGAACACAAGAAGATCAACACGTGCCCAGATCAGAGCTCCTGCACACATAGCGCAGGGTTCCAGCGTTACGTAGACCTGGACTCCACCGAGGCGGTAGTTTCTCAGGACATTTCCGACTTTTCTCAGAAGAAGAATTTCGGCATGAGCCGTAGGATCATTCAGTTGGATGCTTCGATTGTGCTCGCGAGCGATTAATCGGTCCTCGAGGACCGCAACGGCTCCTACGGGAACCTCACCTTCCGCAGCAGCCTGCACCGCCTCTTCAATCGCCACTGTCATCCAAAAGTTCCGCTTCTCCTCGGTCATCGTAACTATCGTACACCACGCTGCCCCCCTGCTCCTTCATCATCTGGCACAACGGACAGTCATCCTCGAACAGACTGTCGGGCGAGAACTCGGCTTCGCGTTTCTTAATCTCAGCAGGATCAGGACTGTCGAGATGGATCAGATTAAAGTTCCCGACACGACTGATAATTGCCTCGGAACCAAAGATTTGCTTCAGTTCTTCGTCGCTTTGATTGGGGTCGGAATGGCTGACAAGGGTCCAGTTTGTTCCGGTCATACTCGCTCCTTTGCTGCTTGTGGATTGCCTCTGTCCAGAACATTACGAACCGGGAAGGACAAAACACGAGCTGAGAGCGAGAAAAGGGCGACTGAGAAAGAAAAAGCCAACGACCCGGCCAAAAGAAGCAAGAAGCTAGGTGGGCCGACCTGTGATGAGAGCCGTAGCAGGTCACACGACAAGCGGTGCTCGTTCAAGCACCGTTCGTCCTAAGACCGGGTCTCTGAGTTCTTGAGGAGACTAGTTGGCGGAAGCAAGCTGCTGAATCGCACCGATCGTAAACTCGTCGTCGGTGGTCAGGGTTTGGTCACCGATGCGATCGTGTATCTCGACCTGAAGGCGATATTTACCAGGTTCGAGATCTTGCAGGTCGAGATTCTTGATCAACACGATCCGCTGGCCAGAGAAGAACTGGGTGGACTCACCGCTCTCGTCACGAATGTCCTTAATAACCGTTCCATCTCGAACGATTCGGTAAGTCACACTCAATGCAGGTGAAAATGTTGCCTGATCCAGAGCGGCATTGTATACCTGCAAGTAAACCCCTAGATCCTCCTGAGGACTAAAGACTTTCAGCAAGTTCGGACGGACCTTCACGTCGCCCAGCACGAACATCTCATTCTCATTCGGAACCTGGGGCAACGTCTCAATGTAGTTGGCCAGCACGAGACTACTGGCGGTCAGTTTTTCGTCACTGAAACCAGGAGGAATGATCGCTGAGCGCTTGACCCCAACGTTACCGCTGTTGAGGTCCTTAACAACGAGGTCTACCTTGTATCGCATGTTGCGATCGACGGTCAGAATCTTCTGGTATATGGAAAACTTCTGAAGCCCTTCTTCCAGAAACTCGGGCCGATAAGAGACCAGGACATCATCATCAAACTCAGTAATGACGCGGTTGGTAATGCTGGTGACAATACCGTAAATGGCCAGTCGTGCCACTTGGACATCGCCTTCCTGCTTAAAAGTGAGATCCCGATTTCTCAACTGGATGGTTATGGGGACGATGTCCTGATCATCATTGAGTCGAAAATAGTCCTGGCGATTGGTGAAAGGCAGGTTCTCATAACCGACGTTGATCTGAACCAATTCCTTTAGGTCGTTGTACTTGATCGGCTGGGCAGCCTGTACCTGCGTATAGGTTTCGTAGCGTTCGAAGGGGCTATCCTTCATTCGCTGCATCATGAACGGGTAATCCCGCATGCCAGGCGAAAAATAAGGCCGATCAGCCTTGGTCGCCAGACCCATCTCCTCGGCCAGAGTCAGTCCCGCACCGGGAACGTGGAGGAGGGCGTCCTTCTCCTCAGGCCGGTGACTGAGCCGATATTCACCACTAAAGGAAGGATCAACGAATTCCAGTTCAATGTCGCTGCCGATCCCTTCAATGTGTCGATAACGCCAGATTTCGAAAGGAAAAGTCGAAGTCGTACCACCACCTTCGTGGATCGGGCGCTGGTAGGTTCCTCCCGAGGGGTGCGACTCAATTTCAACCGGAGGACCGTGAATAATGTAGATGCGGCCCCGATCTGTCATCCATCCCGGCAACCCGCTGGCGAAGCGCTCGTTGGCATAGGCGATCCGCCGGTAGTGTTCGTCCTTAAACTCATTGACCGGAGTTCTTGGATCAGGGTCTCGTCGAAACCAGAACTGCTCGATAAACTGCTCTTTCTCTTCAGGAGTCGTCAGGTTACGAAAGACAGCTTTCTCTTCGTCGGTAATGATGTACTTCACATCCTCGCGAAGCCACTTTTCGTAATAATCTTCAGCCTCTTCCTGACGAAGACGCTCAGCGTCATCCTGGGCCAAGAGCGGCGTGGCACTCAGGCTGAGAACGACAATCAGAAAAAGTGGGATGGAAATCGTTTTCATGCTCATAGGAATCTCAAGACGGGGCTCACTTGGATTCATGGCCTGTCCCCTGAAAAATATTAATTCGGACCGTCTGGACGACCGGTTTGCCTGTACCTACTTTTAATGGCTTCCCCATTATAAATCAAGTCTGGTGCTAATTGTCACAAGTGCTCCACGGTGATGCTCGAGGCAGCGCCGTTTGCCACCTAAGTAGTCTACCCCTCACGCGTCCTTTTCTTCTATCGATGCACAACGACTTTTAAAGGATCGATTTTTCGTCTATCTTTGTTCTCTGGCGGAAGGATCTCCGCCTGCAGTAGTTTTTTCAAGTCTGGAGCACAAACAACCAGAGCGATACGAGTCGCTGTAACGTACTCCCCTCGTTGCTTCCCTGGCGTCTGGGTAATTTCTGTGGCGGAATCTCAGGGAAGGTACGCTCCATGTGTACCTGGTTTTCGATATTGGACTAGGATACGGATAGCATATGAATTCCTGGAAGAGATGGTTCTCCTTCGGTGCCAGTGACCTCGGGATCGACCTGGGTACGGCGAATACCCTGGTCTATGACTGCGAGCGTGGGCTGCTAATCGACGAACCTTCAATCGTGGCGCTGAATAACACGACAGGAAAAGTGGAAGCGGTCGGGCACGAAGCCAAGCTGATGGTGGGCAGGACACCCGCCAACATCACGGCCGTGAGGCCACTAAAGGATGGAGTGATCGCCGATTTCGAACTGACCGAGGTTCTCTTGAAACACTTTCTCGATAAAGTCGGACGTCGGGGGCGACGATTTGGCTCACGAATCGTCATTTGTGTCCCGACGCGAACCACTCAGGTTGAGCGTAACGCGGTTCGCGAATCGGCCCTCAAGGCAAAAACACGCGAGGTTTATATCGTAGAAGAGCCGATCGCCGCCGCTCTGGGCGCCAACCTCCCTATTTCAGAGCCACGGGGCTCCATGATTGTCGATATAGGTGGCGGAACGACCGAAATTGCCGTCATCAGCCTTGGAGGCATTGTTTCAAGCGCCTCTGTCCGCGTAGCGGGGAATCATTTCGACAGCGCTATCGCGCAGTATATTCGACGGAAGTACAACCTGTTGATTGGGGAACAGACGGCAGAAAGAGTAAAGATTGAAGTGGGATCTGCCGCCCCCCTTGCTGAGCCACTGGTAACGGTCGTCAAAGGGAGAGATCTCGTCAAAGGGGTTCCCCGCACCATCGAAATTACCGATTCGGAAGTTCGCGAGGCCTTCTCTGACTCTGTGGAGTCGATTGTCTATTCGATTCGTGTGGCACTGGAAAAAACACCCCCAGACCTGTCGGGAGACATCATCGAATCAGGAATCGTCCTGTCAGGAGGAGGTGCTCTCTTGAAGGGACTTGCTACGAGAATTCAGGATGAGCTTGGAATTCACACGGTTCTGGCGGAATCACCTCTGACATCTGTCGCATTCGGCGCTGGTCGGCTGTTTCAGGATGACTGGCTTCTCAGGCGAGTCTGCCTGTTCGAAGGCTGATCCCAGCGGGAGAATCGAGAGACCCGGTGTCAAGGCAAACAGCCGGCCCCCAGGCTTTTGAATGTTCTAGCGCCTTCAGCGCAAGGATTTCAACCACAGAGATTGTGTTTGAGGCTATCGTGCCCAGCGTCTCTGTGGTGAGTCTTACGCCGGCACTCATCCCCGTGCTGGCGCACAAGTGTTCGACGAGCAACGATGCCCTGCTCCGAGGGGCAATCTACAGTTGGCGCCTCTATCACGCTGAAGCACCTTCCAGCCGAAAGGGACCAAAAAGAAAAAAGCCCTGCCAATTCTATTGACAGGGCCAATCCAAATCTCAATCAGGGCACCAACGCCATACAGGCGGTCTGTTTTCCTACTTAGACATGGAAGGATTCGCCGCAACCACAGGTACCGGACACGTTCGGGTTGTTGAACTTGAATCCAGCACCCTGAACGGTTTCGATATAGTCGATCTCGGTTCCGTCGAGATAGATCATACTCTGCTCATCCACGAACACCTGGAACCCATCAACCTGAATAACCTGGTCGTTTTCACGACTTTCACGCTCGAGATTCATTGCATACTGGAAACCTGAACATCCCCCTCCCACCACCGACACACGAATCCCGCGAAAACCTTCAGCGTCGGGTTGAGAGCCGATCACTTCCTGTACCTTCTGAACTGCTTTCTCGGTAAAGCTGAGCATTGTTAATTTTCTCCTTATACCAGTGAAGACGCCTTTATTGTAGGAACGTTTCGCAGTCAGATCAAATGGGGATCATCCGCCGATATAGGACATGCTTCTAGAGGGAGCGACGAAGTCGGGCTGATTGATTCGATGCCCCGCCTCCTTCTTCTTCACAGTGGTCACGATGAATTCCTCGAGTTCACGGTCGTCCGCTCCTCTTCGAAGTAAACCTTTCAGGTCGTGTTCAACCAGCGAGAAAAGGCACGTTCTCAATTGTCCGTCGGCCGTCAGTCTTATCCGAGAACATTCTCCACAGAACGGACGCGAAACCGGCATAATCAATCCGATTCGGCCTTTTCCTTCAGCGAAGTCGAAATTCCGAGCAGTCGCGCTGGGACTGGACGCACCGCGCGGGACAAGCCGATACTTCTTTTGAAGACGCTCGAGAATCTCGGCTCCGGTAACCACGCGGTCCCGGTTCCACTTCTCATCCTCGTCTAAGGGCATAAACTCGATGAACCGTACAGTGACGTCTAACCTACGGGCGAAGTCAGCAAAGTCGACCACCTCGTCGTCATTAACGTCACGGACCACCACGCAGTTGATCTTTACCGGGTCGAGCCCCTCAGAAACGGCTGCGTCAATACTCATCAAGACCTTCTCGAAATCACGACTGCCGGTGATTTGCTGAAAGCGCTCCGGCTTGAGAGAATCCAGCGAGATCGTGACGCGATGAAGCCCTTTCTCGCTGAGGATTCGAGCCTTCTTATAAAGACTAAAACCATTGGTTGTGAGGGCTAGATCTTTGACGCCTGGGATGCGAGAAAGCCGGCCAATCAGGTCTTCCAGTTGCTTCCTAACCATCGGCTCGCCACCAGTAATTCGGACCTTTGTGATTCCAAGGCGGGCAAAGATACGAACCACACGCTCAAGCTCTTCGTAGGTCAGAATCCGATCACGATCCGCATATCCCAGGCTCTTAAATGACTTGCAATAGAAGCATTTAAAATTACATCGGTCGGTAACCGAAATGCGAAGGTCGGATATCTGGCGGCCGAAGCTGTCTAGTAGCACTGCTTCTATCTTAAGAGAAGTCGGCAATTCTGAGCAAGATAGGAACTGGAACACGACCCTGTGAACGAAAGTCCCCCGATCCCTTAGAGGTCAGCCATAGACACGTCTTCAATCAGGATTGCAGCAGCTCGGAGAGTGTATTCAGCTGTCGACTATCCAGAAGTGTGGCCTGGACAATGGTTTGTTCTCCGTAGGTTGTCAGCAGTGCAAATGACCCGAGCACAGGCCTCACCTCGCTGCCTTTGACCGAGATTGTAAAGCGCCGATTAGATAAATGATGGTTGTCCAGGATCTCCTCTCGCAACTTTTCCTTTTCTGAAGGCTCGGCCAGTAGCTCCCAGAATCTCAGGCCGTTACACTCGTCTTCATCACAGCCAACGGTCTTCAGAAAAACTTCATTGCAATCGAGTATTAGACCGTCTTCCGTGAAACGGACCGTGGCAGTCATCGGACTCGAGATGAGTTGTTCGTATGCACTTAAGATTCCCCGCAGTT
>Ga0079224_100000202_pt1 | contig 51440 bp, 51 predicted proteins | sample Stecom2015_FD_80414 | JGI IMG/M metagenome (GOLD analysis project Ga0079224, IMG submission 80414) | Agricultural soil microbial communities from Utah to study Nitrogen management - Steer compost 2015 | ecosystem: Environmental > Terrestrial > Soil > Agricultural land | place: USA: Utah... | reverse complement strand
GCTGGCGCAGTTCGCGGCCGAGAACAACCCACCGATGCGTCCGCTGGCGCAGTTCGCCGCCGAGAACAACCCGCCGATGCGTCCGTTGGCGCAGTTTGCAGCCGAGAACAACCCGCCGATGCGCCCGCTGGCACAGTTTGCGGCCGAGAACAATCCGCCGATGCGTCCGCTGGCACAGTTTGCGGCTGAGAACAATCCGCCGATGCGTCCGTTAGCGCAGTTTGCCGCCGAGAACAACCCGCCGATGCGTCCGTTGGCGCAGGTTGCAGTTGTATATGACGAGCAATCCCACCTGCGGCAGGTGTGAGCGACTTAGTCTCCCGAGCGATAAAGATTCGCGAGAGGACGATGAGACAATGAAGCAACTCAGCGTGATCAAACTTAGCGTCAGTCTGGCTCTGGTACTGGGCGTGGTTGCTACCGGTGCAGCCCTCATCGCTGACGAGGCGCCTGCAGCGCGCGCCGGCGCCTCTTCTGTCGAAAGCCCGATGTCTTCGACCGATGAGCCGACTCCGGCAATGATTGCGGCTTGGAAGGCGACTGCCCGCGCGTCGGATTACGTCAGTCCCCTGGTGCCGCTCTAGTTTTCGCCCGTACAGCGTCGGCGCGCTGTCTGCAGTTGCAGACAGCGCGTCGAACTGTGCTGCAGCTCACAATCTTATCGCCAACTAGCGTCGGCGGCGTCACACTCGCTTCGTTGACATAGCTTCGCGGCGTATAGCACGCTACCTGTGGTCTTGGTCTTCGCGCAGGGGCGATAGCCAAGCAAGGGCAAACTCACTGAAGAGTGAGAACGCAAGCCACCGGTCTGCAGGACTTTCCGGAAGCGGGGGTGCCAACCGCAGGCGACGTCTCGCAGTCTGCGCGCTTCCACGACAGTCCTACAGTGTCCCGTGGCGCAACGCGGGCACACCCGCTCTTTCTGCAGCCACGAAGTCAATGCCACGATCGTTATATCTCAAGGCGAGAGGACTGCTGCACGCATGCCTTCTGTTCTCGTACCTCTTCGCAATGCCGCTTGCGCTGTCGGCGCCTTCTGACCTCATCGGCAAGCCGGCTCCGGATTTTGTGCTGCGCTCGCTCGATCGAGAGAACATCAGACTTTCCGAGCAATTCGGTGAGGTGGTCATTCTCAATTTCTGGGCAACATGGTGCGGCCCGTGTCGGCAGGAGATGCTGTTGTTGGACGAGATCTACGCCAGGTATCGCCGCGCCGGGCTCGTGTTGCTCAGCATCAACATCGACGAAGACACCGATCGTGCGGCCGAGATGGCACGGGCCCTGAGGCTCTCTTATCCAGTCCTGCTGGACGTACGCAAGGATGTCGCGCGTGCCTATGAGATCGATACGATGCCGTCCACGGTGCTCATCGATCGCGCGGGTGCGGTTCGCTATGTTTCCGAGGGTTTCAAGCCCGGCTATCAGGAGCGCTACACCGAAGCGCTGCGCGAGCTATTGAACGAATAGTCGTGCCTGCTTCGATGCCCCAGAAAGCTTACGACCGAGTATCGCCATGTTGCGCAAGCTGATCGCTCTTCTTGCTTGTTTGCTCACTGTGCCCGCGCTCGCGCAAGGGACGAGCACGATGGAGGACTTCATGAGCCTGGATCAGGAGGTCCAAGCGCTCAAGAAGGAAGTTCTCGACCTCAATCGTGAGCTCTTCGTGCTCGAAGAGGAATTGTTGTTTCCGGCCAATACGCAGGTGGCCGTATTCGTCTCGATGGATGTTGGCGAGTTCTTTGCACTCGACTCAGTGACGATCAAGATCGACAACAAAGAAGTTGCTAACTACCTCTATACAGAGCGTGAGGCCGAAGCCCTCTTCAAGGGCGGCGTGCATCGTGTGTATGTCGGTAACCTCAAGGCCGGCACGCACGAGCTGATCGCGCTGTTCACCGGCAAAGGGCCCAACGCGCGCGACTATCGACGCGGCGCCACGGCAACACTCGAGAAAGGGGTGGGCGCGAAGTACATCGAGCTCAAGATCAGTGATCGGGCGACGAAAGGGCAGCCCGAGTTCATCGTCAAACAATGGGAGTAAGGGGCGCACGTGGGCGGTGCGTGGGGTCACTTTGCTCGAGCACTGACAATGACTCTCTCCAAGTTCGCTGTCATTGCTCTCGTGGTGTCGAGCGCTCTTGCTGCGACACGTGCCGACGCGCGCGAACAGTCGCAAGACGATCGACCCTTGCTGGGTACTCCGCAAACGGTCAAGGACCTGCATTGGGGAGACGTGCTGTTCTACTTCTATCAAGGTGACTACCTGTCTGCCCTGACGAGGTTGGCTGCGGCGCAGGAGCTCGACCGCTTGAGGCACCACACGTCGGAAGCGGAGCTGCTCAAAGGCGGGCTCTACCTCTCGCTTGGGCAGCACGAAGAAGCGGGTCGCATCTTCAAGGCGCTGCTCAACGACAACGTGCCGCTCGATGTGCGCAATCGCGCCTGGTTCTATCTCGCGAAGGTCTGGTATCAGCGCGACTATTTCGAGCAAGCCGCGAACGCGCTCGCCGCCATTCACGGGGCACTGCCCGGGGATCTGGAGCCGGAACGTCACCTGCTCGAGGCGCAGGTGTTCATGTATCTGAATCGTTACGACGAGGCGGTGCGCGTGCTGGAACGTTGGCAGCCAGCCGGCGATGGCGTGGACGAGTGGTCCGCCTACGCGCGCTTCAACATCGGTGTCGCGCTTGCTCGACAGGGCCGGATCGACGAAGCGTCGCGGCTGCTCAATGCAGTCGGGCAGATTCCAGCCTCGTCGGCGGAGCTGGCCGCGCTGCGCGACAAAGCCAATGTCGTGCTGGGTTATGCGTGGCTGAAAGCCGCTCGCGCCAACGATGCCAAGTCAGTGTTGCAGCGGGTCAGGCTTCACGGTCCGCAATCGAACAAGGCGCTCCTCGGAGTCGGATGGGCTGACTCTGCAGAGCAGCGTTTCAGGAAGGCGCTCGTGCCGTGGCTGGAGCTGCGTGACCGCAATCTCTTGGACGCAGCTGTTCAAGAGTCGTATCTGGCGGTCCCATACGCCTATGCACAGCTGGGCGCCGAGCGACAGGCCGCCGAGCAATATGCGCTTGCATTGGATGCTTTCGCCGCGGAAGAAGAGCGAATCGATCGAGCGATCGAAGCGATCCGCCAGGGACGACTGCTCGAGGCCATCGAGCAGCATGATGTGGATGGCCGTGCGGGCTGGTATTGGCAGCTGAAGACACTGCCCGATGCCCCGGAGAGCCGCTACCTCTATCACTTGCTTGCGACCCACGAGTTCCAGGAGGGACTCAAGAACTACCGTGACCTGCGCATCATGCAACGCAATCTCGCGAGCTGGGCGCTGAGCATCGAGGCGTTCGAGAACATGGTGGGTGCGCGTCGACTGGCGTTCTTGCAGCGATTACCGATGCTCGAGTCGACACTCGACGGAGTCGATCTCGACGCGCTCGAAGCACGCAAGAACGAGCTGGCGCTACGTATCGATGCGATCGAGCGGGATGGTGACATCGTGGGGCTCGCGACTCAGAAGGAGCTCGAGCAATGGCGCCGGATCGAGCGTATCGAGAGCGTCCTGGCGAGAGCCGACCACAGCGATCCAATGATTCAGGAGATGGTCGAGAAGACCCGACTTCTGAAAGGTACGTTGCTGTGGCATCTCAACGCCAACTACAAGGCACGCTTGTGGCGCGCGCGCAAAGAGCTACGCGATCTCGAGATCGCTTATCGTGAGGCGCGCCGCAGATGGGTGCTCGTCGAGCGCGCGCGCGAGGAGTATCCAGCACGAACGGAGGCGTTCGCGGGACGTGTCGCCAGCTTGCGCCCGCGGATCGAGGAGTTGATGGCACGGCTCGCTACCACGGCCGAGGCGCAGAGTCGATATCTCGCCTCGATTGCCGTGCGCGAGCTCGAGGCACAGAAGGAGCGTCTTGCTGCGTACGCCTTGCAGGCGCGTTTCGCCCTCGCAGCGATTTATGACCGTGCTGCGAGTGGTTCCGTCGGAGGTGGCGAATGATCTTCGCCATGACTCGTGCTGCACGTGGGCGCTACCGTATTGGAGCGGCGCGGCTCATCGCAATGTTCGTGTGCGTTACAACGGCGCTTGCGAGCACCTGCACGGTCGCTGCGGAGAAAGGAAGGACCGGTACGATCAAGAATCTCGAGGATCGGGAGGTCGAAGTGCTCCCCGATCCGCCCGCTGACATCAAGGCCGAGCACGCGATCGAGCAATACCGGCAGTTCCTGAAATTGCAGTCGACGCATCCGCGGATGCGTGCCGAAGCCATGCGTCGGCTCGGCGACCTCAACCTAGAAGTCGACGAAGAGTTGCGCGCGCTCGAGGGAGCGCACGAAGGGCTGGGCGTAGACGAAGCGATCGCCCTTTATGAGGGCTTGCTGCTGGCGTTTCCCGACTACGAGAAGAACGATGTCGTTCTGTATCAGCTCGCTCACGCGTATGAGCTCGGAGGGCGTCCGGAAAAGGCACTGCAGGCACTCGATCGGCTCGTCGCGGCATTCCCGCAAAGCGTGTGGTTCACGGAGTCGCAGTTCCGGCGCGGCGAGATCCTGTTCAGCGAGGGCAGGTATCGCGATGCGGAGACAGCTTATGCTGCGGTGATCGCGGCGGGGCCGGATTCGGGCTTCTACGAGCAGGGTCTCTACAAGCACGGCTGGTCCTTGTTCAAGCAGAGTCAGAGCGACGAGAGCGTCGAGTCGTTCTTGAAGCTGCTGGATCGAATCCTCCTCGGGGAGGATGACAAGGCAAGAGAGCGCGACGCGCTGACGCGCGCGGAACGCGAGCTGACCGACGACGCTCTTCGTGCGATCGCCATCATGCTCTCCGATCTCGACGGACCGGATTCCCTGGACGCCATGTTGCAGCGTCGTGGCGATCCGCTGTATGCGCATCGGTTGTACGAAGCACTGGGCGATCTCTACCTCGAGCAGGAGCGCTATCAGGACGCGGCGCTCGCGTTCGAGGCGTTCGCCAAGCGCCGCCCGGACGATCGGTTTGCGCCGTCGCTGCAGATGCGGACTATCGAGGCATATCAAAAGGGTGGCTTTGCGTCGTTGGTGCTGGAGGGTAAGCAAGCCTTTGTGGAACGCTATGCGTTCGGTGCGCCTTTTTGGCGAGAGCGTTCCGTGGCCGATGCGCCAGAGGTCGCCGCTCAGCTGAAAGCCACACAGAAGGATTTGGCGGAGTACTACCACGCGCGCGCGCAGCAGCAAAAGCAGCCGGAGGACTACGCTGCTGCGGCACGTTGGTATCGAGCCATGCTGGATTCCTTTCCTGAGGACGCCGAGGCGGCCGCGACGCGTTATCTATTGGCGGAAGTGCTCTTCGAGTCCGGGCGCTACGCTGAAGCGGCACGCGAGTACGAACGCGTCGCCTACGATTATCCGTTGCATGCCAAGTCCGCGGCAGCTGGCTACGCTGCTCTCGTGGCGTACGAAAAGCATGAGATGACGATCTCAGGTGAGTCGCAAGCGTTGTGGCATCGGCAGAGCATCGAAAGCGCGCTGATGTTCGCGACGAGCTTCCCGGAGCATCCTGAGTCGGCGCGTGTCCTGACGAAGGCGGACGAGCAGCTGTTTGCTCTCAATGAGCTCGATCGGGTCATCGAAGTCTCTCAGCAGATTCTCGAGCGTGATCCGCCGGCCGAGCCGACGCTGCAAAGGACGGCAGCCACGCTCCTCGCACACTCGTTGTTCGACAAGGGCCGCTTTCGAGAAGCGGAGCTGGCGTACCTGCGTGTGCAAGGCTATCTGTCTGTCAATGATCCTGATCGGGCACCGATCGAGGAAAGGATCGCAGCTGCCATTTACAAGCAGGCGGAGCAAAAGCAGGTGGCGGGCGATGTCGCGGGTGCTGTCGAGGATTTCCTGCGTGTTGGAGCGTTGGCGCCGAATGCGAAGGTGCGTGCAAACGCGGAATTCGATGCCGCCAGTCTCTTGATGCAGAGCAAGCAATGGGAGCGTGCTGCCGAGGTTCTGGAGACATTCCGTCGCGTGTATCCAGAGCATGAGCTTGCGCCCGAAGTCACACGTTCACTTGCCGTCGCCTATCTGGAGACAGGTAAGTCGCTGGCCGCAGCCACGGAGCTCGAGCGTATTGCCGCGCGCGCGGATGAGCCGGAGGACGTTCGTCGAGCGGCGCTTTGGCAAGCTGCAGAGCTGTACGAGCAGTCAGGTTCGCCCAGCAATGCCGCGCGTACGTACGCCAGCTACGTCGAGCAGTTCCCAATGCCGCTCGATGCCGCCATGGAAGCCAGGCAGAAGCTCGCCGACATGGCCGGCGCACGGAATGATTCGCGCGAGCGCGCGCGATGGCTTGCTGCGATCATTCAAGCGGATCGAGAGGCGGGCCCTGGGCGCACGGAGCGCAGCAGATATCTCGCGGCAAAGGCGACTCTAGAGACCGCAGAGCCGCACGTGGCGGTGTTCAACGCGATCAAGTTGGTCGCGCCGCTCGACCGCTCGCTGAGAGCGAAGCGGGAGGCCATGGAAAAGGTCTTGGCCATCTACGGACAGGCGTTGGATTACGGAGTGGCGGAGGTGACAACGGCCGCTACCTACGGCATGGCCGAGCTTTATCGCACCATGGGCGCCGACCTGCTCGAATCGGAGCGCCCGAAGGGATTGGACGAAGAAGCGCTGGAGCAATACGAAGTGCTCCTGGAAGAGCAGGCATTCCCCTTCGAGGAGAAGGCCATCGAGTTGCACGAGGCGAACGCAGCTCGCGTACGCGATGGTGTCTACGACGCATGGGTGCAGCGCAGCTTCGATGCGCTCGCGCAACTGGTGCCCGCTCGCTATGCGCGCACCGAAATCGGTGAAGACTATGTGCGAGCGCTCGAGTGAACGATGTGCCCGGACCGTTGCCGGGTGGGGCATCGGCTGGTGCGCGGCGGCTCTCTTTTCGCTGCTCGCGGCCTGTGGCACGACGCCTAGCGCGCCTGGTCACAAGGCGCAGGACGCGAGCTCCTCGGCTGCGCCAGCAACACCCATAGGGACGCGTTCCGGCGAGGCAGTGCCGTCGCAGGAGCCGCTGCCGCCCGAAGCAGTGCAGCGCTTCGATGCTGCATTGACCTACATGAGCACAGGCGATCTCGCAGCAGCTGAAGAGGCTTTTCGCGCGCTCGCTGCTGAGTATCCGTCCTATTCGGGGCCGCTCGTCAATCTTGGCATTCTCGCGGCCAAAGCGGGCAGGCTCGAGGAGGCGGAGAAGGCATTGCAGGCTGCGATCGAGCGTAATGCGCACAACGCTGCAGCGTTCAACCAGATCGGCATCGTCTATCGCAAGCTTGGGCGCTTTGAGGAGGCGGATTGGGCCTATCAGCAAGCGCTGCGAATCGATCCGCATTACGCCAATGCGTATCTGAACCTCGGGGTGTTGTGTGACTTGTATCTGCAGCAGCCGCAGCGCGCGCTCGAGGCGTATGAGCGCTACCTGGAGCTTGCAGCCAGCCCCGACGCGAAAGTCAGCGTGTGGGTCGAGGAGCTGCGCAGGCGCCTCGGTGCTGCGTCTCTGGAGGGCAATGAATGATGCTACCTCGCCATCTGTTGCTCTGGATCGGTCTGCTGAGCGCGGTGCACGCGGCAGAGCCGCTCGAAGAGCCTGCGCCTTCCCCCTCGGCCGCCGCGGAAGACCCGGCATCGCAAGGCGAGCGGCGAACGTCGCGCCCGCAGAGCCGCCGCGCCGCGGAAGGAGTCGATCGGCTCGAGCTGGACACGACGGTTGTCACCGGCAACCGAGAGCTGCCGAAGGTGCTCTACATCGTGCCATGGAAGAAGGCCGACCTGGCGGATCTTCCCGCGCAACCGTTCAACACGCTGCTCGATGAAGTGCTGACGCCGGTTGACCGTGACGTTTTTCGTCGAGAAGTGACGTATTTCGAAGCGGTGACGGAAGGCGTAGACGCGACACAGTCGACATCTCAATCGCAGCAGTGAAGTGCATCATGTTTGTCTGTCCCTGAGCCGGAGCTCGGGAAGCGTTCGGAGGAGTCATGTACACGTCCATCCTGGAGTTCTTTGTGAAGGGCGGGCCCTTCATGTACCCCATCGCATTCGTATTCGCCGCCGGTGTGGCCATCGCCATCGAGCGCTGGGTGTACCTGACTGTTGCAAGTTCGCGTAATCGGCAGCTGTGGAGCCAGGTCGTGCCGTTGCTGCAGCAGGGCAACTTCCGCGGCGCCGTCGCGATGTGCCAGAGGTCGCCAGCGGCCATTGGTCGCATCCTGAGCTACGGCCTAGCGCGTCTCGAGTCGGCTCGGCGTCGCGATGATGTCGAGAAGGCGATGGAGGAGAGCTTGATGGAGGTGCTGCCGCGGCTCGAGCGCCGCACGCACTACCTGGCGACATTCGCGAACTTGGCGACGCTGCTTGGACTACTCGGCACGATCGTAGGTCTCATCCAGGCATTCACCGCGGTGTCGAGCGCCAATCCAGCGGAGAAGGCGGACCTGCTCTCTGCGTCGATCTCGGTCGCCATGAACACGACAGCGTTTGGTCTGATCGTTGCCATTCCGCTGCTGCTCGTGCACGCCGTGATTCAGACAAAGACCACCGAGCTCATTGATAGTCTGGAGATGGCCTCGGTGAAGTTTCTCAACACGCTGACCGAGCGTCGTGCCGAGGCGGCTGCATGAGTCTGATCCGTTCGCGGCGGCGTAAGCCGCAGGAACAGGAAATGCAGATCACGGCCTTCATGAATCTGATGGTCGTGCTGGTTCCCTTCTTGCTAATCACCGCCGTTTTCTCGCGTTTGTCGATCATCGAACTGAACTTGCCTGCCGCTACCCCTGCAGCACAGGAGCCGCCGCAGGGCTTTGAGCTCGAGGTGGTCGTGCGCAAGAACGCCATCGAGGTGGCCGAGCGCAACAGCGGCCTGCTGGGCCGCTATCCGGCAGGCGAGCAAGGCTATGACTACGACGCGCTGCGCAAGAAGCTGAAAGAGCTCAAGGCGCAGTTCCCGGACGTGATCGCGGCGACCATCCTCCTTGAGCCGGATACTCCATACGACGTCGTCGTGCAGGTGATGGACACGGTGAGGACCTTTCCGGCTCAGCAAGGTACGCGAACGGTCCAGGCAGAGCTCTTTCCCGAGATTTCGATTGGGGATGCGCCGATATGAGAAAGTCGGATCGGGCGCGTCGCATGGAGCGCCGTCATGCGCGCATGCGCAGAGGAGCGGGACTGAATCTGGTTTCGCTCATGGATATTTTCACGATCCTGGTGTTCTTCCTGCTCGTCAACTCTGCCGAGGTGCAGACGCTCGAGACGCCGAAAGACATCCAATTGCCTGAGTCAATCGCCGAGAACAAGCCACGGGAGACCGTGGTCGTGTATGTCTCCCACGACCAAGTGCTGGTGCAAGGTACGCCTGTCGTGACGCTGGCAGAGGTGGAAGCGTCGGAGGGCAATATCATCGAGCCGCTCAAGACGGCATTGCAGCGGCAGTCCGATCGCGCGTTGCGAGAAGCGGCCAGGCTCGATGCAGCGAATCGCGAGGTGACGATTCTCGGCGATCGCGAGCTCCCGTACAGAGTCCTCAAGAAGATCATGGCGACTTGCACTGACGCCGACTATGGGAAGCTGTCGCTGGCGGTGATTCAGAAGCAAGACGAGCTGACGGAAGGCGCGGTGACGACGGGCTGAGAATGGCGATATGGCTACGTTGAGTGCGTACTACCGTAGTTACGATCTGCCGTGGAGCGCGTCGCAGGAAGAGAAGCAGCGGCTGCGACGTTTGTTTGCGATCTGCTTCGGCATCACTCTGCTGCTGTGTATCGTGGTACCGCTGCTGCCGTTGCCGGAACGAGAGATCGAGCAAACGCAGGAGGTACCGCCTCGCTTCGCGAAGCTGGTGCTCGAACGTAAGACGACGCCTCCGCCGCCCCCACCGCCACCTCCAAAGATCGATCCATTGCCGAGACCGTCGGAGCCAGCGCCTCGACCGACGGTCTCCGCCGATAGGACTCAGCAGGCACGGCAAAAGGCCGCGCAGGCGGGCTTGCTCCCATTTCAGGAACAGCTGGCAGCGCTGCGCGACAACACAGTCGTCGAAAAAGTCGGACAGACGAAGAACTTGCTCGGCACGGTCGCCGCCTCGACCCGCGCAGAACGCTCGTTGATCACGTCCCGAGTCGGAGCAGGCAGCGGCGGCATCGATACCTCGAGCTTGAGCCGTGGCTATGGTGGCGGTGCAGGCTCACTGAGCGGACACGAAACCACGCAGGTGTCCTCGACACTTGCCGCAACGCTGCCGCGACAGGACAACGTTCGCCGCAGCAGCGGTAAGGCATCTCGCAGCGAGGAAGAAATCGCGCTCGTGTTCGATCGCAACAAAGGAGCGATCGATGCGATCTACCGTCGTGCCTTGCGAGACAATCCCAATCTTCAGGGCAAGCTCGTCCTCGAGCTGACGATTTCTCCAGAAGGTGTCGTGACGCACTGCGAAATCATTTCGAGCGAGCTGAACGATCCGGAGCTCGAGCGCAGGCTCGTGGCGCGCATTCGAATGTTCCGCTTCGAACCGAAGGATGTCAGCCCCATCACTGTCACCAAGCCGATCGACTTCTTCCCAGCTGCTTGAGGCGTGCTGGCATGCAAGGGCTCGACCTTGGCATGAGCCTCAAGCATGCCGCGGCTTTCCCGCCGACCCGATTCCCCAAGCCCCGCGACCCCGAGCTCAGCAGCAGTGCCTCGCTCCAAGGGCTGGCCATGGATGGTAAACTCTGCGCCCATTCGTAGCTCCAACCAGGCACCTGCGGCCATTTCTGTCAGTGGCGCAGGCCACCCCTCATATCCGCTTCCTCGAGAGAAATTCTTGCAAGGGCAACACGCGGACGCGAGGCTGCAAGTTTGTCACCCCTTGAGCAGGTTCCGCTGCCATGTCCCGCGCTGATATCAGCTTCTCGCCGAAGGACGCCGAGTTGCGCGAGGACGTGCACATGCTCGGTGTGCTCGTCGGCCAGGTGATTCGCGAGCAGGGGGGCGAGGCGTTGTTCGCGGCGGTGGAAGCGAATCGCCGAGCGGCGATCGCGTGGCGAGAGGGAGACCCGCATGGCGCCCAGCTGCTGACACAGCGCATCCGCAACGCCACGCCGGCCGAGGCGCGCGATCTGGTACGGGCTTTCTCGATTTGGTTCGAGATGGTCAACACTGCCGAAAAGGTGCATCGCATCCGCCGGCGCCGGCAGTACTTGAACGAGGGGCTCAAACAACCTGGCGGGTTGGTCGAGGCGATCGAGCAGCTCAAGGCGCATGGACTTGGCCTCGAGGACGTGCGGCAACTGTTGCTCAAGATGTGGATCGAGCCGGTTTTTACGGCGCATCCGACGGAGTCGACGCGCAGAACGATTCTTCGCAAGCAGCGCAAGATCGCGGAGCTGCTCTTGAGTCGCGTGGGCTTGCCGCCGCATGCGGCGGAGACCCGCAAGATCTGGGAGCGCATCCGCTCGGAGATCACGTCCGGGTGGCAGACCGCTGAAAACTCTCGCGAGCGCCTCACGGTGGCGGAAGAACGAGAGCACGTGCTGTTCTTCATCGCCGAGATCCTCTACCAGATCATCCCGGTCTTTTACGAAGAGATTCAGTCCGCCCTCGTTGCGCAGTATGGCGACGAAGCTAATGACGTCGAGGTCCCAGAGATCATACGTCTCGGGTCGTGGGTCGGCGGCGACATGGACGGCAATCCCGACGTCCATGCCAAAACCATTCGCGAGACATTGGCACGCCATCAGCAGATCGTCGTCAATCGCTATTACCTCGAATGCCAGGCGCTCGCGGAGACGCTCTCGCAAAGCGCCAGCCGGGTGGGCGTTTCGCCTGCGCTGCTCGAGCGGATACAGCGCTATTCGGTCGTGCTGCCGGCTGCTCAACCGACTTCACGTCCTCGGCACGATTTCATGCCTTATCGAGTGTTCCTGGGACAGGTGCTGCAACGCCTGCGTGCAACGTACGACGGCCGAGCAAGTCGCTACGAGAGCGCGCAGGAGTTCCTGGATGACTTGAACGTCATTGCCGCGAGCCTGCTCGAGAACAAAGGCAGGCACGCCGGGTACTTCAAGGTCCGCCGCTTGATCCGTCGTGTCCGCACTTTCGGCTTTCACCTCGCGACGTTGGACATTCGACAGAACGCTGCTGCGCATCGTGCGGTGATCGCGCAGGGCCTCGGCGACCCCGGCTGGCATTCTTTGAGCTCCGAGCAACGCATTGAGCGGCTGCGCCGTGCTCTCGAGCGGGACGAAGGGCCATCGAGCACGCTCGACGCAAACGGCAAGCGCACGCTGTGGGTGTTCGAGGCGATCGCCTACTGTCGCCACAGGTACGGTCCTGAAGCCATCGGGCCCTATGTCGTGAGCGGGACTCAGGGAGTGGACGACATACTTTCGGTGCTGCTCCTCGCCCGCTGGGCTGATACTGCCGATCGTCGCTCAGGCGACGTCCCGGCGGATGTGACTCCGTCGTTCGAATCGGTCGCAGCGCTCGAGCGCTGCGGCGACATCATGCGCCGGCTGTTCGCAGAGCCACTTTATCGTCGCCATTTGCTCGGGCGCGGCAATCACCAATACGTCATGATCGGCTATGCAGCGAGCAACAAGGAGAGTGGCATCGTGCACTCGCGTTGGCTCGTGCGACAGGCGCAGGAGAGTTTGTTCGCCGCCGCAGACGAAGCCGGTGTCGATCTCACTATCTTCCACGGACGGGGCGGTGGGCGAACCGAGGCGCTCGTGCGCAGTGGCCCGCAGGGGGCACGGCGGGGCCGTTTGCGCATCAGTGAGCAGGGGGAATTGCTCAAGGAAAAGTACAGCCTGCGGCCGATCGCGCTGCGGGTGTTCGAGCAGGCGTTCAATGCTTTGTCGCTGGCCGCGGCGGGCGTCACTCCCGAGGAGCACGTCGAGCCGCGCTGGCGCGAGGTCATGGAGCTGCTGAGCGCAGAGAGCGCGCGTGCATACCGCGCCTTGGTGCACGAGGAACCAGAGTTTCACGTGTTCTTCCGCCAGCTGACGCCGATCGACGTAATCGAGCGCATGCAGATCGGTTCACAGCCGCAAAACGGCCAGGAAGGCGATCTCATCGCGGCCTTGCGCACGATCCACTGGTCGCATGCCTGGTCGCAGTGCCGTTACATGTTGCCCGGATGGTTTGGCGCAGGCACGGCCTTGGCCGCTGCGGAGGAGCGCGTCGGTGCAACAGTGCTCGCGGAGATGGTCTCGAAGTGGTACTTCTTCGGCCACCTGTTGAACGAAATCGAGCTGGCGCTCGCCCGGGCGGATCTAAACGTTGCGGCGGCCTACGAGGAGCTCGTCGACGCGCCTCTCAAACGGTTCGTGCCGCGTTTGCGCGCGGAGTACGAGCTGACGAGGCAGCAGATCCTACGTCTGCGCGGGACGAAGCAGCTGCTCGAGCACGAGCCGACCATACGACGCTCGATCGTGCTGCGTAACCCCTACATCGACCCGATGCATCTCGTGCAAGTCGATCTGTTGAAGCGATGGCGCGCAGCGCAGCGGCGCGACAGAGAGATACTCAGTGCCCTGTTTGCAACGGTGAGCGGCATCGGTCAGGCGTTGCAAGGGGCCTGAGGCTGGCTACAGCTCGGTGCTCTCCGTAGCGGGCTGCAAATGGGGCAGCAGCCATCCCACGATGGCATCGTGGTCGAGATCTCGCGCTGTGCTCAGTAAGTCTGGTCTTTCGCGCAGGAGGCGGAATGCGAAGGCCACGGCGTCCGTCGCGTGACGACGGCGCGATTCTGGCTGTCGAAACCACTCCTCCAAGACGCACGCTCGTACGTCGAGTTCTGCCATACCCCCCTCCAGGGCGGCGGGAAAATACCAGGCTGGATTTACATGTGCACGTGTTGTGTCAGGAAGCGTCGCGCACGCTGCGATGCAGTGTTGTCTAGCGCTATCGCTCAGAGCTTGCCGAACATATAGATAGCACGCGCGTCTCGAAACATTGTAGGTTCGCGCTGCCTTCCGAAAGCCCGCCCCGCATGCCACGGTTCGCCCGTGGATGAGCGCATTTGCGCAACGGGAAGTCACGATTGACACGGATCGGTTCTACACAAGGCGCGTGCGATCCGGCAGAATGCGCGCCGTTTCGTTTTCATTGGCATTTCTGCCTGATTGGATTCTTGTGAGCAAGCAAACCCAAAAGAGTAAGAGTACTCGTACCACCCAGAAGAGCACCCAAGCGCGGCAGCGGAGCACGCGTCTTAGCAGACGCAGCTGTCCCTGGGTGGGCCTGTCACGTAACTCGTCCTTGAACCACGAGGATTTCTTGACGTTTCGGATCACCCGCGTTGCGAATGCGCTACGCACCGGGTTGACAAAGCGTTACCTCGAGGAGTTCGAGCTCAGCCTGCCAGAATGGCGACTGCTGGCGCTGACCGCTCGGTTCTCTCCGCTGCGCTTTTCGGAGGTGACGAGCCGTAGCGGCATGGACAAAGGACAAGTCAGTCGCACGCTGCGCGAGATGGCCAAGAAGGGCTATGTGAAGATGAAGCAGATTCGTACTCGCGGCTCGCGTGCGGCGGAGGCGCTTGCGGCTCCGGTCATGGTGTCGATCACGCCGAAGGGCAAGGCGCTCTACAGTGCGGTTCTGCCTGTCGCGCGGCGGCGCCAGCTCGAGTTGCTGATGACGCTGACCGAATCAGAGCGTGTCGCGCTGTACTCGATCCTCGACAAGCTGTACGTGACGATGGGCAGCGCCGCGCTCGGACAAGAAGACGGCGAGTAGCAGAGGCTGCTACTCGCTCGCCTCGAGCGGCTCGATCACGCGGGTGTTCGCGGCCCGAATGGCCGCGTTCAACGTGTTGAGCAGCAGGCACGCAATGGTCATCGGGCCCACTCCGCCTGGAACGGGCGTGATGGCGCCCACGCGTTCCTTTGCCGAGTCGAAGTCCACGTCCCCCACCAGCTTCGTCTTGCCATCGACTTCGATGCGGTTGATGCCGACGTCGATGACGGTCGCGCCGTCTCGCAGCCAGGCGCCGGAAATCGCACGTGGGCGACCGATGGCGGCGACGACGATCTCCGCTTCGCGACAGAGCGCCGGCAGGTCGCGGGTGCGCGAGTGGGCGATGGTGACCGTGCAATCGTTCTGAAGCAGCAACTGCGCCATCGGCTTGCCGACGATGTTTGAGCGCCCGATGACCAGGGCGCGCATCCCGGCGAGATTGCCGTGAACCTGTCGCAGCAAGATGAGACAGCCAAGCGGCGTGCAGGGAACCGTCGTCTCCAGGCCTAGAGCCAGTCGTCCCGCATTCAGTGCGTGAAAGCCGTCGACGTCCTTCGCTGGATCGATCGTAGCGAGAACCTCATTCGTATCCACGTGAGGCGGCAAAGGCAGCTGCACGAGGATGCCGTGCACATCGGGACGTGCATTCAACGCACGGATGAGGCTCACGAGCGTTTCGGTGGTCGTGTCGCCCGCCAGTCGATAATCGAAGTGACGGATTCCGGCTGCGGCCGCTTGCTTGGTCTTGTTGGACACGTACACCTGGCTGGCAGGATCGTCCCCTACGAGGATGACCGCGAGCCCAGGCACGGTGCCCATTCGGGCGAGCTCTGCCGCGCGTGCGGCGACTCGGTTGCGCAAGCGCTCTGCGGCCGCGCGGCCGTCGATGATCGTGGCAGTCATGAATTCTCCAGCTTCAAGCAGGCCAAGAACCACTATTTTCGGGTGGCCGGCGCTTTTTTGCGAATGGAGCTTCGAGGAGAGGGCAGAGCAGCCTCAGGATGCGTTACGGTGCGCACGCTTGACGCGATACATCTCGGCATCTGCCCGGCACAGCAGGGATTCGATCGTTTCCTCAGCTTTTGGGTCCACCAGAGCACTGCCTACGCTGAGCTCGATGCGATACATGCGCTGCGAGGTGGCATTGAACATTTCCATGCGTTCGCGCAGACGGCGTTGCAGAGCTTCGACGTCGCCTGCCACGTGCGCCAAGGCGACGAATTCGTCGCCCCCCCAGCGACCGAGGATGTCCGAATCGCGGAACGTGCCTCGGATGATCTCGGCGGCATCGACCAAGGCCTGATCTCCGGCGAGGTGACCGAGCGAATCGTTGATCTGTTTCAGGCCGTTGAGATCCATGAAGAAGAGCGCGAGTGGGTGTTGCTCGCGGCGCGCGACCTTCAGCGCCTGTTTAGCGAGCTCGAGAAAACCGCGTCGGTTCTTGAGTTGTGTCAGGTCATCGACCAGCGACAGGTTCTCGAGCAGCTCGGCGTTGCGACGAAGTGCTGCTTCGCGCTCGCGCAGCGCGACGTCAGCACGATGCTTGTGCATTGCCACCTCGATCGCGCAGCGCAGCTCGTGGTCACGGAAAGGCTTGACGATGTAACCGAGCGGCCCAGCGGCGACGGCGCGCTGGAGCGTGACGGGATCACTGTGTCCCGTCAAGAAGATGACGGGTATGGATGTGCGTTCTCGGATGAGCCGCGCGGCCTGGATACCGTCGATCTCGCCGCGCAAACCGACGTCCATCAGCACGAGCTCGGGCTCGAGCGTCTGCGCCATTTGCACCGCTTGCGAGCCCTCGCCGGCAATACCACGCACGCGATAGCCGAAGCGCGTTAGCGCCTCGGCCAGATCCTGAGCGACCAACCCCTCGTCCTCGACCAGGAGTATGGATGTGGCCGCGTGCTGGCCTGCACGGTGAGAGCTTTCCTCCATTGGCTCCACGCAACGCTGGATGGCGGGATCGATTTCGACGCTCTTCACTGGGTCGTGGCGCAGTTGCTCGGAGAACGGACTGGATAACGCGCGAGCCGTCCTACAGTTTCATGTTCGGCGCGACGGCTGTCTTGGTGCTTTGCGTGGCAGAGGTGCGCAAGTAGCCAATGCGGCCTAGAATGCGCCGCCGGCGCCTTTGCAACGCAACCAGCACGAACTCAGCATACAACCCAAGTCATACAACACGTCGATGAATGCTGCTTCCTCTAAACGCGCTCTGATCTGCGGCTCGGTCGCATTCGACACGATCATGGTCTTCCCCGACCGTTTCAAGGCACACATCCTGCCGGACAAGATCCATATGCTGAACGTCTCCTTTCTCGTGCCGCAGCTGCGGCGCGAGTTCGGTGGCTGCGCGGGCAACATTGCGTACAACCTTCGGCTGCTCGGGGATGTGGGCTATCCGATGGCGACGGTCGGGCGCGATTTCGAGCCCTATCGAGAATGGATGCAGCGTATGGGCATCCCGTTGGACCACATCAGGGTGATCGCCGAGGAGCACACCGCACAAGCGTTCATCACGACGGACCTGGACGACAATCAGATCACCGCGTTTCATCCAGGTGCCATGCAGCTATCGCATCTGAACTCGGTGATGCAGGCCCGCGACATTACGATCGGCATCGTGGCACCCGACGGCAAGGAGGGTATGCTGCAACACGCTGCGCAGTTTCGAGCCGCCGGCATTCCGTTCATCTTCGATCCGGGACAAGGACTGCCCATGTTCAGCAGCGAAGAGCTGCGGCGTTTCATAGAGCAGGCGGATTGGGTGGCTGTGAACGAGTACGAATGGCAGCTCCTGCAGGATCGCACGGGATTGTCGGCACGCGATGTCGTCAGAGAGGTCCGCGCGCTCGTCGTCACCCGTGGCGCAGAAGGTTCGGTCATCTACACACGTGATGCAGAGATCAGGATTCCCGCGGCCAAGCCTCGTGCCATTGTCGATCCAACTGGATGCGGAGACGCTTACCGCGCGGGGCTCTTGCACGGACTGCTGCACGGGTTGGACTGGGAGACCACCGGCCGTATCGCCTCGTTGCTCGGCGCAATCAAGATCGAGTCAAGAGGTACTCAGAACCATACGTTCTCACGCGCAGAGCTCGAAACGAGGTACAAAGAGAGCTTTGGGGTGGCTCTCGATGCCCCCTAGAACCTCGTCATGACCCATAGGACCTCGTTACAACAAAAGGGGCGCGAGCCTTCCCGACTCGGTCGCGGTATAGTGCGCAGCTGAAAGCCGCAGCCGGCGGGGCAGCCCGCAAAAGACTGGAACGGAAAACATCAATGCGTAGCAGCTACTTGTTTACCTCGGAATCTGTCTCCGAAGGTCATCCAGACAAGGTCGCCGACCAAATCTCCGATGCCATCCTCGATGCGCTCCTGGCGCAGGACAAGCACTCGAGAGTGGCCGCCGAGACACTCTGCACGACGGGTCTGGTGATGCTGGCGGGCGAGATCACTTCGAACGCCGTGGTCGACTACCAGAGCGTGGCGCGTGAGACCATCCGGCGCATCGGCTACGACAACAGCGAGTACGGGATCGATTACAAGGGTTGCGCCGTTCTCGTCGCGTATGACAAGCAATCGCCTGACATCGCACAAGGCGTCGATGAGGGGCGCGGCCTCGACTTGGACCAAGGAGCGGGCGATCAAGGTCTGATGTTCGGGTATGCCTGCGAAGAGACGCCGGAGCTCATGCCGTTGCCCATCTATTTGTCGCACCGGCTCGTGGAACGGCAGGCGCAACTGCGCAAGCAGGGCAAGCTGAGCTGGCTGCGCCCGGATGCAAAGTCGCAGGTCACTGTGCGGTATGTCGACGGTCGTCCGCAAGAAATCGACACGGTCGTGCTCTCAACGCAGCACCATCCCGACATCAAGCATGCGCAGCTGTCCGAGGCGGTGATCGAGGAGATCATCAAGCCGGTGCTGCCCAAGGAGCTGATCGGCAAGAGCATCAAGTATCTGGTCAATCCGACCGGTCGCTTCGTCATAGGCGGTCCGCAGGGGGATTGCGGGCTCACCGGCCGCAAGATCATCGTCGATACATACGGTGGCGCAGCTCCGCATGGAGGCGGCGCGTTTTCCGGCAAGGATCCGTCGAAGGTCGATCGGTCCGCGGCCTATGCGGCTCGCTACGTCGCCAAGAACGTCGTGGCCGCCGGTCTAGCGAGCAAGTGCCTCGTGCAGGTGTCGTATGCGATCGGTGTGGCGAGGCCCACCAGCGTCATGGTGACGACGTTCGGCACGGGTAAAGTGCCGGACGAGACGATCGAGAAGCTCATCACCAAGCACTTCGACTTGCGACCCAAGGGCATCATCCAGATGCTCGACCTGCTGAGGCCGATCTACACAAAGACCGCTGCGTACGGCCATTTCGGACGCAATGAACCTGAGTTCACGTGGGAGCGGACCGACAAGGCGGAGCTTTTGGCCGCCGAGGCTGGCATCAAGAAGGCTGCCAACGCCTGAATGTGCCGGGCCTTCGCGATCGTGCGAAGGCCCGTTCCCCGGCTAGTTCCCGCATGCGCTTCTGATACACTAGCTGCCCGCGCACCGAGGGGCGCTGCAGCAGTCAAGGCTTTTTTCCCGCCATCTGTCAGGCTCGGTGAGCATCGTGCGATGACGTCCCTGCCGCTGCGGCGGCGGCCGACGTGGGTAACGGCGCCCTCCCCATTTTGAGATCCGGAGATACCCATGAGCGCAGTTGCAAGACCGACTCATTCCGTCGACCTTTCGAAGGGTGATTTTCGCGTCGCCGATCTGTCTTTGGCCGAGTGGGGTCGCAAGGAGATCGCAATCGCCGAAACCGAAATGCCAGGTCTCATGGCGATCCGGGAGGAGTACGCGCGGTCACAGCCGCTCAAAGGTGCACGCATCAGCGGATCGTTGCACATGACGATCCAGACGGCGGTGCTAATCGAGACGCTGCAGGCGCTCGGGGCGCAAGTGCGATGGGCTTCCTGTAACGTCTTTTCGACCCAAGATCATGCCGCGGCCGCCATCGCTGCAACGGGCACACCCGTGTTCGCCTACAAGGGCGAGACGTTGGACGAGTACTGGGATTTCACTCACCGTATCTTCGAGTGGCCTGACGGCGGCTACTCGAACATGATCTTGGATGATGGCGGCGATGCCACGCTCTTGCTGCACCTCGGTGTGCGTGCCGAGAAGGATCCGAGCGTGCTGGAGCATCCTCGCAACGAGGAAGAGACCGCCCTGTTCAACGCGATCAAAGGCCGGCTCAAGGCCGACCCGACGTGGTACTCGACACGCATCAAGCACATCAAGGGCGTGACCGAGGAGACCACCACCGGGGTCAAGCGACTCTATCAGATGGCCAAGGAGGGAACGCTCGCGTTCCCAGCCATCAACGTCAACGACTCCGTGACCAAGAGCAAGTTCGACAACTTGTACGGTTGCCGCGAGTCACTCATTGACGGTATCAAGCGCGCGACCGACGTCATGATCGCAGGGAAGATTGCCGTCGTCTGTGGATACGGGGACGTGGGGAAGGGATCGGCTCAGGCGTTGCGCTCGCTCTGTGCGCAGGTGTGGGTCACCGAGATCGATCCGATCTGTGCGCTGCAAGCGGCGATGGAGGGCTATCGCGTCGTCACAATGGACGATGCCGCCGACAAGGCCGATATTTTCGTCACGGCCACCGGCAATTTCCATGTGATCACGCACGAGCACATGAAACGGATGAAGAACAACGCGATCGTCTGCAACATCGGACACTTCGACAATGAGATCGATGTTGCATCGCTGCGGCAGTACAAGTGGGAGAACATCAAGCCGCAGGTCGATCACGTGATCTTCCCCGACGGTAAGCGGATCATTCTGCTGGCCGAAGGTCGCCTCGTGAATCTGGGCTGTGCGACCGGACATCCGTCGTACGTGATGAGCTCCTCGTTTGCGAACCAAACGCTTGCGCAGATCGAGCTCTTCAACAACACGCACAAGTATCCTGTCGGGGTCTACGTGCTGCCGAAGCATCTCGATGAGAAGGTCGCTCGCCTGCAGCTGGCGAAGCTTGGTGCGAAGCTGACCGAGCTGACCGACGAGCAGGCGAAGTACATCGGTGTCCCGAAGGAAGGCCCCTATAAGCCCGACCACTATCGGTACTGAGCCACGCTAGGTGATCGAATAGGTGATCGAAGAACGTTCACGAAGTCGCACCCTCGGTCCCGAGGGCGCGGGAGACAAGGCGGACACTCCGCCAAGCGCAATCCTGACGACATCTTGCCCGGATACGACGGGTATCGTTGCAGCTGTCGCGGGTTTTCTCGCCTCCAACAACTGTCTGATCACTGAAGCGCAACACTACGACGATCCGTATGAGGATCGATCGTTCATGCGCGTTGTCTTTCACGACAACGGTAAGGGCGCGCCGAGCCTGCGTGAGCTCAACGAGCAGTTCGCGCATACCGTGGCAAATCGCTTTCATATGACCTTCAAGTTCCACGAAGCGCATCGCAAGTGCCGCATCATGATCGCGGTTTCGCGGCAGGGGCACTGCTTGAACAGCATGCTGCATCGTTGGAGCACGGGCACACTGCCGGTCGAGGTCGTTGCGGTCGTTTCCAATCATCAGGACCTGCGCAGCCTGACGGAATGGCACGGTGTGCCTTTTCACTATCTGCCGATCCTCGACGGACGCAAGCGCGAGCAAGAGGAGCGGCTCATCGAGCTGTTCCAGAAGGTCGACGCCGAGCTGCTGGTGCTGGCACGTTACATGCAAATTCTCTCGCCCGAGGCGTGCGACTTCTTCGAAGGGCGGGCGATCAACATCCATCATTCCTTCCTGCCGGGCTTCAAGGGCGCCAGGGCTTACCATCAGGCGCATGCGCGCGGCGTGAAGCTGATTGGCGCGACGGCGCATTACGTCACGACCGATCTCGACGAAGGGCCGATCATCGAGCAAGAGACCGCTCGTGTCGATCACACCATGTCGCCGGAGGATCTCATGAGCATCGGTTCCGATCTCGAGAGCGTGGTGCTGAATCGAGCCGTGAAATGGCACGCCGAACGGCGCATCTTCATCAACGGAGCGAAGACGGTCGTGCTCAAGTAGGGCGACTGCGATTGCTCTAAGCGATCCGCTCGGCCGTCCTGGCAGAGCCCTGCCCAATCCCGCGGCGGACACCCGGACCGCTGGCCACTACGATTGGCTCGAGGACGGCCATGTGGCATGCTAAAGACAACGCTGTCAGAAAGAATCCAATAAGCGCTCAGTAAGCCGTCCGGTAAACGATCCGCCAGGGTGCTCACGCCGCTTATTCGCGGGTCTGGGCATCTCTCGGAGCGTTCGATCATCAGGGGGATGCACCGATGAATGTCCAGGCACACGCAACGGCCGACGCGACGAATCGCAGCTCGCTTATCGCATTTATCTCAGTGACGACGCTGTTCTTTGCCTGGGGCTTTATCACCAATCTAATCGATCCGCTGATTCCCGCAGTCAAGGAAATCTTCAGCCTCAGCTACACGGAGGCATTCCTCACGCAGTTCGCGTTCTTCATTGCCTACGGCATTTTTTCCCTTCCGGGCGGCGCGCTCGTGCAGCGGGCAGGTTACACGCGCTCGATTCAGATCGCCTTGGCCGCCATGGTTGTTGCCTGCCTGGTGTTTCCCCTGGCGACGCACGTGCGCCAGTACGGGCTCGTGCTCGTCGCCTTGTTCATTCTCGGTGGCGGCATCACGGTTCTGCAGGTGGCCGCGAACCCGTTGGCGGCGGCGCTCGGCTCGCAGTCTCGAGCGCACGCGCGCCTCGTCCTGTCGCAGGCCTTCAATTCACTCGGCACCGTGCTCGGACCTTATCTCGGCGCAGCGATCATGCTGAGCGGCGGGCTTTTCGCAGCCGCGGCGGAAGACCTGGATCGGGAGGCGGCCCGTACCGCTTCGCTGGCGAAGATCGATACATCGTTTCTGATGGTCGCCGCGATGATCGTGGCCCTCATGCTCTTTCTTTGGTGGGCCTCGAGCCGTATCAACGAGAACGCGCCGCCGGTCACGGCCGAACGCGGCTCCATCTTCGATGCGCTCAAGTCCAAGTGGGCGATCTTCGGCGCGGTTGGCATTTTCGTGTACGTGGGCGCCGAGGTGTCGATTGCGAGCATCATGATCAACTTTTTAACGCAGCCCGATGTGATGTTGCCGGGGCTGAAGGATCCCGAAGGCACGCGTGTGCTGTGGTTCCGGTTCGAAGGCGAGCCCGCCGAGCGTGCGGGCAAGATGCTCGGCTGGCTTTATTGGTTCGGCGCAATGATCGGTCGCTTCATCGGCAGCGCGTTGCTGACGCGGGTGAGCGCTTCGAAGCTGCTGGCGATCTGCGCGCTCGCGGCGGTGACGCTGTGCCTGGTTGTATGGCAAACGACTGGGCCGATCTCGGGTTACGCTGCGCTTTCGATCGGTCTGTTCAACTCGATCATGTTCCCGGCGATTTTCACGATCACACTCGAGCGCTCCAGTGCACCGACGGCGTCGACGTCCGGCCTGCTATGCCTGGCGATCGTGGGCGGTGCACTGCTGCCGCAGGTCGTCGCGCGGGTGGCGGATGCCGGCTACTTGCACGCCGCTTACCTCGTCCCTGCGATTGCCTACTTCATCATCGCCCTCTTCGCGGCAGGATCTGCTCGTGCTCCGCTGGTCCTGCACCGGGCAGCACAGAGCGCGAGTCATTAGGCGAACGTCGACGACAGCGATGCTGCCGTCCCACGATTCGACAGGGCTTGCGTGAGGCCGAGATCAGGCTCTGCCGTACGCTATTGCGCGGAAGATCATGATGCAATGCGTCCTGTGGCCGATCGGTCCGACGCATTCTTGTGATAGTGATCTTGATCCGTCTGATATGCCTGCAGAGCTCATGTCAGCCATTGCTTTTCTCACTGGCGCGCTGGTCGCCATGATGGCATCCACCAAGTCGGTCTCGAATGGAGCTGCCCTGCAACGGGAGATTCTGAAACAGGGTCACGCAGCTCAGGGGCGCATCCTCCGTATCTGGCGTCCACCTTTGCTTGGCAGCTTCACCCGCGTGTACTTCGAGTTTCGACCGCAGGAGGGCCGCGAGCCGGTGCGCGCCTGTCATGTCGACTTGCGCTACAACGAGCCTAGCGCGTCGTTGCCGGCCGTGGGTACGCTGGTGAGCGTGCGGTACATGCCTGAAGATCCTACAAAGGCGGTCATCGCCAAGCTCGTGCCGCGCTTCGCGGGCTGAGCCGGTTCACCTCACGGAACCATTCTCCCTCCCTCGTCATTTCGTGGACGATGGCTCTATCGCATCGCACACGCATCTGAGGAGGGTTTATGGGAATCATCGTTTGGTTGATCGTCGGCGGGGTCGTCGGCTGGCTCGCCAGCATCATCATGCGCACGAACGCTCAGCAGGGCATCTTGCTGAATGTCATTGTGGGCATCGTGGGCGCTTTGTTGGCTGGTTTCATCATCTCTCCGCTGATCGGTGTAGGAACCATCAACGAAGGCATCACGGTAGCCTCGTTCTTGGTATCGCTGGTGGGGGCGATCATCCTGCTTGCGATCGTCAATCTCTTCAGACGCGGAAGCGTTCGGTAGAGCGTCGACAGAGACAGATGCCGCGGACGACGCGATAGCGTCGTCCGTGAGGCGCCGGTGCGCAGATGCGATAGACGTCGCGCGTCTGTCGGGCGCGGGGGCGTTCGCGAGCCCGTGAGGTCCGACGCTCGTCAGCAGGCGGTGCGCGGCTCTCCGCTCCCGTGGCTGCTCGCGCAAGTGCCAAAAGATCTATGTGATGACATGAATCCTCAATTTCGTGCCTCTTACTCTGAGCGTGGCCGCTCGTTGGTGCAAATCGGGTGTTCCGTGGAAAGCATGGAGCCAGAGGATCTTTATGCAGTCCTCGGGTATTTGCTCGAACTCGCTCATGATCGCGAACCCGAAGCGCGCCTCGCGCAGGAGGCGCCACTCGGATCGCCACCCGGAGTCGACCTGCCGGGCATTGATCCTCCGAAAATCGATGGGTTGATCGAAGGTTGACCGCCAGCCGCGGTGCGTGTGCGCCGCCGCCGATTGACGTTTTCCTTGCCCGGGATTCCCGTACTCCTCCAAGTTGCGTTCACAAAACGCGGTATGATCGACGCGCCGACGGATGGTTGGCAGCGTCATGACCGAGCAACAAACCGCGCCGAGCACCGTTCTTCCAGATGCAGCGACCTGCCGTAGGCAGCGGCGCGCTCGCGGTCGTTCGGTGGTCGGCGCGCTCGTCCTGGCGGTATTGCCTTTGCTGTGTGGCGCGCATCCAGGTGCAGTCGATCGCCAGGGCTGTCACCTTGATCGGGCGACGGGCCAACGCCATTGCCATCCCGAGCGCGCGAGAAAGCCGATGCGAGGCGTGCCGCGTGCAGGGGAGGAAGGCGTTTTCGATGGGACGCTCGTGTGGGTGAGCGACGGCGATACGTTGCGTATACGCGTGCACGAGCAGGAGATGGAGATACGTCTCGCCGACATCGATGCGCCGGAGCGGGGCCAGCCCTATAGCTGGGAAGCCAAGTTGGCGCTCATCGATCTGGTGCGGGGCGGGCGGCTGGTGATCGTTCCCAGGGATGTCGATCGCTACGGTCGCGTCGTTGCCCACGTGTGGAGCGACGGTGTCGAGATCAACCGTGAGATGGTGCAACGCGGTGCCGCATGGTTCTATCCCGAGTTCGCCGAGAGCGATACCCTCTACCTGGAGGAGCAACAGGCACGTGCTTCCGGCGTGGGTCTGTGGTCGCTCCCGGCGGAGCAACGTCTCGAGCCTTGGCTGTGGCGCCGTGCAGCCAGGCCGTCCGAGCAGGTTGGCAGATCGAGGAAGGTACGTGTCGACACACGACGTGGTGTCGAACAGACGGCAAGCGACGACTCGGACGACCCGGAGCATGGTCGCCTGCCGATCGGGCGATAGCCGCCAAAATGCCGGATAAAGTGGGCTAAAGTGACGTGATGTTGCGGCTGCCACCGGTTTCCATGACAATCAACGCGCACGTCACGACATCCCGCTGTGGCGTCATTCCTGGGGGAGAGCAATGGTAAAGGACCGAATGGCCGTCCTTTCGGCCTTGATGGAACAAGGGGTGATCCCGGTCTTCTATCACCCGGACGTCGAGGTCTGTAAGAAAGTCATCCAAGCTTGCGGTGACGCCGGGGCGAAGTGCATCGAATTCACTAACCGCGGCGATTTCGCTGTGCACACGTTCTATGAGCTCGCGCGGCACTTCGACAAAGCTGATCCCAGCATCATCATGGGTGTCGGCTCCGTCGTCGACGCGCCGACGGCGGGTATCTACATCGCAAACGGTGCCAAGTTCGTCGTCGGGCCGGTCCTCAATCCTGATGTCGCCAAGGTGTGTAACCGACGCAAAATACCTTACATGCCGGGCTGCGGGAGCGCTTCGGAGATCGGCTTTGCAGAGGAGCTTGGCTGCGAGATCGTGAAAGTGTTCCCGGGAAGCTCGGTTGGCGGTCCCGACTTCGTGAAATCAATCCTCGGCCCGTGTCCATGGACGCGCATCATGCCGACGGGCGGCGTCGAGCCGTCGGAAGAGTCGTTGCGCGCCTGGTTCGATGCCGGAGTGGTAGCAGTCGGCATGGGTAGCAATCTCATCACGAAGCAACTGCTCGAGAAGCAGGACTACGCGGGTATCGAGGCCAGAGTTCGAGAAACCATTCAATTGATCAAGAAGATCCGGCGGAAGTAGCCATGACCGGCAACGTGCTCAAGATTCGTCCGCCCGGGGAATGTCGCTGGGATTGCGTCTCCTTGGGCGAAGTCATGTTGCGCTTCGATCCTGGTTTCGGACGCGTGCGTACTGCCCGCAGCTTTCAGGTTTGGGAAGGCGGTGGCGAATACAACGTCGCACGCGCCATGCGCAAGTGCTGGGGCAAGCGATCAGCGATCGTGACCGCCTTGCCGAAGAACGATCTCGGTTGGCTGGTCGAAGATTTCATCATGCAAGGAGGCGTCGATACCTCGTACATCATCTGGCGCGAGTTCGACGGTATCGGTCGCAACACCCGTGTGGGACTCAACTTTACGGAAAAAGGCTTCGGTATTCGCCCTGCGCTTGGCATTTCGGACCGTGCGAATTCGGCCGCCTCGCAGCTACGTCCGGGCGAGATCAACTGGGAGAAGCTCTTCGGCGAAGAGGGCGTGCGTTGGTTTCATACCGGCGGGATTTTCGCGGCACTTGCTCCGAACACGGCGGAGACGGTCCTCGAAGCGGTGGAGGTCGCACGCAAGTACGGCACCATCGTTTCGTACGATCTCAACTATCGTCCATCGCTTTGGAACGGGCAGGGCGGTAAGGAGGCGGCGCGACGTGTGAACCGACAGATTGCGCCATACATCGATGTGATGATCGGCAACGAGGAAGATTACACGGCGTGCCTCGGATTCGAAGTCGAAGGTCTCGATGAGCACATCTCTGCGATCGACCCTGCGAACTTCAAAAAGATGATCGAGACAGCGGTCAAAGAGTTTCCAAACTTCAAAGTCGCGGCGACCACACTGAGAAATGCGAAGACCGCAACGTTCAACGACTGGTCGGCAATTCTGTACGCGAACGGGCAGTTCTATCAGTCGGTCGTGCGCGAGAACCTCGAGATCTACGACCGCGTAGGTGGCGGCGACGGGTTCGCGTCGGGTCTCATTTATGCGTTCCTGGAGGGGAAGGACCCTCAAGCGGCGGTTGAGTACGGCGCGGCGCACGGCGCGCTTGCCATGACCACTCCAGGCGACACCTCCATGGTCAATGCGAAGGAGGTCGAAGCCGTGATGCAAGGAAAGGGCGCAAGAGTGGTGCGCTGAACTCAGGGCTCTGGGCTCTGGAGGCATCAGCAGTCCCCAGCTCCTTCACTTCCTAGAGCAGCGACTCGATCGGCAGCGCTCCGAGAATCTTGCTTATCGCGCGGCGCCACGAGCTTGCGTGCGGTTCGCGATGGTGCACGTGCATCGCATCGCCGTCGCGGTCGATCCATGTCAGCTTCCCGTCGGGGGTGACTTGAAGCTCGAAGGCACGGAGGGGATGCGTGCCTTCACGGAAGCGGAGCGCCAGCTCTTGTGCGAGCGCCGCGCTCCGTACCCACACGCCCATCTCACAATTGAGCTCGGCCGATCGTGGGTCAATGTTGAACGAGCCCACAAAGACGCGCTCAGCGTCGATCACCGCGGCTTTCGTGTGAAGACTGGCGCGCGAGGAGCCGACGCGAAATCGTGATGGATGCTCGTCGATGACGGCGGCCGCCTTGAGCTCGTAGATTCGTACGCCTGCCTCGAGCAATGGGCGCCGATATTTCGCATAGCCGCTGTGCACGACCGCAACGTCCGTCGCCGCCAAGGAATTGGTGAGCACTTCGACATTGGCACCTTGCAGGGCAAGCGAACGAAGCGCTGCCGTCCCGCCCATGCCGGGCACGAAGTAAGGCGATATCAACAGGACTTCTCTGCTCGCTGCGCGGATCTCCTCGACCATGCTGTCGAGCACGTGCGACGCAATGCTTCCGGCACCGAGCGCTTTGCTGGGATGGTCGGCCACGACACGTACGTCTGCAGACCAAACATAACGTCGGTCCAGCAACACCGTGAGCCCGTTCTGCTCATCGAGCATGCGCGCGTACTCGGCGGCCATGGCTTCGCGCGCATGCTGCTCGAGCCGGAGACGATACTTCGCGGGGTCAATGGTGCGCCGGGAGTACTTGCGCAAGTGCGCGATTGGAACCGCTAGGGAACAGTTCCAGTATGCGTCGAACTCCCTTGCGGTCTTCTCGACGGCGGGACCGAGCATGAGCACATCGAGATCGATGAAGTTCATGCTTTCGGCGGATGCAAAATACTCGTTGCCGAGGTTCCGGCCACCGCTGATAGCAATCGCACGGTCGACGATCCAGCTCTTGTTGTGCATGCGATGATTGAGCCGCTTACCGCGCTGCGACAGTTCGGCTATCGTGCGCAGTAGCCCCGAACGAGTACGAAATGGGTTGAAAACTCGCACGTCGATGTTTGGATGAGCATCGAGCGCCGCGAGCGCCAGATCGCGGGGTCGCGCGTCCATATCGTCGATGAGCACGCGTACGCGCACACCCCGATCGGCTGCAAGCAGGAGCTCGCGCGCGATAAACCGGCCGGTCGCATCATCACGCCAGATGTAGGTCTGGACGTCGATAGACGTTTGCGCGAGCCGTGCGCTGTGCACGCGAGTAGAGAATGCGTCGAACCCGTGTGGCAGGAGACACACGCCCGAGCGGCCATGATATGCCGCGGTCAACGCAGCGACTGCGCTCGCAAGCCGAGAAGCGCGAGTAACGTGGTCGCGTACGCTGGCAGGTTTCGTGTAAGTCAGTGGGGATGCATGCACGTCGTGCAAGCATACCAGCCTTGCAATTGGAGCGCGCACGATCCCTGTGTGCGCATCGCTTCATGAAGCGCTCTTCGCTACGCGGCGGCTGTGCCGCGTTTCCTTGACGCCGCGCTGCTCCTGCAGGCTCGTCAAAGCCGGACGATCAACCTTTGCCACCGCGTCTGCAAGGACTCGCGCATAACACATCCGGTGCTGATGCGTGTTCTTGCGGTGAGATCCCAGCAAGTCATCGCAGATCTCCCGCGACGCCCTCTGCAGCTTCCGATAGAGTTCTTGCACGCCCGTATCTGTGGCGAGCTCGGCCGGCCGATAGTGAATCGTGCGTTCCGGCACATTCTGAGCAGGGGCAACGTTGCAATACACGCTCATACCGGCGGCGAGCGCTGCGCAGGCAAGCGCATGTCGAAGAGGATGTAAGCGGCGGATGAACATGGCATTCTCCAGTCGGTCGAATATCGATGGGGTGAGCGCCCATCGCGCTCGATTGCCGCTGGCACGCCAGCGGTTTCCTGTTGATACAGATGGCAGCGCTGCGGTTACAGCTCGACTGAAAATTGCGACTTTGTGCTCAGCCCGCCCATACGTCGGCCGCAGATGACAATGGGCGGGGAGCACATGCCCGACTCAGGTATCACTGTGCGCACGCAACCCGTGCTTGACGAGGGAAGCCCACACCTCTTCGGGGGTCTCGGCGTAATCGAAGAGCTCGAGGTCGGACTTGCTGATCATCCCTTCTTCAACGAAGGCGTCGAAGTTGACGACGCGCTGCCAGTAGTCGCGGTCGAAGAGCACGACTGGCACGCGCGGCGCTTTGCCTGTTTGTCTGAGAGTGAGAATCTCGAACAGCTCGTCCATGGTGCCGAAGCCGCCGGGGAAGACGATGAGTGCGTTCGCGCGCATCGCCAAGTGCATCTTGCGCATGGCGAAGTAGTGAAAGCGGAACGTCAGCTCGGGGGTCGTATATGGGTTCGGCCCTTGCTCGAGCGGCAGTGTGATATTGAAGCCGATGCTGGGCGCGCCGGCTTCCCAGGCACCACGATTAGCGGCCTCCATGATGCCGGGTCCGCCGCCCGTTGCGATGACGTTGTCGCGCCAGCGGTGATGAGGGGCGCGTGCACCACCACGCTCCGAAACGATACGGCCGACGGCGCGGGCTGCTTCGTACCACTGTGCCCGTCGGCGGAGCTTTTCCTGCGCTGCACGCTCTTCTTCCGTCTGAGGCGCGGGTAGGCTCGCCACGAATTCGGGTGAGGGTACGCGTGCGCTTCCGAAAACGATCACCGTCGAACGGATCCCCCAATCGCGTAGCAGCAGATCTGCCTTTGCATACTCGAGCGCGAAGCGCATCGCTCGCATCTCGTCCCGCAGCAGAAACTCTCGATCTTCGACAGGCAGCAAGTAGCTACGCGAGCGCAATTGCTCGGAGGCGTCCTGGGGAATCTTGGCGTTCATGTGCAGTGGCTTGTTCGTGAACGAGGAGAGAAGCTAGACATCGAGCACGCCGCACAACCGTGCCGCGGGAGCGACGTTGTTTGTTGGGCTTCTGGCAGTTATCGTGCCCGAGTAAGCTCCGGCGGCGCGGGAACTCGCGATTCGTGTACGGCGCGTCGTCCGATCACCAATTTTGTTCATGTGGTGCAGCAATGTCCAACAAGCTGCGAGCGATCGTCAAGCAAGTGGAGCCCATGTGCTCAGGGTTCTTGCGCGTCAATCGCTACGTGATCGACGTCGAGCGTCACGACGGGGGTTGGCGCACCTCCACATGGGAAGTCATGGAGCGCGCCAATGCGGTGGCCGTGCTGGGTCATGACCCGGTGCGCGATGAGGTCGTGCTGGTCAACGAGTTCCGACCAGGTGCGCTGGTCTCGGGCGATTATCCTTTCACTGATAACCTGCCCGCCGGTGTCATCGAGGATGGCGAATCCGCAATCGATGCCGCCGTGCGAGAAATGAAGGAAGAAACCGGCTTGGAACTGCGCAATCCACGGGTGGTGCACCCAGGTGCATACGTGAGCTCGGGCGGTACCTCCGAGAAGATCACGCTGGTTGCTGGAGACGTGGACACGAGCCGAGCCGGCGGTACGCACGGCAATCCGAGCGAGGGCGAAGACATTCTTGTCGTCGTCGTGCCCGCCGAAGAATTCATTCGCCGCGTCCGCCACGGGGACATCACGGACCTCAAGACGCTCGTAGCAGGATATTGGCTCGCCGAACAGCGCACGAAGCGGAAGCGGTGAGCGGCTGCGGGCGCGAGCACGCCTCTTCAAGGGGCAAAGCGGTGCGACGTCATTTGCCTCGCTGCGGACGCCAGTCGTCGCATCCGCGCCGCCTACGGTTCGTCGGCGTGGCTCAAGCCTGTCGGCGTCTCGGCGCGCTGCTCGGACGGCTTCTCTCCGTGTATCAGGTTGAACGCGGTGACGATCAACGACAGGTGCGAGAATCCCTGCGGAAAGTTCCCCACGAGCCGTTTGCGCCGCGTGTCATATTCTTCTGCGAGCAAGCCGACATCGTTGGCGAGCGAGAGCAGGTGCTCGAACAGCGCGAGGGCATCGTCGCGGCGACCGATCATTGCGTAGGCATTGGCGAGCCAGAAGCTGCAGGCGAGGAACGCGCCTTCGCCCGGTTCCAAGCCGTCGTCGGTGAGCTCAGTGTCGTAACGCAACACCAAGCCATCGCGTAGCAGCGTCTTCTCGATCGCTTCGACCGTTCCGTGCACCCGCGGATCGTCCGCCGGCAGGAATCCTAGCTCGGGAATGAGCAGCAGACTCGCATCGAGAAAGCGCGAGCCGTACGCCTGCACGAATGTGTTGCGTACGGGGTCATAGGCCTTCTCACACACCTCGGCGTGGATGCGGTCGCGCAACGACTTCCAGCGCTCGAGCGGTGCCTCGAACCCGAAACGCTCGGCGTCCTTGATCGCTCGATCGAAGGCCACCCACGCCATCACTTTCGAATGAGTGAAATGCTGTGGCGGGCCGCGCACTTCCCAGATGCCGTAATCTGGCTGGTCCCAGATGCGCTCGAGAAACGCAAGCAGCTCGCGCTGCAACGACCATGCGGTATCGAAGGGCGTGAGCCCGCCGGCACGTGCCTGGTGAAGTGCGTCCATGACCTCGCCGAACACGTCCAGCTGCAGCTGCTGGTAGGCCGCGTTGCCGACGCGTACGGGTTTGGAGTTCTCGTAGCCAGGAAGCCAGTCGACTTCCCATTCCATCAACCGGCGTTCGCCGGCCACCCCGTACATGATCTGAAGCTGATGCGGGCTGCCCGCGACCGCACGCAGCAACCAGTCGCGCCATGCGCATGCTTCGTCGTAGTACCCCGCATCCATCAGCGCGAGCAGAGTCAGGGTCGCATCGCGCAGCCAGCAGTAGCGGTAATCCCAGTTGCGCGTTCCGCCCAGGTGCTCCGGCAGGGATGTCGTTGGGGCTGCGATGATGCCCCCGGTGGGCGCGTAGATGAGCGCCCGCAGGACGATGAGCGAGCGTCGGACCTCTTTCTCCCATCGCTGCAGGCGAGGACACTTCGCGGTCCACTCGGTCCAGAACGACTCGGTCAGCTTCAATGCCTCTTCGGGATCGGGGAACTCGATGTCCGTCTGAATCGATGGCGCGTAGAGCAGCGTGAACGACATCGTTTCTCCTGCCTTGAGGGTGAATTCGGCGACACTCTTCATGTTCTCGCCATGTATGGGCGCGCGGGTGCGCAGCATGACCATGTCGGGACCCGCCACAGCCCGCCACGTGTCGGGCGAGACGTGAGTGACCCACGGGACCGTGTTGCCGTATCCGAACCTGAGCACGAGCTCCGTGCGCATCGCAACCTCGCCCTGCTCGCAGGTCACCAGTCTGATGAGATCGGATGCGCCGTTGCGCGGAGGCATGAAGTCGGTCACCTTGACGGTGCCGCGCGCAGTGCGGTAACGCGTTTCCAAGATGAGCGTGTCGCCGCGATAGCGGCGCTCACTCGAAACGATCGGCTCATCGGGTGCAAGTAGCCAGCGCCCATGCTCGTGCGTGCCGAGTAGCGCGGCGAAGCAAGCGTCCGAATCGAAGCGGGGCCAGCACAACCAGTCGATCGAGCCATCGCGACCGACCAATGCCGCGGTCTCGCAATCGCCAATCATCGCGTAATCTTCGATTCGTCCAGCCATTTCTCGATCCAGAGGCATGCAAGAAGATGCAAAGGGCCGCCCGTGCTGGGCCCGGGGCGTTGGTGTGCCGGTCCACGGGGCCTAGAACGCGGAATGGATCACAGTCTCGGAGTCGCCTCGGAGTGCTCGGATGGATGGCGTCATCGCCCGATCGGCAGCATGCCGATAAGAGCCCCGGTGAGCGCCGGCGCTTCCAACACCGTTTAGCCGGGAGCGGGTTGTGTCAGCCGTCGCGAGGACGACGTCGTTCTCGAGTACCATCGTGCGCTTGAGCGCGGTTGAGATCGCGTTTCTCAGGTGTGGGGTTCGATGACACGCCGATCAGTCGACGCGAGCCTACATTGCCGAGTGACCTGATGATAGTCGGCTCTGACCGCAAGTACAGCGTAAGGTTCGCAGCGTCGTCGCCATCGTGGAACCGCTACACGCACTGTCGTCCAAAAGCTCCACCAAGGTTCTTGCGGGCCTGTTAGCAACTCGTCCTGACTGCTGCAAATTCACTCCCTGCTCGACTGACTGCTCGCGTCTCCTGCAGGGCATCCTCGCAGTTCACGACGCACAGAAGCCCGCTAGTTCCTGAGTGAGAAACCGTGTGAGTATTATTGCAAGCAAGTGCCGGAATTGCTGCACCTGGGACCCTGCGAGAAGATGCGTATTGTGCTGCGCTATGCCGTTCTCATCGCTTGCTGCGCAACGTTTGAGGCGCATGCACAGATTTACACGTGTACCGCGCCAGATGGCACGCGCATCTTTTCCGACGAGAAGTGCGGTCCCGATGCGAAGATCGTACCTGGCATTTCGACCAAGTCGCGCGCCAGTGCCAAGCGGCCGACCAATAAGGCCCAGCGCGTGATGCGCTCGCCCGCGGAGCTTGAGCAGTTGTTGAGCGCCTGTAATGCCGGTGACATGAAGGCTTGCACAGAGTGGACACACGGCGGCGGCCCGCAATACCTGCGCGAGCAGGAACGGCAAGCAACGCTCGCGTGCGAGCGCGGCTCGCTGGAGGACTGTGAGCGACGCTACTGCATGGACGGCATGACGGAAGAGTGTCGCCGGCGCGTCCTGGAAGCTGCGAAAATCGCCGGCGACACGTGGTACGTTCGCAGCCAAAGACCACGGGCGCAAAGCGGCGTTTCGTACGAGGTCCGGTGCGCCGTCGCTGGTGCACGTGACCTCCGTGACGCGATCGTCGAATGCGCGGGCCTCGCAGGTCCTGACCGTTGTGAGCTCATTGCAACACGTCAACGATTCGCGCGGTTCGACCAGGCTGCCGCGAGCTTTTGCGCGAGTGGCACCTGAGTGAGCGAGACGATGGGCGCGACAGTCCGCATCAACGTTTACGTGCAGCCCCGGGCCTCGAGAACAGAGGTCGCCGGAACGTATGACGGCGTGCTCAAGGTGCGGCTGGCTGCACCGCCGGTGGAAGGCGCGGCCAACGCGGCGTTGATTGAGTTCGTAGCTGACAAGCTCGGCGTGGCCAAGTCGCGGGTACGCATCGTTGCCGGCGCGAGCTCGCGTCGTAAGGTGCTCGAAATCGAAGGTGTCGACGAGCGCGCTGTCACCGCGATGCTACGGTGAACGTTGCCGCAGACCATCGACGTCAATCGCGTAGGGGCACAGCTGTGAGCGGCCCGTCCCGCTCACCCCATGCAAGTGTCGTTTCGCCACCAGTGCTCATAGAATCGGACGCATGCGAGATGCGCCACCGCTGCCCGAGCTCGATGCGCCCGACGCGCTCACGGAGCGCCAGAAATGGCGACTCTTGGCCGTGCTGTGGGTTTGTTTCTGGGTCCTCATGCTTGTCATCGCGGTGCAGGATCATCTCCACAACCCGGCCGTTCTCTGGTGGGAGCCGCTGCTCTGGGAAGGAAGCTCGGCGCTGATAGCCACCGCTTGGCTGATCGTGCAGTTGCGTCTGGCGCGACGTGCGAGACGAGTTCTGCACCGGCCGATCACCTGGTTCATCCGCCACTTGAAGTGGTTCCCGCTCGTCGCCTTGGGTTTCATCGCGGCGATCTACTCGATCCGGCACGCGGTATACGCGGTGGTGGGTGTTCCATACCAGCATGCCGCCTGGACTTTTGTGCTGCTGGAGGACACGGCCAAGATATGGCTCTTTCTGGGGTTGTGGCTCGGTATCATCTTCGCGCTCGAGTCCTTCTCGATGTGGCAGGAGGGGCGCCATCGCCTCGCGGTCCTGCAAAAGTCGCTGGCCGAGGCGCAGCTCGGCCAGCTCAAAGCGCAGCTGCGACCCCACTTCCTCTTCAACGCGCTCAACACGATCTCTTCCCTGATGCACGTGGACGTCGCGCGCGCGGACCGCTTGCTGACGCACGTTGCGGAGCTCTTGCGGGCGAGCCTACGCCTGGATCAGGAGGAGCTTACTTCTTTGGCTGCAGAGCTTCACATCGCGCGCTTGTATGCGCGCATCATGCAGGAGCGATTCGCCGACCGAGTGAGTCTTGAGTGGCGCATCGAACCCGAGGCACAGAATGCTTCGGTGCCTACGATGATCCTGCAGCCCTTGCTCGAGAATGCGTTCAAGCACGGCGTCGAACACACGAGCGTGCCAGCGACGATCCTCGTGGCTGCCAAACGAGTGGGTGATGCGTTGGAGATTCGGATCACGAACTCCGGAGAGGTCTCGCCGATGCCGGGCGCAGGTGTGGGGCTGCGCAATTGCCGTGCGCGCTTGAGCGCGCACTTTGGCGAGGCTGCGCGGCTGGAGCTCAGGTCAGACGAAAAGGAAGCAGAAGTATGTCTGCGGGTTCCTTGGCAGGAGCGGCCGGCGTGATCCGTGCGCTCGTCGCGGAGGATGAAAGGCCGGCGCGCGACAAGCTTGCGCGCATGCTCGAGGAGCTGGGCGCGACGGTCGTCGCAAGATGTGTCGATGGAATCGATGCTGCGCGCGCGATCGAGGAGCTACAGCCCGATGTGGCGTTGTTGGATATCCAAATGCCTGGTATCGGCGGGTTGGAGCTCGTGGCGCAGCTTGACGGCGAGCGTGCGCCTCTGGTCGTGTTCGTGACGGCATTCGACGAGCATGCGGTAAGGGCGTTTGAGCTCAACGCCGTCGATTATCTGCTGAAGCCGTATGACAAGGAGCGCCTGGCACAAGCGCTGGCGCGTGTCAAAGCACGGCTCAAGGACGGACACAGCCGCCATGTGGCGGTGTCGGTCGCGCGGGCTCAGGTGGGTGCCGCCGAGCGCCTTCTGGTGCCGGACGGTGAACTGCTGAGATTGATCGAGACCGCATCCATCGAATACTTGGAAGCAGACGATAACTACGTCCACATACACACGGCAACAAAGCGGTTCGTTCTCCGCAGGACGCTACAAGACCTGCTTGCGCAGCTGGGCGAAGGGCGCTTCGCACGTATCCACAAATCGGTTGCCGTCAATATTGCGGCGATCGAGTCGTTCGCGCCGCTGTTCAAAGGCGATTACCTGGTCAAGGTCACAAGCGGGCGCGAGCTGCGGATGAGTCGGCGCTACAAGGACGCGCTGTTCGAGCGTCTCGCCGGCCGAGGCTGATGGTTGTCGGAACGTCCCCGTTCTTGGCAACTGCCCGGGCCGGTGGCGTGCCGAGCCGGCAATGCCGTGGCCCGCTCACCCCCACGATAGGCCGTTTCGCCACAGTTTCGAAGTGATGTGACATCTCCGAGCGGAAACTAGCGGGCGTGCCGGAGTAGGCCCACATGAAGCATTCCACAGAACACGCCGTCCGCTACGATTTTCTCGATTGGTTGCGAGTGATCGCAATCGCCGTGCTGTTGTTTTATCACACGGGGATGTTGTTCGTCGGTTGGGACTTCCACATCCAGAACGCCGAGGTCATCGCAGCGCTGCAGCGTCCCATGGAGGTCTCGCATCGACTGCGCATGCCGCTGCTCTTCGTGATCGCTGGCGCCGGCTTGTGGTTTGCAGCACGCCGACGCACGAACGGCGCTGTCATGGCCGAGCGAACCCGCAGGCTCCTCGTTCCGTTGGTGCTCGGCATGTTCATCATCGTACCGCCGCAGATATATGTCGAGCGGTTGTGGCGAGGTCAGTGGGACGGCGATTATCTTTCCTTCTTGGTCGAACGAGTGCTGCAGCTGCAGCCTTATCCTGCTGGAGATTTCAGCTGGCATCATCTTTGGTTCATTCTTTACCTGTACCTGTATGTGCCGCTCTTGTTACCTTTGCTCGTAGTGCTCAAGCGCGTGCGCTCGTTGCAACCGGGGTCGTGGTTGTACGTATTGGCCTTGCCGCTGGGTGTGAACGAAGCGTTGCTGAAGCCCTGGTTCCCCGTGACTCATGCGCTGATCGGGGACTGGTACTGCTTCGTTCACTACTTGCTGCTGACGGCCTATGGCTTGTTGCTTGCGAGCATGCCAGGAAGCTGGGATTGGCTGGCGCGATATCGAACACGCAGCTTGATGATCTCGACGATTGTGACGGGCACGTTGTTTGCGCTGCTCGACTTGGGGGTCGTGCAGCGCGAGACGGCGATCGAAAGTGTGCTCGCGAATTGGTTTACCTGGTGCTGGTTGTTGACCGCCTTGGGTTATGGGCGGCGCTATCTATCTAAGGACACGCCAGCGTTGCGCTGGGCACGCGATGCGTCTTATCCGATATACATATTGCATCAAACCGTGATGCTCTTGGTTGCCTACTGGGTCATCGCGCAGAGCTACGATCCCTGGACGAAGTACGGCATCATCCTGACCGCCACGATCGTTTTTTCCGTCGCGCTGTACGAGCTTGGGCGTCGCATTGCGGTCACTCGCTTGATTCTGGGCATGAGGCCGATTCGTACGGAACCGCGATGCGAACGCACAATCGCACGCGATGTGTCGTGATGTTGGGCGACGGGCTTGGGGCTCGGGGAGGGGCTCTGGCTTCGCGTGCTCTGCCCGAGCCCAGCGCTCAGAGCCCAGGAGCCCGTGGCAGCAGTTGGGCGTGGGGACGCACGCGTGGGGCAGGGTAAGCCGCGCCCCCAGTCCCCAGCCTAGTACTCTGCGTAGCTCTTCTCTTCGATGATCTTCGATCCGAGCTTGGTGTTGATCGTGCGTTTGACGGCAGCCCGCTCGTCATTCGTGAAGTAGACGGAGCGTGCCAGCTCGATGAACTCCTCGTCGAAGGTCTTGGTGCGCTCCTTCTCGCGCAAACGATCTTCCACATCCCATAGCTTTTCGTTGATACGCCGTAGGGCGGCCCATTCGGCGGCAATGTCGTTTGCCGCATAAGGGGAATCTCGCCAGACCTGCTCGAGAAGCGCGAGCTCTGCTCGCACGTTCGCGACCTTTGTGGGATCGCTGATCCGCTCAGACTTGATTTGCAGGATCGTGATCTTGTCGATGAGCTCGCCAGGCGAAATAGGAACACGGATGTCAGTCATGATCGTATCGGTCGTGTGTGCGCGGAGGGCGTTTCGATGCAGCGAACGTGACCTGAATGGTACAGTACCTTACTCCGCCGAGAGTTGGGAACGAAAGTGCGCGAGCCAATCCGCCCACGCCTGGAACATGAGGATGCTCCATAGATGAGTGTGCCATTTGCGCTCACCGTCCAGGAATTCATGCCAGATGCGGCTGACGCGCGTGGCGTCGAAATGTCCGTCGCGGCGCAGGCGCTCGGGATTCAGTAGATCGGATGCCCACGCTCGTAGCGGGCCTTGCAGCCAATCGCCGACGGGTGCGCCGAAGCCTTTCTTGGGCCGGAACACGAGCGGATCCGGAAGATACTTCCGGAGCAGCTGCTTCAGTATCCACTTTTGCTCGTTACTGCGGTACTTGAGCTCGAGTGGAATGCGGAACGCGAGCTCGACGACGCGATGATCGAGAAGCGGTGCCCGGGCTTCCAGGCCCAGCGCCATCGTGGCGCGATCCACCTTCGTCAGAATGTCCTCCGGCAGGTACGTGACCAGGTCCAAGTACATCAGTTTGTGGGCGTCGTCACCGTTTTGAACCTGCGCAGCAGGTTCGGTGAAGACAGTGGCATGCTCACCTGCGTCAGGCACCACGGCCTGCGGAAAGCGCCAGCGGGAGACGCGGTCTCTGTAAACATCGACTATCGACGGTGCGCTCAGCTCGCTCGCAAGCAGGGCAAGCTTGTTCGTGCGGCCTTCCTGACCGGCATGTTTGCCGAGCGCTCGTGTCAAGGCTGCCCGCAGCGGGTGCGGCGTTCGTTGCAGCCACCGCCAGACATTCAATGCACGCTGATAGCGCCCGTAGCCGAAAAAAAGCTCATCACCCCCGTCGCCCGACAAGGCAACGCTGACGCTTTGACGTGCAAGCTTCGCGACGAGATAAGTCGGGATCTGCGACGAGTCTGCAAAGGGCTCGTCGAAGATGTGCGGTAGCTGCGGCACCACTTCGAGCGCATCTGTGCCCGTCACGTAGAGCTCGGTATGGTCGGTGCCGAGATGATGAGCGACGGCGCGGGCGAGGTCGGCTTCGTTGTGTCGCGCATCGTGAAATCCGATCGAGAACGTTCGTACTCGTTGACTTGACTGTGCTTGCATGAGCGCAACGGTGGTCGACGAGTCCGTGCCGCCAGACAAGAATGCCCCGAGCGGCACATCTGCATACATTCGCAGCCGCACGGTGTCGCGCAGCAGCGCATCGAGCTGCGCGATGATGTCGCTCTCGCTGGCGCGAAGCGGATCGTCGAGCGCCGCACTGAGCACGCGCTGACTGTCCCAGTACCGCCGGCAAGCACGCAGCGGATCGTGTGCGGCCGCGCCCTTGTCGCTGTCTGCGGCACGAAAGGACACGAAAGTGCCGGGTAGCACCTTGAAGACGCTGCGCAGGATGCACCATGGTGCAGGCACATAGTTGTGCCTGAGGAACAGGGTGAGCGAGTTGCGGTCCACCTCGGGTCTGAACGCTGGGAAGGCAAGGAGCGCCTTCAATTCCGAGCCGAACAAGAGCGTCTTGCCGGCCCAGCCATAGTACAGGGGTTTCTTCCCGACCCGATCTCGAGCGAGGTGCAGCACATGCTCGGTTCGATCCCAGAGGGCGAACGCGAACATGCCATTCGCGCGCTCGAGCGTCCGCTCGATGCCCCATTCATCGAATGCTGCAAGCAACACTTCTGTGTCGGAATGACCGCGAAAGCGGTGTCCACATGCGGTGAGCTCGGCATGCAGATCCTTGAAGTTGTATATCTCGCCATTGAAGACGATGACATAGCGTCCGGAGTGCGAGTGCATCGGCTGACGTCCTTGTGGCGAGAGGTCGATGATCGCCAGACGACGGTGTCCGAGCCCGATACCGGCAGTCTCGTCACACCACACGGCGGCATCGTCGGGACCGCGATGCGCCAACGTGCGCGTCATTGCCTCGAGTGTGGCGACGCTGACCGGTTCCGATCCGAGAAATCCTGTGATGCCGCACATCAGCGGGCTTTCCAGCAATGAGTCACGGATCCAACCCCAGCAGCTTACCGGCCAGCTCGCGCGAGGCCGGATTGCGATGCATCTCGTAATAGCGCATCCGCTTGTATACGGCATAGCTGGCGGCAACTTGCGAGACGACGAATCCGCGGCCGCCGTCAAGGATGCCCAACCGCAGCACGTAATCCTTCAGGAACGCCGCGATGAAAACGAGGGGGCACGTCCACAAGCGCACCGGCCTGTTGCGATCGAGCCAATCTCGGGCTTTGAGCTCGGAGTAACGCAATATCTTGAGCTGCCGATGCGCAAGGGTCGGATTGTGATGATGGACGAACGGGGCTCGAAACGTGACGGTAGGACCGTCGAACTTGAGCGATTCGTGCACGCGCACATCGGTCCAGCGCGCACGGCCGCGATGGTAGAGCCGACCGAGCTTTTCCCCCACCATGGGGCGGTACCAGCGCATCGGTGCGCCCATGTACCACGTCTGCCGTCGCAAGATGGCGCCGGCAGCATCGGATGCCATGAGCTGCGGCAGGCGCGCTCGCATTTCCTCGACGAGGGCGGGCGAGAGGGACTCGTCGGCATCCAGCATCAAGATCCAATCGTGGCGCGCCTGTGTGCTCGCGAAGTTTCGCTGAGGACCGAAGCCCAGCCACGGTTGATGAACAACGCGCGCGCCATGTTTGGCGGCCACCTCCGGCGTGCCGTCGGTACTGCCCGAATCGACAACGATCTTCTCCGCCGCAAACGGCACGCTGTCGAGACAGCGGCCGATCACTGCAGCCTCGTCACGCGCAATGACGATCAGGGTCAGCGGCAACAGCTCGCTCGAGCTCATGCGGATCGACATCCCCTTGCTACCAACGTGTGCAGACTTGTAAGTGTCACACGAGTCCGCGCCGGCGCCCAGAGGCACGCGTGCGCTACAATGCGCGCCTTCGGATCGTTCGCGCTCTGCGGGATAACGTGGCCAGGTACCTGTTCTTCGTCTCCGAGCTGTACGCTTTCGCCATCCTACGTCCGCTGCAGAGAGCGATTCGCGCGCGCGGTGACGAGGCAGCCTGGTTCATCGAGAAAGCCGGGCTTGCGCGCTTCTTGAGAGAGGACGAGCAACGCTTGGAGACAGTAGCGCAGGTGCGCCGCTGGCGTCCGGACGCGGTGTTCGTGCCCGGTAATTGGGTGCCGGATTTCTTTCCGGGCCTCAAAGTCGAGATCTTCCACGGCTTCAACGTCAGCAAACGCAGTGACGAGCGCGGGCATTTCCGTGTGCGCGGTTGGTTCGATCTGTATTGCACGCAAGGTCCGGCCACGACACAGCCTTTTCTGGCACTCGCCGAACGACATGGATATTTTCGCGTGGTCGAGACGGGCTGGCCGAAGCTCGATCCTCTTTTCAGCGGTGAATACGCGAAGCTCGAACCGCAGCGGCCGACCGTGCTCTATGCGTCGACCTTCACCGAACGCCTGAGCTCTGCCCGCATTCTGCGAGACACGATCGCCCGCCTTGCTGCCAAAGGCGAATGGCAGTGGTTGCTGACGCTGCATCCGAAGATGGCACCCGATGTGGTCGAGAGCTATCGGGCGCTGGCAGGGCCAAACGTGACATTCGTCGAAACCGACGACATCCTCCAGCTGTACGTTCGCGCACACGTGCTGCTGTCCGATACCTCGTCCGTCGTGCCGGAGTTTCTCATGCAGCACAAGCCGGTGGTGACGTTCCGCAATACCAGGCCAGGGCCTCATTTACTCAACGTAGAAAGCATCGACGAGGTCGAGCCTGCGCTCAGACGCGCATTCGAGTATCCCGATTCGCTGCGGCAGGCCATTGAAACGTATACGCGACATATCCACCCATATCGTGACGGTCGCTCGAGCGAGCGAGTGCTGGATGCAGCACAAGCGGCCATCGAGCAAGGCCGCCGAGGTCTCAAAGGCAAACCGCTTAACCTCTGGCGCAGGCTGCAGGCGCGGGCGCGGCTTGGTTATTGGGGCCTATAGGGACAGGAATGGGGGAATAGGGAGCAAGGTCGCGCTCCCGGGCGCCTACAACGTGTGCTAGCCCGCGTCTATCGTTGGCGCGCACGCAGCAGGGCACAAAGCTTGTCGATGACCTCGTCGGGCGTGATGAGCTCCATCACGCCGGGTCGCTCGATCTTGGTGGTCCATGGCAGCTCCGAAGCAGGCTTGCCCAAGAATCGACGTGCGGCCATGTCGTATTTGTCTACGCACCATTGCCGGCTCAGATACGGGCCGCTTCGCTCAGGATTCGTCGCGGCGTACAAACCGACCACCGGTGTGCCAACCGCGGTGGCCATGTGGGCCGGGCCAGAGTCGGGGGTTAGGAGCACCGTCGCACGCTGCAAAGTGGCGAGCAGCTCGAGCAGCGTGTCTTGTCCGATCGTGTTCAAACAGGGTTGCTTCATGCGCCGCTCGATCTCGAGGCCCATTTGTCGTTCGGCCTCGGTGCGTCCGCCACACAGCACGACCTTGAGCCCGAGCGTGCGCGCTGCATAGTCGCCCACCTGCGCGTAGTGCTCGGCACGCCAATTGCGCAATGGATGGCTTGAACAGGGGCTGATGATCATCGCCTGCTCGCCGTCCTCGATGACTTTGCGTGCATATGCATGGGCTGATTCCGGAATGGGAATGTCCCAGCGCAGGAGCTTGTCTCGAACCTGGAATGCCTCGGCGAAGCCAAACAACGAATCCATGACGTGTTGACGCTCGGCCGGGCGTATTTGATGCGTGGTGAAGAGCCACTGCAGCTCACGGGCTCGCTGGCGATCGAAGCCGAGTTTGACCGGCGCCCGCACTGCAGTCGAGAGCACGCTCGCTCGAAAGGCGAGCTGCATGTGCATGAGGACGTCGAACTGCCGATTCTTCAGTCTCTGACGCAGACTGCGGTAAGAGTCGATCGTTTTCGATTTGTCGACGACGACGAACTCGATGTCCGGGATGTGGCCGAGCAGCTTTGCCTCAACGCGGCCGATGATCCAGGTGAAGACCGTATCCGGCCACGCGCGTTGTAAGGTGCGGACGACGGGCAGCACGTGGCACGTATCACCGATCGCAGACAGGCGCAGGATGCAGACGCTGCGGGGAACGAAGTCGAGGGTTCGAGGCATGGAATCGATTGGCGGTGCCGTGTCGCACCAGGCGCAGTCCGACGAGCTCAGTCGCGAGGAAAACGCTGCTGAGGCCAGTTCCTTTTCTCTATGCGTACACCGACATGAGTCATAATCTCGGCAACGTGCCGAAGCCCGCCAATTGTATGGGAATGAGCATCGAGGTGCTTCTCGTCGTCGTCAGCGCCTGCGGCGCTGAATTCAAGGTCTCGTTGTCATGCAGCTGATCGAGGCACGCTCCACACCCGTTCCAGATGGCTGCATCCTATACGACGCCGCGTATGTCCGTCATGGACTTTCGGAGCTGTTCGCGATCGACGAGTGGGCTGCTCGTGGCGCGCTCGAGCATATTCCCGGCGGAAGAGGGTCGGTGGCTGTCATTCGACACCAAGGCGAGCGATGGATTTTGCGGCACTACCGTCGCGGGGGGCTCGCGGCCAAGGTGGCAACAGACCGGTACCTATGGATGGGTGCTGAACGCACGCGTTCTTTCGCCGAATGGCGGCTGCTAGCGATGCTATATGCGCGAGGGTTGCCGGTGCCTCGACCCGTGGCCGCACGTTACTTGAGACGGGGTATGAGTTACACCGCGGACCTCATCACGGTCATGGTGGAACACACCGCGACTTTGGCGCAGGCGCTCCGTGCGGGGCGCGTCGAAGCCGATGTGTGGCGCCAGATCGGCGCCACGATCGCGAGGTTCCACGCGCATGGGGTGTATCACGCCGATCTCAATGCTCACAACGTGTTGCTGGCGACGCACGAGGCGCCGTCCTCCGTGCCTCGTATCTACCTGATCGATTTCGATCGAGGGCGTATCCGATCGCGCGGCGGATGGGAACGGCGGGTGCTCGAGCGCCTGCATCGCTCGCTCGAGAAGGTCACGGCCGCAACTGGAGCCACGCTCGATGATGCTCAGTGGCGCGCGCTCCTGCACGGCTACGAGCAAGCACGGTGAAGGTGAGCTCGGGGCGTGGGGCTCGCGGCGCTGGCTCCAGCCTCCAGCCCCAACCCTCAGCGTCTGTAGTAATCCGGATAGTCCGCGCTCAATCCTTTGAAGCGGCGGTGTATCCAGAGATACTGATCGGGCACCTTACGCACGTGCTCTTCAATGAGCGCGTTGAAGGTTCGTGCGTCCTCGTAGGGACTGTCGCTCGGGAAGTTCTGAAGCATCGGCTGTATCACCAAGCGATAGCCTCGTCCTCCGGGCAAGCGTTCAGGGAAGTACGGCAGCACTGCGGCACCGGTCATGCGCGCGATCCTCGACGTCGCGGTGTTCGTTGCTGCCGGGATGCCAAAGAACGGCACCATCTCCGCACCCTTCTTGCGGTAGCTCTGATCCGGGGCATACCACACCGCTTCGTTCGCCTTCAACGCCGCAATCAGCGTGCGTACGTCGTCGCGCGGAATCGCTCGCTTGGCTTTGCGGCCCCGATTGCGCGCAAGGAAGCGCTCGAGCACGGGGTTATTGGTAGGGCGGTACATGATGTTGGTCTCGATACGTGCGCAGAGCGCGCGCCCGCCCATCTCGAGCGTTGTGAAGTGAGCGCTGAGCAGGATCACCCCGCGCCCGCGCTCGAGCGCAGCAGTCAGATGCTCCATGCCTTCAACATGAGTCAGCTTGAGAATGCGTGCGTCGGAGCTCCACCATGCGATCGCGGTTTCAAACAGGCCGATTCCAACGCTCTGGAAGTGCGCACGCAGGATGCGCTCGCGTTCCTCGCGTGACAGCTCGGGCAAGCACAGCTCGAGATTTCGCCGCGCAATGTGCACGAACTCGAGCGGCAGCCGGACGAGAACGGCGCCGATGGCGCGACCGAGCCAAAGCAGAAACGGGTATGGCAGCGGTTCGAGGACGCGCAGTGCCCCGAGCGCGAGCCAAGTCGGCCAGTAGCGCGGATGAAGCAATTGACGGAACGAGTTTTGACGTTTGTCGTTGGTCGACAAGAACAGCAACTCCTGTTTTTCTGGGTTGGCCCGCAGGTTGACAGTCTACCGGTTGGATCTGGGTCGCCGCTGCGAGATATGGCCCCTCGTTTGCGCGGATCCACCCCGGACCGTCAGCCGCCGTTCGTCGCGTACGGATCGTAGCCTGGGCGCTTGAAACGCTTGTAAGCCCACAGGTACTGAGCCGGGCAGCGCCTGACATGAGCTTCGATCATTTCGTGGAACCGCCTCGTGTCTGCAACCGGATCGTCGCTCGGGAAGTTTTCGAGCGGGGGATAAATCCGCACGATGTAACCGCTGTTGTCTGCGCGCCGCTCGGGGAAATATGGCAGCACGGGCGCACGCGAGATCTTCGCCAAGCGCGAGGTCGCGACGTTCGAGGCTGCAGGTTGGCCGAAGAAGGGCACGATGGCACTGCTCTTTTGTGTGAAGCGCTGGTCCGGCGCGTACCAGACCGGCACGTTGTTCTTCAAGTTTTGCAGCAGGTCGCGCACTTGATCGCTCGGAATCGCCTGGACCGTGTGCCGCGCACGCCCTCGTCGCGAGAGCTCCGCGATGAGCGGATTGCTCGGGGTGAGATAGGTGATGCTGGTCGGCCCCAGCAATGTGAGCGCGCGTGCACCCATCTCGAGCGTCGTGAAGTGCGCAGTCAGCAGCAACGCCCCCCGGCCTAGCTCGAGCGCACGATGCAGGTGCTCGACGCCCTCGAACTGGATGAGCCGACGCAAGCGTTTGTCAGTTGCCCACCAGACGAGGCCGGTTTCGAAGATGGCGCAGCCAAGCGCCTCGAAGTGGGCCCGCACCAGCTCGGCTTGCTGACGCTCGGACAGCTCGGGCAAGCACAGCCTCACGTTGACGCGCGCGATGTGACGATCGCGCCGGCTGAACGCATGTGCGAGCCTGCCGAGCGCACGCCCGACCGCCATCTGCGCTCTGAACGGCAGCAGGTTGATGATTCGGACGAAACCAAGCGCAATCCACAGGCCCCAATAGCGAGGCCCCAAGAAGCGATACAGCGCTACTCGCACGGGAGGGCGCGTACGATTGCTGGTCGACGCTGAGGAAAGGCCAGACATGCTGCTCGAACTCTAAGATTGCGCTCGTGCCGTCGAGTACCATGCCGGTACGTCGCAAGTCGAAAAGCCAAATACTAACGTTTCCTCATCCATGCGGCTTCTCTACACCGTTCTCGTCTATCTGCTGGCTCCCGTCGCCTTGTTGGCGACGATGTGGCGCTCACGTCGCGGGCACGGGGTGCACGAGCGGTGGCAAGAGCGTTTCGGATTCACTCGGGCACGGTTCGAGCAGGCGCCGATCTGGGTGCATGCAGTATCGGTGGGAGAGGTGCAGGCGAGCGCAGTGCTCGTGCGCGCCTTGCAGCGCCGTTATCCCGAGCGGCCTATTCTTGTCACGACCGGCACGTCCACGGGTGCCGGGCGCGTCGCGGCGCTGTTCGGTGACTCTGTCGCACATGCCTATCTTCCTTACGATTTGCCAGGGGCTGCACGTCGTTTCCTCGATCGTGTGCACCCGCTCATGGGCATCATCATGGAAACGGAGATCTGGCCGAACTTGTACCGCGAGTGCGGCCGACGAGCGATTCCCATCGTGCTCGCGAGCGCCCGCCTGTCAGAGAAATCGGTGCGGCGCTACGGACTCTTGCGAAGTGTCACCCGCGCCGCGCTCGAGCGCGTGCGTGTGGCGGCGCAATCCCCGACGGATGCAGAGCGATTCCGCGCGATCGGTGCCGTGCACGTGGAGGTCGTGGGCAATCTCAAGTTCGACATCGAGGTGCCGCCGGACACCGTGAATGCCGGAAGGTCGTGGCGCGCCGAATGGCTCGCTGAGCGTCCGGTCTGGATCGCGGCGAGCACGCACGAGGGCGAAGAAAGCGCTGCGCTCGCAGCGCATCGCATCGTCTGCGAGCGCTTCCCGAACGCGTTGCTCGTGCTCGTGCCAAGGCATCCGCAACGCTTCACGGCAGTTGCCGACTCGCTGCGTGAGCGGAGAGTTCGTTTCGCGACCCGTTCGCGCCAGGAGCCCGTCGGGCCAGATACGCAGGTAGTGCTCGTCGACACCCTGGGTGAGCTGCTCATGTTCTACGCGGCGGCCGATGTCGCGTTCGTAGGCGGCAGCCTCGTGCCGATCGGCGGCCATACGCTGCTCGAGCCTGCCGCCGTCGAATGCCCGATCATCGTCGGTCCCTACAATTTCAATGCGCCGGATATCGCACGACTGTTCCTCGACAATGCCGCTGCGATTGAGGTGGCCGATGCGACGGCGCTCGGCGAAGCCGTCACTCGTCTATTGCTCGATGACGAGGCTCGCGTGGCGATGTGCGCGCGAGCACGAGCCATTCTCGAAGGCAACCGCGGCACGCTCAAGCGACTGCTCGAGATCGTCCAGGAAGCCGTGGGCTGAGCTCGTTCCCAGAGGTACTCGACGGCAGATGCGTTCCGTTCTCTATTCTTTGAGGAACTTGTTGATCTCGGCCAAGTCGTCCACGCTCAGGGTGCCCGCCGCGAGCTGCAGCTGCAGTACGTTCAGAATGTAGTCGTAACGGCTGCGCGCGTAATTGGTCTGCGCTTCGAACAACTGTCGGCGCGCATCGAGCACGTCGACGGTCGTTCGCGTGCCGACTTCAAAACCTGCTTCCGTCGCCTGGAGCGCGGTGCGGCTCGATTCAAGCGCTTGACGGAGCGCGCGCACGCGCGAGATTTCGCTCAAGACGCCGAGATAGGCATCACGGGTCGCGCGCTCGACTTCGCGGGCCGTGCGCTCAAGGCGCTCGCGGGCGGCGCGGTGCAAGTACACTCGCTGGCGTACCCGCGAAGCAGTCGCCCCTCCCGAATAGATCGGAAAGGTGACCTGTACGCCGATCGAGTCGACGGTTTGGCTCTGGTCCGCTGGGCTGAACGCTCTCTCGCCACCTCTGCGGCTGATCTGATCGCCCCGATCTTCGAGATCCGAGCGGACCGCGACCAGATCGATAGAGGGTAGGTGCCCTGCGCGCGCGACACGGACGTCCTGCTTGGCGATGTCGGTGGCGAGCCGTGCGGAGATGAGACGGAGGTTCTGTTCGAGCGCCCGGGATACCCATTCGCTCTCGTCCTCGGGGTCGGGTGCGATGAGCGGAATGTCGTCGATGGGTGCTGCGAGCGTCTCGAAGGGCTCACCGGTGAGCTCGCGCAAGAGCTCTTGTGCGGTGGCCAGAGCGCGCTTGGCCTCGATGAGATTCGCGACCGCTTGGTCGTGCGCGGCCCGTGCTTCCTGGACATCCGTGATCGCCACCAAGCCGACCTCGAAGCGTCTCTCGGCTTGCTCGAGCTGGCGCGCGAAGGCATCCACTGCGGCTTGCGCCGCCTCGACGGTGTCCTGCGCTGCCAGGACATTGAAGTACCGTTGCGCGGTACGTTGGATGAGCTCCTGGTGCGCAGCTTGGTAGTCGGCCTCGGCTTGTGCTACTTCGGCATCGGCACGCTTGAGCGCGGCCCACTGATCCCAGCGAAAGAGTGTTTGGCGCAACTGCAGCTGATATCGCCAGCCCTTTGTGTCGGCATCCGTTGTGATATCGACCGGCACGATCTCACTGGTCGGATCGCGGGGGTCGGTTTGCTGGAGGACAGTGCGCGAAAAAGCCTGATCCTCCTTGCTGTACGAGCCGCTCACGCTCACTTGGGGCAACAGGGCGGCCAACGCTTGCGGTTTTGCTTCGCGGCTGGCGAGGCGATTCGCATCGGCTTCGCGAATGATCGGATCGTTCTGTAATGCTCTCTGATAGACCTCGAGGAGGTTGGCCCCGAAGACCGCCTGCGTCGCAAGCGTCAACCCGCACGCCACGACGATGTGCGCTCGTACATTCATCTTGTTCTTCCCACATGCGCCGAGACGGCGCGACCCAAAGTCAACGAAGACCGTTCAACTACACAGTCGCCCTGCGTCGTGTTGCAAGTCCCCTTCAGCAGACCGCCTCGCCAGTCACGGGACGGCTCGATCGCACGCACATGACAGAGGTTGTCGTCCGGATTCGAGCGAACGACACCGCAATGTTCGGTCGCCTCAATAAGTCGGAACGGTTGCGTCGACTTCCCGCGACCAGGCGAGAATGCCGCCCGCGAGGTTCACCGCTCGAAACCCGTTCTGCTGCAAGAATTTCGCGACTTCGAGACTGCGCCGTCCGGAACGGCACAACACGACGGTCTCTTTGCTCCGGTCGAGCTCGTGTGCGCGTGCCGCGATTTCCCCCATGGGAATGTGTACCGCACCCGGCACACTGGCGATGGCGAGCTCCCACTGTTCTCGAACGTCAAGCAACGTGAGGTCTTCGCCGCGATTGCGGCGGGCCACGAACTCAGCAGGGGTGATCTCAGGGACGGACATGGCGGTTCCAATGCCGGCGGTTCGACATGGGGATGAAGCATAACGTAAGGATCGCATCCGCGCTCATCCCATCCCTCAATCTTGTCACTTCCCTACACGCCGGAGGGCGGGTGGAGGGCAGCGTCCGTCAGAAGACGAATTTCGGCGGCTGCGGAGCGTTGATCAGCGGGTCGATCGCCGTCTCGAACAGGCTCTCGCGTTGCCATTCGCGCTCTCCCGTTCGCGTCACCTTCCATGCTTCCATGACCGGCATCTGTCCCACGACGACGAAGAGGCGTCCGCCGACGCGCAGAGCGCGTTGAAAGCGTTCGTCGTAGAGTGGCAGCGACCCTGTGACTGCAATGACATCGTATGCGCCTTCCTCATCGAGCTGCATGCCGTCCGCTTGCTCGACGGCGACGGTGTTCACTGCAGCCGCATAGAGGTTTGCACGCGCGAGCTCGACGAGCTCCGGGAAGATCTCCAGCGCTCGGACGCGGCTGGTCAGCTTGCCGAGACAAGCAGCGAGATAACCCGTGCCTGCACCGACCAGCAGGGCAACATCGTCGGAGCGCGTCTCGAGCGCCTGCAGGATGCGACCATGGGTGATCGGCGGGAGCATCGTTTGCCCGCATGGAATCGGAATTTCCGCATCGGCATAGGCGACCAGCCTATAGGCCTCCGGCACGAACAGCTCCCGAGGGATGGTCCGCATCACGGCGAGCACGCGTTCGTCCACAACTTCCACGGCGCGAACTTGCTGATGCAGCATCTGTTCGCGGATCACGTCTGTGTTCAGCATGCGGAATGCGTTCCTCTTGCGAGTAAGTGGTAGCGAACCGGCACGCCGCATCGTCGCTCAGGGCCACTGTCGGCTTGATTGACACATGTTGGTGGGTGTTGGAAACCCTCCGACGAGGCCGTTCCCAAGCGACGAGCGAGACCCCAGCTCGCTATCGACGCTGCGTCTTGAAATCATGCAGGCAGGAGTGTGCCGGCACGGCGGCGAAGGGTACGAGCTTTGGAAACGACGGACAAGCGTGCGCTGGGAGCACCTTTCGGTGGCTGCCCTGTGCCTTGGTTTCCCTGAAAACGCTTTCAGACGCCTTCCCCGCTTGTTCCGCTTACGATTATGGTCAATCCCTGCGGCAGAAGCGCGCGCGTTCTATATGCTGTCCGGGAAGAATCAGGCCTGCGAATGAACTCGCCCAGGTACCTGTGCCGCAGCCAGGCCGCTGCAGCGAGGTTCGCAAGCTCGCGCTGACAGTAACGCCAGCGCCTTTGGGAACATTGAAGGACACGCGGCGGGCTCATGAACGCCCTTGAAGGCACTCCAACCATTGCTCTGGTGATCATCGTACTCGTGCTGCTCG
>Ga0079224_100000201_pt1 | contig 51639 bp, 49 predicted proteins | sample Stecom2015_FD_80414 | JGI IMG/M metagenome (GOLD analysis project Ga0079224, IMG submission 80414) | Agricultural soil microbial communities from Utah to study Nitrogen management - Steer compost 2015 | ecosystem: Environmental > Terrestrial > Soil > Agricultural land | place: USA: Utah... | reverse complement strand
TCAGGCGTACGTGCGAATCATCCAAAGATCCGAAAGGTCGTTCCACTTCGAATCGTCCTTGACGGCGCGGAATGCCTGGCGAGCCAGGTCTTTCTGGCCCTTCTTCATGTAGGCAATGCCGAGCAACACTTGCGCCTCATCGACGTCCGTCACACCGCCCTTCTTGATCCCCTTCTGAATCGCTTCGATTGCCTCGTCATAGCGGCCGTAGCTCATATAGGCGTGTCCGAGCGCGACGAGCGCTTGGCCCTGCGAGGACTTCTCGGCTTCTTTCGCAAGCTGATCGAGGGACGCCTTGTCTTCCGCTGCGAGCTTCTTCGCACCGCTCAACAAACGATCGTAACGACCCTGCTCGGTCTTATCGTCGCTCTTCAGGACGCCACTCTTGATGTTGCGCTCGACGAGGGCTTCAGCTTCGCCCGGAACGCCCGCGTCCATCGCAAGCTGCGCCATTTCCACGATGTCTCCCTTGTCCTTGAGCGCACCGACATGCTCCATCAGCCGGTAGTAACCAAGAATGATGCGGTCGTCATTCGAGTTCTTGCGCCGATAGATGTCGAGCAGGTTCTCCCAATACTCTGCGGAGGGGTAGTAGCGAACGATCTGCTTCAGCGCCTGCGCCACGCCCTCCTTGTTCTGCGGCTCCGACTTGAAATGCGAGCTCAAGACGATCTGCAGCCAGTTCTCTTCCGGCACCTTCCCGGCGCGTTCTGCCTGCTGAATCACCTTCTGCATCGACGCCGCAGCGTTCGGGTAGTCGCCCAGTAGATAGTAGGACTGCGCGACCATCTGGCCCATGTCCTGTTGGTTGGGCTGCCGCTCGAGAGAACGCTTCGCCCACTCGAGCGCCTTCTTGTAATCCTTCGTTTGGAAAGCGAGCGTCGCAAGAGTCTTCATGCGCTCGTCGCGTTGCGCGTCGGGCAATTGGCCCGAGTTGATGATGCGCTCGTAAACCGTCGCGGCCTCGCCGTACTTCTTCTGCTGGATGAGGACGTATGCGAGGAACTCATCGATCTGATACGCCTCGAACGGCGTCTTCTTTTCGACCGCCTGAGCCTTTTTGATCTCGGCTAATGCAGTATCCCATTGCTTGGCCTGAATCGCCTCTTGCGCCTTCTTCATGGGCACGGCGACGGCCTTCGTCGTGATCTTATTGGCGGACTGTTCGGCCGCAACGGCCGTGGCGGGGGTCAGAGCCGCGACACCCGTCGCAAGGCTCACGGCGATCGCCGAAGCGAGAGCAAAAGACTTAATGCGAGTCATGTGGATCCTAAGTCTCCAAAGCTGGGGTGACCAGAAAACTCCCGACAAGCCCGAATTGTTCGACCATTGCCAGGGGCCCGGCCGAACGGCCGGGCGACCCATCAATCCATGAACTGTTCGTTTCCGACAAATCCGATACGCATCATGCCATTACGCTGTGCCAGCGCGAGCACTTTTGCCACGGTGTCGTAGTCGGCACGCCGGTCGGGCCGCACGTGCAGCTCGGGCTGCGGCTCCTTCGCCGCCTCGGAGCGGAAGTAGCCTTCGAGGTCCTCGAGCCGGACGAGCGAGCCGTTCCAGATGATCGACCCGTCCCAATCGATATCGAGGCGGATCGGCTCGACTTGTACCGGAGGCGGCGGAGCCGACGAAGGTCGCGGCATGTCCAACTTGACCGCATGCGTCATGACCGGCAGCGTGAGGATGAACAGAATGAGCAAGACCAACAAGACGTCGATGAGCGGCGTCGTGTTCATCTCGACCATCGGTTCGCCTTCACCGCCGCCACCTACTTGCATCGCCATGTTCTGATACCTCTTATAGGCCGGTGTTACGACCGCCAGGTTCGGTGATGAAACCGACCTTCTGGATACCCGCGCGCTGCACGGTCAGGATGACGCGGCCGACGTGCTCGTAGCGCGTGTCCTGATCGGCGCGAATGTGCACCTCCGGCTGCGGCTGCTGCACGGCAACACTCTTCAAGCGTTCGAGCAAGGCGTCGGTGTCCGGGATGAGCGCCTGGTTCCAGAACACCTGTCCTTCCTTGTTGACGGACAGGTTGACGTTCTCCGGCTTGGTCTCGGTCGGAAGGTTGTGCACCTTCGGCAACTCGACGGGCACCGTGTGAGTAATCACAGGAATCGTGATCATGAAGACGATGAGCAGCACCAACATGACGTCGACGAGCGGCGTCGTGTTGATGGCTGACATCGCTGTATCTTCTTCCTCGGAAGGCTGATTCTGAGCGTTAGGGTTCATGTGTGCGCTCCGGCGCCGTCGTCGAGCTCAGATTACTTGCGCGCAGCCGCGCCCGCCGCAGCGGCAGGACGGGGGGTAGCCGGCGTCCCGCTCTCGACGCGCGCACCGCTCACGAGATACGCATGCATGTCGGACGAGAAGTAACGCAGCTTTTCGACGATGTCCTTGTTCCGGCGCAGCAGCCAGTTGTAGCCCATGACCGCAGGCACCGCGACCGCGAGACCGATGGCCGTCATGATCAAGGCTTCGCCGATCGGACCGGCCGTCTTGTCGAGGCTCGCCTGACCTTCCATGCTGATCGCGATGAGCGCGTTATAAATACCCCACACGGTGCCGAGCAGTCCGATGAAGGGCGAGACAGATCCGGTCGTGGCCAGGAACGACAGACCGGACTGCAGGCGGTTCGAAACGCTCTCGACCGAGCGGTACAGCGCAGCGCCAACCCACTCGTGCAACGGAACCTGATCCGTGAGGCGGCCTTCGTGGTGCTGAGCGGCGCGGATGCCGTCCTCGGCGATCATCCGATACGCATTGTCCTTGCCGGTGAGCTTTTGGATGCCGTCCCGCAGATTACCTGCGGTCCAGAAGTTCTTCTCCATCTCCTTGTAGGACTTGCGGAGGCGACGCTGGTCCCACAGCTTCGTGAAGATGATGTACCACGAGCCAAAAGACATGATGACCAGGACGATAAGGGTTCCCCTGATCACGAAATCGCTCTGTGCCCAGAGCTGTTCAAGACCAAAAGGATTCTCTTGTACTTCGGTGCCGGTTGTGGGAGCCATGGAACGGTGTCCTCTACTTATGAAGCTATGACCTTGATGTTGAGGGTGAGTTCTGACGCGCGGATTTAATCCGTCAAATTGAACGTAACCTTGGTCGCATGCCACATAGCGACGGGTTCACCGTTCTCAGTGCCTGGGATAAACCGCCACGAACGCTTTGCCTCCCGTACAGCGGCCTCATCGAGCCGCGGGAAGCCACTGGATTTCTGTACACGCGCCTCACCGACGCGTCCGTTCGGCAGGATGTACAGCTCCAGAACTACGGTGCCTGCTTCACCAGCGCGTCGCGAGGAGGCCGGATACTCAGGTTTCGTCGGGGGACGCCGCGGATCCACTCTCGGCGCGGTCGACGGCGGCCCCGCGGGTTTCGGTTGAATCGGCGGCTGAACCGTCGGCTTGACGGTCGTCGTTTGAGTGATCGCCGTCTGCGGCGGCGCATCCATCGGGATGTCGATCGCGATTTCAGGCGGCGGCACGAAGGGCGGCGGCGTCTCGATCTTCGGCGGCGGCGGCGGCGGCGGCGGCTCGTCGATCTTCGGCGCCTCCTCGATCATCCGCGTCTCGATCGGGCCGAGCACAGCCGACACGACTCTATGCGAGAGACCTGAATTGAGCGCCCAACCCAACCCAACGTGCATCAACACGATGACAATGAAAATGAGAGTACGGCGCGTAAAAAAGGAAGTGTCTGCTGGTGCGTAAGGCATGCTTTGCAGCTCAACGATGTAAATGCAGGGTCTGGAAGCAGCCCCGCAGGGATTAGTGCGTTACCCGTATCTTTCGTTCGATTCAGTATGCTCGCGGCGGCATACAAACCCCCGTTTCCCCGGGCCGAACGAGTAACGTCGCAAGGTACACCGTAGATTACGGATTGACGTTACAGTCACGGAAGACCGCAGAAACGCCGCGCAAGGTATAAAGTTTCCACGCGGAAGGCAAGCACTCCGAAACAGAATATGGCCGCTTTTGCGTGCATCTGCATACAGACCGCGCTGACGTCTCAGAGTTCGCACAACCGTTCGCCGCGGCATCCTGCACACGGATGCGCGCCTCGGGGGATCGCGCCGCAACGTTTAAAAACAGAGGATTTTCCGATGTTGGCGGCGACACTCGAATGCACCGCGCACGTGCGTGGCGACGGCATTCTGTTGCCGCGTTGTCGCAGCGCTCGGCTGCAATCGACGGAGATCAAGCGCGACCGCTCAAAGAGAACTCGATGGGGATGAGTACGAACGCCCTGCGCGGCTCGCCATCTTCTACATACGGGCGAAAGGCCGCCGCAGCTACCGCTTCTTTCGCCGCATGATCGAGGCGCACGTGGCCGCTCGAGCTCTCGACTTCGATGCTGCACGCTTGACCTTTCTCATCAATCAAGACGCGCAATACCACGAGGCCTTGCTCTCTCAGACGCCGCGATTGGGGCGGATAGCGCGGGATGGGCTCGCGCACGTACTCGACCGCGGAGATGAGCTTCGGCGCCGCCTGCGCTCGTGTCGGCGTCGGTGCGCTAGCCACTTCGCGCGCAACCATCCGATTCGCAGCGGGCGGAATTTCGATCGGCACTTCGATCGCCGGCGCGAGCGGAACGGGAACGTCGAGGGCGATGTCGATCGTGCGCACCGGCGGTGGCGTCCAGCGACGCTCGGATTCGTTCGCATCGACGATGAACCGCGCTGTCACAGGCGTCGCTCCAGTGCGGTGCACTACCTGCCCAAGGTGCGTCGCCGCGTACACGAGCGCTCCATGCGCGATGAGCACGGCAATAGCGACCCCTGCGCGATGAGCGCGAGGCCGTAGCGATGCGAATGGGGATGCCTCAGTCGACACGCGTCAATGATGCACGGACAGCTCGTTCTTGTAAATGCGAACTGTTCTCACTCCTATCCACAAGCGGACAGACCCTGCTGCACACTCATATTTAAGCTGATCGAGGAAACCGGGGGCCGGACATCCGAAGCGCGCAGATCCCCTCAAAAGGGAGCGTCCGTGAGCTCGCGATCGAGCTCAGCGAGTTGTCCGGGCGTGCCGACGTTTCGCCAGGGCCCCAGGTAAAGCTCTCCGCTCACGCGCCCCGCATTGGCCCACTTGCGCATGAGCGGCGCAATCGGAAATCGTCCCGACTCGCAGCCTTCGAAGAACGAGGGATGAAAGACCCCGATGTTCGCGTACGTCTGGCATTCGCCTTCGGTGCCGATGCGACCGTCTCGCAAAGAGAAATCCCCACCCGGATTGAAGCTCGGGTTCGGCACGAGCACGAGGTGGGCCACATCGCTCGGCGCCAGCCGCCCATCGAGCGAAGCGAACGCGAATCGCGTCCATACGTCGCCGCTCACGACGACGAAAGGGTCGCGACCGAGCAGCGGGAGCGCATTCAGAATGCCGCCGCCCGTTTCGAGCGCCTCGCTTCCTTCGTCCGCGTACTGCAATGCCACGTCGAAGCGTGTGCCGTCGCCGAGCGCGTCGCGCAGCATCGCGCCTTTCCAAGCGAGATTGATCACGATCTCGCGAATGCCAGCCGCCGCCAGCGCCTCGATGTGGTACTGAATCAGCGGCTTGCCGCCGACCCGCAACAATGGCTTCGGCAAAGTGTCGGTGAGCGGCCGCATGCGCTCTCCCCGACCTGCCGCCAAGATCATCGCGCGCACGCTGGTTCCTTCGTAACGAACAGGGTGGGAAAGATCACGCTCACTCCAAGCGCGCCTGCGGATCGATACGTGCCAACGCAGGCTCCACGTCGGCAGCGATCCATTCGCCGAGCGGTGCAAGCTCAGGATAGCGAGCGCTCACCGCCTTGACATACCCGAGCGTGCGCGGGATGTTCTTCAAGTAACCCGGCTTGCCGTCGCGATGCCATAGCCGCGCGAAGATGCCGATTGCCTTCAAATGTCGCTGCACGCCCATGAGATCGAACGAACGCCATAGCGCTTGCTCGCTCTCGGGAACCGGCACGCCGGCGTCGCGCGCGGATCGGAAGAAATCCAACACCCAGCCTTCGACGCGCTCGCGCGGCCAAGCGATGTAGCAGTCCCGAAGGAGCGACACCAAGTCGTACGTGAGCGGCCCATTGACGGCGTCCTGGAAATCCAAGATTCCCGGATTCGCGCCGAACCGCTCGCCGTCCCCGACCATCAGATTGCGCGAGTGGTAATCGCGATGAACGAACACGCGCGGCTGCCGCAACGCCTCGACGACCAACGCCTCGTACACGGACTCCACATGGAGCGCGCGCTCGGGATCGAGCCCCAAGTGACGCTCGCAGAACCACTCGGGAAACAACGCGATCTCACGACGCAGCAGCGGCGCGTCGTAGGGCGGCAGGAGGGCGGCATGCTTCGCCCCGCCCGCTTGAATGCGGACCAACGCGGCGATCGCATCGCCATAGAGTCGATCGGCATCGCCGCCCTCCTCCAGCTCGGCGAGGTAAGTGCGCGAGCCGAGATCCGTGTTGAGCAGGAAGCCCTGCGCCTCGTCGCATTCGAGCACGCGCGGCGCGTTCACACCGATCTCCTCGAGCATGCGGGCGACTCGAACGTACGGAGCCAAATCCTCCTTGCCGGGCGGTGCATCCATCGCGATCCAGCTCCGATCGCCTCGCGAGACCCTGAAGTAGCGGCGAAAGCTCGCGTCCGCCGAAGCGGGTCGCAGTTCGAAATCGCGCGTGCCGAGCACGTTCGCGAGCCACGTTTCGAGCTTGGCGAGACGCGCGTCCGTGGGCACGAGTGCGTCTGTCGGTGAGGAAGGCACGCGCTTGCAGACTCCAAAAGAATTATGGGTGCGCCGATCAGGAACCGCCGTAGAGCGACATCCGATCATTATAATCGCGCACGATGACAGACCAGGCGCTCAGAATCTCATTTGCCGGTACGACGACAACGTGCCTCTGCGTCGGCGTCATCACTACGGGATTGTTCGGTACGACGCGTCTTCTTGCCGACTGCCCGCCCTCGGCCGACCCGCGCGAGTTTCGGGCGGATTTCGATCTCGCCGCGGACGCCTCGCAGGCGATCGTCGTCGAGTCGGACAGCGCCCATGTGAGACTGAATGACGACGTCTACGTTCTGGAAGGCGATGTCGTCGTCATTCAGGGCAAGCGCAAGATCAGGACGAGAGACGCGACCATCGATCAGCGCTCCGGACGATTCAGTGTCGAAAGCCCCATCGAGTACTCGGATCCCAACATGACGGTGACCGGAGACTCGGGCCGCCTCGAGCCCGATGGCTCGGCCGTTTTCGAAGGAGCGCGCTTCGAGCTGCCGGCAACGAACGCGCGGGGCTCGGCGGATCGGATCCGCGCCAACGCGCTCGGCGAGATATCGCTCGACCGCGTGCGCTATACGACCTGCCCGCTCGGCCAGGAGGATTGGTTGATCCGCGCGTCGGACATCGACATCGATCAACGGCGCGGGTTCGGCAGCGCTCGCAATGCGCGCCTCGATTTCAAAGGCATTCCGATCCTGTACACGCCGTTCATCTCGTTCCCTGTCGGCAACGAGCGCAAGACCGGATTCTTGATGCCGACGCCCGGCAGCTCGGCGCGTAGCGGCGCTTCGATATCGGTGCCTTGGTATTGGAACATCGCGCCGAACTACGACGCGACATTCACGCCGACCTGGTACGCCAAACGCGGCGCTCGGCTCGGCACGCAGTTTCGATACCTGACGAGCTTCGGCGACGGCACGTTGCTCGCCGATTACCTGCCGGACGACCGGCAATTCGGCGAAGACCGGTCGTATGTGCGCTTCTTCGACGAGACGAACTTCACGGATCGCCTGCGCCTCGATACCGAAGCCGCAAACGTCAGCGACGATCAGTGGTTCGAGGATTTCGGCCTCGGGCCCGAAGGCACGAGCATCACGTTCCTCAACCGCTATACGAACCTCACGTATCTGGGGAACGAGTGGCGGGCGATCTTGCGCGCACAGAATTTTCAGGTCATCGACGACACGATCGATCCGCTCCAACGACCTTATACGATCCTGCCGCAACTTGCCGTGAGCGCTTCGTTTCCGGATCGCCCGTTCGGATTGACCTATGGCTTGGACTTGGAGATCGCTCACTTCACTCACAACTTCGATCGCGCCCCGTACGACTTGACGACGGGTTGGCGCATCGATGCGGCACCGGAGGTTAGGATGCCGTTGCGCGGCAGGGGCATCTACGTCGAACCCGCCGCGAGCTTTCGGTACACGGGCTACAAGCTTAGCGACGAACCGGGTATCGATGACACGCCTTCGCGTTCCGCGCCGGTCATCAGCGTCGACTCGGGACTCATCTTCGAGCGGCTCTGGGGCTCGAGGCAGCAGCGGCTGCAAACGCTCGAGCCGCGAATCATGTACTTGTACGTGCCGTATCGCGATCAAGACGAGCTGCCCAACTTCGACACGGGCATCGCCGATCTCAATCTCGTGCAGCTCTTCAGGACGAACCGGTATGTCGGCGCGGACCGCCTCGCCGATGCAAATCAATTGAGCGTCGGACTCACGAGCCGCCTCCTCGATGCGGAAACGGGAGCCGAATGGCTCAGGGCAACCGTCGGTCAAGCGTACTACTTCGAGACGCCGCGCGTGACGCTGCCCGGAGAAGACATCGACGAGACCGGCTCCTCCGACATCATTGCGGAATTGGATCTGCGGGCCTATGGCGATTGGAGCATCGGCATGGGCGTGCAATGGGACCCTTCGGACACGCGCTCGGAGAAGGGCGACGTCCACGTGCAATATCGGCCGGCATTCGACCGTATCGCCAACGTCGGCTATCGGTTTCGGCGCGGCAATCTCGAACAGGTCGACGGGTCGGTTGCGTGGCCCATCAGCGAGCGCTGGAGCGCCTACGGGCGGATGGTGTATTCCCTCGAGGACTCCCAGGCACTGGACCATTTCGCTGGATTGGAATACCGCTCGTGCTGCTGGAGATTTCGCATCGTGGCCCGGCGCTACGTCAGGGATCGGACCGGGGATTTCGACACGAGCGTGCTGCTCCAGCTTGAACTTAACGGCCTGTCCAGTGTCGGAGACGAGGCCGACGCTTTCCTCGAACGATCCATTTGGGGATACTCGCGCAGTTCGGCGGCGGCCCCCTGAAGCCGGGATACCGCCCGGTTGCGGCTCTCGGCGCATCGGTGCTGTCGGACACACAATACAGACGCCTACTTCAGCGACCAACTGTCTCGACCGCCCATGAAATATCTGCGCTTGTTGTCGATCGTCCTGTGCCTGAGCCTCGTCGCTGTCGAGGGGGTCGCGCAGACGCGCGAGCTGTCGAGCAGCGGCGTGCTGCTGGATCGGATCGCGGCCGTCGTCAATGAAGGCGTGGTGCTGCGAAGCGAGCTCGAGGAGCAGACCGAGCAGGTGATCGCTCGCTTGCGCGAGCAGCAGACCGAGCTGCCGCCGCGCAACGTGCTGCGCCGACAGATTCTCGAGCGCTTGATCGTCGAGGAAATCCAAGTCCAACGCGCCGAGCGACTCGGCATTCAAGTCACGGACGAAATGGTCAACCAGACGCTCGACGACATCGCGAAACGCAGCAACATCGCCTTCGACGAGCTGCCGCAGGTCCTCGCCCAACAAGGCATCGACTATCGCAACTTTCGCGATGACATCCGCCGACAGTTGACGATGCAGTTGCTGCGTCAGCGCGACGTCATTGCACGCATCAACATCTCGCCGCGCGAGCTCGAGCAATATCTTGCGCGGCAGCAGAACGCGCCGGATCGCAATGCCGAGTACAACGTCTCGCACATCCTGATTTCCGTACCCGTATCCGCGACCCCCGAGCAGATCGAGGCGCGCGCCGAGCGCGCGGCCGAGGTTTACGAGAAGGCGCGCAGCGGCGCCGATTTCGCGCAGCTCGCAGTGTCGTACTCGGACAGCAGCACCAGCATCGAGGGCGGTTCGCTCGGATGGCGCCGCGGCGCGCAGCTTCCCTCCATCGTCAGCGAACAGGTCGCGAAGATGCAGCCGGGCGACGTGTCGCCGCCCGTGCGCACGCCGAGCGGCTTTCACATCTTCAAGCTAAACGAAATGCGCGGCGGCGTGCAGCAATCGGTCGAAGCGCAAGTCCATGCGCGGCACATTCTGCTGCGCACAAACGAGTTGGAGGACGATCAGACCGTGCAACAGCGGCTCGCGGAAATCCGCGAGCGCATTCTGGGCGGAGAGGACTTCGCCGCCATTGCCGCCGTCACGTCGCAGGATCCGGGCTCGTCGGCCGATGGCGGCGATCTCGGCTGGGCGGGCCCGGGCACTTACGTGCCGGAGTTCGAGAAACAGCTCGCAGCGCTCGGCGAGAACGAGATCAGCGAGCCGTTCAAATCACCGTACGGCTGGCACATCGTGCGAGTGCTCGGCCGCCGGCAACACGACGTGACCGAAGACATACGACGTCAGCAAGCTTTCGTACAGTTGCGCGAGGCGAAGGCGGAAGAAGAGACGGAGCTCTGGATTCGACGGCTGCGAGACGAGGCGTTCGTCGACTACAGAATGTAGCTGGACGTGACGAGTGACGAGTCTCCCGCGTCTCATCCTGACCTCCGGCGAACCCGCCGGGATCGGTCCGGACCTTTGTCTTCAAATTGCCTTGCAACCGTGGGAGAGCGATCTCGTCGTCGTCGGCGATATGCGCATGCTTGCAGAGCGCGCACAAGCGCTCGGCCTCGCGGTGCGCTTCGAGCTCTTCGCGCAAGGAAACCCGCGCCGCAAGCACGAGGCGGGCAAGTTGCGCGTGCTCCACGTGCAAACGTCCGCGCCTGTACGGCCAGGCGTATTGGATTCGGCGAACGCTCGGTACGTCCTTGCGACGCTCGATGCGGCGATCGACGGCTGCGCCGCGGGTGAGTTCGATGCGATGGTCACCGCACCGCTCCAAAAAAGCATCATCAACGAAGCGGGCGTGCCTTTTTCCGGCCACACTGAGTATCTCGCCGACCGCACGGGGGGCAGCGAACCCGTCATGCTGCTCGCAAGCGACAGACTGCGCGTCGCGCTCGTCACGACGCACCTACCCTTGCGCGCCGTTCCGGGCGCAATCACGCGCGAGCGGGTCGAGACGGTCGCGACGATTCTTTACCGGGAGCTGCAGACGAAGTTCGCAATCGACCGTCCGCGCGTGCTCGTATGCGGCCTCAACCCGCACGCGGGCGAATCCGGTCATCTAGGTCGCGAAGAAATCGATGTGATCATCCCCGCGCTCGAGGCACTGCGCGCCCGCGGGTGCGATCTCATCGGACCTGCGCCCGCCGATACCGCGTTCACGCCGCACATGCTGGAGGGCGTGGACGCGGTGCTCGCCATGTATCACGATCAAGGCCTGCCCGTGCTCAAGTACGCGGGTTTCGGCAACGCCGTGAACGTGACGCTCGGACTGCCGATCATCCGCACGTCGGTCGATCATGGCACCGCGTTGACGCTGGCAGGTAGCGGCAAAGCGGACGCGGGCAGCCTGATCGCTGCAATCGAACTGGCGCTTCGGATGGTCGGCGCGCGCGCGCGGATGCCGGCGTAGCCGTCGAGGCAATTCTACGAGGCTGGCTGGTCGGATCACGCGTTCGAACATCGATGCACGTCGCCCGCAAACGCTTCGGACAACACTTCCTCCACGATCCGGCGATCATCGCCCGCATCATTGCCGCGATCGACCCGCAGCCGGAGGAAGCGCTCGTCGAAATCGGTCCTGGGCTGGGCGCGATTACGCTGCCCTTGCTCGAGCGCGTCGGCGAGCTGCACGCGATCGAGATCGATCGCGACGCCATTCGGCACCTACGCGATCATGCGCCTGCTTCCGCCACGCTGCACCTCCACGAGGCCGACGTTCTGAAGTTCGACTTAGGTGCCCTACGCGCCGACTCGCGACCGCTGCGGATCGTCGGCAATCTGCCCTACAACATCTCGACGCCGCTGTTGTTCCGCTTGATCGAGCAGCGCGAGCACATTCTCGACTTGCACGTCATGCTGCAAAAGGAAGTCGTCCAGCGCATGGCGGCGACGGCCAGCTCCGAGCACTATGGCCGCCTGAGCGTGATGCTCGCACCGTGGCTCAAAGTCGAGCCGTTGTTCGATATCGGCCCGGGCGCCTTTCGGCCTGCGCCACGCGTCGTCTCGAGCTTTGCCCGGCTCATCCCGCACGCGATCCCACCCGTGCCCCAGGACCATCCGCGGCAATATGCGGCGATCGTTGCGGCCGCTTTCTCTCAGCGTCGAAAAACCTTACGCAACAGCCTGCGGCCATTGCTCTCCGATCGTGAGATCGCCGCCGCCGGAATCGATCCGGGAGCACGAGCGGAAACCGTCTCGCCGCTCGGCTTCGCCGCGCTCGCAGAACGCCTTGCCATTAGGAATGACGGCGGCGTTTAGGGCCGTACGGCGGGCGACTTCTATATAATCGTCGTACGCGAGAACTTTGCGGCTTCGGGAGGCGCGATGGCGGACTATCGCAATATTCTGCTCGCGGTCGACCTATCCGACGACAGCGAGATCATCGGTGCCAGAGCAAAGTCGATCGCCGAGCGGTACGGCGGTGAGATCACGCTGCTGCACGTCGTCGAATACGTGCCGGTCGAACCGATGGGAGAAGCGTTGATGCCCACGATTCAGATCGAGACCGAGCTCGTCGACCGCGCGCGAACGCGTTTGCAGGAGCTCGCCGCGAAGCTCGGCCTCGAGCACCGGCCGCAGCTCGTCGAAACGGGCGGAATCAAGGCCGAGATCATCCGCGCCGCGCAGCGCCTGAACAGCGATCTCATCGTGCTCGGCAGTCGCGGGCGCCACGGGCTCGCCATTCTACTCAACTTCACGGAAGATGCTGTTCTCCACTCGGCACCCTGTGACGTTTTGGCGGTGCGTCTGCACTGAAGCGACATCTTATGACAGAAATACCTCCTTCGAAGACCCGCGTCGAAGACGCCGCATCCTACTTGGAGGCTGCGAGCGCCGATGAGGCGGCACGTCATCGCATTCGCGTCGACGTGAGCGCGAGCTACGTGGGCGAGCAGTCGAAGCCCGACGAATCGCATTACGTCTTCTCCTATACGATCACGATTCGCAACGAGGGCAAGATTCCGGCCCGCTTGCTCACACGCCATTGGGTGATCACGGATGCAAACGGCAAAGTGAAGGAAGTGCGCGGCGAAGGCGTCGTCGGCGAACAGCCCTACCTGCTGCCCGGCCAAGGATTCAGGTATTCGAGCGGCGCCGTGCTCGAAACGCCGGTCGGCGCGATGCAGGGCAGTTATCAGATGCTCGGTGACGATGGCGCGCAGTTCGATGCGCACATCGCTCCGTTCACTCTCGCGATCCCTGGCCTGCTCCACTGAGCCGCGATCTTCTCTTCGCGCCGAGCTTCTGGCGTTCGACATGGCCACTTACGCGATCGGCGACGTTCAAGGCTGCGATGACGAGCTCGCGACGCTCCTCGATACGCTGAAGTTCGATCCGAGCGTCGATAGGCTGTGGCTCGTCGGCGATCTCGTGAATCGCGGACCCAAATCGGCCGCAGTGATCCGCCGCATCATGGCCTTGGGCGACGCTGCCGTGGTCGTGCTCGGCAATCATGACCTGCATCTACTCGCCACCGCCTACGCAGGCGCCGAGCGCAAAGCGCAAGATACGATCGACGATGTGCTCGGCGCGGCGGATCGAGACGAGTTGCTCGCGTGGCTGCGCACGCGCCCCATGCTGCATCACGACGAGCGCCTGGGCTACACGATGCTGCATGCGGGGCTGCCGCCGCAGTGGGATTTGGCCCTCGCGAGCCGATGCGCCCGCGAGCTGGAGACCGCGCTTCGCGATGATGCGTCGTGCGCCGAGCTCTTTCGTCACATGTACGGCAATCAGCCGAGCCGCTGGTCCGATTCGCTGACCGGCTTCGATCGTCTGCGCTTCATCACGAATTGCCTCACGCGTCTGCGCTTCTGCCGCGCGGACGGCACGCTCGAGCTCAAGTACAAGGGCACGATCGCACAGGCGCCCAAGGACGTACTTCCGTGGTTTCGTGTACCCAACCGCCGCTCCGCGGGCATACGCATCGTCTGCGGCCATTGGTCCGCGCTCGGCTATCACCTCGAGGGAGGCGTGCTCTCGATCGATACGGGGTGCGTGTGGGGCCAGCGCTTGTGCGCGGTGCGGCTCGACGCCGATACACCTTCCCCTGTCTTCGTGCCCTGCTCTTCGTCAGGCCTTCGGATCGAATAGCACGCGAAGAAAGGCTGGCTCTCGCAGAGAGACGCGGAGATAGGAGAAGAATTCAGATCTTTCTCGATTTCTCCGCGTCTCTGCGAGAGCCTTTCTTCCGGAACCACGGCACCCGGCTCCTGACAGTCATCGTGCGCGGATTTCAGTCCGTCTTCTTGGTGTCACGCTGCTTGCCGACGTCATCGGGCTTCGGCACCTCGATGAGCGCTTCCACCACAATGCTTGGGCGAGTCAACGTTCCGGGGTTCGGCGGACATGGCGTGTTGTCCTTTATGACGCGCACCGCCAACTTCGGCAAAATCCTGCGACGCACTTGCTCGAGCAACTCGCAGTCTCCGCTGCCCAAGCTCGAGGTGGCGCGCCCTTGACCGATGGTCACCTGCTTCCACTGTGCAGGGAACTGCTCGGCGAGATCGACCGCCTTCGCGCGCTCGCCCGAGATTCGCGCGACCAGCTCGCGCTTGCTTGCGTCCTTCTTGACCTCGGCGATCGCTTCGGGCGTTGCCTCGACGGGCGAGATCAGCCGAATTTCGGCACGCGGCGCCCGAACGGGACCGCGACCGCAGTCCACTTCGCGCACGCGAACCTCGGCGTGTGCGCCCACGAGGCGCAGAATCTGCTCGAGCTTCGCCTCGAGACTCTCGCACGAGTAGAACGTCGTGAAGCTTTGATAGTAAAACGTGAACTCCTGCGGCTTCCAAATTGCCTGCACCGGCTCCGGCTCCTTGTCCTGCGCGAGCGCGTGCGAGGTCGAGCCGAGCACTGCGAGTGCGGCCGCCGCGAACACTGTCCGTAACCTCATACTCTTACCCCTTGGCCTCGCTTGCCTACCGAGCGCATTCTCGGGGCAATCGTTCCGAATACAAGTCGCAACCGCCGCAAAGCATAGCGCGGTGCGGCTCCGGCTATACTTCCCTCGAGGAGACCTGCACATGAGCGCTCTAACGCCCTTCAATTTCCGCGCCTGGATCGACGAGCATCGCGAGCTCCTGAAACCGCCGGTGTGCAACAAGCAGATCTTTCCTCACTCGGAGTTCATCATCATGGTCGTCGGCGGACCGAACAATCGCAGCGACTATCACGATGATCCGGGCGAGGAGTTCTTCTATCAGATCGAAGGCGACATGGTGTTGCGCACGATGCAAGACGGTGCTCGCGTGGATATTCCGATCCGGGAAGGCGAGATCTTCTTGCTTCCGGCGCGCGTGCCGCACTCGCCCCAGCGATTCGCGAATACCGTAGGGCTCGTCATCGAACGGAAGCGCCGTCCCGACGAGCAAGATGGTTTTCTCTGGTATTGCGAGCACTGCCAATACCCGCTCTACGCGGAGTATCTGCACGTCACCGATATCGAGAAGCAACTCCCGCCGATCTTCGATCGGTTCTACGACTCGCCTAAGCATCGTGTCTGCCAAGCGTGCGGCGCGGTCGCACATCGCACCAAATGACCGTCCGAACGCCGGCGCTCACTCTCGAGCTCGACGGGCGGATTTGGCGCGTCGGCTCGGAGCAGTACGATCTCTCGATTCCGCTTGCCTTCGACGAGCCTCAACCCACCTTCTTCGGCGCGACTCGCGCCCATGAGGATGTGGTACGTGCCGGCGCGTTCGTCGGCGACGTCCGCGAAGGAGGCAGTTGCAACTGCTCGACCTACACGTTGACGCCCCACTGCAACGGCACGCATACCGAGTGCGTCGGGCACGTGACGCGAGATCGCATGAGTGTGCGCGATGCCTGTACAGCCGCGCTGCACGTGGCGCTGCTCGTCTCCGTCGCGCCTGTGGCGGCTCGGGAGACCGACGAGAGCAGCGATCCCGAACCGGCTCCGAGCGACATGCTCGTCACGCGGGCGGCGCTTCAAGCCGCCACGAACGCTCTGGCGTTTCCGAGCTTCAATGCGCTCGTCGTTCGAACGATCCCCAACGTCGAAACGAAGTGCACGCGCGACTACGATCGGCAACCCGCAGCCTTCTTCTCGGCCGAGGCGATACGTTGGATGGTGGCCCGCGGCGTCGAACATCTCGTCACCGACCTTCCGTCGTTGGATCGCGCAAACGATCGAGGGCGCCTCACCGCGCACCGCCTTTTCTGGAATCTGCCTCCCGGCGCACAGACGCCCACCGACGACACGCGCAAGAATGCGACCGTCACCGAGCTCGCGTTCGTACCGGACACCGTTCGCGACGGCGCCTATCTACTCAACGTGCAGGTCGCGCCGTTTGCTGCCGATGCGGCGCCCAGCCGCCCAATTTTGCTTTCGTTGCAAGTCGTATGACGATTTCCTTCGATCGCGCGTACGCGGAGCAGCAGGATCGCGAAGATCCGCTCGCGGAGCTGCGTGCGGAATTCGACATCCCCTGTCGCAAGAACGGCTCGCCGGTCGTCTATCTCTGCGGTCATTCGCTCGGGCTGCAGCCCAAAGCGGCCAGACGGATCTTGAACGAAGAGCTCGACGCGTGGTCCGAGCTCGCCGTCGACGCCCATTTCGACTCGAAGCGCCCGTGGGTTTCTTATCACGAACAGTTGACCCCTTCGCTCGCACGTTTGGCAGGCGCACGACCGAGCGAGGTCGTCGCGATGAACTCGCTGACGGTCAATCTGCACCTCATGCTCGTGAGCTTTTACCGACCGGCTGGCGCGCGCCGTAAGATTTTGATCGAACGGCGCGCATTCTCGTCGGATCGCTACGCAGTGCGGTCTCATGTGGCCCAAAGAGGAATCGACCCGGCTGCGGCGGTGATCGAAATCGAGCCGCCGCGTGCGGAGGGCACGTTCCATACGGACGACATTTGCGAGCTGATCGCCCGTGACGCGAAGGAGATCGCGCTCGTGCTGTTGCCGGGCGTGCAGTATCTGACGGGCCAATGCTTCGACATGGAGCGCATCGCCGCGACGGCGCGCAAACATGCATGCGTCGTCGGGTTCGATTTGGCTCACGCAATCGGCAACATACCGCTGCACCTGCACGATTGGGACGTCGATTTTGCCGTATGGTGCGGCTACAAGTACTTGAATGGCGGCCCCGGCGCGATCGGCGGATGCTTCGTACACGAGCGGCACGCCAGGGCCTTCGACCTGCCCCGCTTCGCGGGCTGGTGGGGCCACGACAAACGCAGTCGTTTTTCCATGCCTGACGAGTTCGTGCCGCTCGCCGGCGCAGAAGGCTGGCAGATCTCGAATCCCGCTGTCTTCGCCGCAGCGCCGCTGTTGGCCTCGTTCGAGTTGTTCGATCGAACGGGAATCGACGCGCTGCGCGCCAAGTCGATCCGACTGACCGGGTACCTCGAGTTGCTGCTACGCGCCTGGCTCGAGGAAAGCGTCGAGATCGTCACGCCATCTGCGATCGAGGCGCGCGGCTGTCAGTTGTCGCTGCGACTGAAGAAATCCCGCGACGAGGCTCGCGCGATTCACGAGCGCCTGAGTCGATTGGGATACATCTGCGACTGGCGCGACCCCGACATCATTCGTGTCGCACCCGTCCCGCTCTACAACGGCTTCGTCGATGTCTGGTCGTTCGCGGACGCACTGAAGCGTCTTTGCACGGCAGCCTGAGCGCGCCATGAGAACATCAACGCACACAACCGCCGACGTACAAATCATCGGCGCCGGACTCGCGGGCAGCCTGCTCGCGACCTTGCTCGCACGGCGCGGCGAGCGCGTAGAGGTGTACGAGCGTTTGCCCGATATGCGACGCACGCGGATTCCCGCGGGGCGTTCGATCAATCTCGCGCTCGCGGCACGGGGCATCCGAGCTTTGGAGCTCGCGGGGGTCATGCCGGATGTGATGCCGCTTCTGATTCCGATGCCTGGGCGCCTGCTCCACGCACGCGACGGCGAACTGACATTCATGCCCTACGGCCAGCGTGAGCACGAAGTCATTTATTCGGTTTCACGGCCGGGGCTCAATCGCGTGCTGCTCGATGCAGCCGAGAGCGCAGGGGCCACGATCCACTTCCGTCACGCGCTCGCGGACGTCGACTTCGAGAGCCGAACACTGTCGTTCGCTCAAGAAGAGCATGGCGTTGCTCGCGAGGTTCCCATGCGCATCGTGATCGGCGCGGACGGCGCGGGCTCGGTCTTGCGACGCAAGGCGGTCGCACAGCTCGGGATTCGCTGTTCGGAGGAGCTGCTGCCGCACGCGTACAAGGAGCTCACGCTGCCCGCGCGGCAAGATGGCCGCCACCGAATCGAGAAGAACGCACTGCACATCTGGCCACGAGGCGGCTTCATGCTGATCGCATTGCCCAATCTGGACGGCAGCTTTACCGTCACGCTGTTCTTGGCAACGAAAGGCGAGCCGTCGTTCGAGTCGCTCAACGACGCCGCGGCCGTGCGGGCATTTTTCGCGGCCCAATTCGCCGATGCCGGCGACTTGATGCCTCAGTTGACCGAACAGTTCGCGGCTCACCCCGTCGGAGTCATGGGCACGGTTCGCTGCGAGAAGTATTGTCCCGCGGGCGACGTTCTCCTGATCGGCGATGCGGCTCATGCAATGACGCCCTTCCACGGTCAAGGCATGAACGCGGCGTTCGAGGACTGCCGGGTCTTGAGCGAGGTGCTGAACGAGGTATCGAGCTGGCGCGAGGCGTTCGAGCGCTTCGAGGCTCTTCGTAAGCCGAACGGCGAGGCCATCGCGGACATGGCGCTCGAGAACTACGTAGAGATGCGCGATACCGTGCAGCACCCGAAGTTCATGCTGCAAAAGGCGCTATCCCTGGAGCTCGAACGACGTTTCCCCGAGCAGTTCGTACCGCGCTATTCGATGGTGATGTTCCACGACGAGATTCCTTATCGCCTCGCCTATGAGCGCGGGCGCATACAAGAGGCCATCCTGAACGAGCTGACTGAAAACGTCGAATCCCTCGCGGACGTCGATTTCGGCCGCGCAGAACATCTCATCCGCTCTCGGCTCCCTCCCATTCCGGAGGTCGTCGCGGACAGAAGCTAGAGCATGCTCGAAACGGCATGGCCGAAGCACGGTCGACGACGCTCCGTTTCCGCGCACCGTCGGATGATCGAACTGTTGCGCCGTGCCGTGCCATAGACTGTCCATTCACATGCCCGCGCAGAGCCGATACAAGTCTTCGCAGACGTCCTCTCTGTGAAGCTGCCATGCCCTCGCTCAATTTCCGCATCGTCAATGTCTTCACCCGGAACGGGGACCCGCTGTCGGGCAATCCGTTGTGCGTGTTCGAAAACGGCGACGGCTTGGATACGGCGACGATGCAGCGCCTCGCGCGACAGTTCAATCTGTCCGAGACGACCTTTCTGTTGCCCTCCTCGTGCGCCAACGCGCGCGTGCGCATCTTCACGCCCGGCTACGAGATGCCGTTCGCCGGCCATCCGACTTTGGGTTCGGCCTTCGTTTGTCGAGCGCTCGGTCGCTGTACGAACGAAGCGACGCTCGAGATGCAGGCCGGCGTCATTTCGGTGCAGGCACGAGAAGAGCGTTGGACGCTGCAGGCGACTCCGGCAACGGCGCGCCCGTGCGATACGCCCGTGGCAGCGCTCGCCGACATACTAGGCATTCGGCCGGAGGACATCGGCGCGTCTCCCCTGTGGGTGAAAGCCGGCAAGGAGCAGCTCATCATCCCGCTCACCTCGGAAGCCGCCGTGCGCCGCGTGAAGCCCGATGCCGCCAAATTCGCAGCCGTTAGCAGCGAGGACGGACACAGCATGGCTTATGTCTTCGCGCAGTATGCGCCGCAGAAGCTGATCAGCCGGTTCTTCTTTCCTCAGGGTAGCGCGATCCTCGAAGACCCGGCGACCGGCTCGGCCACTGCAAATCTCGGCGGGTGGATGATCGCCTCCGAACGCACGCTGCCGCAGCGTTTCGAGATCTCCCAAGGTGAATACGCAGATCGTCCATCGACTCTCTTCTTGGAAGTCGATGCACGACAGCGGATCTTCGTCAGCGGCGACGTCATCGAGCTCGGGCGCGGCACGATCGAGCTCTGACGACCGTACTCCCGCGGAAAACACGAACCGACAACGCCACGCGGAGCTCGTCGTCGTTCGCGCGCCTCAGCGCGCATGCGGTATCTCCTGATTCAAACCGCGCGGAACCATCCCAAGGTGTCGCTCATCTATGTTCATAGCGACCCTGCCGGTGAAACGTAATGAGCCGACGCGCCGATTCGATGGGCGACTCATCCTGCTACGACGAGATGCCGCTCTCGCTCCTGTTGTTTCGCTACCTGTGGCCCTTCTGGCTGTTCAAAGACGCGACGCGCGGCGACCGCATGACGCGGGCAGCCGCGTACCGGCACAACCGTAGCATGCGCATCTACCTGCCGGGTTACATGGTGAGGTGGGTATTCGGGAGCGCGTTCGCCTTCGCGCTCGTACAAGCCTTCAGTAAGGGGGCTTCCGAGGCGGCATCGTGGGACGTCTTCACGCTCCTATCCGTCATGAGCGCCATCGCGTTCGTGTGCAGCTTGTGCGTGCTGCTTCTGACCGGATATATCTATCTCTACCTCGAGCGCCACGACCGGTAGCCGCAACGCCGCTGACTCGCGAAAGCCACCGCAAAGCGGCAAAGCCGAACGCAAGAGCATCCTCTTCTGCGCCGTCTGGAGTGCCGCTAGCTCATTGCACGGTTTCTTCCGGCGCGCTTCGCTTCGTATAACTTCTCATCCGCACGCTTGTACAGGTCTTCCGGCGCCATCCCTTTCTCGAGCGCACCGACGCCGACGGAGATGGTCACTTCGATCGTATTCTCATCCGCGACGAAGGGATGCGCAGCGACGAGCGAACGCAGATCTTCCGCAATGTGCAGGGCGCTGGAAAGAGTAGTCTCGGGCAGGATCGCACAGAACTCTTCTCCGCCGTATCTGCCGAGCTTATCGTTCGGGCGCAGCCGCTTCTGCAGCAAGGAGGCGAGCGCGCTCAGGATGCGGTCCCCGGCGAGATGTCCGTACGTGTCGTTGATGCGCTTGAAGTGATCGATATCCAGCATCACTACCGAGAGGTCGCGCCCGTAACGCAATGCGCGGGAGACCTCATCGGCGAGTATCGCGTCGAGCTGCTTGCGGTTCGCGAGGTTCGTCAATCCGTCCGTGACCGCCATCCGAAAGATGATATCGTGATACTGCAGCTCGATATCCGACCCGGTGAGATGCTTGAAGATCCTGTCGCCGATTCGAAGCTGGTCGCCGCGCGCCAACCGCCGCTCCCGGATGGGCTTGCGCTCGTCGTTGATAAACGTGCCGTTCGTCGAAGCGAGATCGACGATATACACCGCCTCGCCGCGACGTTCGATACGGGCGTGCTGCCGCGACACGCAGTCGCTCGGCAGCACGATATCGTTGCCGCGGCCGCGCCCGATCGTAATCACGTCCTTATCGAGCGCGTAGCGGCGGCCGAGCTCCGTATGGACCGGCGCATGCAGCACGACCAGGCAGCTCTGACCGAAGCTGCCGGTCGTACGTTCTTCGATTCCCGTGATGCGGGTCTTGCTGTCGTAATCGGCGTCCACGGGTGTGAGGCGGAGCCAGGATCGAACGTGAAGCCTACTGCGCTGAACCGGACGAGTCCACAGTGAGAAACCCCCGACTCCGCCGAGAGCCGGCGGCTCATCGCATCTTGCGCGCGCACGCCTACGCGTTCACACGTCCTCAAGCAGACGGAATGAACTCGTCGTCTCCCTGGTGCTCGCGCTCGAATTTGAGGAAATCATAGTAGCCGCACACGTTGCCGTATGGGTAGCGTCTGCATACGTTCGGTCGCGCCTCGTAGATCGTGCAACGACGCTCGTCCGTGTCGAAAAACCGGCAGATCGTCTCGTAGATGTGGTCGCGCTTGTGCCGCAAGATCTGCTCGTCGACCTCCTTCGTCTTGTAGCGATACGTGAAACGCCGCTTCGCATCCTCGAAGGTGAGGCCGAAATGCTTCGCGATACGCTTGATATCGTAATCGCTGATCGCGATGCGCGAATGACTGCAGCAGTAGCCTGGGCAGGTCAGGCAATTGTAGCGGGGTTTCATCTTCTCACCCGTGCCGTCGCGGCGACGTTGCGTTGCAAGGGGCGCGACATTAAGAGTGCTTGCGCACGAACGCAAGCGATCAGACGACGTAGGCCCTGCGGAGCTCGAGAAACGTGAATGCGAAGGCATGCCGATCGTCCGCAGGGTGATATTCGCTCTCGACCTCAATCCAATCGTCCGACACCAAGCTCGGAAAGAACGTATCCCCGGGTACATCCGCATGCACCCGCGTCAGATAAAGCCGATCCGCGCGCAGCAGGGCTTGCCGGAAGATCTCGGCGCCGCCAATCACCATGGCCTCCGATGCATCGCCCGCCGCCGCGAGCGCCGCCTCGAGCGAAGTCACAGCCGTGCAGCCCTCGGCGGCGAACTGCGTTTGGCGAGAGATGACGATGTTCGTGCGCCCAGGCAATGGCCGCCCTATGGACGCGTATGTCTTGCGGCCCATGATGATCGGCTTGCCGATCGTGAGCGCCTTGAAACGCTTTAAATCGTCGGGCAGATGCCAAGGGAGATCATTTCCACGACCGATGACGTTGTTCTGTGCGGCGGCGACGACGAGGGAGACGAGCACGGCGGTCACTTTCGCTTCTTTTTGTCGAGCGGCTCCGTGTCCAGCATCGTACCGCGGCACTTCTTCGCACCGCACCGGCACGCGTACAGTGCGAGCTCTTCGGGGTCGTCCGTGCTCTCCCAGGTGAGCTGGTAGTCGTACCCGAGCTCCTCGCCCGGTTTGATGTTCCGAATCGCGTCGATGTAGACCCGGCTATTCTCGATCACGGTCTCGCAGTTCGGCGCGCAACTGTGATTGATGAAACGTGCCTCGTTCCCGTTGACGCCCGCGTCGATCACGGTGCGGCTGCTCGCGATGAACAGAAACGTGTGTCCATCGTCATCCTTTTTCCGCGCGTAACGTCGGTCGGCTTCGTCGTGAGTGATGCGCTCACCCAAGTATTCGATGATGCGGGTGCCCTTCTTGATCGGCGCGACCGCATAGACGCCCGTACCGTGGATTTTCGAATGCCTGGCCTCGATGAGGGGCGATGTCGCGTATTTCGACGTGTGCACCGATGGCTTGCGCGCCTTCGTTGCACGCTTCTTCGAACCCTTCGATTTCGCCTTGGAGGCGGACGGACGTGTGTATTTCGTTTTGCGCATGGATGTTCGCAGTGAGGTCACTGTGTAAGAAACCGGGATTCCTGCTGACCGGGCTGATCGCCCCTCTCGATCGATCGGCGGATGCAAGTCCTAGACGGCGACGGGCGCCTTGATGTGGGGATGGAATTGGTAGTCCACGATCCGGAAGTCCTCGAACTCGTATTCGAAAATGGACGGCGGGCGGCGCAGAATTTCCAAGCGAGGCAGCGGGTACGGCGTGCGGCTCAACTGCTCGTCCGCCTGTCGTAGATGATTGGAGTACAGATGACAGTCGCCGCCGGTCCAAATGAATTCGCCGGGCTCGAGATCGCATTGCTGCGCGAACATATGCGTGAGGAGCGCATACGAGGCGATGTTGAACGGCACGCCCAGGAACATGTCGGCGCTGCGCTGATACAACTGGCAAGATAGCCGCCCGTCCGCGATCCAGAACTGAAACAAAGCATGGCATGGCGTCAGCGCCATCAGCTCGAGCTCGCCGACGTTCCAGGCGCTCACGAGAATGCGGCGCGAATCGGGGTTGCGCCGGATCAGATCGATCGTGCGACTGATCTGATCGATCGACTTACCGTCCGGCGCGGGCCACGAGCGCCATTGCCGACCGTAGACGGGTCCGAGCTCACCGTTCTCATCGGCCCATTCGTCCCAAATCGAAACGCCGTGGTCCTGCAAGTACTTGACGTTCGTGTCGCCGCGCAAGAACCACAGAAGCTCGTAGATGATGGAGCGCAGGTGCAACTTCTTCGTCGTGACGAGCGGAAAGCCCTGCGACAGATCGAACCGCATCTGATGACCGAACACGGACAGCGTACCGGTCCCCGTGCGGTCGGTTTTCGCCGTGCCGTGCTCGCGAATATGACGCAGTAAATGAAGATACTGCTTCATGAGTGAATGGCGGACAGCTTCGTTCGGTGAGCGGCGGACAGTGGCCGGCGGACGGTGACAAGACAGCCGCCAGCAATGCTCATGCATCGAAGAAAAAGCAGGTCACTCATCAAACAACTCGCTCTTGAGCAACTTCATCGCCCGCGTCCGCCGCGCCGCTCACCGGCTTTTTCACCGTCTGCTGTCCGCCGTCCGCCGCTCACCGGCTTGGTCACCGCCCGCTGTCCGCTGCCCGCCGTTTACCGTGCGGTAGTTGCCGCTCGGCACATCGCGCCGGTACGCCATGACCAGAAGCGCGATACCCACGAGGATCATGGGGGTAGATAGAATCTGCCCCATCGTGACCCAGTCGAACAGAATGTAGCCCCGATTCAAGTCCGGCACGCGCACGAACTCGATCAAGAAGCGGCAGATGCCGTAGCCCAACAAGAACAATCCCGAGGGCGCCAGACGCGGACGCGGCTTTGCCGTAAATACCCACAGGATGATGAAGACAAGCAGTCCCTCGAGCAAGCCCTGATAGAGCTGCGACGCGTGGACCTGGATGACGCAGGGATCAACGTTGAACCGCTCGCACATCTGCAGCGCGCCATCGCGCTGTAGCGGGTGCAGCGTGCTCGGGTCGAGCACGAAGCCCCACGGCACTTCGGTCGGCTTGCCCCACAGCTCGCCGTTGATGAAGTTACCGATGCGTCCGGCGAAAATCCCGATTCCCGGGAGCGGCGCCAAGAAATCGAGCACGTCCGCTATGCGCCGCCCGCGCCGGCGCGCGAAGAGCGCGACGGCGACGATCACGCCCACCAATCCGCCGTGGAACGACATGCCGCCCTTCCAGATCTGGATGATCGTGATCGGATCCGCGATCACTTGCTCGCCGCCGTAGAAGATCAGCCAGCCGATCCGGCCGCCTGCGATGACGCCTATAGCGGCGAAGAAAATCAGGTCATCCACGTCTACCGGTCGCCATGTCGACTCCGGCATGCCGGCACGGCGCCGAGCGAGCAGCCAAGCCGCCGCAAAGCCGATGACGTACATGAGCCCATACCAATGAATGGCGAGCGGGCCGATGGAAACGATGACTGGATCGATCGCGGGATAGGTCAGCATGCGGGGCGCATGTTACCAAGGAAGCCAGCTTCGACGCGCCTTCTCGGTCATTCCGCCACGACCCTGACGAATACGGCCTTCAAATACCTCGTCTCGGGGATCGCCGGATGGATCGGATGGTCGGGCGCTTGCCCGCCGATTTCCACGATCTGTGCGAATCGATTGAGGTGCCGGGCGGCTCCCTGGATCGCCTCGACGAGCGCATCGGCGCTCAAGTGATACGAGCACGAACATGAAACCAGGACGCCATCGCGATCGAGTAGCTGCATCGCGAGCCGATTCAATCTCTTGTACGCCGCCTCGCCCTTCCGCATGTCCTTCTTGCGCTTGATGAACGCGGGGGGATCGATCACGACGACGTCGAACTTGCGTTGCTGCGCGTGGAGCGATGCGAGCACGTCGAAGGCGTCGCCGCGTATGACGTCGGGCTTGAGGCCGTTGGCCGCAGCGTTCTCGGAGAGCGCACTGAGCGCGGCTGCGGAAGAATCGACGCAGGTCACTTCCGTCGCGCCCGCTCGCAATGCACCGAGGCCCCAAGCGCCGACGTAACTGAACACATCGAGCACCCGAGCGCCGCCGACGTACTTGCGCAATGCGAGCCGGTTGGCTGCCTGATCGAAGAACCAGCCGGTCTTCTGCCCGCCCGCAAGCGGAACCTGAAAAGCGACGCCGCCTTCTTCGATCGTGATCGTCGCCGGCGCTTGGCCGAATGCCGCCTCCTGGTAGCGCGGCAGGCCCTCGAGATCGCGTGCGCCTCCGTCGTTCTTCCAGATGAGTGCCGCGGGAGACAACACCTTCTCGACCGCCCGCTCGATATCCGCGCGCATCGCTTCCATTCCGGCGGTCGCGATCTGACCCACGACGATGTCGCCGAAGCGATCGAGCACGAGGCCGGGAAGCGCGTCCGATTCGCCGAAGACGCAGCGATAAAGCGGCGCCTCGTACAGCGCTCTGCGCAGCGACTGAGCGACTTGCAGACGATGCACGAGCAATGACCTGCTCGGCGGATGCGCCGCGTCGCGCGTCAGAATACGCGCGCAGATGAGCGAATGCGGGTTGACGTAGCCGTAGCCCAGGAATTTGTCGCGATCCGACACGATGCGCACGTGATCGCCCGGCGCGAACGCGGCAAGCGGCGTTCGCTCGCTATCGACCTCATTGGAAAACACCCATAGGTGCCCTGCGGAAAGTCGGCGGTCCTCGCCGCGCTTGAGGCGCAGCGTGGGCAACTGCGAAGTGTTCGGAGAGGCGTCCATCGTTATAGTGGACGCATTCTACGTAAAGCGCCCTGCCCCTGCAGGCTTCGTTCGCACCTCAATCCGCCTCCTCCGAGCTCCGATGCAACCGTCCACGAACGTCCCACACCGCAATCATCTCGCGCTGGAAACGAGCCCGTATCTCAAGCAGCACGCGCACAACCCGGTCGAATGGTATCCATGGGGCGAGCTCGCGCTCGAGCGAGCACGCAGCGAAGACAAACCGATCCTGCTCTCGATCGGCTACTCGGCCTGTCACTGGTGCCATGTGATGGCTCACGAATCCTTCGAAGACGAGCACACCGCCGCCGTGATGAACGAGCATTTCGTCAACATCAAGGTCGATCGTGAGGAACGACCCGATCTAGATAAGATTTACCAGCTCGCGCATCAGATGCTGACGCAAAGGGCCGGCGGCTGGCCGCTCACGATCTTCCTCTCGCCCCGGGATCTGCGCCCGTTCTTCAGCGGCACGTATTTCCCGAGCTCGCCGCGATTCGGCATGCCGGCCTTCAGCGAGCTGCTCGAGCGCGTGAGTGACTTCTATCGATCGAGAGGCGAAGACATTGCCCGACAGAGCGCGGCGCTCGACGAAGCGTTTCGCCACGTCATTCCCGCCCCTGCGGCAGCCGATGTACCGCTGACGCTCGAGCCGTTGGCGGATGCGCGACAGCGCCTTGCCGAGGCCTTCGATGCCACGCACGGCGGGTTCGGGCCGCCGCCGAAGTTCCCGCATCCGACGTACATCGATTGGCTCCTGCGCCGTTGGCGCTCCAGCGCAGCGACCGATTCGCCCGACTTGCATTCGCTCTATATGGCAACGCTCACGCTCAAACGCATGGCGGAAGGCGGTATCGCGGATCACATCGGCGGCGGGTTTGCCCGCTATTCGGTCGATCGCTTCTGGATGATCCCGCACTTCGAAAAGATGCTGTACGACAACGCGCAACTCCTACAAGTGTATGCGCACGCGGCGATCGCGACCGGCGAAGGCTTGTACCGCGATGCTGCGATTCATACGGCGGCTTGGATGATGAACGAAATGCAATCCGAAGAAGGAGGCTACTGGTCGAGCCTCGATGCGGACTCCGAAGGGCACGAAGGTCGGTACTACGTGTGGGATGTAGCCGAAGTTCGATCTCGGCTCGCGGAACCGGAATACGCTGTGTTCTCGCGTCGCTTCGGCTTGGATCAACCTGCGAACTTCGAGGGCAAGTGGCACCTGCACGTACACCGCTCGTGCGAGGACATCGCAGCGGAGCTTTCGCTCGATGCCGAGGGCGTCGAATCCCGCTTGAACGCAGCACGCGACACGCTCCGGGCGGCACGCGCACGTCGTAGCCGCCCTAACCGAGACGACAAGGTGCTGACGTCGTGGAACGCGCTTGCGATCGGCAGCATGCTCATCGCCGGGCGTAGCCTCGATCGCGCCGAGTACGTCCGCTCCGCATTTCGCGCAATCGATTTTCTACAGGAACGCCTCGTGAGCGGCGGGCGATTGCTGGCCACCTACAAGGACGGGCGCGCGCGCTTTCCAGCGTATCTCGACGATTACGCGTTCCTGCTCGATGGTTTGCTCGAAGCGCTGCAGACAAAATGGCGCACGCAGGATCTCACGTTCGCCATCTCTCTTGCCGATACGCTGCTCGAGTGTTTCGAGGACCGCGACGCGGGAGGCTTCTATTTCACCGCTCACGATCACGAGCAATTGATCACACGCCCGAAATCGTTCGCGGACGAGGCCCTACCGGCCGGCAACGCGGTGGCCGCACGAGCGCTTACGCGCCTCGGACTGCTTCTCGGCGAGACGCGTTATCTGGACGCCGCAGCAAGAACGCTGCGAGCCGGATGGGAGCCGATACGCCAATACCCGCACGTGCACGCCGCTTTGCTCGTCGCGCTCGAAGAACACCTCGATGCACCCGAAATCGTAGTCGTGCGCGGTGTCGCGAGCGAAGTCGAGGAGTGGAAATCCGCTCTCGACAAGATCTACGCGCCGAAACGACTCGTATTCGCAATCCCGAACGACGTGGGCGACGTACCTGCCGTAATCGCCGACAAGCGCCCGCAAGAAACGACGGTGGGTTACGTCTGTCGAGGCACGACGTGCTCGGCGCCGGTCCGGTCGCTTGCAGCGCTCGCCTCGCTCACGAGCGGAGTCTTGCCGCCGGAAAAGTAACCGTGCCGCGACGAGCGCCCTTTTGAAATCCGCAGATGTGCGTCGCGGCTAGCGCTTCTTGCGCTGCTGTTGGGCTGCCTGAGCCGCTGCCTTTTTTGCGCGCTTGCGATTGCGCGCGCGCTCGATGCCCGCAAGTTGCTTCGCTTTGGCCGATTCGATCGCGGCGGCGAGAGAGCGACGCCCCCATTCCTTGAGCTGCTCGGAGTCGTCGATGATCTCCTGCGGTACTCGATGATGATCGGTCGTCAAATCGAACGCATTCGGATACGGCTTGAACTGCTCCATGCCGCGCGATAGGTAATCGCCCAGATTGCTCTGACTCGTGTGCAAAAAGAGCTGCTCGTTGATCACGATGCCGAGCAGACGCTCTTCGACGAAGATGCCGACGCCGCCGAAGATCGCACGATTGGAAACGCGCCCCAGAAACGCCAGGTGCTCTGTGACATAACCAACCAGGCTCGATTTCTCGCGCATTCGAGCGTCTCTCTTGTCCCTTTGTTCTTCCCGATGCCCGATCGGAGTTTACATGCGGACCGCCCGCTGTAAACACACACACCGGCACGAAGCCTGCATCCGATCGGCGATCGGCTCTCTATCAGACGCTCGGGCGCGCTAAAAAGGTTGCAATCGACCGTCGCAGTGGGCCCTGAATCTGCTCGTCGAACAGCGGCGCTCGCGACCAGTCGTACGCCCACGGGTTGTTCGTCCTCAGCCCCTCGGGCTCGTCGTCATAGCGCGGATGGACATGCGCATGTAGCGCAGGCTCGAAATTACCGAAAATGGCGTAGTTGATCCTGATCGCACCGGTCGCCTGCAGCACGGCATCGCCCAGACGACCGAGATCGCTCAAGAAGCGATCGCGACTCTCCGCATCTAGAGCGTTCAGATGCGGCACGACAGGATCCGGCAAGAGTAAACAATAGCCTCGCAGCACTTGGCGTTCGCCCATCACGGCCCATCCCGATTCCAGGCGCGCCACGACGCGCGGCTCCGTTCCCGCCCTGCAGGCTTCGACGATACGGTGAATGAGCGTAGGCATCGCTCAACCGCGTCGGAAGATGAAATAGACCGCACCCAACATGCAAAGCGCCGCCCATAGGTAATCGAGCTTGAGCGGCTGGCGCATATACAAGATGACGAACGGCACGAATACCGTCAGCGTGATGACCTCCTGCAGGATCTTGAGCTGCGGTAGCGTCATCGCCGTGTAGCCGATGCGATTGGCCGGCACCTGCAGCAGATACTCGAACAACGCGATGCCCCAGCTCGCGAGCGCGGCAACGAGCCACGGCTTTTGATTCATGTGCTTGAGGTGGGCATACCAAGCGAAGGTCATGAACACGTTCGAAAGCGTGAGCAATACGATTGCACGCAGGATGGGCGAGCTCATGAGAGACCCTGAGAGTACCGTGCTACGAACATGCCTCGCGGCTCAAGCGGCGTCAACACGCCTCAGACTCGGCGGTGAGTCGCTCCGATCGAGCCTGAGCACGAAATCGAACGCGTCGAGCCGTGTGCAGAGCTCGAAATCGCGCGCGGGCGCCCAATCGCAGGCGGGATCGAAGAATTTCCGTGCGCTGCTTGCCTCGCGCAGCCGCTCTCGGATCGAGCCGGTATCGAAAGGTTCGTCCCGCAGCCTCGCGAGCAATAGTTGCGCGCAGAGGTCGTCCTCGTCGCAGCGCTCTCGCGCCTCGTGGCCCATCCTTACCAGCGTAACCTCCGCCGGATTGCACGCACGCAGATAGCGAACGATCGCGGCCGCATTCACGAGCGCGCCAGTCAGCACCTCGCTCGCACCGGTCGCGTTCGTCAGTCCTTGCGTTCCCGCGTGCGTCGTATGAATGAGCGTACGGCCGACAACGTCGAGCGATTCCAGCTCCGTCGGCGAGTTCCCGCAGTCGAAGCCAGGCAATCGCCGCGCGTGTCGTTCGCCAACGAGGAGCCAATCGGGGTGCTCTCGCTTCAGCGTCCGTGCCGCCTCCACGTCCGCGACCGGGACAATCCGCCGCGCGCCGCGGGCGGTGGCGTAAGCCGCCAAAGAAAACGCACGGAAGACGTCGATGACGACCGCGATTCCGCGCGCCGCGCGAGCGCCTGCAACGAAGTCGGTGACGTGGAGGAGCATTTTCCTGGACTACGGCGCACGGTCTACAGCCAGAGCTGCCGCTGCCGCGGCAAGCAAGCACCTTCTCTGGCTGTGGACTGTGGACTGAACGCTAGGCCGCGCTGCGCCGCGAGGCCTTGCGCTGCAAGCGAACGACGCGCTTCGCATCCTCGCACTCGTGCATCACGACGACCTTGGCGCGCTTGAAGAAATTGAAATCGGTCGCGCTTGCCCAGGTGTAAGCACCCATCATGCGCCCGACGAGCAAGTCGCCTACTTCGAGCTCGGGCAGCAGGATCGCATCGTCGATGACATCGATTGAATCGCAGGTCGGGCCCGCGAGCACGCTCGGGTGAAGCTCGCCGTCCTGACGCAGCGCCGCCACGGGGTACTTCGCATGGTCGAACAGCTGACCGCTGTACGATCCGTACAAGCCGTCGTCGAGGTAGTACCACCAGCGCCCGTCGCGCTTCGCTTTGCCCATCACGCTCGAGATCGCGATCGCCGCAGGCGCGGCAATGAAGCGGCCCGGCTCGGCGATGACGCGAACGTGCTTCGGCAGCTTCGCGAGCGCTTCACGGATTGGCGCGCAGAACGTCTCGATGGGCATAACGTCCTCGCCGTATGTGACCGGAAAGCCTCCACCGATGTCGAGGACCTCGAGCGCGGGCAGCCCTGCGAGCAAGCCTTCCGCGATCAGGTTCGTGCAGGCGCGAATCGCCTCGACGTACGTGGCCGGATCGGTCGCCTGAGAGCCGACGTGGAAGGACAGTCCGCGCACGCGGATACCGAGCCGCCTCGCGAGCTCGATGAGCCCCAGCACGGCATTCGGCTCGCAGCCGAACTTCTTCGACAGATCGACCACGGCGCTCGGACTGCGAAACGACACCCGCAGGAGCAGCTCCGCACGCTTGCGATAGCGTACGAACTTCTTGATCTCGTCCTCATTGTCGGCGACGAACGTCGTGACGCCGAATCGGAGCGCGTCGCGGATGTCGCTGTCGCGCTTGATCGGGTGCGTGTGGATGCAGCGCTCCGGCGCGACGCCTTGTGCCTTTACCAACTCCACTTCGCCGGTCGTGGCGAGATCGAAATAGGCGTCTTCGTCGCGCAAGCATGCGACTACGGACGCGTGCGGCAGCGGCTTGAGCGCATAATGCAGATCGACACCCGGCAGCGCCGCCCGCAATGCATGATACTGACGGCGCACCTGGTCGCAGTCGATCACGAGCAGAGGCGAACCGAAACGCGCGACCAACCCGCGGATTTCAGCTTCCGAGAGCGTCGTGGAATCGAAGGCTTGAGACGGGGAAACGGCTAGGGAATGCTTCGCTGCGCGTGGCAACACCTGTTGGGCACCTCATCGACAAAGCTGCGGACACTTAACCAACCAACGAGAGCAGTCGAAGTTCGTTTGCTCTCACAAGTTCTGGTCGAGCGGCACCTGCAGCTTTCGCGATGACTCTGGGTGCTCTCTTACACAGGCCGGCGCGAAATGTAACAAAAATGCGCAGCGATGCAAGAACTGCGTCGCATTTTTTCGATCCGTCGCGTGACGAGCTCGCGCTGCGCTTCACACTGGGCGGCGCGTCGCAAAGGCCCAGCAGCTGTAGACTAACGCCGACAAAGCACAGGATCCTCTCGCGATGCCCAGCTCAACCGACTCGCAGCGCGATCTCGGCGCCCTGCTGAAGAGCCGCATACCACTGATCGTCATCGAGACGCGCGACGAGCCGCGTGCGCTCGAGCTGCTGCTCACGCTGGCGCGCCAGCTCGCCACGAAGGAGCACCTTCCGGTGTTTCAGTGGGCGGTGACGGATGGGCTGCGGCGCATCGACATCGATCTCGGCGGCGCGCAGCGGCACAACTCGGAGCCGACGGAGGTACTGAAATCGATTCGCGCATCCAACAAGGCGGGGCTGTACGTCTTGCTCGACTTCCACCCGTTCATGAACGATCCGATCAACGTGCGCTTGCTGAAGGACATCTGTCAGACGCACGGGCGCACGGCTCGCACGCTCGTGCTGATCAGCCACGAGATCGCTCTGCCGCGAGAGCTCGAGCATCTCTCCGCGCGCTTCAGGCTCGCGTTTCCCAATCGCGCCGAGCGGCACCTCATCGTAGAGAAGGTCGCGAGCGAGTGGGCGAAAATGCACGGCGGCAAAGTGCGCACGGACCGAAAGTCGCTCGAGCTTCTCGTCGAGAACCTGGCCGGCCTGTCCACGGGCGACACGGAACGCCTCGCCCGAAAGGCGATTTTCGATGACGGCGCTCTGCTGCCGAGCGATTTGCCGGGCGTGATGAAGGCCAAGTACGAGCTGCTGAATCGCAGCGGCGTGCTCTCCTACGAGTACGACACCGCGCAGTTCGCGGACTTGGGCGGCATGTCGCGGCTCAAGGAGTGGCTACGCCAGCGCAAACCGGCGTTCGATGGCTCCGCACCGAAGCTCGATGCACCGAAAGGCGTGCTGCTGCTCGGTGTCCAGGGATGCGGTAAGAGCGTGGCCGCGAAGGCAGCGGCGGGCATTTACGGCGTGCCGCTCTTGCGGCTCGACTTCGCTTCGATCCACAACAAGTACATCGGCGAATCGGAGCGCAACCTGCGCGAATCCCTCGCGACCGCCGACGTGCTCGCGCCGTGCGTACTTTGGATCGATGAGATCGAGAAAGGCCTCGCAACGAGCGATGGCGACAGCGGCATCTCGCGACGTCTGCTCGGGACGTTCCTCACGTGGCTCGCCGAGAAGAAGACGAAGGTATTCGTCGTGGCGACGGCAAACGACATCTCCGCATTGCCGCCCGAGCTCATCCGCAAAGGTCGTTTCGACGAGATCTTCTTCGTCGACCTGCCCAGCCGGAAAGTTCGGCAGGACATCGTCAACATTCACGCGAGGAAGCGCGAATTGGCGCTGAGCGAGACCGACGTCGCTCGCCTCGCGGCGGCGTGCGAAGGCTTCTCGGGCGCGGAAATCGAGCAAGCAATCGTCTCCGCAATCTTCGCTGCCCACGCGCACGACGAACGCCCGGGCGCCGTTCACGTGCTACACGAGATTCAAGCGACGCGCCCGCTGTCGATCGTCATGGCGGAAAGAATCGGCGAGTTGAGAGCGTGGGCGAAAGAACGCACGGTACAAGCGGACTAGAAGCGGCGGCGGGAACCGCCCTCGGTCGCGTTGCTACTCAACTGCAGGTTGACCGTTCACGGCTGACGACAAGCGAGGCGCCCTCTTCCTGTGGGCTGTCGACCGTCGGCTGACGACCGCGGAGCCGTCATCGAGCTGGCCCGCCCTCCTCGCCGAAATCCGCGACCCACGCCGCGATATCTTGATCGTAGGTCACGATGTTCTCCGCAGAGGCGGCGCGTCTCAGACGGTCGCGCGCGGCGTCCCACTTCTCTCCTTCAGGGACTTCTTCGACGAGGATGATCTTGGCGCCTGCCTTGTCGAGCGTGCGCAGGTTTGCATAGAGCTGACGGGAATAGTGATCCGGACGAATGCCGGCATTCACCCACGTCATGTACGGATTGGCCGTGGCCGGCGGCCGTTGAGCGAGCACGGCCACTTTCTCGCCCTTCGACGTGAACTCGTTCATGACTTGCTCGAGTCGCCGACTCGGCACGACGTTCACCGGCGTCGCAGGCGAATAGTGACGCGCGGTCGTGCCCGGAACGCGCGGCGCGCTGGGATTCGGGCCGACTTGAATCGAGGGACACACGGCCCGCAACTGAGAGAGACTGATGCTGCCGGGACGCAACACGTACGGCACGTCGCCCACGCATGAGACGATCGTCGACTCGAGGCCGACTTTGCAATCGCCGCCGTCGAGGATGATCTCCACCTCGTCCTCGAATTCTTCTCGCACATGCTCGGCGCGCGTCGGGCTGACTCGCCCATAGCGGTTCGCCGACGGCGCGGCGATCCCGCCTCCGAACGCATTGAGCAGTTGCTGCGCGATGGGATGATTCGGCACGCGGATCGCGACCGTATCCTGGCCGCCCGTGATGACGTCGTTCACCGCAGGAGCGCGCTTTGCAACGATCGTGAGCGGCCCCGGCCAGAATGCATCCGCGAGCTTCTTTCCTTCGGGCGGCATCTCGCGCACCCAACGCTGCAGGTAGCGCGGATGATCGATGTGCACGATGACTGGATGAGTCGAAGGCCGTCCTTTGACTTGGAAAATCTTGCGAACCGCCTCGGGATTGTTCGCGTTCGCACCGAGGCCGTACACGGTTTCCGTGGGGAACGCGACGAGCTCGCCGGCACGCAGCGCTTCGACGGCATGCAAAATCTGTTGCTGCAGAACCCGTGCAGTGACCATCCATCAATCATAGCAGGGGCGCCGAATCCCCGCGGCGCGCGCGTTCGCCACGTGTGGCGTGCGGCAAACACTGAGGGCCCTGGCGTTCGATATCCGCTAGCCGCCTCCGAGGCTACTCACCTGCGGGCTCGACTCCTTCGAGGCGCCGGGACCATACCGTTTCCAGCCTTCGTCAGTACGTCTGAGCTCGTACATCGGCCAATACTGATTGTCGAGCTTGAGCGTGATGACTTCCACCGAGCCGTTCCAGGTCAGCGTTCGCAAGCGCAAGGAGCTGCTGTCCTCGCGTCCGGCGACGGCGCGGATGAACGCATCGAGATCGGGCGTCGGCTGTCCGTCGACCTCCGTGATCCGTCGGCCAGCCCACAACTGATAGCGCGTGGCGGGCGAGCCGTACGAGAAGTAGGCAACGAAGACGCCCTCCGGTCCTATACCGCGCTGGGCCGCGAGCGCGCGATGCGGTCTTTGCAGCACCGCGCCGGCCCATACGACGATGCGGTCGAGCGCCGTGCCCTCCAATGCGACCGTGGGCACTTCGATCGTCTGCTCCGTCCCGTTGCGCAAGACGACGGCACGCACGCTCGGCTTTTGAACCGCGCGCTCGACCTCGCGGAAGCGATTCACGATCTCCCCGTCGATTGCGAGGATGAGGTCTCCCGAACGCAGGATGCTGTCAGCCGGCGATCCGCCCACGAGGCGGGTGACGCTCAGGACCTGGCGCCGTTCCGGGCTGTGCTCCGTGATTCGCTTGATCCAGTCCTGTGAGAGGCCGAGCTTGCTCGCTGCCGACAGCGGAATCGGCAGCAGCTCCGCCTCGAGCGAGCGCAGCGGCCGCTCGTTGCGCACGGCATTCAACATCTCGACGATCAGGTCCGCCGGAATGCCGCGGTTCTCCTGCGCGATCTCACGGCCGGCTTCATAGGCAAAGCTGGCCCATGTCGCCATCACCTCGCCGCTCTTGTTGACGATGACCCCGTCGTAATCGCTCGGTCCGTTCACGAGGCTTACCGTCTCGAGATTGGACTCGCGGAACTGCAGCGTGCGGGAAAGCGGATACTGCACCGGATCGACGGACGCGACCGTTGCTTGTCGCGATTGCACCTTGCCGTCGGCGCGCAGGCCGACGACCCACACACCCTCACCCGAATGCAATTCCGTCGGCTTGAAGGTCGCCGAACGCGTCGGTGTGGCGCCGATCAGCTTCGGGTCATAGGAGACCACCGCAAGGTTGTGCAGCGGATGGATGTACTCGACGCGGCCGGGCACTTCAATCGTGCCTGCGAACGTGAGGCGCACATCGCCTATGGGCGCCGGCACCGTATTGCGATCGACCGCCACCAAACCGCGCTCGGCATCGATGATGAGCCCGGTACCATAGTAGTGACGCTCCGTGATGCCGGACACCGAATACGGCATGTCGAAGTTGACGAGCACGAGCGAGGGCGCAATCCGCGTCACGATCGGATCGTTCGTCTTCGCGAAGGTCGTCGTCGCGGGTTTCGGCGGCTCGGCAACGCCATCCTCCATCCAAGCCGCGCAGGGCCAGGTACCGAGTTGGTCGTCGCGCCGGCAGGTCGAAGCGGGATACCAGCGACGATCCATGCGAATCACGCGCCATTGCGCGGTCTTCGGATCGTCGATCGTGAAGAAGCGCACCGTCGCACGTTCGCCGTCTTTCATCTCTCGCATGACGCTTTCGAACTCCGCGAGCGTCGCGATCGGCTTGCCGTCGATCTCGGTGATCACCGCGCCGCGCGGCACCGCCGCCGCGCCGAACACGTAGCCCGGATTCGCAACGTACACGCCGCTGATCGGCACGTTGATGTGGCGCGCCTGCTGCCACGACAGATCGTGTACGACCGCAGCGCCGAACTCGACAAAGGCGTCGGGCGTGATGGCGTACAGATCTTCGATCGTGAGTTTCCGCTCGAGCACCTGGCCGCCCCGCTGAAGCGTGAGCTCGACCGTCCTGCCGACGCCTTCGTCGAGCACCGTCGCGAGTGCGTTGAAATCGATGGCGAGCTCGCCGTTGATGCGCACGAGAATGTCGCCCGGTTCGATGATCTTCTCCGCCGGCGAGCCGCGCTGCACTTCCGAGACGACGAGCATGCCCGTGCTCCGCGGGAACTTGCGTCGCACCTCCGATTCCGTTTCGTTGTCGAGGCCGAGTCGCCGCACTTCATCGTAGGGCGTGTACGAGAAGACGGTCTGCAGCGTTCCGCGCGTGACGGGCTTGCCCTCTTGAATCAGACGCAGCGCACGCGCGACGCGATCGAGCGGCAAGTAGAAGCTCGACGCCGCTGCCGTGCTGCCTCCCGCGTTCAATGCGAGCACGCGACCTTCGATGTCGATGACGGGCGAGCCGGACGAGCCGCCGGAGGTGCTCGACGCTGCTTGGTAGTAGAACGTGTTGAAGTCGTTGTACTTGCCGAGACCGTAGTTCGGCGCTTCGCGATCGAGGCGCGCCAGCGTGCCGGCGAGAATCGACAGCTGCTCACCGGCATCGTTGCCGATCACGCGAATCTCGCGTCCGACTTGAGCGCCTTCCGGATAGAGCTTGAGCTCGGTCGGCTCGATGAAGCGCAGCTTCGACGGATCGTAGCGATAGAAGCCGAAGTCATGGACCGGGTCGCGGTACACGGGATAGAGCTTGACCTCTTCCCGATTCAAGAATACCGCCTGCGCGGTCACGGGCCCCGGCGTGACGACGTGCCGATTCGTCAGGATCAAGCCGCGCTTCGCGTCGACGACGAATCCGGTCGCCTGGCTCGACATGTTCCATTCGGTGTCGAACGCGCGCGTCAAATCCACTTGAATCGTGACGACACCGCTTGCGACCCGCTCAATCGTGCGCGTCCACCGAGAATCCTCGACTTCAGGGACCGAAACGACCGGCGCGGATACCTGGTCGGCCGCAATCGAAGGGAGGGCGAGGAAGACGATCGCGGCGAGGAGGAGTCTATGCATAAGGAGGCATCACAAGCGTTTGGAAGGACGGTAGCTAGGAGCCCCCGCAAGACGGGTAGTTCCCCTCATGGAAACAACAACAGAGCCCACACCGTCACCATGAGAACAAGCGCGACGAGAACTGCCGCCGATCCTACATCTTTCGCGCGGCCCGACAGTACATGATGCTCGAGGCCCACGCGATCCACGACGGCTTCGATCGCGGTATTCAGCAATTCGACCACCAGCACGAGCAACACGGAAGCGACGAGCAAAGCTTTCTCGATCGACGACTCGCCTAGCCAGAGGCCGAGCGGGACAAGCACGAACGCAAGCGCGAGCTCCTGGCGAAACGCCGCCTCGGACCGAATCGCGCTGCGAAGCCCCTTGAGCGAGTTGATCGACGCCAGGATGAGCCGACGCATGCCGCTCGCTTTCGTGTGCTCGATGACCGCGGCTTTCAATTCGTCTTGCGCATCGGCCATCGCTGGCTCCTATCCGCTCGGCTCCTGTGCTTCGACATAGGCGAGATCCAATTGTTTAGCGGCTCGGACATCGTCGAGGCGACGCACGGGCAGCGTGTACGGCGCTCCTTTGACCTTCGCTGCATCCTGTTCGGCCTCCCGCAGAATCGCGACCAGCGCCGCTATGAAGCGGTCCAGCTCCTCCTTGGCCTCCGTCTCCGTCGGCTCGATCAGGAGACATTCCGGTACGAGCAGCGGAAAGTAGGTCGTAGGCGCATGAAACCCGAAATCGAGCAATCGTTTTGCGAAATCCATCGCATTCACGCCCAATTCCTTGGCTTGTCGCTTGAGCGTGATGATGAACTCGTGACTCGCACGGCGCTCGGGATAGGCCGCATCGAACCCTTCGGCCTTGAGCCGCGCGAGCAGGTAGTTCGCGTTCAAAGCAGAGTATTCGGCGACCCGCTGCATGCCCTCCCGTCCGAGCATGCGCATGTAGACGTAGGCGCGCAGCAGCACGCCGGCGTTGCCCATGAATGCGGACAAGCGCCCGATCGTTTGCGGCAAGTCGCGCTCGTCGAGCCACCGGTAACGATTCCCGTCTCGGCCGACGATCGGGATCGGCAGGAAAGGAAGCAGCCGCTCGCCGACCCCTACCGCACCCGACCCCGGGCCGCCGCCGCCATGGGGCGTGGAGAACGTCTTGTGCAAGTTCATGTGGATCACGTCGAAGCCCATGTCGCCCGGACGCACCTTGCCGAGAATGGCGTTCAAATTGGCGCCGTCGTAGTACAAGAGCCCGCCGGCCGCATGGACGCGCTTTGCGACTTCTTGGATGCGCCTTTCGAACACACCCAACGTGGACGGGTTCGTGAGCATGATGCCGGCCGTTTTCGGCCCGAGCGCCTTCTCGAGCGCCTCGATGTCGATGTCGCCGTTATCTAGCGACGGAATTTCGATGACGGCGCAACCGCACATCGTGGCTGTCGCCGGATTCGTGCCGTGCGCGGCATCCGGCACGATGATCTCGTTGCGCTCGAGGTCGCCGCGCGCACGGTGATAGGCGCGAATCATCGCGACGCCCGCGAACTCGCCTTGCGCGCCCGCCATCGGCGTCAGCGAGACACCCTTCATGCCGGTCACCTCTCGCAACATCTCCTGCAGCTCGAACATGCAGGCGAGAAAACCCTGGCTTGCGCTCAGCGGCGCAAGCGGATGTCGGCCGAGGAAACCCGGCAGCATCGCAAGCGAATTGCTCGCACGAGGGTTGTACTTCATCGTGCACGAGCCGAGCGGATAGAAATGCGTGTCGATGGAGAAGTTGAGCTGCGACAAACGCGTGTAGTGACGCACGGCCTGCAGCTCCGAGACTTCAGGCAACCCAGGCGATGACTTGCGCCTGAGATGCTCGGGCACCTCGGCCTCTGCTGCTTGGGGATACTGACCGGCCGCTGCGCGACCGGGACGCGAGTGAGCGAAGATCAAAGGTTCGTGCATGTGAGTCATTGTGACGTGTGGCGGGCGCGGATTAGATGGACGACGGAAAGCGACGTTCTTGCTCGTCACGCGTCGGCCGTCACCTCCGTGAGTGCCTTCGCGTAAAGTTCGATGTCCTCGTGCGTCCTCATCTCCGTCGCGCACACGAGCAACGCGTTGCCGAGCTCCGGATAGTGGCGCGAGAGGTCGTAGCCGCCGATGATGCCGCGCTCGGCAAGCGCGTCGAGAATCGGGGCGACCGGCTTCTCGAAGCGCAGCACCGCTTCGTGGAATCGTGGCCCGTCGAAAACGAGCGTCACGCCGGGGATGCGAGTCAGCGCGTCGACGAGCGCGCGCGTCTGCGCTTGGCTCGCGGCGGCGACACGCTCGAGCCCTCGCGGACCCATGATCGACATGTAGATCGTCGCCGCGGTCACGAGCAGCCCTTGATTCGTGCAGATGTTCGACGTCGCCTTGCTGCGGCGTATGTGCTGCTCGCGCGCCTGCAGCGTGAGCGTAAAGCCCGGCTTGCCGTCGAGATCCACCGTGCGGCCGATGATGCGGCCGGGCATCTGTCTCACATGCTCCATCCGCACCGTCATGAAACCGAAATACGGTCCGCCCGAGGACAACGGCACGCCGAGCGGCTGACCGTCGCCGACGACGATGTCGACGCCTTTGGCGCCCCACTCGCCTGGCGGCTTCAAGATCGCGAGCGATGTCGGATTCACGACGGCGATCGCGAGCGCGCCGTTCGCATGGGCCCAGTCCGTGAGCGCATCCACATCTTCGAGCTGACCGAAGAAATTCGGCTGCTGAATGACGACGGCCGTAATGTCCTGCCCCTTGTACGACTCGAGACTCGCCGGATCAAACGTGCCCTTGCTGCGCTCGTAGGGCAGTACGTCGAGCTTCAGGTTCTGTCCCTCCGTGATTGCGTTCGCCACCGCGCGATACGTCGGGTTGACGGTCGCCGGCACGAGGATGCGAGCCGACTTCGATCTGCGATGCGCGCGCACCGCCATCAACGCGGCTTCGGCGAGCGCGGACGCGCCGTCGTACAACGAGGCGTTCGACACTTGCATGCCGGTCAGTCTCGTCATCATCGTTTGATATTCGTACAGCAGCTGCAGCGTCCCCTGGCTCGCCTCGGCCTGATAGGGCGTGTAGGCGCTGTAGAATTCCCCGCGCGTCACGATCGCCCAGATCGCCGCGGGGATGTGGTGCTCGTACGCACCTGCACCGATGAAGTTGAGCGGCGTACCGTCGCGCTGCGCGCGCGCATGCATGAGCCGGCTCACCTCCATTTCATTCAGCGCGTCCGGAATGCCGGTGAGCTCGCGTGTGCGCAGCGACGATGGGATCTCGTCGAACAAGGCGTCGATGCTCGGCGCGCCGATCGCAGCGAGCATTTCGCGAACATCGGATTCGGTATGAGGAATGAAGGGCATGGCTGATATGTGACGGGTGACGAGTGACGAGCAAGAGGTCGGTAGAGCGCGTGACGTGACGAGCGATCACGCTCACCCGTCGCTCTCGACGACCTTCCCATACGCCGCAGCGTCGAGCAATTGCTCGAGCTCGGCCGGGTTCGAGAGCTTGAGCTTGAAGAGCCAGCCCTCGCCGTACGGATCCTGGTTCACGAGCTCCGGCGAGCCCTTGAGCGCTTCATTCACGGCGATGACTTCGCCCGATACCGGACTGTAGACGTCCGACGCCGCTTTCACGGATTCGACGACGGCGGCAGCGGCACCCTTCTCCAGCGATTTGCCGGTTTCAGGCACCTCCACGAACACGAGATCTCCGAGAGCTTCTTGCGCATGATCGGAAATTCCGACCGTGACCGTGCCGTCCGCTTCCGCACGAATCCATTCGTGCGATTCGAGGTATTTGAGATCGGTAGGAATGGATGACATGTTTTTGTTCCTGTGATGAGTGATGACTGACCGGTAGCGAGAGAGGACTAAGGTTTTGATCTGGCAGTGACCGAATGTGCGCAACCGAGGAAAGCCGCTTCTTGCTCGCCACTCGTCACGCGCCACCCGTCGCTAGACGAGCGCCTTGCCATTCCTCACGAACGGATATTTCACGACGCGCGCCGGCAAGAGCTTGCCGCGGATGTCGACCAGAACGCGATCGGTCGTGGCGGATGGAACCCGTGCAAAGCCGATCGAGCGTTCCAACGTCGGCGAGAACGTGCCGCTCGTGAGCTCGCCCTCGCCCACGTCGGGGACGATGACCTTCTGATGGCTGCGCAGTACGCCGCGCTCTTCGAGCACGAGACCGACGAGCTTGCGGGGAACGCCGCGGGCCCGGAGCGCCTCGAGCGCGCTGCGCCCGATGAAGTCGCGATCCTCGGGTTCGAACGCAACGGTCCACCCGAGCCCTGACTCGAGCGGGGTCACCGACTCGTCCATGTCGTTGCCGTGCAAGTTCATGCCCGCTTCGAGGCGCAGCGTGTCGCGAGCGCCGAGGCCGCACTGAGCGACACCGGCCGCTTTCAATCGCTGCCAGAGATCCGGCGCCTGCGCGGCCGGCAGCGCAATCTCCCACCCGTCCTCGCCCGTATAGCCGGTGCGAGAGACGAAGTACGAGCCGAACTCTCGTCCGAAGAACGGCTGCAAATCGAGCGCGCCCGCGATCGCGTCGCCAAGCACGTGCACGGCCTTCTCTCGGGCATTCGGCCCTTGCACCGCGATCATCGCGAGATCCGTGCGCGGGCGAATTTCGACTTGAAAAGCCGTGGCGTGACGCTTGAGCCACGCGAGATCGGCATCGCGCCTGCCGGCATTCAAGACGACGCGAAACAGAGCGTCGTCCATGAAGTACACGATCAGATCGTCGATGACGCCGCCGTGCTCGTTGAGCATGCAGGAATAGAGCGCTTTGCCGCTCGCCTTGAGCTTCGCGACGTCGTTCGCGAGCACGTAACGCAAGTACTCGCGTGCGCGGGGGCCCACGATGTCGGTGACGAGCATGTGAGACACGTCGAACATGCCGGCATCGCGGCGCACCGCGTGATGCTCCTCGATCTGGGAGCCGTAGTTGACGGGCATGTCCCAGCCGCCGAAGTCCACGATGCGGGCGCCAGCGGCGACGTGCGTGTCATACAAGGGCGTTTTGAAACCCATCGAATTTGCTCCGGCCCGGCGTGACAGACAGATTCCGCGTCGAATCGCTCGCGCGACCCGTCGCCCCTCTGTCCTGTGACCTGAGAGATCCGGCGCAAGCGAACATGCACCTCTCCCCTTCGGTGAGCGCAGCGATCGCACGCTGCGCTGCTCTCCAGAGCCCGTCGAGCAACGAAGATTTCAGAATCTTCGTCGCACAGACACGCCGTTCTTCTGCCTGAGCGTTTCCGGGCGGTTGCGCCTTCGGCGGTGCGGCATGCGCACTCTCTCCGGCCGTGTCTTGCGATGGGTGCCGTATGGTAGCCGAGCGCGCTGCGGCTGGATACTGGTGCCGCAACTTGCCGGTGCTCCGTACCTGGCCGGCGGTACCGTGCAACGCTGCCGCCTTGGCTCATCCTGAATGGCGCGCACATCCAAGCGCTTGACAACGGTACAATGCAATCCCCTCGAAATAATTCGCCTCCATGCTTCCGAATCGCCGTCGATCCACTCCCGTCCGCATCGGCCCCGTCACCGTCGGTGGCACTGCACCCATCGTCGTCCAATCGATGACGAACACCGATACGGCCGATGTCGAAGCGACCGTCGCGCAGGTGCACGCGTTCGCGCGCGCGGGGTCGGAGCTCGTGCGCATCACCGTGAACACCGAAGAGGCTGCGGCGGCGGTCCCATACATCCGCGACCGACTCGCGCAACAAGGCGCGACAGTGCCGCTCGTCGGCGACTTCCACTTCAACGGCCATCGTCTGCTGAAAGCGCACCCCGCCTGCGCCGAAGCCCTCGCGAAATACCGAATCAATCCGGGCAACGTCGGCCGCGGCAGCAAGCGCGATCCGCAGTTCGCGGAGATGATCGAAGTCGCGTGCCGTAACGAGAAGCCCGTGCGTATCGGCGTCAACTGGGGCAGCCTCGATCAGGAACTGCTCACGCGGATGATGGACGAGAACTCGCAACGTCCCGAGCCGCTCGAGGCGAACGACGTCATGCGCGAAGCGCTCGTCGTCTCCGCGCTCGATTCGGCGGCGCGCGCCGAAGCGCTCGGGCTGCCGCACGACCGCATCGTCATCTCGTGCAAGGTGAGCGGCGTGCAGGATCTGATCGCGGTCTATCGCAATCTCGCCTCGCGTTGCGACTACGCGCTGCACCTCGGCTTGACCGAAGCGGGCATGGGGTCGAAGGGCATCGTCGCCTCGACTGCCGGCATGGCTGTTTTGCTCCAGGACGGCATCGGCGACACGATCCGCGTCTCGCTCACGCCCGAGCCGAACGGCGATCGAACGCAGGAAGTCATCGTGGCGCAGGAGATTCTGCAGACGATGGGCCTGCGCGCGTTCATGCCGATGGTCGTCGCTTGTCCGGGCTGCGGTCGCACGACGTCGACTTACTTCCAAGAGCTCGCACAAAAGATCCAGTCGCACATCCGGCATCAGATGCCGCAATGGCGCAAGCAGTACGAGGGCGTGGAAACGCTGACCGTCGCCGTAATGGGGTGCGTCGTCAACGGCCCCGGCGAAAGCAAGCACGCGAACATCGGCATCAGCTTGCCGGGCACCGGCGAGCGGCCGGTCGCGCCGGTGTACCTCGACGGCGAGAAGGGCCCGACGTTGAAGGGCGAGCGGATCGCCGAGGAGTTTCAGGAGTTGATCGAGCAGTACATCGCCAAAACCTACCTCCGGAGGGCGTCATGACCGATCTACTTCAGAAGCGCTGCAAGCCCTGCGAGGGCGGCGTCGCGCCGCTATCGAAGCCGGAAGCCGAAGCGCTCATGAAGCAACTGCACGGCGACTGGCGGCTGGCTGAAGACGCAAAGAGCATCCGTCGCGAATGGCGGTTCAAGAACTTCTATCGCACGATGAGCTTCGTCAATGCGGTCGCCCACATTGCGAACACGGAAGATCATCATCCCGACCTGGAAATCGGCTACGGCTACTGCCGCATGAAGTTCAACACGCACGCGATCGGCGGCTTGTCGGAGAACGATTTCATTTGTGCGGCAAAGGTGGACGCGCTCCCGTAAGCGGGGCGCGTCCACGCCGCGCTGTGTAGAGTGTGACGTGCAACGTCAGAGTTGCCGCTGGAGCCAGCGTGCCAGCGTCTGACCTCCACACTTCACACCTTACACTTTACGCAGCACCTCGGACGGGGTGCGCGAACTCGCGTCTGGCGAAGGCCACGCGCTCGGCGGCGGGCGCATCGAAGTCGGCGCGCTGCTCGCAGATCTGCAGACGTCGCAGCAAGCCCTGGCGATTGGCGATCTGAATCGCGAGGCCCGGACGCGCATTGAGCTCGAGAATGAGCGGGCCGCGATCGCGGTCGAGCACGATGTCGACGCCGATATAGCCGAGCCCCGTCAACTCGTAACAGCGTGCGGCAATGTCCAAGATCGTGTCCCATGCCGGAACCTGAACCCCGGCAATCGGATTCGTCGTATCCGGGTGATGCGTGATGACCTCCGTCCCCAGCACGCCATCCAACGTGCGACCGCTCGAAAGATCGATGCCGGCGCCGACCGCGCCCTGATGCAGGTTCGCCTTCCCGCCCGATATACGGGTGGGTAAGCGCACCATCGCCATGATCGGGTAGCCGCGAAACACGATGATGCGAACGTCGGGCACGCCTTGATAGCTCAGGCTCTCGAACACCGGCGAGAACTTCACCATGTATTCGACGATGACGACGTCTTGGATGCCACCCAAGCTGAACTGCCCGTTGATCGCGTTCGACAAATAGTGCGCGAGCTCCCCCGCATCGAGCAGCGCGCCGCTGATCGTGCGATAGCGCGACCCGCTGCGGCCTGCGATCACGACGATGCCGTCGCCCCCGCTGCCATGGGCCGGCTTCAGCACGAACTGTGGATGGTCGCGGACGATCTCGGGCAACAGGCGAATATCGTGGTGCGTGCGGATGACGCCGTAGAGCGGCGGCACGGCCAGATTCGCGGCGAGCGCGAGCTGCTTCGTTCGCAGCTTGTCGTCGACGAGCGGATAACGGCTGCGCGCGTTGAAGCGCAGGATGTAGTCGCCGTTGCGCTTGTTGAGTCCGAGCACGCCCTCATCGGCGAGCTGTCGCGCGCGGCCGAACGAGAGTCTCACCGCGGCACCTCCGGAAGCACGCCTTTGAATCGGTGCAACTCGAGCAAGCGATAGCCGGTATAGCGGCCGGCGAGTAGCGTCGCGACGATGACGAGCAGCAGCAATTCCGGGAATACGAACACGAGATGCTCGAGCCAATTGATTCCCATGACCACATAGGCGAGTGCGGCGACGATCAGACTCCCAACGCCCTCCTGAATGGCCTCCGACGCACCGCGCTCCTCCCACACGATCGACATGCGCTCGATGGTCATTGCGATGATCACGATCGGAAACAGCGCGAGCGACAGCCCCGGCTGCAGACCGAGCTTTTGACTCAGCACACTGACCGCGACCATCAGCAGTACGACGACCGTCAACACGCAAGTGAGGCGAGGAACGAGGAGCAAGCGGAGCTTTTCGAGATAGAAGCGGATCAGGAGGCCGAGCGAAACGATGATCGCAAACAGCATGATGCCCCAGACCAGGCGCGTCTCCCGAAAGGCGAGCGCGATGAGAACGGGCATGAACGTCCCGAACGTCTTCACACCGACGAAGTTGCGCAAGACCACGATGACGAGCGCGCCGACGGGGATCATGAGCAGCACGCTGTAGACGGCTTGAGTGGCGATAGGCAATGCGAACAAGGAAAAGTCGACCGCATGCGAGCCGGCCGCCTCGGCGCGCCTTTCGGCGACGACCATCGCCGGCATCAAGTTCCCTTGCACGGCGAGGGTGACATCCAAGTCATGGCCTCCGTCGACCTCCGCGATCGGATACTCGCCCCTCCACCAGATGAAGAAGTCCGGCGGTAAACCCTGCTGCAGGGTTCGCGGGTTGAAATAGAGCCATTGAACGCCGTCGTGAACCTCGAGGATCGACTCGGGCTGCACGGCGCCCGGCGCGCTTCTCAAGAAGACTCCGTGCGCGACGCGCGCCGGGATCTGTGCGCCTGCGAGGAAGATCGTCGCTAGCTGCGCGCGATCGGCCTGTGACTCGCCGTGCTTCAGAAACACCCGAACGTAAGGGTCCTGATCCCCCTGATTGATCCGCCGCAACAACTGAATCGTGAAGCTCGCGACGTCTGCCGACTGTCTGCGCGCTTCCGCAATCAACGCTTCGAGCGCCACCCGCGACGGCTCGTCGAGCTCCGGGGGAGTCGGGAACGGCGGCGTCGTATCTTCGGCGAGCCGCATCGGGTCGCGATAGACGATCGCGCGGTAGTACATCGTCTGAGTTCCCGATGCCTCCCGTGCAGACCATTGCGCTTCGCGCCCGGCTGGCGAACTGCTCGTCGTCACGCCGAAGCCGCGCGAGATGAAGTTCTCGTCGAGCAGCGAAAAGCCCGGCGTCAAGCTGGGAATGCGCAACGTTGCTTTCACCGCGGCGGGCCCGGGACGGAAACGGACGGCGGCTTCGATGTTCCAGATCTCCGTCTGTTGTTGCGGCCGTACGGGGAAGCCCAGCACTTCCGCCTTGTATGCGAACAGTCCGATGCTCAGCACCGTCAGGAAAGCAGCGAGGAAGTAAATGTGCTTCTTGTTCATGCGAAGCGATCACGCCGGCGGATCAAAGGACCGACCCGCGCTGGCCGAGAAATCCCGCTTTCACGGTTCGACCGAGGCGGTTGCGGCGCGAATTGACGCGCGAATTAGCGATTGTGAACCCGTTCTCATTGAGCGCGAGCCGCGAAGTTTATCGAAACCGCCCCGGCCAGGGACAAGTTCGTGCGTGCCCGAGCAGAATTCCCGCTGCGGCGAGCTGATAGACGAGCCAGATTATGGAACGTGCGCTCGTGCGAGCCTCGGCAGCTCTCCGCCCGTGCCCATCGCGCGCGTCATCAGAAAGCGCTTCAGCGGTGCCGCGCGATCGACCAGTCCGAGACCCCAACGCCGCGCCGAAGCGGCCATCCCCTGCCCGCTCGCGAAGAGTTGGTTCAAGCCGTCGATGAAGCCGAGCGCGAGCGCGTTCTCGCTTTTTCGCCAGCGTTCGTACCTCCGCAGCACTCGCCATTCGCAGAACGTCTCGGCAGTGGCCCCGGCCGCCAACGCATCGCCCAACACCTCGATGAGGGCGGCACTATCGAGCAACCCGAGGTTCACGCCCTGTCCCGCAAGCGGGTGTACCGTATGCGCGGCATCGCCGACCAGCGCGAAGCGCTCGGTACAGTACGTGCGCGCGTGGATCATGCGCAATGGGAACGCGGCTCGATCCGCATCGAGCTTCACCGCGCCGAGCACGCCGTCGATTGCCGCTTGGAGCTCGGCTTCGACTTGTTCCGCAGGACCGCAGACCAGGGCCTGCGCATGGTCAGGACTCGTCGACCACACGATCGAGCTTCTGCCGTCCGCGAGAGGAAGAAACGCGATCGGACCGTCGGGCAAGAACCGTTGCCACGCCGTCTGCCCATGCGCGAGCTCGGTTCTCACATGCGTGACGAACGCGGCTTGATCGTAGTCGCGTCCCGACGTGTCGATGCCGGCGAGCCGTCGACTCACGGAATCCGAGCCGTCGGAGCCGACTGCAAGCTGCGTCGTATAACGGCGCCCGTCCGCGAGCGCGAGCTCGACGCGATCCGCATCGAGATCCAACGCGGTGAGCTGTCCCTGCAAAACGGTCACGCGTTCGCGAAATGCGCGCGCGGAGTAGATGGACCAGAGAACGCGTCGGTTCTCGAGAATGTGCCCGAGATTCGGCTCGCTCGAGTTGCTTGCGGAGAATTGAATCGATGCCGCGCCGCGCGGCTTGCCGGCCGCGTCCCACACAACCATATCGCTGTACGGCGATCTGTGCGCCGGCGCGATCGAGCTCCAGGCACCGAACGACTCGAGAATGCGTTCCGACGCGCGCGAGAATGCCGAGACCCGCAAATCGACGCCTTGCTCCGGCGGCGGCATCGTCGGCGGCTGCGCCTCAATGAGAGCGATCCGCATGTTCGAGAACACGGGGCTTCCTGCCGCGAGCGCGGCGGTGCACGCGCCGACGATCCCGCCTCCGATCACGACGATGCCGAAATCAGTGCGCATGCCTAAGCGGTGCACCACGCGTAAGGCGCGGCACCTTTCCTGCCGCGCCGAGGGAAAGTTGCGATAAAGCGTCTTTCGCAATCGGCATCATGTCGAACGCGAGCATGCCCAAATCGCGCAACAGCTTGACTGGGCCGAACGGCTGCGTGAAGACGCGTACGAGCCCGTCCGTGAAGCGCACGATGTTCGTACGGTCGGCTTCGCGCCAAGTACGGTAACGCTGCAGCCAAAGCCCATCGCCTGGATCGAACGCGCCCGCGCTCTCGACCTGGGCGTCCGCGAGAACTTCCGCGAGGCTCGCCGCGTCGCGCAGACCGAGATTGAACCCCTGACCGGCGATCGGATGCAACGCCTGTGCGGCATTGCCGACGATCGCAAGCCGTTCCGAAACGTAGGCGTCCGATCGGGTAAGCGCGAGGGGGTATCGGTGTCGCGCGCCGACGCGGGTGAATCGCCCGAGCCGAAACCCGAACGCATCCTGGAGCCTCGTCAGGAAATCGGCATCCGAGCACGCGGCGACGGCGTCGACCTCCTCCTTCGCGAACGTCCAAATCAAACCCATTCGGCCGTCGGACAGCGGCAGGAGCGCGAGCGGTCCAGCGCTCGTGAATCGCTCGTACGCGACGTGATCGTGGAAGCGCTGCGGAAACACGTTCGAGATGAGCGCGACCTGCTCGTAATCCCAGCTCTGCGCCTGGATACCGGCGGACTCGCGCAGACGCGATTGCGCGCCATCAGCGGCCACAACGAGCTTCGCCGTCACGCTTGCGGCCCGATCCTCGCCGTCGACTGTGTAACGAACGTGCTGCACGCCATCGCGCAGCTCAAGGCCGTCGATGCGGGCCGGCGAGATCAGCCGAACCGAAGTTTGCGCAAGCCGCTGCCAGAGCGCGGCGCCCATCGTGCGATTCGTCGCAACGTAGCCGAGCGCCTCCAAGCCGAGCTCGCGCGCATCGAGACGCGCGAACCCGAAACGACCTTGGTCGGAGACGTGAATACGGCGGATGCTCGTCGCGTCATGCTCCATCAACGGCCACACGCCGAGCGCCTCGAACGCGCGACGGCTTCCGTTCGACAGCGCGGTCGTACGATCGTCGAAGCTCGGTTGATCGCGACTGTCGAATGCAGTCGCCTCGATCAAGACGACGCGCAGATCGAGCTGTGCGAGCGCAAGCGCGAGCGCGGCACCCACGAGGCCGCCGCCGCCGACGGCGACGTCGTAGCTGTCTGTGTCGTTTTCAGCGCGCATATCAGGTTGCGACTTCCGTTAACGTCCCGAGCGCCCTACCCCTCAATGCGCCATCCATTTCTCGATCGCTTCAGGCGTCTTGATGAGCGCGCGGGTGAGCACCTCGTTGCCGTCTTTGGTCACTGCAACGTCATCTTCGATGCGCACCCCGATGTTCCACCAGCGCCTGGGAACCCCCTTCATGCCCGCGGGAATATAAATGCCCGGCTCGACGGTGAGCACCATACCCGGCTCGAGCACGCGCCATTGGTCGCCGAGCTTGTAATCGCCGACATCGTGGACATCCATCCCGAGCCAGTGCCCCGTGCGATGCATGAAGAAGCGGCGGTAGGCGCCGTCGCGAATCAAGCTCGCCACCTTGCCCTTCAGCAGACCGAGCTTGACCAAGCCTTGCGTGATGACGCGCACGGCGGCGTCATGCGGATCGTTCCAATGATTACCGGGTCGAGTCTTCTCGATCGCGGCGTACTGCGCTTCCAGCACGATCTCGTAGACGGCGCGCTGCTCCGGCGTGAAGCGGCCATTGACCGGGAAGGTGCGCGTGATGTCGGATGCATACAGCTCGTACTCGCAACCCGCATCGATCAGGAGCAGATCGCCGTCCTTTAGCTCCGCGTCGTTCTCGTGATAGTGCAGGATGCACGAGTTCGCGCCGCCGCCGACGATCGGGTGGTAGGAGATATCGGCCTTGTTGCGGTGAAACTCGTGCAGCAACTCCGCCATCACCTCGTACTCCATTCGACCTGGCCGCACAAAGCGCATCGCTCGCTTATGCGCCGCGACCGCAATGCTCGCCGAGTGGCGCATCGCATCGAGCTCGGGTCGAGACTTGAAGAGCCGCATGTCGTGCAGCAAATGATCCAGCGCGACGAACTCCTGAGGCGGCTGTACGCCGGTGCGCGCGCGCGCCTTGAGCCCGTTCACCCAGCCGATCACTCGCTGATCGAACTCGGGATGCAGTCCCATCGTGTAGTACACGCGCGAACAGTTCTCCATGAGCCCCGGGAGAATGTCGTCGATGTCGCCGATCGGGAATGCGTCATCCGCGCCGTAGTCGCGCGTCGCGCCTTCCGGACCGG
>Ga0079224_100000200_pt1 | contig 51753 bp, 73 predicted proteins | sample Stecom2015_FD_80414 | JGI IMG/M metagenome (GOLD analysis project Ga0079224, IMG submission 80414) | Agricultural soil microbial communities from Utah to study Nitrogen management - Steer compost 2015 | ecosystem: Environmental > Terrestrial > Soil > Agricultural land | place: USA: Utah... | reverse complement strand
CCATATTTTTCCTCCGGGGGAACTTTCCGACAGACTTTTTCACCCCTGGAATTCCCCGGGGGTAGTTTTGGGAAAACAATTCTGGTTCCAGAGGTCTAACTTTCTCGACATGAACCCTACCGAAAGGAGTTGAAATCGTGCCAGCTCGCCGACAAAGCGATCCGCAACCCAGACCGAGTCGTCGTAAACCGGCCACAACTCCCGAGGCTCGGGAGAGTCAGCTCATCTCGAAGGCCGCCAGGCTTGCCGAACAGCAGTTGGAGGACGGTACAGCCTCGGCCCAGGTGATCACCCATTTTTTGAAGCTAGGCTCGACCCGAGAGATCCTCGAGCAGGAGCGTCTTCGACACGAGAACGAACTGCTCAAGGTCAAGCGCGAGGCCTACGAGTCTCAGCAGCGGATCGAGGAACTGTACACCAACGCGATCAGCGCCATGCGGGCTTATTCCGGTCAACAACCGTTCGAGCAGCCCGATGAATAGGAGTTACCGAGAGCTTCGTAAGCTGACTACGTTCGCCGAACGTTTTCGCTACCTCGCTCTTCGAGGGAACGTGGGTCAAGCAACCTTCGGTTTCGACCGCTGGGTCAACCAAGGCTTCTACACCTCACGAGAGTGGCGCCAAGCTCGAGACAGGATCATCGTCCGAGACGAAGGCTGCGATCTTGGGATCGAGGGCTATGAGATCCACGACCGGGTCTATATCCATCACATCAATCCCATCACTCTCCAGCAACTCGAATCCGGAGACCCCTGTCTCGTCGATCCGGACAACCTGATCACGGTTACTCACCGAACGCACAACGCCATCCACTACGGCGACGAGAGACTACTTCCCCGTCCGCTCATTGTCCGACAGCCCGGCGACACGAAACTCTGGTAGGAAGGTTTTCAATCCAATGTCCACTGTGACAACCACCCCTGTCATTCTCAATGCAGGATCTCAGTTGATCCAGAACCTCGGCCCCGACGATCTCTATGTCGGCCAGACGGCGGACGGTGTTGCCGCCGTGACCACGGCGAACGGCATCCGCCTTTCCGTCGGGGAATCCATTTCCTACAACAACCAGAACACGAAGCCCTCGGTGGTTTCTTCGGGAACTTCCGAGGTCCGGACGATGCATTCCGTGACCGGCGTCTACCTCGCTTCGCCTCCCTCCGTCTGATATCTAGGAGAACAGATGGCCACCAAGAAGACCGATCCCACCGGGCCCTGCCCGCCGCTCGACGACGTCAGCGAGGACGAACTGGCCGACACCGTTCTCTCCGAGGAGAGCGCGGCTGACTTCGACGCCGAGGAGAACGAAGCATGACCACCTACGCGCACGCTAGCGCCAAGCTCGGCCCCATCAAGAATGCCACCAAGTCCATTTCCCGAGAGGTCTTTGATGCCGCTCAGGAAGCCGGACATGACGTCTGGTACATGTGGGGGTACGACAACAACGCGAGCAACACCGAGCACCACAGTGGACGGGCCCTGGACTTCATGGTCCGCAACAAGGCCGCCGGTGATTGGGTTCGGAACTATATTTGGAAGAACCGCAAGCGACTCCGGCTCCAGCATGTCATTTGGTACCAGAAGATCACCTCGACTGTCACCAGCCCTGGTGTTGTTCGCGGCATGTCCGACCGGGGGAACACCACGGCGAATCACAAGGACCACGTCCACGCCCTGTTCTTCTCGGGAAGCTATCAGAAGCCCTCCCCCTCCTCCCCGCGCCCCTCCACCCCCAACAAGAAGACCGTCACAGAGGTGGCTAAGGCAGTCATCCGGGGCGAGTACGGTAACAATCCCCAGCGTGAGTGGAAGCTCCGCGCCGAGGGGTACAACCCGTCAACTGTCCAGCGCGAGGTCAACCGGATCATGGGTGGTGACCCGGTCTCCAAGAAGTCCGTCCGACAGATTGCCGATGAGGTCATCGCAGGCAAGTGGGGCAATGGTTCTGACCGCGTATCCCGTCTGAAGAAGGCCGGTTACGACGCCGCCGCAGTTCAGCGCGAGGTCAATCGAGTCCTTACGCCCAAGGGCGAGACAAAGCCCAAGCTCACCAACGCCCAGATCGCCGCCCAGGTCATTCGAGGTGAGTGGGGCAATGGGGGCGAGCGCAAGTCCCGCCTGACGAAGGCTGGTTACAACTACGCCGCCGTACAGGCCGAGGTCAACCGCCGGGTCTAATCCGTCAAAATGAGAGGAGGTTCTCCTGCGTGCCACAGAGCATTCTAAACACAACTAAGAAGATCATCGGCCTTCTCGAGGCTGACACTTCCTTCGACTTGGACCTGATGACGCACATCAACGGTGTCCTATCGGTCCTCACTCAAGTCGGCATAGGCCCTAGTAGCGGGTTCATGATCGAGGACTCCACGGCAACGTGGGAGGACTTCGTCGGAGGCGATCCTCGCCTCAACATGGTGAAGATGTACGTCTACCTTCGGGTTCGTCTCGTCTTCGATCCGCCCAGCACATCGTTCGTCATCGATTCCATGACCAAGCAGATCGCTGAGTTCGAGTGGCGTCTCAACGTACAGAGAGAGGAGGAACAGTGGACCGACCCGGAATCACTTCCGGCAGCCTGAGTCACTACGGGGTCAAGGGCATGAAGTGGGGGGTGCGTCGTTCCGAAGAAGAACTTGCTCGGGCGAACGGCGGAGGAACCTCCCGACCAGCCCCGAAGGCCTCGGCCGACTTCAAGGCCGCGATGAACGCCCAGCGCAAGATCGACGAAGGCGGCACCCAGGCGCTCAGCAACCAGGAACTCCAGGGTCTGCTGACTCGGATGAATCTGGAACGCCAGTACCGTTCCATAGCATCTTCCGCCCCAGGATCTCCGCAGAAGTCGAAAGCCGACAAGGGGCATGACGCCGTCAAGAAGGCGCTCGCCTATGGCGACACCATCGAGAAGGTTCGAAAGTTCCTCGACACCCCGACGGGACAGGCTGTCAAAACTGGCGTTGGTACAGCGCTGTCGGCAGGCGCCGCTTACCTGACTGGTGGAACTTCTGCCGCTGTCGCAGCCGGTGCCGGTGTCGTCGCCCGAAACATCGCCCAGGAACGAAATCAAAGACCCGACCGGGGAGATGAAGAGTAGAAAGGAGGGTAGACGATGGTTTTGTCGAACACGGAGACGCCACACTACTACGGCAAGTTCCGTGAAGCAGTGATGCGAGGCGATATTCCCGTCAACCGGGAAATCTCCTTGGAGATGAACCGAATCGATGCGCTCATCGCCAACCCGAACATCTACTACGACCCCGACCCGGTTGAAGGTTTCATCCTCTACTGCGAGAAGGAGCTAACACTCACCGACGGCAGCGACCTACACCTGCTAGATTCGTTCAAACTTTGGGCTGAGCAGATATTTTGTTGGTACTACTTCATCAACCGAAGCGTCTATGAGCCCGACCCGGACAAACGAGGCGGTAAGTACGTCGACAAGGTGATCAAGAAGCGTCTGACGACCAAGCAATACCTCATCGTCGCGCGAGGCGCCGCGAAGTCGCTATACGAGTCTTGTTTGCAGAGCTATTTTCTGAACGTCGACACATCGACGACCCATCAGATCACAACGGCTCCAACGATGAAGCAGGCCGAAGAGGTCATGCAGCCAATTCGGACCGCGATCACGCGAAGTCGAGGACCTCTGTTCGCGTTCATGACTGAAGGGTCGCTTCAGAACACCACGGGCTCCAAAGCCAATCGCGTCAAGCTAGCTGCGACCAAGAAAGGCATCGAGAACTTCCTCACAGGCTCGATGCTCGAGGTCCGCCCGATGACCATCAACAAGCTCCAGGGTCTTAGAACCAAGGTAGCAACCGTTGATGAGTGGTTGTCTGGCGACCTAAGAGAAGATGTCATCGGCGCCATCGAACAGGGTTCCTCAAAGCTCGACGACTATCTCATCGTGGCTGTCAGTTCAGAGGGAACTGTTCGAAACGGCAGCGGAGATACCATCAAGCTTGAGCTTGCCGATATTCTAAAGGGCGAGTATCAGGCGCCCCACGTTTCGATTTGGCACTACCGATTGGATGAGCTGGAAGAGGTCGGAAACCCGGCGATGTGGTTGAAGGCCAATCCCAATCTCGGGAAGACCGTCACCTATGACACCTACCAACTCGACGTTGAACGAGCTGAGAAGGCTCCGGCCGCCCGTAACGATATTCTGGCGAAGCGTTTCGGGATTCCGATGGAGGGCTATACGTACTTCTTCACTTACGAAGAGACTCTTCCTCATCATCCTCGAACCTTCTGGGGAATGCCTTGCGCTCTTGGAGCGGACCTCTCTCAGGGTGACGACTTCTGCGCGTTCACATTCCTCTTCCCGCTGCGAGGCGGGGGATTTGGGGTAAAGACTCGAAGTTATATTACATCACTAACATTGCTAAAGCTTCCCGGCGCCATGCGCCGCAAGTACGACGAGTTCATAAACGAGGGCAGCCTTCACGTACTCGAGGGAACCATCCTCGACATGATGGAGGTTTATGATGACCTGGATTCTCATATTCAGGATAGTAACTATGACGTGCGCGCACTTGGTTTCGACCCCTACAATGCTAAGGAGTTTGTGACCCGCTGGGAAGCGGAGAATGGGCCTTACGGCATCGAGAAAGTGATTCAGGGGGCTAAGACAGAGTCCGTCCCACTTGGGGAATTGAAGGCTCTGAGTGGCGAACGATTGCTCATATTTGATCAAGCTCTGATGACATTCGCCATGGGCAATGCCATCACGATGGAAGACACCAACGGTAACCGAAAGCTTCTGAAGAAGCGTCAGGATGCCAAGATCGACAATGTTGCTGCGATGATGGATGCCTTCATCGCCTACAAGCTCAACAAGGAACAGTTCGAGTAGAGGGAGGGGAGGTGACACTCATAAGCACCGACGAACTCGTTCACTATGGTGTTAAGGGCATGAAGTGGGGCGTCCGAAAGGACGACGAGACCGGCGAAGGCCGATCGAGATCCTTGACAGAACGGTTCCGAAAAGCTCATAAGCCCAAGGAACCCGCAACGACCAAGGAAGCCGCCGACAATCTTCTCAAGAACGAGGAGAAGTCCCGGGCAAAGCTCGTGGAGGGCGGTAAGAAGGAACCGGGAAAAGTACGTAAGTACATCTCGGATAACAAAGCCACGATAGCCACGGCTGCCGTCTACGGAGGCATCTTTGCGGGGCTGGTACTTGCCGAGCATATTTCGCGCAAGAAGATCGAGCGATCGATCAAGAACAGTGCCGGGAAGCCGATCGATGCTGACAAGTTCTTGAAGCATGTCGAGCACTCCAAGTATGAAACCTGGGCCAAAGACGACTTCATGACTCGGCAGGCCTTCGATCGAAAGGAGTTCTCGCTCCCGGCTGGACATACCTTCCACCGAATTTCTCTCTCGGACGAGACGTCATTCAGAGGGGCGACTTACTCCACGCATTCACGCGAGGACTACAACCGATACCTGACCCAGTTCCAGGACGAGAAGGGTCTAATCGTCGGCAGTGATGCAAAGTCCGAGGACTTCCGCCATGTGACGTTCCAGTCCAAAGAAGAGATCAAAGTACCGAACCTCGGAACGGTGCTCGAGGTCTTCAAGGGAGTCCTTTCGGGCAAGGACGCCAGCAGCATCGTCGAAGACAGTGATGTCCTTAAGGTGTATCAGGAGTTGAGTGGTGGCTCCTGGGATGATGATCGAGCTAAGGGTCTGTTCGGAGCTCTTCGCGGTAAGGGTTACGGAGCCATCGTCGACGAGATGGACGCCGGAGTACGAGGAGACTCGCCCCTAGTCGTCTTTGCTCACGACCTCATGACCGACAAGAAGTCAAGCATCCTCACCGATGACGAGTTCGACGAAGCCCGTTCGAACCTCATCGAACTGCAGGATCGCAAGTACTAGACAAAAGGCCTCGAAGGGAGGTGTGTCAAAATGGCAGAAGATCTCGAGGTGGAGGATCTGTACGACGGTCTGATCGATCTCTTGGACGAGTACATCTCCGAAGAGGTCGAAGAACTGATGCACTACGGCGTCAAGGGTATGAAGTGGGGCGTCCGTAAGAGCGATCCTCCGGTTTCCCCGACGGGGAACACTCTGAAGAAGAAGGACCCCGACAGCGTCGTGACGCTGAAGAACGGGGACACGATCACCCTGGAAGGTCGGCCCAGCGGTAAGTTGCTGGAGTTTATGGCGAGGCGGAACCCCAGCAAGATCGACGAGTACAACGATCGATCCTCCTTCAAGATCCGCGACAAGAACGGCAAGAAGGTCGGGAATCTGCAACTCCGTCGAGACGACCACGACCCCAAAGCGTTGAACGTTGTGTGGGTCGGAATCGACAAAAGCGCTCGCGGTAAGGGCTACGCTACGGCGGTCATGAAGTCGGCCATCCAGCACGCCAAGAACAAGAAGTTCAAGGCTGTGACGTTGGAGGTTCCGGGCAACGCCCCCGACGCTCGCCACATCTACGAAAAGCTCGGATTCAAGGAGGTGTACACACCTCCCGAGATGAAGGCCTACGATCCTGTATGGGGAGGACTTACCAACATGAGACGCGAACTCGGAGGTGAAAAGTCGGACGAGATCAAGCACTACGGCGTCAAGGGCATGAAGTGGGGCGTCCGAAAGGCTCGGACCGGCGACCTCAACGTCCGAGCCACCCGACAGGAGACCATCGCCAAGGGTGAGGGTACGAAGCTGCAGAAGACCGTCGCTGCACTCAACACCCCCTTCTCCAAGCTCGTCCAGAAGGACGGCGTCAAGAAGCACGCGGCCGATCGAGCAAAGGCACTTCGTGACGAAGAAGAGCGTCTGGCCACCGGTAAGGCCAAAGTCTCGGACATCCTCAAGGCCTACGGTTCGGCGAACGTCTACAGTCTCGTCGGCGCCGCCAACAAGAGGACCGATCACGAGCTGAAGCGATGACCGAGCTCTACTAACCGGGCCATATTTCAGGAAGGAGGTGACCAATGGCAGGTTTGCTTTCACGAGTAAAGAGGACTCTCAAGCACGGTTGGAACGTCTTTCTCGACGACAACTACACTGGAGTCCGTTCTTTCGGAGGGCATGAGAGTACTGGGTACTACTACGCTCCGATGAGTCGTAGTCGGTCCTCATATTCCAACGAACGCTCCATCATCTCGTCGATCTACACCAGGCTCGGGATCGACGTCGCCGGTGTCGATATTCGGCACGTCCGAACCGACGACGAGGGGCGTTACCTCGAGGACATGGACAGTGGACTTCAGGATTGTCTGCAGGTCGAGCCCAACATCGATCAGGGCGCTAGGCAGTTCCGTCAGGATATTGCAATGACGCTCTTCGAGCATGGAACGGCGGCGATCGTTCCTGTCGAGACGGACATTAATCCCGCTGAGTCGGCTGGGTACAACATCAAGAGTCTTCGGGTAGGCGATATTGCTGCGTGGCACCCAAGGCACATAACCGTGAATCTCTACGACGATCGAGTTGGGCAGCGGAAGCAGGTCACGGTTGAGAAGAAGTACGCTGCGGTCGTCGAGAATCCCCTATATTCGGTCATGAATGAACCGAACTCGACACTAAAGCGACTCATCCACAAGCTTAACATGCTGGACTCAGTGGACGAGCAGTCGAGTTCCGGCAAACTCGATATGATCATCCAGCTTCCTTACGTGATCAAGTCCGAAGCCCGGCGGCAGCAAGCTGAACAGCGTCGGAAGGATATTGAGTATCAGCTCAAGGGCAGTAAGTACGGCATCGCTTACACCGACGGCACCGAGAAGATCACGCAGCTCAACCGGCCGGTTGAGAACAATCTCCTCAAGCAGATCGAGTACCTCACTGGGATTCTATACGCCCAGCTCGGTCTCACCGAGGAGGTAATGAACGGTACGGCCGACGAGAAGGCCATGCTGAACTACTTCAATCGTACTATCGAGCCCGTCGTCCAGGCGATCTCGGAGTCCATGAAGAAGACCTTCCTGACGAAGACGGCCCGATCTCAGAAGCAATCGATCATGTACTTCCGCGACCCGTTCAAGCTCGTCCCGATGGAGCAGGTCGCCGAGATCGCCGATAAGTTCACGCGCAACGAGATTCTTACCGCTAATGAGGTCCGACAAGGTATCGGCTTCAGGCCGTCCAAGGACCCGAAGGCGGATCAGCTCGTCAACAGCAACATGCCGCAACCCGGAGGACCCGAATCTCCGATGCCGGAACCAACCACAACGACTCCGTCGGAGTCGACAACACCCAACTTCAGGAAGTAGGAGGGAGACAGTCAAAATGGCAGTAATCGAAGCTGACTTCGGCGGCTGGGCCACCAAGGCTGGCCTCAGGTGCTCCGACGGTCGGACCATCATGCGAGGTGCATTCGAGAAGATGCACCACCATCAGGTTCCTCTGGTCTGGCAGCACGGCCACAGCGACGCTAAGAATGTCCTCGGCCACGCGGTCCTCGAGCACCGCGACGAGGGAGTCTACGCCTACGCGTTCTTCAACGACACGGAGCAGGGCAGGAATGCCCGCAGTCTCGTTGAGCACGGCGATATTAAGCATCTGTCCATCTACGCCAACAACCTGGTGGAGAAGGGTAAGGAGGTCCTCCACGGAGTCATCCGTGAAGTCAGCCTTGTCCTCGCTGGTGCGAATCCCGGCGCCAAGATCGACTTCGTCAATATCCAGCACTCCGACGGTGACATCGAGGAACTGGAAGACGAGGCGGTCATCCACACCGGAATCGAGATCGATCACGCGGGCAATGCCCTCGAGACCGACAATGAACTGCAGCACGAAGACGATGATGAGCTCACTATCAACGAAGTCTACGAGACTCTCGACGAAGAGCAGCGCAACGTCGTTAACTACCTGATCGGCGTCGCTCTGGAAGACGCAACCAAGGAGGCAGCAGCGAAATCCGCTAAGCACTCCTACAACTCCGCCAACGGCGGCGACCTCACCCACCAGGAAGGATTCGGCAGCCACATGTCGCGCAACGTCTTCGACCAGACCACCACTGACGACCAGGGCCGTGCCAAGCACGAGCTCTCACACGACGCCCTCAAGGGTATTTTCACGGATGCCGAGAAGCGAGGCTCCCTTAAGGCGGCCGTCGAGCAGTACGCCAAGGACAATCTCCAGCACGGAGTCGAGTCCATCGATATTCTCTTCCCGGACGCCAAGGCCGCGACTGGCGTCATCGAGCTCGACAAGCGTCGGACCGAGTGGGTTAAGACCGTCCTCAACGGTACTCGGCACACTCCGTTCTCCAGGATTAAGACCTTCGCCGCTGACCTGACCCAGGACGATGCTCGAGCCAAGGGCTACATCAAGGGGAACTACAAGCGCGAAGAGTGGTTCGGTGTCACCAAGCGGACGACCGACCCCACTACGATCTACAAGAAGCAGAAGCTCGACCGCGACGACCTTCTTGACATCACCGACTTCGAAATGGTCGCCTTCCTCAAGGGCGAGATGCGTCTGATGACCGAGGAGGAGTTCGCTCGTGCGGTCCTCATCGGTGACGGTCGAGACATTGCCGACGAGGACAAGGTCAAGGACCCGATGGGCGCCTCCAGCGGCTCCGGCATCCGGTCGATCCTCAACGATCACGAACTGTTCGTCACCACGCTGTTCGTCAACCCGAACGCCGTCAACAATGACCTGGGCTACGAGGTTGTGGTGGACGGGGTCATGGACGGCATGGAGTACTACAAGGGAACCGGCACCCCGACCTTCTTCACTACCATCCCCGAGCTCAACAAGTTCCTGCAGGCCCGGGACCTGAATGGTCAGCGGCTCTACAAGAACCGGGGCGAGGTCGCGGATGCACTGGGGGTCGACAAGATTGTCACCGTTGAGCCGATGAAGGAGGTCGCCGACCTGGTTGGCATCATTGTCAACCTGGCAGACTACAACGTCGGAACCGACCGCGGTGGCGAGATCACCATGTTCGACGACTTCGACATCGACTACAACCAGTACAAGTACCTGATGGAGACCCGCGCATCGGGCGCTCTCATCCGTCCGAAGTCGGCCCTGGTCATCAAGAAGGTGGCTTCGTCCGACACCCTCGTCGAGCCGGTCCAGCCGACGTTCAACTCGACCACCGGCGTTATCACCATCCCGACGGTCACTGGCGTGGAGTACCAGGACAGCGAGGGCTCCGCGCTTATCGCAGGCGACCAGACCGCTCTGGCAGCCGGTGCATCCATGACCGTTTACGCGGTCGCCAAGGATGGCTACTACTTCGCCAACACGGCGGAGGACTCCTGGTCGTTCAAGCGCAAGTCCGCCTGACAGGGCTAACCCGTCAAAATGAGATTCTATGGAAAGGTGGGATACGGCGTAACTGTTGAAACCTCCCCTGGCGTGCACGAAGACAAGATCACCGAGTTCTCATATTTTGGGGATGTGGTCCGGAACTCGTTGAAGTTCAGGGAAGGTGAGAGCGTCAATAACGACCTCTCGGTGAGCAACTCCATAAGTGTGGTTGCCGACGCTTACGCGAACGAGCATTTCTTTACCATTCGCTATGTCGAGTGGGCGGGGACTCTGTGGGCCGTTTCGGAGGTCGAAGTGCAGAGCCCCCGCCTTCTCCTGAGGCTAGGGGGTGTCTACAACGGCCCCAGATCCGAAACGCCTTGAGCTACAGACACTCCTGGAAGGGGTGCTGGGTAGCGGGTACGTATATTTCCAGCCCCCTTCCAATGTCCAGATGCAGTACCCCTGCATCGTCTACGCCCAGGACAACGCAAGCGTTGAGTTCGCGGGCAACAAACCCTACAGCTACGTCAAGCGATACCAGGTCACGGCGATATCCCGGAGTCCGGATTGGGACGTCCCGGACAAGATCGCTCTGATTCCGTTGTCCAACCTGAATCGCATATTCACGGCGGACAACCTCCATCACTACATCTTCAATCTGTACTTCTGAGAGGGAGTCTCCAAGAATGACCCAGCTCACCTGGGACAAGAGCGGCGAGCGGTACTACGAGACCGGTGTCGACCGTGGTGTCCTCTATATTCCCAACAGCCAGGGCAACTACGTCAACGGCTACGCGTGGAACGGCCTTACCGCTGTCACCGAGTCGCCGTCAGGTGCCGAATCCAACCCGCAGTATGCGGACAACATCAAGTACCTGAACCTAATCTCAACCGAGGAGTTCGGCGGTACGATCGAGGCCTTCACGTACCCTGACGAGTTCGGTCAGTGCGACGGCACCGCCGCACCCACTCCGGGCGTCCTCGTCGGGCAGCAGTCCCGCAAGATCTTCAGTCTGTCCTACCGCACCAAGCTCGGCAACGACCTGGATGGTCAGGACTACGGCTACAAGCTGCACCTTGTTTACGGGGCTCTCGCCGCTCCGTCGGAGAAGGCTTACGCCACTGTCAACGACTCGCCCGAGGCCATCACGTTCTCTTGGGAGTTCACGACCACCCCGGTCGAGGTTGGGCAGATCGCCGGTGTCGACTACAAGCCGACGGCCACTCTGGTGATCGATTCCACCAAGGTGGACGCCGATGCTCTGAGCACCCTCGAGGAGTTCCTGTACGGAACCGAGGGGTCCGACCCGAGGCTCCCCGATCCGGAGGAGGTCATCGCCATCTTCACGGGAACGGTTCTCGTAGTCACCCCGACTGAGCCGGACTACGACGACACCACCAACACCATGACGATCCCAAGCATCGCCGGTGTTACCTACTACGACGGCGATACGGAACTCGCGCCCGGACCGGTCGTCCTCACCGAGAACGTACTCATCACCGCCCGCCCGAACAAGGGCTACAAGTTCCCGCCCAACGCCGATAACGACTGGCTCATCGGCGACTTCTAAGTCGACCCGAAGGAAGGAGACCAGAGAGTGCTCAGCATCGAAGTCCCGTTGGAAGAAGGCTACGACGAAACCGCTCAGAAGTTCGTTGTGTCTAAGTCCCATGTTCTCGAAATGGAACACTCTCTGGTTTCTGTGTCAAAATGGGAGTCATTCTTCGAAAAGCCATTCCTCGGAAAAGAGGAGAAGACTCCAGAAGAAGCGTTCTGGTACATCCAGGCGATGACGCTAACACCGAACGTTCCTCCGGATATTTTCAAGAACCTCTCCGAGAAGAACATCGAAACCATCAATAACTACATCGCCGCAAAGATGACCGCTACGTGGTTTACGGAACGAACTCAGAAGAGAAACCGGGAAGTTGTCACCGCAGAACTGATCTACTATTGGATGATCAGTTTGAATATTCCGTTTGAGTGCCAACATTGGCATTTGAATCGACTACTTACCCTCATTCGTGTTTGTAATGAAAAGAACACGCCGCCCAAGAAGATGACCCGAGCCGAGATGCTTGCTCAGCGACGGAGTCTGAACGCTCAGAGACGATCTCAGCTCGGGTCCAGCGGATGAAAGGAGGGATCTAATGGCGAGACTCGAATGGGGTACTTCGGGATCTCGGCGCTACGAAGCAGGCGTGGACCGAGGAGTTCTTTATGTCGACGGAAATGCCGGGGTAGCCTGGACGGGTCTCATATCTGTTGACATGAGCCCGATTGGAGGTGGCTCTAAGTCGTACTATCTCGACGGTCAGAAGTACCTGCTTGTCTCCGCTGCCGAGGAATTCGGAGCCACCATCAATGCCTTCACATATCCTGATCTGTTCGCTCAGTGCGATGGAACGAGTGAAGTTCGTTCGGGACTCAAACTCACTCAGCAGCGCCGAAAGTTGTTCGGATTTTCCTACCGAACCATGGTTGGTAGCGACCTCAACAACGACCTCGGCTACAAGATTCACATCGTCTATAACGCTCTAGCAGAACCCTCCGAGAGGTCATATTCTTCGTTCAGCGACTCTCCCGAGCCAACTGAATTCAGTTGGAGAATAACAACGCGACCGCCGGTCGAGACCGGGTACAAGAGGACCTCCCATGTCGAGATCGATTCCAGAACAACGGATTCCAATGTCCTGAAACTGATCGAGGACGCTCTTTACGGGGACGACGAAAATTTGCCTCGTCTCCCGACCTTCCAAGAACTGGTTGCATTCTACGACCGATTCTTCGTCTTCGTAGTAACCGACAACGGCGATAGGACATTCACCGTATCCGGTCCCGATGAAGCCATCACGAATCTGAGCGATATTTACCTTCAATTCGACTGGCCGACCGTGGTTCAGGTTGATCCGGTAACTTACACCATCAGTGACGGTTAAGGAGGTCTGGTGGTATACGTCCAAACACTCATCGATAACTTCGATGGCATGGAACTCGACCCCTCGAAGTGGACCGTTGCTCAAGGTCCTGGATATTCGCAAACAGACGGGACTCTGAACCTTTCGTGTATCGCTGACTACCCAAGAATTGAGGGTCGTCAGCTATTCAACCTCTCACAGGGGATACTTGCTGCCAAGCTTTCCGTCACTGGAACGAGGTCCCCAAATACTGAGTTCTATATTGGTGCCCACGACTTCTCTGGGAATCATATCTCAGCACTTGGGGGAGGTAACGACCCCTACATAACCTTCCAGGTCGGTGGTGCGACTACTTTCAGTAATGAAGTGGTTCTCGACACCACAGTTGGCGTTGGAGGGGGTTGGGTTCCAGGAACCTGGTGGGGGATTGGAAATCTGGGTTCGGACGATATTCTACGCATGTACAACTCTACCGACGGACTGTCGTGGAACGAGATGGCTCATTGCACGGTGGGCGGAACTCTCAACAAAGCGAACGTCGGTCTCGTTTTTATGGCGGGTGTCTGGGATGGCTCAACCCCAGATCTTGTAGCAAATTTCGATGATGCGTCCTTCTGGGCAAATGAAAACGAAACCTTCGTAACCAGAAAAGTCGTATGGGACGGCAAATGGGTTCCGGCAACGCCGAAGGTCCGCATCGGAGGGGTATGGGTGACAGCATCCCCGAAGCCTCGTATCGGCGGCGCGTGGGACCCCATGATCTAAGAAAGGTGGCCCTGTGGCTACGGTAACTGTAGTAAATGCCGAGCGAACGCTCGAAATCGAGGCCACGTCGATCGTATCCGGTACGGTGAACGAGGCGGGCCACCTCATCCTGACTCGCCACGACGGAACCCCGATCGATGTCGGCGCCGTCTCGGGCATGCAATTGGACAGCGGTACGACATATTCCAAAGTCGATGCATTCACTTATGTGGGGGATACTGATCCAGGAGCCGTCCCTGATGGTTCTGTCTGGCTCGACACCAATGACCCTGCAGGACCTTTCGCGAGTGAAACCAAGAAGGGTCTCATAGAGATTGCAACATCGTCAGAAGCGATCGCGGGGACTGACAACTCCCGAGCACTGACGCCTGCGGGATATTCGGCTATTCCGGGCGACAAGGTCCAGGTTCTCGCGACTAACGCCAACACAGAACTGGCGCTTCCCGGAGCATATCCTCCTGGACCATCGCTGATGACTCTTAGCACAGGATCGGGATGGTCCGTCAACGGAGGTATCGGGTCAGTCCTGACACTGAACGCCGCAACCGACCGAACCGTTCAGATATTCTTCTCGACTGCCGGTGGGACGGGGTCACCGCAAACTTGGATCAGGCAGTATCATTCAACCGCAAATGGCGGGGGATGGACAGCGTGGTCTCAGTACAGCACCTTGGCGACTTTGTCATCAAGCGCTTATGACATAGAAACGGAAATCACTGCATATCCTAACGGTTGGTCAAGGATTTATCTCACCCCCGAAGATCCTTCCTTCGGACCGATATCTTATGGGAGATATGGCGAGATCCTAACCTACGTTGACGGTACCGCTTTTGCAAAGCAAACTTGGACCGGTCAAACGAACGGCGATAGTGAATCTGCTGAAGTGTGGTTTCGAACCGGCAATGCCATCGGGGGGTGGTCGGAGTGGCAGCGTCTTATGAACGATCCAATAACCTGGACCCCATACACGCCGACGTGGACAACGCAAACGGGGGCCGCAACGCCCTCCTTCGGCAACGCTTCAACGAGTTGCCGCTACATCAAGCTCGGGCGAAAGGTGGAAGTCCGATTTGAAATCACTTTCGGTTCCACCACGAACTTCGGTGGCGGCGGGACTGGCGATAATTGGCAATTCAGTCTTCCAGTCGCCGTGACCGATACTTCGGCCTCGCTTGGGTTCGTTGAGCTGCATATCGACAACAACAAGACCTGTATGGGGCGAGCAAAAGCATACACTACCGACGGGTTCCGAATCTCAATCTCCAGTGGGTTCGCTGACGGAAGCGCCGTAGCGAGTACCGGAGATGTTGACGCCATATCTCCCGCCCCATGGGTGAGCGGTGCAACGATCAAGGGTCACTTTACGTATGAAGCTTCATCGGCAGCATAAGGAGTAATTAAATGGCCATTGGCCTCGCAGTGGATAAGCAGACTCTGGACGTGAAGGCGGCTCGAGCCGTTCTCAGACTTCGAGAGTCCCTCGAGGACGTCGAGACCATCGCGGTATGGCTCGGAAACCATCCGGTTGATGCGGGTAACGATCCTCTAATGGCCGACCCATTCGGCTACGACGCGGACGAGGCATACGCACTCCGGTTCTTTTTTGAGACCTTTGCAGCAGTCCGGAACGCCAACGAGAACGCGTTCAACGCCGGGCGGAAGCTTACCGGTCTGGAGTAGATAGGAGGAGTCATCATGATTTCGTTCGTATCCGCTCGTTCGGGTAGACGAACGGAAGACTTCCTCCGTAGGCTCAAGAACGAGGATATTTACCGGTCACTTGAGGGGGAGGCGCAAAAAGGCGTCTCCGCTCTCAGGGCTGCGATACCTAAAGATTCCGGTTTGGCCTCGGATTCTTGGGGTTACACGATCGAGCGTAACGGGAAGTCGGTCGCGATAACTTGGACCAACAAAGATATTGAGAACGGCTTCCCCGTAGCAATCATGCTTCAGTACGGGTATGGAACCGGTACTGGCGGCTACGTACAGGGAACAGACTACATCAACCCCGCGATGAAACCTATATTTGAAAACATCGCAGATCAGGTATGGAAGGCGGTGACATCCGCATGACCGCTATCGACGAACGCGTCGTTCAGATGAAGTTCCAGAGCGCCGAGTTCCAACAGGGTGTTCAGCAGACGATCCGCTCCCTCGAAGCCCTCAACAAGAGCCTCCAGCTCCAGGGGGCGCAGAAGGGCCTCGCGGGGGTAGCACAGGCCAGCCAGGGCTTCGCCCAGAACATGGCAACCAACCGATCTTTTCTCGATCGATTTTCTACAGGAATCGAGTCAGTATCCGCCGCTGCGAAAAATTTCGGGGAGAAAGTTTCCGAAGGCGGTCAGAAGGTTGGCGAGTTCTACACCAAGCTGAAACAGAGCACCGATGAGGCGGACAAGCAGAAGGGCTCACTGAAGAACCTCGAGAATGGGGTCCAGAGCGTAGCCCAGCGGTTCTCGGCGTTGGCCACTGTAGCTCAGGGTGCTCTTCTCAGCATTGGCGCAAGGGCTCAGCAGGCCGCTACGCAGATGCTAAACTCATTCACGTTTGCTCCGATCATGGATGGTTTCCGTGAGTACGAGACGAACATGAACTCGATCCAGACCATCCTAGCCAACACGCAGGCTGCGGGTACAACCCTCGAGGATGTCACTGCAACTCTGGATGAACTCAACCACTACTCCGACCAGACCATCTACAACTTCTCCGAAATGGCGAAGAACATCGGTACCTTTACGGCTGCTGGTGTTGGTCTGAAGCCCGCAACCTCTGCGATTAAGGGTATCGCCAACCTGGCGGCACTTTCGGGCTCGAACTCGGAGCAAGCGGCCGGTGCTATGTACCAGCTCTCGCAGGCCATTTCGTCAGGTACGGTCTCTCTCGAAGACTGGAACTCCGTAGTCAATGCGGGAATGGGCGGTACGGTCTTTCAGCGTGCTCTGGCTCAAACTGCAGTGACAATGGGCGAGTTGGACGACGGCGCCGTCAAATTGTCAGGTGACATGAAAAACGTCACCATCAATGGCGAATCGTTTCGGAACTCAATTTCATCCGTCAACGGTCCATCATGGCTCACATCTGACGTCCTGACCAAGACTCTGTCCCAATTCACGGGCGATCTTACGGATGCTGAACTTGCCGCAGAAGGATTCAGCAAGGCTCAGATCAAGGCCATTCAAGAACAGGCCAGGATGGCGAAGAGTGCGGCCACCGAGGTGAAGACCGCAACCCAGCTCTTCTCGACGTTCAAGGAACAGCTCGGATCTGGATGGGCCCAGACATGGCAGACCATATTTGGTGACTTCAAAGAAGCCAAGGGTCTGTTCACCAGCATCAGCGACTCGGTTGGCGGGCTGCTCCAGAAGTCCTCCGACGCACGAAACAAGATGCTCAAGGACTGGAAGGCTCTCGGCGGTCGAGACGATCTGATCCAGGGTATCACCAATGCGGTGAAGGGTTTCGCGTCGGTAGTCACCCCTATCAAGGATGCCTTCCGACAGATATTCCCAGCCACCACCGGCAAGCAGCTTGCCGAGATGACCAAGAACTTCCGGGATTTCACCGAGAAGCTCAAGATTGGTAGCGATACAGCAGAGAAACTGAGGCGAACCTTTGCTGGCGTGTTCGCGGTCTTCGGGATTGTGTTCGACGTCGTCAAGGGTGTTGTTGGCGTTATATTTGATCTCGCGGGACAGGTCGCCAAGGGTTCTGGTGGATTCCTCAATTTCACCGCCAAGATCGGCGATTTTCTGGTCGCTCTTCGTAAGGGGATCAAGGAGGGTAGGGGGCTAGAGAACTTCTTCAAGGGTCTCGGTACGGTCCTCAAGGTTCCGATCCAGCTCATCCAGAAGCTTGCCGGATTTTTGGGATCGCTATTCAAAGACGCTGACTCCAAGGGCGCCGAGAAGAGCATTGAGAAGATGTCCTCGAAGCTCGAACCGCTTGGTCGGCTGGGCGAGGTGGTATCGACCGCCTGGGAGAAAACGCTCACGGTCATGAAGAAGGTGGCTGACTTCTTCAAGGAGATCGGGGACAAGATATCTCAGGTCTTCAAATCCATCGGGATCGAGAGCGGAACGCTGTTCGATGGGCTCAACTTCGAGAACGTCCTGGCGGGGATCAACACGGGTGCTCTTACGGGCCTGTTCCTCGTCATATCCAAGTTCCTTGGGGGATTTGGGGGAGGCGGGATCGGCGGAATTCTAGAAACTATATCCGATGCCGTCGAGGACATGACCGGCGTCTTCGGAACCATGCAGAACACTCTGAAGGCGGCTACGCTTCTCCAGATCGCACTGGCTGTCGGCGTTCTTGCAGTGTCGATGAACATGCTTTCAAAGATCGATGCAGAAGGTCTGACAAGAGCTAGCGCCGCCATGGCAGTACTGTTCGGACAGCTTCTAGGCTCCATGGCCATATTTACAAAGGTCATCGGCTATGGAGGGTTCGCCAAGCTGCCATTCGTGATGGGGTCTCTGATCCTGTTGGCCGCAGCCGTTCTTATTCTCTCCAAGGCCGTACAAGAACTGTCGGAGTTGGACTGGAATGAGCTGGCAAAGGGTCTCACAGGTCTTGCCGTGACCCTCGGACTGGTCGTCGGATCGCTCAAACTGATGCCGAATCCAAAGGGCATGATCTCCACGGGCATCGGTCTGGTTATTCTCGCAGGTGCGATCAAGATCCTGGTGAGCGCGGTCAAGGACCTGGCCAAACTCGACTGGAATGAACTGGGCAAGGGTCTTGTTGGCGTTGGGACGCTGCTTGGGTCGTTGGCGCTTTTCACGAGGTTCGCCAAGGTTAACAAGGGCGGCATCGCTCAGGGTGTCGGAATTATCTTGCTGGCGGCAGGGATCAAGATCCTCGCCAGTGCGGTCAAGGACTTCTCGAAAATGTCCTGGGAGGATATTGGTAAGGGGCTTGCTGCCCTCTCCGGCGGTCTCATTCTCATTTCCGGAGCCCTCAAGCTCATCCCGCCGACTGCTCCTCTTGCGGGAGCCGCTGTCCTTCTGGTGGCTCTTTCGATGGGCGAGGTCGCCGATGTGCTCAAGAAGATGGGCACCATGTCTTGGGGAGAGATTGCTAAGGGTTTGACGGCAATGGCGGGTTCTCTCGCCATCATGTCAGCGGCTCTTTATATTATCCCGCCGACCGCCCCGCTTGCTGCAGCAGCTCTGATGATCACAGCGCTTGCTCTTCAGCGGGTTACCGACGTTCTCGTCAAAATGTCAGAGTTCTCTTGGGAAGAGATTGCCAAGTCCATGGTCCTGTTGGCGGGAACCCTCGGGATCATCGCCGGGGCCCTCCTGCTAATGCCCGGGACGCTTCCTGGTGCAGCAGCACTATTGGTCGTGTCGGCTGCGCTGTGGGTTCTCCACCCGGTTCTCGTCGCGTTCGGGGAGATGACATGGGAAGAGATCGGAAAGGGTCTTGTCATGCTCGCCGGTGCCCTTGTGGTCATCGGTCTGGCTGGTTTGATCCTGGCCCCGGTCGTTCCGGCCATCATCGGCCTGGGCGTCGGCATCGCTCTATTGGGCGTCGGTCTGTTGGCTGCTGGAGCAGGCGTATTCCTGTTTGCTGCCGGTCTCACGGCTCTGGCTGCGGCCGGTTCCGCTGCGACAGCTATGATCATCGGAATCGTGGCGGGTCTGATTGGCCTCATCCCCGAGGTTATGAAACAGATCGGCTTGGGTCTCATCGCCTTCGCCGAAGTCATCGCCACAGCAGGACCTTCGATTACCAAGGCCCTTGTGACGGTACTCGAAGCTCTCATATCCGCAGTGGTCCAGGTTACGCCCAAGATCGTCGACGCCCTGCTCAAACTGCTATTGACGCTTCTCCGGAAGCTCAAAGAGTACGTTCCGAAGATGGTGGACGCCGGTCTCAAGCTCATTACGGGAATTCTCAACGGTATTGCTAACAATGTCGACAAGATGGTTGAGGCTGCGTCTCGAGTAATCACCGAGTTCCTCAAGGCCCTGGGCAAGCATGTACCCAAGATCGTTGATGCCGGTTTCGATATGGTGATCGACGTCATCAAGGGAGTCCGTAAGGCTGTTGATGCCAACTCTGGAGAGCTCGGTCGTGAGGGCGGAAAGCTCGCCGTTGCGATCATCAAGGGTATGGTAAAGGGTATCGGTAACGGCCTGGGCGAGATCAAGAACGCAGCCATGAATGTGGCAAAGTCCGCTCTCGACTCAGCGAAGAATTTCCTTGGAATCCACTCACCCTCGAAGGAGTTCGAGAAGGTCGGTAACTACGTCAACGACGGTTTCAGAAAGGGTCTGGACGGAAACAAGAAACAAATCTACGACGCCTTCAACGACCTGAAGAAGATGCTGAAGGACCTCTCTAAGAGCTCCAAAGCGTCCTCTTCAGAGCGTAGAAAGGCCGCCGCAGCATATTCCGAGCTTACCAAGAAGCTCACCGATGAACGCTCGACACTGGGGAAGCTCGCCAACCAGTATGACGTTCTAACAGACAAGATCAAGGCTGCTGACGATGCCTATAAGGCAGCCATCAAAACGAGAGATGACTATAGGAAGCAGATCACTGACAAGTACTCCGATATTTCGTCACCCACCAAGGAGACGACATACGCGAGTTACGTCGAGAGCCTCAAGAAGCAGATCGAGGACGCAAAGTTGTTCTCGAATGCGCTTCAGAGGCTTCGTGGGTTTGGTCTCAATGACGAACTATACAAGGACCTGTTGGAGCAGGGACCCAGTGCTCTGCCGTTCATCAACGAGCTTCTAGACAAGGGTATCGAAGGCATCAACGAGGTCAACAACCTCGGTAAGGATCTCGATGTCGTAGGCGCTCATATTGGCAAGACGGGTTCGGACGCGCTATATCAAGCGGGCGTGGACTCGGCCAAGGGTCTTCTGAACGGACTCAAGTCCCAGCAGAAGGCGCTCGAGAAGCAGATGGACGCCATTGCTTCGACGATGGTCAAGTCGATCAAGAAGAAGTTGGGGATCAAGTCTCCGTCCAGGGCGTTTATGGAGGTTGGCGGATATTCCGCGCAGGGTCTTATCAAGGGCCTTGACGAAATGTCTGGAATGGTCGAACGGTCTGCCGCACGTACCGGTCTGGCTGCCGTCGACTCTCTTCGGAAGACTATTTCCGGATTCTCCGATCTCATCGCGCAGGACGTAGACGCCCAACCCGTCATCACTCCGGTTCTGGATCTTTCCAACATTCGGAGAAATTCCAACCAGATAGGGGGCCTGCTCAGCCAGGGATCGATATCCACCGATTCTTCGTACGCTAAGGCTAAGTACGTCGCTTCGTCTTACGCGTCTAGGCAGGCTCTTATTTCCGATCAGTCTGAGGGGGTTCCTGCTAATTCCTTCTCTTACATCCAGAACAACTATTCGCCGAAGGCTCTGTCTGCGGCGGAAATCTACCGTCAGACTAAGAACCAACTGTCAACAACGAAGGGAGCTCTGACGTAATGCTGGAAAGGGTCGAGGTTCGTAATGTTCAGGGCGACCTGTTCAAGCTGGTCCTTTCGGACTCCTCTTCGGGGTTCATTGTGGCCGATATTGATGGGCTAGGTCCTGTCAAGGCGACTTTGGTGTCGTCGAGTTTTGCCGGTATCGACGGAAAGCAATACCAGTCGAGTCAACGCGAAGCCCGAAACATCAAATTCAAGCTGGAACTCGACCCTGATCCAGCGATCGAAACGGTCCGAAGCCTGAGAAATAAGCTCTATGATTTTTTCATGCCAAAGGCCCGGATCGCCATGCAGTGGTTCCTCGAGGATGGGCTCGTAGTCGAGATTCCCGGCGTCGTAGAGACTTGCGACCCGGATCACTTCGCGCAGGAGCCGACGATGGATATTTCCATCATGTGCTTTCAGCCCGACTTCTACGAGCTCACCTCGGAGTCCATTCCCGGTCTACTGACAACCGATACTGTCGAGACATATTTCGATTACCTCGGAACTGTCGAAACTGGGGTCGTCATTACCCTTACCGTAGACCGGGACGTCGACGAGTTGACGGTTTACCACCGCATCCCCAGCGGCGAAACTCAAACACTCACGTTCGACAACGCCCCCTTGATCGCCGGAGACGTGCTGACAATTAGTACCGTACAAGGCGACAAGGGGGCAACCCTGAACCGAGGCGGAACCATCAGCTCAGTCCTCTACGGGATATCTCCGCAATCCAAATGGATTGAGCTAAAGAGGGGGACCAATGGTATTCGTATTTACGCAACCGGGGCGGCTATTCCAGTTGACGTTCAATACGTGAACAGGTACGGAGGTCTGTGATGGAGGTTTATACCCTTGATCCTCTCCTCCGTCGGCAGGAAGTCATCGATCGGTTCGAATCTCTTATCTGGACCGAGAGGTACCAGGCTTATGGCGACTTCCAGTTGGATATTCAGTCGACGAACGACAGTCGAACTCTCCTGAAAACTGGAATGCTGCTCGCTATGAACGAGTCCCATCGAGTCATGACGGTAGAAACCGTGGAGGATTCTGTAGATTCCGAGGGGCGTAAAATGCTCTCGGTAAAGGGTCGTTCTATCGAGAGCATCCTCGAAGACCGAATAGCCAAGGATTCCCTCTCTGATCTGACAACGTCGCCGAAATGGGTGATCACCGGTCCTCCCGCAGATGTTGCCCGTAAGATCTTCCACGATATTTGTGTCACGGGAATCCTGGACCCGGGCGATATTATCCCCTTCATCATCGAAGGGACTTTCATGCCCGAGGACACAATCCCCGAACCCATAGATCCCATCACAGTGGAGTTGGAACCCACGACAGTTTACAATGCGATCAAGAGTATCGGGGACGTTTGGAATCTCGGGTTCCGCATGCTGCGGTACTACGACACCTCTAAGCTCTACTTCGATATTTACACCGGGAGCGACAGAACTACGTCACAAACAGTTCTCCCTCCGGTCGTATTCACTCCTGAGCTCGACAATTTGCAGAACGTCAAGGAGCTCACCACGATTGAAACGGCCAAGAACGTAGCCTATGTATATTCTCCTGCTGGTTTTCAGAAGGTTTATCCAGTGGGCGTCGATCCTGAAGTCGAGGGTTTCGAACGTAGGATCTTGGTGGTGAACGCCAGCGATATTACGGCTGAGAACCCGGATATTGCTTCTGCACTGATCCAAAGAGGGAAAGAAGAACTCTCCAAGAATCAGGCAATTCAGAGCCTTGATGGGGAGATCAGCCAGTTCAGTCAGTACAAGTACGGCACGCATTACAACCTCGGCGATATTGTCGAGATGCGCAATACTGACGGCGTGACAAACAACATGCGGATTACCGAACAGATCTTCGTCTCCGATCAAGAAGGCGAACGTTCATATCCTACGTTGACGCTCAACACCTTCATCAATACCGGCTCGTGGCTGTCTTGGATGAACAACAAGACCTGGTATGACCTCAATGAAGATGGGTCGACTTGGTCTGAGCAGCCCTGATATTTTCAAGAGTAAGGGAGGTTAGGTATGGCTGTCGGAGACGCAGCGCAAGCTGCCGGATACCCATTGGTCCCGGAAACCGGAGAAGAAGGCCGGGTTCGCTGGGGGGCAAGGGAGATCAACAGGACTCGAGATCTCATCGCTGCGGTAAAGTCCCTCATCCCTACAGGAAAAGCGGGCTACCGAACCGCAGCAGGCATCACGTCTGGGACCGGTGACCCGACCGGCGGCAATGACGGCGATATTTACTTCAAGATCATAAGCTAGCGGCGCATATGGTCGACTACAAGAAGACAACCGGTCTCACCGGAACGATGATGATCCGGGATACTGGATCGGATGTCGAGTTCTGGTTCAAAGCAGGATATTCCAGCGACTGGTGGAACGGTATGCCGTTCAACTGGACCGCAAACGGGAAGACCACCTACAAGACGATCAACTACCCGACTGGGGCCAACTGGTACAAAGTCGGGGAAGTAAGGGTTACCAAGTCTCAAACGGTAACGTTCCGTCTACTTGAAGGCTCCAGTGCTACAGGTATCGGCGGCCCGACGACTTTCAGTCAGGCGATCGCACGGGACACCGTTCCAGCAAAGCCGAGTACTCCGTCCATATCCAACATCACCGCGACGTCCGTATATGCAACATTTTCAGACGGCTCCAATGGCGGTGATGCGATCGACTCTAGGCAGATCGGTTACGGGACTAGTTCGACCTCCCCCCAGAAGTACGTAAGTTCAGACCGATCCACGACTATCACGGGTCTGACGCAAGGAACGACATATTACTTCTGGGCTAGAACCCACAACTCCCTGGGTTGGAGTTCATGGTCAGGTCGGGCAACCGCGAAAACGCTAAAACCCCCAGATCCCCCGACTGTACCGCTATTGGCTGCAGTTCGAATGAACAGCGTAGACGTAGCATTCACTGCGAACGGTACTGGTGGATCTACCATCACGGGTTATGAGATCGGATATTCCACTAGCTCGACCGGATCTCCGACAACCACCGTATCCGCCAAGTCACCCCAAACGGTTACAGGTCTAACTCCGGGAACTCTATATTACTTCCGAACGAGGGCGAAAAATTCGGTTGGATGGAGTGCTTGGTCTGGGCCCAGCAGCATCAGAACCATTGCCGGAGCCTATGTAAAGGTAGGTTCAGTATGGAAACTTGCAGTCCCCTACGTGAACGTCGGCGGTATTTGGAAAATCGCCGAACCATGGGGTAAAAGCGTAGGGGTCTGGAAGAGAACGACATAACACAGCGGGATATTTAGGGGAGGGTTCGTATGGAGACATGGCTGCAATTGGTCCTGACTTCCCTCGTAACACTTGGCGCTTCATCGGGCTTCTGGGCTTATTTGCAGTTCAGGCTTCAGCGCAAGGACCGTGTGAAAAACGCTACCGCACGTCTGATGATGGGGGTCGCCTACAACATGATCACGACGCTGGGTATTGCGTATATCGAGCAGGGATTCGTCACCAAGGATGAGTACGAAGAGCTTCGTCTCTTCTACGAGCCCTACAAGGAACTCGGCGGGAATGGTCTAGCCGAGCGCGTCATGAACGGGGTCGCTTTGCTCCCGTTCAAACAGAATCGACACAACGAGATATTCCAAGACCCAAACGAGGGAGCGATCAATCATGTACGAGTCGTCACACGCCAAGAGTAAGAGGCCCCTTCTGGGGGATAAGACCTACGGCGTACTCAAGTACACGGCCACGATCGTACTACCGGCAGTAGGCACGCTATATTTCACGCTCTCCCAGCTCTGGGGCTTCCCGAATGCAGAGGAAGTCGTCGGTACAATCGCGGCAGTCAACGCCTTCGTAGGTCTCCTCGTGGGGGTCTCGACAGTCTCGTACAACAACAGTTCGGTCGCCTATGACGGGACGATCAAGCTCGACGGCGACCAGATGGCGTCTATTCAACTCCATCACGAGTCTCCTTTGAGCTTCGTCAACAAACCCGTGGCGATTCTCAAGATCGAAAATGACACCAACGAGTAACAACAGGTCGCCGGGGTCGCATATTTTACACGGCCTATAACGAGACCCCTACGGAAGGAACTGCTTTGTCCATGCTGAAGAAGTTCAAGAAGTCGGAACCGAGTGACCTCCGGAAGGAGATCGCGCGACTGTTCGAAACGCTGGCGAATACGCCGGAGGACAGCGAAGAGTACAACCGCGTAAGCGACCAGTTGGCCAAGCTCTACAAGCTGCAGGAAGTTGATTCCAAGCAGAAGGTGAGTAAGGACCAGTGGGTCGCTGCGCTGTCGTCTCTCGCTGGAATCCTGATCATCATCAGCTACGAGCACGGTCACGTGATCGCCTCAAAGGCTGCTCTCAGTTTCGTCAAGAAGTGACCTTCATCAACTGAGAAAGCGTCCGACCCGGACGACCGGACAGACGGTATGTAGGCCCCAACAAGGTTTGCATGCCGTCTGTTTTTTGCCTCTTACCACTCTCTGTGGGTTTTTTGGGTCGCATATTTTACAAGGCCTATAATGAGACCCCTATGAAAGGCACAGCAATGATGTCTCAGGAAGAGATCGAGATCTACGACGATCTGAAGAACCGGCCCATCGGTGCGATTCGCATTTCCGAAAGTGGATTCCGTGTATACGTGAATCTTCGAGACGGAGTGCGGGCCATCACCCACAACCGAAATCTTCATGAACTGAAGAAGATCGATCTCGCCAGGATCATCAACGCACACCTCTAGCAGTTTCAAAGCCCGACCCCCGCAAGGGGTTTGGGTTTTGGGTTTGAGTCAAAATGGGAGCGATTCTTTTAGGGGTATCGCAGAATTTACATGCCCTATAATGAGACCCCTAACGATTGGAAGTATCATGAACAAGGCTGACAAGATCGCTCTCGGATACATCGTGGCCACCGCTGCTCTCGGCGGCATCTTCATCATCAAGGGTTACGCGATGCACCGCGTCGCTCAGAAGGAAATCCAGACTGAGATCGACGCCAGGCGTCACGCAACCGAGGTTGTGGTGAAGATGTTCCTCGAGGACAAGATCCGGACCCGCGAAGAGTTCGAGAGCGAGTACCAGTTCGCCTACATGACTTACCGCTACAACCGTTGAGCCTCAAGCCCATGCCCCGCAAGGGGCTTGGGTTTCGCATATTTTACACGGCCTATAATGAGACCCCTATCGATTGGACCTTGTTGTGTTCAAGAAGAAGGCCGTTCAGATTACGTTTGTCGACAAGCCTAAGAACCAGAAGGCAACAGACACCATTACCGAAGAGACGCATATTCTTCACCCCGAGACCGTCAAGGCAATTGCCGAACACGGAAAGACGGTCGTGAAACATATTGCTATCGCCGCGATTGGTGTTTACGCCGCTGTCAAGGCTATTGACACCGTTAGTCAGATAGCCGTCAAGAAGACCAAAAGCGCCGACCAGGATTGATCTCAATCTCAAGCCCCCTACATGGGGTTTGAGTTTCCGTTGCTTAAGGTCAAAATGGGAGTGATTCTCTAAGGGGTCGCATATTTTACAAGGCTTACAATGAGACCCTTATCTCGGATTGGATTCCTCATGAACGAGAACGCCAAGAAGAAGATGTCCTCCCTCAAGCAGAAGATCAAGACCTACGCCCCCAGCGTGATCGCCTTCACCGCTGCCGCCTCCACGGCGCTCGCACTCAAAGCAATTAAGAACGCTACTGAGTTCGTGCCCCTCCCGGAGGTGACTGGCGATGAAAAGAAGGCGCTCCTAGAGCGCGAGGACGTGGTCGTTCAGCAGAGCGGATTGAACAACGTCTACTATCTGACGATTTACGAAGACACCAACGAGAACTGACCTCAATCTCAAACCCCACGCATGGGGTTTGGGTTTCGCCATATTCCAACGGGTGGGGGTCGCAGAAATTACATGCCCTATAATGAGACCCCTACTCGGATTGGAATGATCATGGACCACGCTGAGTTCGTTCAGAAGATCAACGACATCGCCGCCCAGATGGGCTCGACCACTGACAAGGAGACTAAGAAGAACCTCATGGATGAGTTCTTCAAGGTCGGAATGATCATGTGGAACGAGCACGTCGCCGGTGAGGTTGAGTTCGCTGACGGAAGCACCGAGACCATCGACACCTTCTTTATCTGATTGATCTCAAGCCCAGACCCCCGCATGGGGTTTGGGTTTCGATTCTCCAAATTCCCCAGGCGGGTATTTTCCCACAACCTCGCAGGAATTACATGCCTTATAACGAGACCCGTAACCCACAAGATTGGATACCTGTCATGGACGAGAAGACCGTCGAGACTCAGGAAACCAGCTTCGGCAAGGAGATCGCCAAGGCAGCCGCCATGGGCACCGTTCAGTCGGCTGCCGCCACTGCGGCCTTTTTGGTGATCGGCTACGCCGTGGCTAAGTTCCAGATGAAGAAGGCCGAGAAGACCAAGAAGGAGAACAACCAGGAGAACTGACCTCAATCTCAAACCCCTAGCATGGGGTTTGGGTTTCGCCTGGGAGGGGGATATTTTCGATGGAACCGCCGAAGCTGGTGACGCTGATTCCTGAAGAGGAAGAAGAGGTCATCGAGGAGGAACCCTTCTGGGACCCTCCGTTCCGACGTGTCGTCATCAACCTGGTCATCGTACTGGGTCTCAAGGTCGCTACCGGGATCGCCATACGGCAACTGGTGAAGTCGGTCAAGTCATATTCCAAGGGGAGTGAAGCATGAACGAGGGTCTGAAGCGGCTCAAGGAAGAGTTCAATGAGAACCCGGTCGCTGTCATCGGTGTCATTTCCGTGGCACTCGCAGCGGCGGGGAAGGTCATCAACCGCCGAGTCAAGAAGTCGAAGAGGTACCCCTCCTATGCAGGCTAAGATCGAACGCCCCGACCCGAACTACCCGCTGGTCTGGGTGACCGTGACTCCGAACGCCATCGAGGCGGGCATCTCCGATATTCTCGAGAAGAAGCGCATCACGCTCCTCGGGATGTGGGGCCCCGACTCGAACAACACCCCCGGCATAAGGGTGGCGCCCGCCCTGCTCGAGGACGAACGCAAGAAGCCGACGAAGCGTCGGACCCGTAAGGGCTGAACAACCCTCGCAAGAAATACACGTCCTATAATGAGACCCCTAACGATTGGAGACCCAGTCATGTCCGAGAACCCCAACTCGAAGAAGCCCTCCTTCCTCACGCGTGCCATGCAGGCCGTGGAGGCGAAGAAGGCCGAGATGGCTTCCGACAAGGGCGAGCCCACCTCCGAAGAGGCTGCTGGAAAGCAGGCCCTGAAGAAGTTCGCGCTCGTCACTGCCGGAGCCGTTGCGGCTACTGTCGCCGCCATCGTCCTGATCAACAAGCTCAGCGACGAGGACAACGAAGACGGCTTCGAGCCGGAGACCGACGACACCGACGAGACCCCCGCCGAGAACTGATCTCAATCCCACGCCCCTAGCGCACCCGCGCATGGGGTTTGGGTTTCGCCATATTTAGAAAGGCTGCTACCTGTGTTCGGTGAAGTGATGGGTAAGACTAAGAACCAGCTCTGGCGCGACGGCGGTCGCCGTGAACTACCGCATGAGGCTGAACGCCCTGGAGAAGGTCCGTCAATTCAACGACTACGAGGCCGAGAATGCCTGGCCGACTAACGATTCCTACGCCAAGGGGACTCCGGGGTTCAGCAAGACCTCGTACGAAGACCGCTAGGATACGACGACAAGACAGGATATTCATCATGGAGTTCGAGGCGAAGAAGGAGCAAGACGGTGCGTAAGACCCTGATCTTCCCTATGGCGGCTCTAGCCTCCATATCCTTGCTCGCAGGGTGTGGAAGTAACGAGATCGATACCGTCAGCGCCGACGACAAGATCACGAGGGTCTTAACTCTGGTGGGGGACTGGGAGCAGTCCAACATCGAAGATGTCGGTGTTCGCATGACGGCGTCCGTCAACGACGACACGATTCAGATTTGGATGAACTCTCGAGACTCCAGCTCTCTCTACTGGATGGGTTCATTCCAGGTCTCAGATAAGAATGCGTCGGATTCGTTCAAGCTCGAGTCCAAGGCAGATCCGGACGCCCAGAAGAGAATGGAGTCATCGATGTTCGGCTCACAGGACAAGTCGAAGATGTTCGAGTACAAGAACGGCAACATCAGCTACAAGTTCACCATGCTCGGGCAGACCAGCACTATCCGGCTCTCCAAGTCCAGTAAGTAGATCTACCCCCGCATCAGAATCGCCGGACGGCGACACTAGAGGAGCTTCAATCATGGACTTCAGCGCGCTGTTCAAGCGTGCAGGTAAGGTCGCCGCGAACAATTCTCCGGCGATTCTGACCGCACTCAGCGTCTCGGGCGCTATCACCTCCGTATATTTGGCAGCCAAGGGTGCATTCCGGGCTTCGGAGATCATCCGAGATGCCGAGGACCACCGGAATGAGGCCAACGCGGTCGACGGCAGCGATATTCCGGAGATCGACTTTCGGATGAAGGCTGAACTCACCTGGAAGGTCTATATTCCGGCAGCGACCTGTCTGGCGATGACCATCACGGCGACCATCTGCGCCAACCGCGTGAGTGAGCGCCGGGCTGCTGCCATGGCTTCGGCTTACGCGTTCGCTGAGAAGAGCTTCAAGGAGTACCGCGAGAAGACGCTGAAGAAGGTCGGCAAGGGCAAGGAGCAGGCGATTCGTGACGAGATCGCCGAGGATCATGTCGCGACCAACCCGCCGAACCCAACGGTGCTCGCTCTCGCCGCTCAGCAGGGGAGCGTCCTCTGCCGGGACAAGTGGTCGGATCGATATTTCGTGAGCGACATGGAGTCGATCCGGAAGGCCGTGAACGACTTCAATCACGAGCTGATCAACAGCACCCACTTGTCGCTGACGGAGTTCTACCACCTGATCGGCCTTGCGCCCATCGGTGCCTCCGACGAACTCGGCTGGGATTCGAACGACAAGCTCGAGCTCAACTACACAACGGCGCTCACAAAGAACAACGTTCCGTGTCTCGTCATCGACTTCGTCAACCGACCGAATCACCGGTACGCCCACCTCTATTGAAGAGAGGGTAACACCTTCTGTGCCCCAGTGAGGCGAGAATGGGGCACTACCCACAGCTCATATTGGGCTGCAACCTCGTCATTTCCAGCCTAAGAGAAACTGAAAGAGGAAACCCCAGCATGTCGAACAACAAGAACGTCAAGGTCACCGCCGAGTCCGTCGCCGCCCAGGCTGCCGAGGAGAAGCTCGTGGTACCGGCGCAGAGCGAGAAGAAGGCGCTCGAGACCCAGTCCGTTGAGGAGACCCCCGAGGCTCCGGAGCTGGAGGTCGTCGAAGGTGGTAAGAAGTCCTTCAAGGAGCGTCTGGTCGGCGTGACCGAGAAGCTCAAGGAGAACAAGAAGGTCGTCGCCGGTGTGGCCGTCTCCGTAGCCCTGGCCGCCGTGGCCTTCGCCAAGTTCGCCGCGAAGCAGGCCGTCGAGGAGACCGAGGAGGACGTCGAGTCGCAGTTCGTCTACGACGATGAGCTGAACTCGGCCGTTGACCCGGTCACCGGTGAGGTCGTCAAGAGCGACGAGTCCGCCGCCTGATCAACACCCGCTGAACGTCGGGGCGGTGCGCGGGAGTCATATTCTACGTGCCGCCCCTTCCGCTTGCTAAAACACGAAGAGAAACGAGAAAGCAATGCCTGTCCGAAAGATCATAACCCACCAGACCCCTGACGGAACCGACGTACAGTCCGAGTGGTATTTCTCCCTCGGAAAGACGGACATAGTCGAGATGGAACTGTCCCATATGAAGGACCCCGGGGCATATCTCAAGGAGATCGCCGACAACCAGGACAGTCGTCGGATGCTTGACCTCTGGCAGGAGATGCTGTTCCGTTCAGTCGGCATCCGAGAGGACGATCTCATCATCAAGGACGAGAGCGTCGTAAGGAGGTTCAAGGGATGCGGCGCTTACGAGGCGTTCTTCGGTGAGCTGATCGGAATGCCCGATGCCGGGTTCTCGTTCTTCGCCTCGATCATGCCCGCCGATATTCAGAAGAAGATCGCCGAGGGCGAGGTTCAGGACCGGTCGTACTCAGACGAGGAACTGCTCGCCATGGATGAGGCTGAGTTCCGGCGTATCGCGGGCTCCAACGAGAAGGACTGGGATCGGCGGTATCTGATGATCGGCCTGCGACGCAAGACGATGCGTAACGTGGCCTGATCAATCCGCGATGAAAAGGGGCGACCAGCAATGGTGACGGTGGGAGGGGTCTCTCGAAGCCATATTCCGGATGCTGGTCGACTAAACGACAGCCGTAGCTCACCCACCCTCCCCCTCGGTGTGAGAAACATGTGCCCCAATCATCGCATCATATTTGTACCAGGTATCGAAGGGACGCAAGCGCAATGGATCAAAAGACCAGGACGAACTGCTGCCCCAACTGCAACAAAACGCAAGAGGAATGCTCGGACGGAAAGGTCTGTCCCAAGTGGGAGATCTCGCTGTATGTCTGCAAGATCTTCGGTACCAGGCCACAGCGTCGACGTAACAATCACTGACTTCAACGGGGGTCTCGCATATTTTACAAGGCCTATAATGAGACCCCTATTGGATTGGAAACCCGCAATGCTCAAGCCCCAGAACAAGAAGGACATCGTCAAGTTCCTCGTTGCTGGCGCCTTTGCCGTTCTTCTTTCGAAGATCGAGAAGGCCGTCAACAACAAGGCAGACGACTACTTCGGCCCTGACGAAGAGCCCAAGAAGGAACTGACCGCTTAACTACTCAATCCCGAACCCCGCATGGGGTTTGGGTTTTTCGAAAGGGTAGCCATGGATTTTCCTGGTAACAGCCACAATTCGAAGAGTCGGGCCTCCGAGGACAAGTCCGAGGCTCCCGAAAAGAAGAACATAACTCCGGTCGATGCCGAGGGGAAGATCACACCCCGAAAGAAATCTGTCTGGCGGCAGTTCCGAGAGATGTTCGTAGAGGAGGGGGAGAACTTCCGAGATTGGTTCATCAAGGATATGCTTCTCCCTACCGCCCGTGACATGCTTCTCACAGCGCTTGGTCAAGTGACGACCGGCTTTCAGCAAGCTGTAGCGGAGAAGCTCGCCCCCAAGGATCGCCCCAGCATTACCCATCCACCGTCAGGTCAGCAAACCCATATTCCGTACAATAGGTACGCGACCAATGCCCCGGTCATCCGGACGATGGGTAATCCGACCCCAGTCACTCAGACCGGAATGTACCAGCCGAAGGTCGTCCGCCGTTCGAACGCTGTTCAGCAGTTCGTCTTCGAGTCTCGCCAGGACGCTGTCAATATTCTCCTCTCGCTCGAGGGGATCATTGAGAAATACGGCCACGCCACGGTTGGCGATTACTATAATCTCATCCCCGACGTGGTGCCCAAGAGCACCGACGAGGAGTGGGGTTGGTACAACCTGAACCGCGCTCGCCCCGTCCCTCTGACGAGTGGGGGTTACGGGATCACTTTCCCCGAGCCCGAACCTATCAACACCGGACGGTAGTAGGCCACGTTCATGACCGGCGACATATTCCAGAAGATGGAGTTGATCAAACGGGCCTACCCTAATAGTAAGACCTGGCCCTCGAAGGTAGACAAAATGTCTGAGGGTCAGGTGTTAGCCATATTCTTCAGGTTCAAGCGGCAGGGGAAGATTTGAAAAAGTCCCGTGCCTTTCGGCACGCCAGAGTGTTCGATGATCTGAACCCCAATTGGGACTCCATGGACCTCAAGAATAACGCCATGTTCGTCCAGATGATCCAGGACATGGCGAACGATATTCTGAGGTCTCGAGGGTATATCTCGCTGAACGAAGTCCTGTCCCTTCTCGGCTTTGCCCCGGATCGATGGGGCAATATGCTCGGATGGGTTCGGGACTCGGAATTCGGCGACGGTTACGTCGACTTTGGGGTATGGGCACATGGATTCGCCGAGGGCCGGGACTGGATTCGCGGCAAGGTTAGCTTCAAAGGCCTATATTTCAATGTCGACAATCACAAAGATCCGCTAACGTGTCGAATACGCAAAATCAAGGAGGGTAAGCCATGACCAAGAAGTTCGTTACGGGTGTCATTCTTGGCACTTTGTTCGGAAGGACGGCGATCCGAACGGCCGCAAAGGTTGTTCCGGGGTCCGCCCGTCAGAGGATCTACCATAAGAGCCTCGAGAGGGTGTCGTCGATCGTCGCTCACTTCGCGGACGGCATCCTGGGCGATGTCGAAAAGGAACTCTATGGCGAGGAGCCGCAGACTCGGAGGTACCGATAATGAGTCAGGCGCTCAGGGCCTACAACGAGCTGGTAGATCGACTGCTGCCCCCCGAGGACCGAATCAAGTTCGAGACTGTGATCGGGTCAATGCTCTCTGGGGGACCCCCGAAGCATGTCTTGTTCTACGGGCCCGAGGGCAGCGGTAAGACGACGCTGATGCGCATTATCAAGCGACTTCTCACCATGTCCGCCGTTGGAGACGGAACTGCGAGGGTCGCCTTCCGGCGCAGCGGAAGTCGTCACGTCAACGAGGAGATGGTCTTCAACTCCTTCGTATTCGCCGATACGAATCGATTTCCGGAGGAGCTTCCTCCCGGCGACATTCTCCTGCAGACCACCGGCGAGCGCTTGCCGGTCAACAAGTACTACGTGCTCATGGAACTGATCGACTACGAACTGGACGCGATCGCTGAGCACTGCATCCGCACCTACGAGAACACCCTGGGGAACAACCGATGAGCATCAAGAACCTCCCAAGCAAGCTCAAGGGCGCTCTGGCCCGTCAGACCCTGACTGTCAAGACGCATTCGCCCGTCCTCCTGCTCGGCCTCGGTGCCGTCGGGTTCACCACCACCGTCGTACTCGCCTGCCGCGCAACGCTCAAGCTGAGCGATATTCTAGAGGAGGGCAACGAGCTCCTCAGCAAGGTTGACGAGAAGACTGACGTCGACGCCAAGGACGAAGTGAAGAAGAAGGCGAAGACCGGCGTCAAGCTGCAGGTGGCCATCAAGGTCGCCAAGCTCTACGCTCCGGCCGTGGCCTTCGGCGTCGGAACCCTCGCCTCCATTACTGGCGCTCATGTCATCCTGACGCGACGAAACACCGCTCTCACCGCCGCTCTGGGGATCGCCACCAAGACCTTCCGGGACTACCGCGATCGGGTCATCGCCGATCAGGGTTCTGAGAAGGACCTCGAGTATCGGTTCGGCGTCTCCGAGCGAGAGATCGTTGAGGAGACTGAGACGGGTCCGGTCACCACAATCTTGAAGGGTCTCGATCAGGAGGCCATCAAGGAGGAGATCGGTAAGGGTTCGATCTACGCCCGGATCTTCGATTCAAGCCACGAGGACTGGTCGCATATCCCGCATCAGAACCAGGCTCGCATCGCCTCCGTCCAGTCTCACGCGAACACCCTGCTCCGCGTCGACGGCTTCGTCTTCCTGAACGACGTCTACGAGATGCTCGGCTACGAGCGCACCGCCGCTGGTCAGTCTGTCGGGTGGGTTGTCAACCCCGAGGATGGTAGGGGCGACGGCTACATCGACTTCGGCGTCTGGAACGAGGGCGTGTACGAGGGCAAGCGGTGGATCAACGGAGACAAGGATGCGATCCTGCTCGACTTCAACGTAGACGGCGACATCACCAGCCTCATGAAGAAGTTCTGAGGACTCAAGGGGGAGTGATCGAAATGTTCACCAAGCTGCTGTGGGCGGCTCTCGGTGCGGCGGCGGGATATTACGTCGCCAAGACCCAGCTCCAGGAATACTACGAGCAGCGGCTCCGCAAGGAAGCCGAGGACGCGCAGTATTTCTTCAAGGAGAAGTACGAGACGAAGCTCCGGCTCACCCTCCAGGCCCACGAGGTTCAGGAGGCCGTGGAGACGGATGAGGAGCTCTCGCTGGACGTCACCATGTCGCCGGATGCCGCTGAGGCCTTGACGAACTACCGGGGTATTTCCTCGGTTCCCTCCGTGCTCGCCCAGGAGATGGTCAAGGCCCAGATGGGCGAAGCCGTTGAGGAAGCCGAGGAGGCGGAGCAGGTCGACGCCGCCACCAACCCGAACGCTCCGGGTCCGCGCCTCATCAACTTTATGATGTTCGACGCGAACGAGGACGACTACCAGCAGGCGACAGTGACATATTTCGCCGACGGGGTCGTGGCCGACGAGAGCGACGAGCGGATGACGCCTGAGACCGTCAACAAGCACATCGGAGATTACAACCTCGAGCAGCTCAACGAGAAGCGGCCGACCATCTACGTCCGGAACGACCGGTACCGGATGGACTTCGAGATCGTCTGGGACTCGGGTAGCTACGACAACGTGAAGGGGTGACACCGGCATGAGCGTCCAGCTTGATGAGTCATATTTCAAGTGGCTCTACAAGCAGGTCGCCGATCCGAGCATTCCTGATGGATCGCTGACATATTGGCGATTCCTCAAAGTGCTGTTCGAGAAGGAATTCGTCTGGGTTGTACCCCTCGACGAAAACCGCGCCGAAGACGGGAAGGCTCTCCGACTCCGTTTCCTGGAGGAAGAGGGTCTTCCCGTTGACGTGGACCCTGACTGGATGGGCATGGGGTGCTCGTTCCTGGAACTGATGATTGGACTTGCCGAGCGTCTGGAGTTCGACGCTGATGGTACGGTCCATTACTGGTTCTGGGAGCTCGTGAGCAACATTGGGCTTGACGGATATCACGATCGTCGGCGACTGGCAAGAACTCATATCGACAACGTCCTTGAGGACGTTATATTTCGGAACTACAGCCCGGCCGGGGAAGGCGGATTCTTCCCCCTGCGACACCCACGTACGGACCAGCGAGAGGTCGAGCTCTGGGATCAGCTCAGCGCGTACGTTTTGGAGCGGGAGCGAGCCGAGTGAAAGGAGGATAGGTGGAATCGAAGTCGGATTTCTTTCAGGTCTGCACGAAGCCTCCACGAAAGGAGGATGAGCCGGTAGAGATCTACCCCGACTTCATCGTCGGGAATTCCCAGGATCTCATGATCCGCGGTCAGGCGTTCTACGCAGTGTGGAATGAGAAGAAGGGCCTTTGGTCGACCGTCGAGTACGACGTCAAGGACATGGTTGACGAGGCCCTGCTGGCCTATGCGAACAAGCTCAAAGAAGCCGGTACTCCGTGCAAAGTGAAGCTCCTCCGCTCCCACAGCTCGAGATCCTGGACGCAGTACAAGCAGTACCTCAAGAACGCCAGTGACTGCTCCGAGCAGCTCGACGCCAAGCTGACGTTCCTAAATACGGAAGTCAAGAAGAAGGACTACGCCAGCAAGCGGCTTCCGTACAATCTCGCCCCAGGTGACCACAGCGCCTGGGACGAACTCGTGGGTACGCTATATTCACCCGAGGAACGCGACAAGATCGAGTGGTCCATCGGCGCCATCGTCTCAGGGGACTCCAAGAAGATCGAGAAATTCGTCGTCTTCTACGGCGAGGGCGGCACTGGCAAGTCCACGATCATGAAGATCATCGGGAAGCTCTTCCAGGGCTACACCAAGGCGTTCGTCGCCAAGGACCTGGTTGGCGGTAACAACGCATTCGCAACTTCGATGTTCAGGGAGAACCCCCTGGTCGCCATCCAGCACGACGGTGACCTGTCGAAGATCGAGGACAACAGCATCCTCAACTCCATCGTGAGTCACGAGAAGATCGTGATTAACGAGAAGCACAAGACCAGCTACGAGTTGGTGCTCAACACGTTCCTGTACATGGGTACGAACAAGCCTGTCAAAATCAGTGACTCCAAGTCGGGTATGATCCGGCGTCTTATTGACGTGAACCCGACAGGCATCACGTTCGACTTCGATCACTACCAGAACCTCATGGCGCGGATCGATTTCGAACTGGGTGCTATCGCGCATCACTGCCTGGAGGTCTACAAGGCGAAGGGTGGTCGCAGCGCGTACAACAACTACCGCCCAGAGCGCATGATCCTCAACACGGACCCGTTCGCCAACTTCGTCGATGACCACTTCGATATTTTCAAGGGCAAGGACGGGACCACCTACACCCAGGCCTGGGAGCTGTACAAGATCTGGGCGGAGGACGCCAAACTCGGCTGGTCCATGAAGAAATATCAATTCAAGGAGCAGTTGAAGGACTACTTCGAGGAGTTCCACGACCGGGCATATTTCGACGGCGGGAACGTCCGAAGCGTCTACAAGGGGTTCAAGGCGAAGAAGTACCGCACCCAGGCCGAGGCCGATCCGAGCACCTTCACTCTGGCACTGGAGGAGACCACGTCTATCCTCGACGAGATGTACGCGGGATATCTTGCCCAGTACGCCAACGCGGCGGGTAACCCGAAGCTCTACTGGGACGACTCGGAGCGGGTCAACAAGAAGGGCGTAACCTTCAAACCCAAGCCCGAACAGGTCGTCGCTACGGTACTCGGAGACCTCGACACCTCCAAGCTCCATTTCCTGAAGGTCCCCGAATACCACATCGTCATCGACTTCGACCTGACCGAGGATGACGGCAAGACCAAGTCGCTTCAGAAGAACATGGAGGCGGCAAGTCAGTGGCCGCGAACCTATGCTGAGATCAGCAAGAGCGGAAATGGTGTCCACCTTCACTATATTTACGACGGGGACGTCAGCGAACTCGCTCGGGATTACGCACCGGGCATCGAGATCAAGGTGTACTCGGGGAACACCTCGCTCCGACGAAAGCTGACCAAATGCAACGACGTCGCGGTTGCCACCCTTACCGGTGGTCTTCCGCTCAGGGAGAAGAAGCAGATGCTGACTGACAATACCATCAAGACCGAGCAGGGTCTCCGGAACATGATCATCCGATGCCTGAGGAAGGAGTTCGGCAGCACCAAGCAGAACGTCGACTTCGCGGCCCATATCCTCCGCGAGGCCAAGCGGCGGGGCGTCATCTACGACCTGACCGACATGCGGTCGGACATCATGGCATTCGCCAACAACAGTAGCAATCAGAAGGATATTTGTCTCAAAACGGTCTTCCGCATGGACTTCCAGTCCGACGAGACCCCCGAGGACAGTGTCGAGGTCCTGAAGGCGGACGAGCCTGACAAGGGTAAGATCGTTTTCTTCGACTGCGAGGTCTACCCGAACCTGTTCGTGGTGTGCTGGAAGTACCACGGCTCTTCGACGACCGTGCGTATGGTCGATCCGACGCCGTCCGAGATCGAGGAACTGATCAAGAACTTCAAGCTCGTCGGGTTCAACAACAGGGGCTACGACAACCATATCCTGTGGGGTCGGGCCCTCGGGATGAGCAATGAGGAGCTCTACCAGCTCTCTCAGAACATCATCGTCAATAAGCTGGACAGCGCCCGCTTCGCCTCGGCCTGGAACATTTCCTACGCCGACGTGTACGACTACTCGGCGGACAAGAAGTCGCTGAAGAAGTGGGAGATCGAGCTCGGCCTGAAGCACATGGAGATGGATATTCCCTGGGATCAGCCGGTTCCCAAGGATAAGATCCTCAAGGTCGTCGAGTACTGCGTCAACGACGTAGAGGCTCTTGAGGGGGTCTTTAACCACACCCACTCGGACTTCATCGCCCGAGAGATCCTTGCAGACCTCAGCGGCCTCACGGTCAATCACTCGACTCGGCAGCATTCCATCAAGATCATGTTCGGGAACGAGCGAAATCCCCAGCAATCGTTCGTCTACACCGATCTGTCTGAGATGTTTCCGGGATACAAGTTCGATCAATACGCCAAGGTCGACAAGAGCACCTATCGTGGCGAGGTTGTAGGCGAGGGTGGCTACGTCTACGCGGAGCCGGGGATGTACGAGAACGTCGCGCTATTGGACGTCGCCTCGATGCACCCCACTTCGATCGAGCAGCTCAATCTGTTCGGTCCTTACACCGCCAAGTTCTCGGCCATCAAGGAGGCTCGCCTCTCCATCAAGGAGGGGGACATCGACTATGCCAAGAGTCTCCTGATGGGCAAGCTTGCTCCGCATATTCAGGAGATCGAGGCCATCGCTGACGAGAAGGAGCGCAAGAAGGCCTACAAGACTCTGGAGAAGGCGCTGAAGCTGGTGATCAACTCGATCTACGGCTACACCTCAGCAACCTTCGACAACCCGTTCCGCGACAAGCGCAACAAGGACAACATCGTCGCCAAGCGGGGCGCTCTCTTCATGATTGACCTGAAGAACGCTCTGCAGGAGATTGGTGCTCAGGTCGTCCACATCAAGACCGACTCGGTGAAGATCCCGAATGCCACTCCGGAGATCATCGAGTTCGTCAAGGAGTTCGGAGCCAAGTACGGCTACGAGTTCAAGCATGAGGCGACATATTCCAAGATGTGCCTTGTGAACGATGCCGTGTACATCGCCTACGTCGGTTGGGCTGACGGCGACAAGTCGGGTTACTGGTCGGCCACTGGCGCAGAGTTCAAGCACCCGGTCGTCTTCAAGTCGCTGTTCTCCAAGGAGCCTCTCAACTTCCCTGATCTGTGCGAGACCAAGCAGGTCAAGGAGGGGGCTATGTACCTCCGCTTCCCGGAGGGCTCGAAGGCGATCGGCGTTGATCTGGACGACACGGTCGTTGGGGAGGATATTGGTGACACGCATGTCGGACGCTCTGGCCTGTTCGTCCCGATCAATCCCGACCAGGATATTGTCAAGGGCGGTCAACTCCTCCGGATCAAGGATGACCGCGAGTTCGCCGTCAGTGGGACCAAGGGATATCAGTGGCTGGAGGCGGAACACGTAAGGCTGCTCTACCCAGAGGCGGTAGACCGCATGGTATTCGAGAACCTGACGGACGCCGTCCAGGGAACGGGTTCCATCGCCGATATTGTGGACTTGGCGTACTACACCCAGCTCCTCGAGAACGCCTATCAGTCCATCGCCGAACACGGCAATGCCGACGAGTTCTGCCAGATCAGATAGATGGCCAGCGAAGAACACACCACTAACTCGGCGGAGGAGTTCGATCCATATTCCTTCGCCGAGTGGTGGTACAACGAAGTATGGCCGGTCATTGATCCGGTCGCCTGCAGCAGATACATATCCATATTGAGAACTAACGGAACGTTGGGAGGGGATGACTAATGGGTAGGAACGTGTTCGATTCGGGTGAGGAGAACCAAGCGGCATATCTGGATCTACTTCACCGGGTTCGGGCTATCCTCGACGATCTGTTCAACATGCCGCAGAGCGAGGCCGAAGAGCTTATCGACGAGCTACGGGATTCCGGTATCGAGTTCGTGGAAGTTCACGACTGATGCCATGTCGCGTAGGGGGTCACCACTTCTGCTCCATTAAGAAGTGTCCGAGCTCGTTCCGCGACCATATTCACGGCTCCCACGACGCTCATGAGAACGGCTGGTTCCTCCAGCGAAATGGTGAAGCCTGGTGCCCCAAGCACGTTCCAGACTGGGTCGCCGAGTGGCGGTCCAAGAAGAAGGAGAAACGCTAATGGCTTACACGAGTCATGGACACGCCATCCCCGGCTCTCCAGCGGAGAAGGGCCCCAAGCCGGACGCCACTCGGTGTGGTGGTACAACTCACTGCCCGAGATGCCGCATAGAGGTCAAGGAGTTCCATGACCTCTACAACTTCTCGGTGACCCCGAAGGAGACGGGCATATCCATGAACGTCCCTGAGGACTTTGTGGCGCAGGCAAAGCGGCTGCTGATCGACTACGTGGACTCGCACTACTCAACGGAGTTCGAGAAGCCCGTCTTCGAGGTCTATGTTGTCTGGTTCGTCAAGGTCTTGCAGCATTGGAAGGCGCTTGTCGCCACCGATCGCCCAGATGGTAAGTACTACGAGATCACCTACAACGGTGACCGTCGCGAGGCATATATTGACGAGTACCAGAAAATCAAGAACACCGTAGTCCGAATCTGACCGAGGGGGATATTCCACTATGGCCGCACTGCGCAGAACCAAGATCGTCGGCGAGATCCCGATCATCAACCGGCTCGAGGGCACCGAAGAGGAGGGGCAGGTCGTAGGCACGGGCATAGTGGAGGAGCTCCCCAGCGGAGACCAGATCGTCCACATGAACCTCCACGGGAAGACGGCCGATATTCTCAGCCGGGGCTTTTCGCTGGGGGCCATCTCGCTTTACGAGGAACCCGATGCGAGTCCTGGTAACGGGAAGTAGGGACTGGCCGGATATTTCAGCGGTCTTCGAGGCCTTGAGCCTGCTTTATGAAGACGGCGTTCCGTTCGTCCTGGTGCACGGCGCTTGCCCCACCGGTGCAGATGCGATGGCTCAGGAGTGGGCCGACGAGATGAACCGGATGGGATATTCGGTCGAGGTGGAAGACCACCCGGCCGACTGGAACGGTCCTCGCAAGAGAGGTGCTGGCTTCGCTCGGAATGCGGAGATGGTAAAGCTCGGCGCGGACCGTTGCCTTGCGTTCATTCACAACGAATCGAACGGTGCAACACACTGCAGTGAACTGGCCGAGAAGGCCGGTATCAACACCCAGATATTTAGGAGCAACACCACCATGAGCCAACTGGTTCGAAGGGTCGACGAGGAGATCACCCTCGAGGGTGTCCGCGTCATTTACCGGAACTTCGCCGGTAAGGAACAGATGTACAATGCGAAGGGTTACCGCAACTTCCACGTGGTTCTCGACCCGATGCAGGGAGAGGCCATGCTGGCCGCCGGGTGGAATGTCAAGGTAAAGCCGCCGCGCGAGGAGGGTGAGGCCCCGTTCTACCACCTCAAGGTCAACGTCAAGTTCGACGGCCCGCGTCCGCCCCGGATCTTCCTGGTCACCATGTCGACCAACAGTCGCACCCAGCTCGACGAGGAGCTCCTCGAGATGCTGGACTGGGGCGAGTTCGACAACATCGACCTCAAGATCAGCCCCTACAACTACGACATCGGTGGCAAGAAGGGCGTCAGCGCCTACCTGAAGTCGATGTTCGCCATCCTCCACGAGGACGACCTCGACAAGAAGTACGCGCACATCCCGATCGAGAACGGGATGCCCCAGCTCGCGCTGGAGGCCCCGGACGACTCCTTCGGCGCCGAGGTCGTCTCGGACACCGGGTGGGCGTTCGACGACGACCAGAGGGCGCTGACCCGATGATCGCTTTCGCAGTGGGAGTCGCAACGGGGTTCGTCATGGCGCTCGTCGGGGTCACCGTCGGCATCGCCATATCCAAGATCCGAGAGGGAGAGACCAAGTGAACATACTGACCTTCGTCCTGATGATGTGGCTCCTCATCGTCGCGGCGGCGTGGTGCATCGACAACGGGACCCAGATGCTCGCCGAGTACCGGGCGGAGCAGAAGCGCAAGGAGGCCAACCTGACCCTGGCCATCGCGCGTCACAACTACGTCCGGCTGGCCCTCCGGAAGCCCGCCACCGGCGCCCACCGACTCGACAAGGTCGCCTGACATGGAGACCTTCATATCCAACTTCAACTGGCTCTGGACGTATTTCGTCATCATCGGGGCCGCGTTCGCCGTTCTCGGCGTCTGGAAGCTCATCGACGAGATCCGCCTCTACACCGAGCGCCGTAGATACCGGCGTGCTCGTGCGGAAAGGACCGGAGCAACATGGGCAAAAAAGAGCACGGGGGAGCGGTAGAGTTCCCGCCCTTGGGGGATTTCCTCAAGGAGGTCGACGAGAGCCTCTATCGAGCGTTCGATGAGGACGCATCCGGGATCTACTGGTCGATGTTCGAGTTCTTCGACAGCGACTCGAACAACCCGCTCACCCCGAGGGAACTGCTGGAGTTCGACGCAGCACTGACCGAGGAGGAGCGACTCTTCATATTGCTGGAACTCTGCTAAGGGGGCGCAGATGAGCGAGATCGAGACCGTCGAGGTCTTCCGCAAGACATGGTCGGCACGCGCTGTCCAGGTGACCGACGAGAACATCGAGGCCGTCGCGTCGTGGTGTGGCGGCGATATCCGCATGTACCACACGAGCGAACTCGGCGTCATGGGTCGGCGAATAGAACTCATCGTCCACGGCTTCAAGGGCGTGACGAACGTCGACCGGGCGTACATCGGCGACTGGATCGTCTTCGCGCCGAAGGACTCCTCGTTCATGGTCTACAAGACCAAGGCCTACAGGGCCACGTTCGAGACCCGCGAGGAGAAGGTCCACCGGGAGGCCATGACGGAGCCCGAGATCGCTGCCCGGAACCATCACGTGCTGCAGCTCGTGAAGCGGGCGATGCTTGAGCAGGACCTGGCGACGTACTACAGCATGGGCTCGGGGGAGACCGAGGGGACGGCCGAGGCCATCACCGAGGAGATCCTCAAGCTGTTCGTCTGAGCACCAGTCCTGTGGGCGGAAGACGCTAAAAGCCGCCCATCCACATACTTTCATATCCGGAGCCGAACTATGTCAGCGTCTAGACGGGTTCCACGAGGCAGATTCTGGGGCTTCTCCGATGGCATATTCCCGGAGGAGACCTCTAGAGGGGAGAGAATCGTAGTGGACACCGTACTGAACGAGTTCATGCGCCCCGTATTCCCGGGGGAGCCGGGCGAGGTGCGACGCAGGCTCCGGGCGCCATATCCTGAGCCGTGGAAGTTCGTCCTGGTCGGCGAGGCCAAGCAGGTCATCACCATTTCTGAGTACCTGTACCAGGAGAAGTGGGAGACGGCCGTCGGGATGGTGAAGGAACTCCTTCGGAAGAAGGACCTCGCGATTTACCAGCGAGACCCCGCCAGGCTCGAGGCTTATATCGAGCGAACTACCCGCAAGATCCTGGACCTCGGAAAGGAAGACTGATGGAACGACCGATGAAGCTGGGATCTATCCTGAGCCCTGAGGGTCTTCGCAAGCGCGAGGCCGGACTTCCACACGTCACCATGGAGCAGATCGAGAACCTCCGAGCTCTCCTGACCGACGACGTCACCCTCTACGAGGAGTTCCGCACGCTGGTGAAATGCGGCCTCGAAGAGTACCAGGACAGCACGTCCAGCGTCGACGAGATTTCCGAGAAGGTCGCCACCTGCCTCCTGCTGGTCGTCACGGGTGCACTCTGATGGTGTACGAAGACCCGACGCGACGAGGACGTCATCCTGGACGCCGACATGAACCCGATATTCAAGGGTTCGCCGGAGGAGGTGGCCGACATGGTGCGGTAATATCCCCCGGACTACCAGGACCTCGTCACGGTCTTCCGTGGGCAGGTCACTCGGATCATGTCGGTCGACGAGTACCTGCAGACCATGGACCTCCTGAGCGAGACGCTCACCGACATCCCTCCGCTGCCCAAGCGGCCGTGGAACTCCTGAAGGGAACACAGCGATGATCAACAGCTCCAGCGAGGTGTTCGTGAAGTACCAGGACGGCGAGATGAAGTACAAGCTCAAGATCATCCGTGAGATGCTGGGCGAGCACCGCCGAACGACCAGGGAGGTTGCCGAAGTACACGATCCTACTGGTGATCGAAGACGGCGTTGTCGTCGAAGCTCCCCCGATCGCCAGATGGACCATCGGTAAGACCCGCTGGGATATTCTCCAGCACTTCATGCGCCAACAAGCTGATATTCACCCGGTCTTCTAGGGGTCGGGGAAGGAGCGTGAGGCAGGGGTAGGGGTCTTCGGGCCTCTGCCCTTGCCTTGCATGGGATGTATTTTTCGCTAGCAACATCAGTCACACATCAAGGAGATTAACCCATGAGCAGCACCCCGATCTTCGACCAACTCCTCGCGGAATATGGTAAGGAAAAGCAGAGGCATATTCTGGAGACCATGGAGAAGCCATTCCTGGTTACGGTGAAGACTCCGCTCCCCAAGCGCTCCGTGGCCCAGTTCATCGCCGACCCGGTGGTGGAAGACGACCTCTATATCTCCCCGAAGTGGCCTCTGCCGTCCCGTGCGGAGACCATCCAGCGGCGGTTGAGAGTCTATCACCAAGGCCTGAGGGCAGGCCGTCAGAAGGCCGATGAGGGCTTCGAAAGACGTTTTGCGGAGCCCATGTCGGAGCGGACCATACCCCTCTGGATCGGCAAGGAGATCCAGGAGAGCAATGAGGCCTTGAGCGACCCTGAGCCGGTGGATGAGGCCATATCCATAACCGTCACCGGTACCACCCCGGAGCAGACTGACGAGTCCGTGAACGCTGCTTCAAACCACGCCGACAGCACGTCCGTCGTCAAGCCCTTGTGGGATATCAACGAGGAGTAAGTTACAATGTCCGTTACCCTATATCCTCATCAAAGAAAAGCTGTCGACATGTTGTCGAGCGGTAAGATCCTGTGGGGGGATATGGGTACCGGCAAGTCTCTGACAGCAGCCGCGTACTACATCGAGAAGGAAGCGCCGAAGGACGTCTACGTTTTCACTACGGCAAAGAAACGCGACTCCCTGGATTGGGAGAAGGAGTTCATCCGTTTCGGTGTCGGGGACGTCGCAGGGCCGCTTACAGGCCGCCTTAAGGTGGACTCGTACAACAACATTGCCAAGTATAAGAGCGTCCGTGGTGCATTTCTGATCATGGACGAGCAGCGCTTGGTAGGTTCTGGTGCCTGGTCTAAAGCGTTCATCCACATGACCAAGCCGGAGAAGAAGAACACCTGGATACTCCTGAGTGCCACTCCAGGCGACACTTGGATGGACTATATTCCGGTCTTCATTGCCAACGGTTTCTACAAGAATCGTACGGAGTTCATCCAGAACCACGTCGAGTTCAACAGCTTTACCAAGTTCCCCAAGATCGAACGGTTCCATGGGGAGGGGAAGCTCGAGAGGCTCCGAAATGAGATTCTCGTTCACATGCCGTTCGAACGTCACACCACCCGAATCACACACAACGTGAGGGTTGAGTACGACCTGGACGCCCTTAAGGTCATCACCAAGGAGCGCTGGAATCCGTACGAAGAGAGGCCTATCCGCAGCCTCGCCGAGTTCTTCTACCTCATGCGGCGCATCGTATATTCTCACCCCTCCCGCCTCCATGCGGTGAAGGAGCGGATGAAGCTGCACCCCAAGCTGATTGTGTTCTACAACTTCGACTACGAGTTGGAGATGCTCCGAACGCTGGCTGGGGAAGTGCCCATGGCGGAGTGGAACGGGCACAAGCACGAGGACATCCCAGATGGAGATCGGTGGCTATATCTGGTCCAGTACACCGCTGGATCGGAAGGCTGGAACTGTACGTCGACGGATGCGATGCTCTTCTACTCGCTGACATATTCGTACAAGTCCTGGTACCAAGCCCACGGTCGGATTGACCGTCTTAACACCAAATTCGAGCTTCTGCACTACTACGTGCTTATGTCCGAAGCTGCTATCGATGGTGGTGTTATGGGATCTTTGGTGAAGAAACGTAGCTTTAACGAGGTCAAATTCGCTCGAAAATTCAAGGCTGCGGCCTGAAATCCTCATGTCACTTTTGATGTCACTTTTGACATCAGAGGGCTTCGGGGCTCGAGTGAAAGGGGCTATCCGGGTGAGTCGGGCGCTTACGGCCAGACGTGTGAATTACCACACTAATCGGACACTGGCGCTCGACTCGCTCGGGCTTCTCTGCCACTTTTGTGGTTTTGGAAGCCACTTTTATTTCAAAAGTGACACCCCAATATGTCCGTTTCGTTCTCGAATCGTTGCTGGTCAGAGCGTTTCGCCGTGTCAACCTTGTCACTTTTCCACTTTTTTTTTAAATAATGCGTGAGAAAAAAGAGTAGATACCAAGTCTGCAAAAAATAAAAAACTTTCTCTGCAAAAGTGGAAAGTGACATACGCCGAGAACTCGTCCCAACATGTCCGAGTTGGGTCGTAAGCAAGATATTTTATCCAGTAATGTGATCAGGGTGGGGACCCATGTATGAAGAGTGGCGAGAGATCGCTGAGTTTCCGGGTTACTCCGTGAGCAATGCCGGTTCGGTCCGTAACGACGCTACGGGCAGACTCATGGCCAAGCAGACCAATGGTCGAGGGATAGTGTATGTCGGGATATGCAGGCGGGGTAGTGAAGGGTTGGTGGTTCAGTATAAGAGGTCGGTTTCGGTTCTTGTCGCCGAGGCATTCATCCCTCGTCCGCACGAGAGGTTCGATACACCAATCCATCTTGATGGAGACAGGAATAATGCGCACGTGTCCAACATCCTCTGGCGACCTAGGTGGTTCGCCGTCAAATATGTTCAACAATTCCAGCAGAGCGGTCCGTCGTTCAGCCGTCCGCTCGAGATCGTCGAAACGGGGGAGATATTCGAGAGCTCCTGGGATGCGACAACCCGACTCGGCCTTCTTGACCGAGAGATAGCTATGTCTGTGATGACACGTTGCTATGTGTGGCCGATCAATCAACACTTCCGATTTTACGAAGGGTAGATACCAATCCGTGATCATTACATGTGCTTTAATAGAAGGGATGGAATAAGCCTGCGGTATATTTATGTGAAAGGAGTGAGGCATGGCGGAGCGAGACTATCAAAGTTCTCTTATTAAGAAGCTCGAGCGAATGCTCCCCGGATGCTTCATCCTGAAAAACGACCCAGGCTACTTGCAAGGCGTACCGGACCTCCTGATCCTTTACGGAGGCCGGTGGGCCATGCTCGAAGTCAAGGCCAATGCGAAGGCCAAAGTTCAAGTCAACCAACCATATTACGTAGACCTATTGAACTCGATGTCCTTCGCGGCCTTCATCCATCCCGAGAACGAACAGGAAGTGCTTGATGCTCTCAGAGCAGAGTTTCAGGTTTAACTCCCATCCGAAGATCGAAGGCACACACGCCTTCCTGAGCCCCTCAAAGTATCACTGGCTCCGGGACGACCCGGAGAAGCTGATCGCCCGTCTGGAGAACGCCAGGGCCACTGAGAGGGGTACCAGGCTCCACGCCTGGGCTGCGGAAGCCATCTACTTCGAGCGTGTTCAGCCCGAAGACGGTGACTACCTCTGTCACTACATCAACGACGCCATCAAATATGGCCTGGAGCCCGAGAAGGAACTGTTCTACTCCTTCAACTGCTTCGGGACCGCAGATGCGATCGGCTTCGATCTTGCGACCATGTTCCTTCGGATTCATGATCTCAAGACCGGAACGTCGAAGGCGTCATTCGACCAGCTCTACGTCTACGCTGGCATATTCTGCCTCGAGTATGACTTCAGGCCGTTCGACATCACTGGCGAGCTCCGCATCTACCAGGCTGAGGGCTATCAAGTCGCCGAGATCGATCGTTCATATTTGGCGAACATCTACGACAAGATCCGCCATGACAACGAGATCATCGAACAGTACCGGATGGGAGGGTTGCGTTGAACATCGACGCAGAAGAGCGTGATGCTCTCGTTCACTACGGCATCCTGCGTAAGTCGGGACGCTACCCCTGGGGTTCCGGTGAGACCCCGCACGAGCGCGCTGGTACGTTCCAGACCATGGTTTCCGATCTCCGCAAGCAGGGGTTGAAGGACAAGGATATTGCCGAGGGTTTCGGCATGACCACGACCCAGCTTCGGGACACGACCACCATGGCCAAGCGGGCTCGAAAGGCTGCGGACATCGCTCGAGCCAACCAGCTTAAGGAGCGAGGCCTCTCCAACGTCGCTGCCGCCAAGAAGATGGGTATTCCGGAATCCACGTTCCGGACACTCGTCAAGCCCGGCGCGGCCGAGGAGAACAGCATCCTCGAGTCGACTGCGGATATGCTCCGCGACCAGATCGCCAAGAAGAAGTACATCGATGTCGGCGCAGGTGTCGAGTTGCATCTGAACGTGAGCAAGGAGAAGCTCAGGGCCGCTCGGAAGCTCCTCGAAGACGAGGGCTACAAGATGTACTACATCAAGGTGGAACAGCTCGGTACGGGCAAGTTCACCACCTTGAAGGTGTTGGCCGCTCCTGGTATTCCCTGGAAAGAGGTCAACGACAACCGCGACCAGATCCAGCAGATCACCGTCAAGTCGAAGGATGGTGGACGCACTTACGATGGTGTTCGCCCGCCGCTTTCCATCGACTCCAAGAGGGTCAAGGTCCGGTACGCCGAAGAAGGTGGCACCGATGCTGATGGTGTCATCTACGTGCGGCGTGGTGTCCCCGACGTCTCCCTCGGTAAGTCGAACTATGCGCAGGTTCGCATCGCCGTCGATGGCACGCACTACCTCAAGGGTATGGCGATGTACAACGACGACATGCCGCCTGGCGTGGACCTCGTGTTCAACACCAACAAGAAGAACACGGGCAACAAGCTCGACGCCATGAAGGAGATGAAGCGGGACAAGAACACTGGCAAGGTGATGGAGGACGACCCGTTCGGAGCCGTCATCGATGACCAGATCTACCGCAAGAACCCTGACGGTACGGATGCCCGTGACAAGGACGGGAACAAGATCGTCGAGTCGGCGATGAACATCGTCAACAAGGAAGGTAACTGGGACGACTGGTCGAAGAGCCTGTCCTCCCAGATGCTGTCCAAGCAGAAGCCGAAGCTCGCCAAAGAACAGCTCGACATCACTTACGAGTCGAAGAAGAGCGAGTTCGACACCATCATGAGTCTCACCAACGAGACCGTGAGAGCTCATCTTCTGGAGAAGTTCGCCGATTCAGCAGACTCCTCGGCCGTTCACCTCAAGGCAGCACACCTTCCTCGACAGGCCACCAAGGTGATCCTGCCTGTCAACTCCATGAGTCCGCGCGAGATCTACGCACCCACCCTCGACAATGGTGACCGCGTAGCGCTTGTTCGGTTCCCGCACGGTGGTCTCTTCGAGATCCCCGAACTCGTGGTGAACAATCGCCACCCTCAGGCGAAGAAGCTCCTCGGCAACGCACCTGACGCAGTGGGAATCCACCATTCTGTGGCAGAGCGCCTGTCGGGTGCCGACTTCGACGGCGACACGGTGCTTGTCATTCCGAACAACCACGGAAAGGTCAAGTCCAAGCCGCCTCTTGAGGGGCTCAAGGGTTTCGACCCTCAGTCTGCGTACCCCCCTTACGATGGTATGAAGACCATGGATCGAGGCATCTACAATGCCAAGACCAAGAAGGTCGAGTTCCCCGAAGGGACGAAGCCGGACCCGAAGAACAAGGGTCTCGAGATGGGGAAGATCTCCAACCTCATCACCGACATGACGATTCAGGGTGCACCCGACAGCGAGCTTGCTCGTGCGGTCCGACACTCCATGGTCGTCATCGATGCCGAGAAGCACAAGCTCAACTACAAGTTGTCCTATGAGCAGAACGGCATTCATGCCCTAGTGAAGAAGTATCAGCCCAGGCCTGAGGGTAAGCCTGATGGCGGTGCTTCCACGATCATCTCACGAGCGACCTCACAGACTCACGTTCTGGACAGGAAGCTTCGGTCCGCCAAGGATGGTGGCCCGATCGACCCTGAAACGGGCAAGCTCGTATGGGTGAACACCGGTGCTGAGTACGTACCCGGCAAGCCGAAGAAGACCAAGTCGACCAAGCTTGCTGAGACGGACGATGCACACACCCTCGTCTCTGAGAAGCGCACCCCTGTAGAGGTGATCTACGCCGATCACTCCAACAGGCTTAAGGCTCTCGCCAATGATGCGCGTAAGGAGCTGGTTCGTACCAAGGGCATCGAGCGATCCCCTTCCGCTGCAAAGGTGTACGCCGCAGAAGTTCAGATGCTCAAGGACAAGTTGAACCTGGCTCTGATGAACGCACCCCGTGAGCGTCAGGCCCAGGTCATCGCCAACGCCATCTACAAGCGCAAGCTTGAGTCCCATCCTGAGATGGAGGAAGCCGAAAAGAAGAAGCTCAAGTCGAAGGCGCTTGAAGAAGCTCGTCTCAGGATGGGCGTTCAGAAGCGCCAGGACCGGCAGATCAAGATCGAGCCCCGTGAATGGGAAGCGATCCAGGCTGGTGCCGTCAGCAAGAACGTCTTGAAGCAGATTCTCGAGGACACCGATCTCGACAAGATCAAGGAACTGGCAACTCCTCGAGACAGACCGGTAATGGACGCCACCATGAGGAACCGAGCTATGACCCTCCTTCGTGGTGACAAGTACACCCTTGCTGAGGTAGCCGACCAGCTCGGCATCTCGGTGTCCACGCTCAACGCTGGTATCAGTGGAGGTGAAGCGTGAACGAGAACCACATGCTCACCACCATCGACAATCCATACAACCCCTTCACTCATTGGGATGACTGGCTCCAGTACGACATGGAACAGGGCCATCATTCCCTTGCCTTGTTGGCAAGAGTGACTCGAACGTCTGACGAACTTCCTGATGCTGTTCAGTCTCAGGCAATCGAAGATGCGATCCTCGAGATCGTAACGGAGAACGTGTCAGGCCTTCACATCCGAGTTACCGAGAACTGGGTTCCGTTCGCGGACCACTCGTAACTCATCACAGACTGGCTCGGGATCAACTTGGGTTCTCGTTTCTAGTGGTCAAAAGGATCACGGCGAGACTCTTGGGCAGCTCAGGTTGATCCCGAGTCATTGTGGGATTCCCACCTCTCCATTGAAGGAGGGGGAGGGGGTCTCGCAAAAAGTACCCCCCGTCTGCAT